>ENA-OPDG01000932-OPDG01000932.1-human-gut-metagenome-genome-assembly--contig:-NODE-932-length-23561-cov-7.744831_pt1 | contig 23561 bp, 22 predicted proteins | sample MGYA00241259_ERZ501498 | MGnify/ENA primary metagenome ERZ501498 (study PRJEB25962, sample SAMEA2042582) | human gut metagenome | biome: human gut; feature: human-associated habitat; material: faeces... | reverse complement strand
CGTCGATCTTGAACATGATGTTCATGCTGCCGACTTCCTCGACGTACTTCTTCTCCACGCCGTCCAGCCACAGCACCTGTGCGTAGCCCTGCTCCTCGGCCAGCTCACCGGCCTTGATGGAAGCAGCGTAGTTGCCGCCGCACTTGGTGAAGCCGGTCAGGCCGGGAGCGGCACGGATGTACTCGTCCTCAACATAAATACGGACGGGGTTGATGCCCTCGGCATAGTAAGCACCCGAGGGAGCGCAGATGATGCAGAAGATGTAGTGCTTGGAAGCGTGGACACCCAGGCCCACGTCGTTTGCAAACACGAAGGGACGGATGTACAGGGAAGCGCCGTCGGTGTGGGGCACCCAGTCACGGTCCACGTCCACCAGAGTTTCAACAGCCTGGATGTAGTCCTCCACGGGGATCTTGGGGATGCACAGACGGTCGGCAGAATCCTGGAAGCGCTTTGCGTTGCAGTCCGGGCGGAACAGCTGCACGGTGTCGTCAGCAGTGCGGTAAGCCTTCATGCCCTCAAAGATCTCCTGAGCATAGTGGAACACGACGGTAGCCGGGTCCAGCTCAAAGGGGCCGTAGGGGACGATGCGGGCGTCGTGCCAGCCTTCGCCCTCGGTGTAGTCCATGACGAACATATGGTCGGTGAACTTCTTGCCGAAGCCCAGATTGTTCTCGTCCGGCTTCTGCTTGGGAGCAGTGGTACGGGTGATCTTGATATCCAACATAGTGAGTTTCCCTCTTTCCTTTTATGCGCGTGCGCACGATTTCCGGCGCTTTATGACACAAATGTTGGTTTCTATTATAATATTCCGGAGCGGTTTTGCAAGGAATCGCAAAATGTTTCATCTTTCCACCTGGTAAGTTGCACCAGATTATGAGCACAATGGTGTGCAAACTGCCAAATCTATGGTACAATAGGGGCACAGAGCACTTTGCGGGGCACAGCCCCGCTTTTCTATGGAAGGAGCATACTGCCATGATCGACGGCGTTATTTTTGATATGGACGGACTGATGTTCGACACTGAGCGCATCTGGGCCACCCTGTGGCGGCCTGCGCTGGCCACGCTGGGCCTCCCTTATAAGGAAGGGCTGGACGCCGCCGCCCGGGGCTCGGCGGGCGACTCCATGCGGGCGGTGCTGCGGCAGTTCTACGGGCCGGGGTGCGACACCGACGCCATCATGGAAGCGCTGCACGCACAGGCGGAAAAGGCGTTTCAGGCACCGCCGCCCAAAAAGCCCGGGCTGGACGAAATTCTGACATGGCTGGACGCGCAGCACATCCCCATGGCAGTGGCCTCTTCCAGCCGGATGGCGTCTATCCGGCACCATTTGGACGGCTGGGGCTTGACCCACTATTTTAAGGTGATCGTCTCCGGCGAGCAGTTTTCATCCTCCAAGCCCGACCCGGAAATTTTTTTGCGAGCAGCGGAAGCGCTGGGCACTGCGCGTGACCGCACCCTTGTGCTGGAGGACAGTTACAACGGCGTGCGCGCCGGTGCCGCCGGGCACTTTGTCACCGTGATGGTGCCGGACCTTGCCCCCGCCGACGACGAGATGCGCCGTCTGTACACCGCCGAGTGCAAAGACCTGCACGAAGTAAAGCAGATGCTGGAAACCGGCAGACTTTAAAGAAAGAGGAAATGCAGCAGGGCCGCACCGGAAGGGTGCGGCCCTGCTGCGCTTGCGGAATAGGACAAAAAGAAGAAGGATGTTTGTGCAAATTTTATCTGCACCCTCATTGTCGCACACTTTGCCGCAAATGGGAAGCGACCCGGCTCGAACGACCCCGAAACCGGCGTGAATCGCGCTGTGCACAAAAATTTCACATTTCCTCTTGACAAGCAAAGGACGGATTTTTATAATAGCACTGTCGGTTAGTTCGTACTAATACAACCGATTTTCTTTTGCACCGGAAGTTAGTATATGCTAACAAACTGTTTTCGCAAAGGGACGGTTGAAATTTGAAAGGAGTGTCTTTTCCGATGAGACTGAAAAAGATCGCCGCTCTGGCGCTTTCCGCAGCCATGGCTCTGAGCGTCATGGCCCCCGCTGCACTGGCAGCTGCCCCCGATGATTCCGAGAACTGCATTGCTGCAGTGCAGGAGTTCTTCGACAAGATGACCAGCTCCAACTACACCTATCTGTACGCCGCTCTGGACTGGAACGAGTACTGGGCAAACGAGAACGTATATGCCGCTGGCAGCACTGCTTCTTCCGCACAGGAGGACAGCCATGGCGAACACGATCTGGGCGCTTTTGATGCCGTGTCCCGTGCTACCGCTAACCACGGCCTGCACCGCGGCAGCTTCCAGCAGGTAGCTACCATCTATGCACAGGACGGCAGCACCTACACCGTGTCTCACTGGTCCGATGACGGCAAGACCTTCTACACTCCGGACGGCACCGCCTACGGCTGGAACCGCGGCACCGTCACCAAGCCCGATGGCTCCACCGTCAAGATGGACCACTATGAAGTCTCCGGCGTCAAGTATGTGCCTGTCCGCGTGGCAAACGCTGACCTCGCCGACTTCTGCTCCAAGTACGCTACCGTACGCAACGGCGGCCAGCTGGTGGGCGGCTATGCTGAGAACAAGCTGCCTACCTACGCTCTGACCGCTGCTGTGGATTACAAGACCAACGGCCTGAAGTACGCCACCAAGTCCGGCGACGGCTACACCTTCTCCGCTGCCCACAAGGGCACCGGTTCCGGCGTGGCTGAAGAAGGTCAGAAGACCGCTGACGGCCTGATCGTCACCGTCAAGAGTGGCGACGATGTGGGCAGCTACGGCGAGTTCATTCGTGTGGACCTGACCGGCAACTACGGCGAGCTGGGCTCCCGTCTGCAGTCCGTCACCTGGACCTACTACGGCAATGACAGCACCTACACCAAAGCCAAGGCTACTTACGGCACCAAGTTCGCAGCCGACAACTGGATGCACAAGGTCATGGGTATCCAGCTGGGCCTGACCCAGTCTGCACGCTTCCAGCTGCCCGAAGGCACCGACGGCACCGGTTACTGGACCCTCACTCTCCATGCTCTGGGCTATGCTGACACCGTCATCAAGATCCAGACCACTGCTGACAACCTGGCAAAGCACGAGCTGGCTGACGACGCTGACCGCGCTGCGCTGCAGGCTGTGGTGGACCAAGCCAAGGCTTTGAACAAGGCCAACTACACCGCCGCAAGCTGGGCAAACCTCGAGACCGAGCTGGACGAGAGCGTTGAGCTGCTGGCAAAGAGCATCCTGTACAAGGCAGATGCGCAGGAGCAGGTCCCGCACCTGACGCAGGCTATTCAGGGCCTTCAGGCAAAGTAAGGCTTTCCTGAACTAAAAATCATCGAAACAAGGTCGCTCCCGGAAACGGGAGGGGCCTTGTTTCCGTGTCTGAGAGGGGTATTTCATGAGGGAAACAAAATCCGGGAAACCGCCGCCTGCCGCTGGTGCAGCTGCTCCCCGCCGTGGCCGTGGCAGGCCTTGTGCTGGTCACCGTGCCGCGCACCGCGCCGGTGCTGGCCGCCGTGCCGGAACGTCTGGCCGAAGCCGCGTCTGAGCCTGCCGCAGAGCCCGCCGCATCCTCGGAAGAAGAAGCCGAGGGCCTGACCGCCGTGCTGCCCTATGCCGACGGCGTCTACACCGGCTCCTCCCGGGGCTTCGGCGGCACCGTGCAGGTGCAGGTGACCATGGAGGGCGGGCACATCACCGATGTGCAGGTGCTGAGCGCCGCCCACGAGACCAGCGCCTTCCTGCGCCGGGCAAAGCGGCTGCTGAACACCGTGCTGGACGCCCAGACCTGGGAGGTGGACGCGGTGTCGGAAGCCACTTATACTTCCCGGGGCATTCTGGGTGCCATCAAAAACGCGCTGACCGGCGAGGTGGTCAATAACCCGCTGCCGCCGCAGACGACGCCCGCCGCACCGCCGGTGGAAGAAGAATTCACCACGCCTTCCGCCTACCGCGACGGCGTGTACACCGCCTCGGCCGAGGGCTTTGGCGGCCCCATCACCCTGCAGGTGACCATTGCCGACGGTGTCCTTGCCGACATCACGGTGGTGAGCCATGACGGCGAGACGACCTCTTACTTCTACAAGGGCCGTCAGGTCATCGCCACCATTCTGGAGACCGGCACACCCGAGGGCGTGGACGCTGTTTCCGGCGCGACCTATTCCTCCACTGGCATCCTGAACGCCGTGAAGCAGGCACTGGCCAAGGCCGCCAACGACGCGGTTCCCGCCGAGACGCCGGACACCGCTCCGGCTGACGAAACGCCTGCCGAGCCCGCCGCACCGCAGTACGCCGACGGCACCTACTCCGGCACCGGTTCCACCGCCGACGGCCCGGTGAACGTGGTCATTACCGTGAAGGACGGCAGCGTCACCGATGTGCAGGTGCTGCCCGCCGAGACCGAAGAACCCACCTTTACCGAGAAGGTGCGTGCTGCGCTGGAAGCCTTCTTCTCCGGCAAAGAGCAGAGCGCTTCCTCCGGCCGGGTGTACACCGCCGATGAGCTGGATGCCGCCGTGCAGGATGCCCTGCAGAAGGCGCTGACCACGCCCGAAGTGCCTGCGGCTTCCGAACCGGAAGCACCGGCTGAAAGCGAACCGGCTGCTGAGCCCGCTGCAGAAAGCAGCCCGGCAGCAGAACCGCCGGAACAGGACCAGCCGACAGGGGAGGAGAACGCATGAAAAAGCATTGGAACTTTATCGTCCGGGCGGTGGACCTGCTGCTGATCCTGGCCGTGCTGTGGCAATACCAGCAGGTGGCACTGGTGCGGGCCGACGCCGTCAGTGCGCGGCAGAAGGAGATCGACGAGGTGAACGCATGGAACACCTCGGTGCTGCAGACCCAGCAGGCGGCCGAGGAAGCCGAAGCCGAGTCCGGCCTGAAGGACGGCACCTATGAGGGCACCGGCCTCGGCTTCGGCGACGACATCACGGTGCAGATCACCATCTCCGGCGGGCAGATGACCGACATCACGGTGCTGCAGCACGACGGCGAGGACAAGCCCTATTACACGCAGGCGCTGACCATGCTGGACAAGATGCTCACCGCCCAGACCGGCGATGTGGACCTCGTTTCGGGCGCGACCCTCACCTGTGAGGGCCTGCGGGATGCAGTGCAGGACGCACTGGGAAAGGCGGCGGCATGATGCAGACGACAGAAAAAAAGCCGCTGACGGCGGCCCAGAAAAAACAGCGCACCCTGAAGCACCGGGCCTGGCTGCGAGCTGCGGTGCAGCTGATGTTCTTTATCGCGATGCCCGGTGCCTTTGTGGCGGGCTTTAACGGGGTGAAACAGCTGTTTCTGCGCATTGGCCATGGCGAGGTGCTGCAGCTGGACAGCTTCACCCTCTCGCTTCTCGGCCTGTGCGGGTTCACCATCCTGTTCGGCCGCTTCTTCTGCGGCCATGTGTGCGCCTTCGGCAGCCTGGGCGACGGTGTGTGGTGGCTCTCGGGCCTTGTGCAGAAGAAGCTGCTCCACCGCAAAAAGCAGTTCCAGCTGCCGGAAAAGGCCGTGCGCCGGGGCCAGAAGGTCAAGTTCGTGGTGCTGGCCGTCATCGTGGGCCTGTGCACTGTCGGGGTGTACAGCCGTCTCACCGGCTGGAGCCCGTGGGAAGTGTTCTCCCGCCTGACCGCCCTGCGCACCCCTCCGGCCGGTTTTGGCCTTGGCATCGCGCTGTTCGTGCTCATTTTGATCGGCATGGCGGTGCAGCCCCGCTTCTTCTGCCAGTTTTTGTGCCCGATGGGTGCGGTGTTCGCCCTGCTGCCGGTGCTGCCCTTTGCACAGCTGCACCGGGACGGCGAGAACTGCATCCCGGGCTGTTCGGCCTGCGCCCACCGCTGCCCGGTGGACCTGAAGCTGGACGAGCAGAGCCTGCGCAGCGGCGAGTGCATCGCCTGCGAAGCCTGTGTGGGCACCTGCCCCAAGGGCAACATCAGCCGCTGGGACCTTGCCCTTGGCAAGAACTTCTGGCTGCCCATGCTGGCAAAGGCCGTGCTGTTCTTCATTATGGGCGTGTGCCTTGGCTTCTGCCGCTTCTTCTGAGAGATTCCTTATTATAAAAGCACAAGCAGCCGCTTCCTCGCAAAAAGGGGAAGCGGCTGCTTTTTGTTCTGCTGTCATTCTGATTTTTATTTTTCCAGGTGCAGCGGCAGCCAGACCGTGGTCTTGGCCCCGTGGGGCAGGTTCTGGCTGAACACCGCCTGCCCACCGTGGGCGGCGGCGATCTGCTCCACCACATGCAGGCCGAGGATGTGCGGGGCGTTCTCGCCGGGTTCCGGGCTGTGCAGGGCCGCCAACACCTGCGGCGGGTAACCCGTGCCGTCGTCGGCCACGGTCAGGCAGAACCGCCCGCTCACCACCTCGGTGCAAAGGCTCACTTTCACCGGCCCGGCGTTGTGCCGCACCGAATTGTTCAGCAGGTTTTCCAACAAACGGCCCAGCAGCGCCGGGTCGGCGTCCAGCAGGGCGCGCTCGGCGGCTTCGGTCTGGGTGAGGGAAAGCTCACACCGGTCAGCCAGCGGGCTCTCGCAGAACTGCGCCGCCAACTGCCGCACCAGCGGCCGGGCGGCAAGAGTCTGCCGCCGCAAGGGCTGTGCGCCGTACTGCAGCTTGCTGGTGAGGTTCAGGTCATCAATGAGCGACCGCAGCTTTTCGCTCTGAGTGCGGATGCCGCCTGCCTTCTGCCGGGCCGCACCGGGCAGGGAAGGGTCCCGTTCCAGCTGTTCGGCCCAGCCCAGAATAAGGGCCAGCGGGGTGCGCACATCGTGGCTGACCCCCGCGATCCACTGGGTGCGGGCGGTGTCCCGCCGGGCGAGCATCTCGCCCTGCTTTTGCAGGTGGGCGCTGGTCTGGTTGAGCTTTTCGGCCACCTCCCCGGCAAAGCCGTCGGTGGGCAGCTGCACGGGCTGGCCCTCGGCCAGCGCATCCAGCCCGGCGGCCACCGTCCGCAGCTGCTTTGCGCCGCGCCCGCTCACCAGCAGACAGACCGCCAGCCCCAGCGCCAGCAGGCACAGCGCCGCCGGCAGGATGCTGTTCACCACGTCGGTGAGCAGCTGGGGCGAATTGTAGAGGTTATACTTCCAGATGCTGCCCTGCGGCATTGCGATGACGAACAGGCCGTAGTCCTCGGTCCAGCAGAACACCGGGTAGTCATCGAGGTACCACCGGGCAAAGCGGGCCACGTCGGCGGGGGTGTAGCGGCGGGCGAGATGCTCCGGCAGGGCATAGCTCCACACCACATCGCCGTCATCGTCCAGCACCATGGCCCAGGCGTAGCCGTCCATCCATTCTTCCGGGGGGTGCTCCGGCCCGAAGGCAAGGCCCTGCGCCGTCTGCACCATGGCGTCCGCGATGACGCCGGAGGAATATTCTGCTTGCGGAGTGTGGGTGCTCTCCCGCCAGCCCAGCCAGACGATGAACCCGACACACAGCACCGCCAGCACCAACACCATGCCCACTGCTGCCAGCACATACCGCCGGATGAGCCGCCCGAAGGTCTTCATGCCGTTTCCTCCTTTGCCAGCTTGTAGCCGATGCTACGCACCGTGAGCAGGTGCTGCGGGCGGCTGGGCTGTTCTTCCAGCTTTTCCCGCAGGTGGCGGATGTGGACGTTCAGGCTGTTTTCGTAACCGTAGTAATCCGCGCCCCACACGGCGGTGCACAGCGCGTCGTAGGTGACGATGTGGCCCCGGTTCTCGGCCAGCTTGCGCAGCAAAGCCAGCTCGGTGGCCGTGAGGGCAAGGGTGCTGCCGTCCGGCAGGGTGACGAGGGCGTCGTTCAGATCGACGCTGCGCCCGCCCAGCCGCAAAGCATCGCGCTTTGTGCGGGACAGCTCGGCCCGGTAGGCCCGCTGCAAAATGTGCTGCACCCGCAGCAAAAGCTCCTGCATCAGGAAGGGCTTTGTCAGGTAGTCGTCCGCGCCAAGGCCCAGCCCGAACAGCCGGTCGGCGTCGGCGTCCCGGGCCGAGAGGAACAGCGCGGGCACATCCGCTTTGGCCCGCAGGGCCCGGAACAGCGAAAAGCCGTCCCCGTCCGGCAGGTTGATGTCCAAAATCATCAGCTCCGGCTGCTCGGCGGCAAAGCAGGCTCTTGCCGCCGAGCAGCTTTGCGCCGTGCGGATATGGCGGTACCCGGCATCCTGCAATTGCTCGCACAGCAGCCGCAGCAGGTCGGCGTTGTCGTCCACGAGGAGAAGTCTGGCGTCATAGATGGTGGTCATAGTGTAAACCCTCTCAGGCGCTTCGCGCCAGCTCTACCGAGGGGAGAGCCTTTGGCAGGCATCCTGCCGGGCCGCGCCCTTTCTTTCGCTCTTACTATAACACACTTTGTCCCCCGCAAGGGCGAATGCCCGCAAATTTAAGCGCAGATTAAGCTGGGCTTCCGGTGGGATTAAGGCGGCAGGTGTAAGATGACAGCGTAGACCACAAACGAAAAGGAGCGAACTGCTATGAAACCTGTCATCGAGACCCATGGCCTGTGCAAGAGCTACGGCGGGCGCACCGTCGTGGACCATCTGGACCTGACCGTGCCGCAGGGCTGCGTCTACGGCTTTCTCGGCCCCAACGGCGCAGGCAAATCCACCACCATGAAGATGCTGCTGGGCCTTGTGCACCCCACCGGCGGCAGCGTGGAGCTGCTGGGCCACACCCTGAACGAAGAAAACCGCATCGGCCTGCTGCGGCAGACCGGCAGCCTGATCGAGTCGCCCTCGGGCTACCTGCACCTGACCGCCCGGGAGAATCTTGCCATTGCCGCCGACCTGAAAGGCGTGGAGCGCAGGGACATCGACCGGGTGCTGGACGTGGTGCACCTGACCAGCGCCGCGAACCGGAAAGTGGGGCAGTACTCCCTCGGCATGAAGCAGCGGTTGGGCATCGCCACGGCATTGCTGGGCAGCCCGAAGCTGCTCATTCTGGACGAGCCCACCAACGGGCTGGACCCGGCGGGCATTCAGGAGATGCGCAGTCTCATCGCCGCCATGCCGGAGAGCACCGGTGCCACCGTGCTCATCTCCAGCCACCTGCTGGGCGAGATGGAGCAGATGGTGTCGCAGGTGGGCATCCTGAACCACGGCAAATTGCTGTTCGAGGGCCCGCTTGCCGCGCTGCAGCGCCACGCCCGGGGCGGCGTGCTGCTGCGGGTGCTGGATGTGCCCAAAGCCGCCGCCGTGCTGCAGGCGCAGGGCATCCGGGCCGTGACCCGGCCCGTCCAGCCGGACACGCTGGAACTGCCGCCGATGCCGGACGAAGCGCTGGCAGCCCTCGTCGGTGCCCTTGCCGGGAGCGGGGCCGGGGTGGTGGGCCTGACCAGCCAGACGAAGAATCTGGAGGAGATCTTCCTCAGCCTGACCAAAGGCGACGGGGAGGTGGCGTGAGATGGCAGCCTTCCGCGCAGAACTGCAAAAAGCCCGCCGCCGGCACGACCTGCTTTTGTGCCTGCTGCTGCCGGGCATCGTGGTGCTGTGGGTGGGCGGACTTTCCCCGTCCAGCCCCGAGGAGCTGGCCAACGGCTACAGCGCCCTGCTCTACAGCATCCCGGTCATCGAGGCCATTCTGCTGCCGGTGATGATGGCGGTGCTGGCCTCCCGCCTGTGGGATATGGAGGTGAAGGGCAATACCGCAAAGCTGCTCTACACCCTGCAGAGCCGCCGCAGCCTGTTCGCGGGCAAGGCGGTGTTCGGCACGCTGGAAGTGCTGCTGACCGCTGTGCTGGAGCTTGCCTGCGTGCCGGTGCTGGGCCGGGTGCACGACTACACCGAAGCCTTCCCGAAAGGGCAGTTCGTGTACCTGTTCGTCTGCACGCTGGCGGTGGACCTGATGCTATTTTTCGGCGAGCTGCTGCTCATGCTCTGGTGCGGCAATCCGCTCCCGGCGCTGTGCGTGGGCATCGTGGGGGCGCTGGTGGGCCTGTTCTCGGCCTTTCTGCCGCCGCTGGTCAGCTATTTTGTGCCCTTCGGCTACTACATCCCGCTGAGCGCTTATGAAGTGGCAAACTGGGACCAGGCCAGCCATCTGGTCACCTACGGCACCCGGGCCCACAACTGGGGACTGCTGGCCTTTACCATCCTGCTGGGCATCGGGCTGTTTGCCGCCGCCTGGCGCAAGGTGCAGACGGAGGAGGTATAACCCATGCTGCAAAACTGCATCCGCGCGGAGAACCGCAAGCTCCACGCTTCGCCCATCTGGATCATGTTCTTTCTGCTGCCGGTCATCTCGGCGGGGTACGGCACCTTCAACTACCTGCAGAATCTGGAGATTTTAACGGACGGCTGGTACAGCCTGTGGACCCAGCACACCCTGTTTTACTCCATGTTCTTCTTCCCGGCCATGGTGGCCGCCTACGCCGCCTACCTGTGGCGGCTGGAGCATCTGGGCCACAACTGGAACTTCATCATGGCCGCGCCCGTGCACCCGCTGGCGCTGTTCGCGGCAAAGTTCGTGGTGGTGGGCAAGCTGGCATTGCTGACCCACGCCTTCGTGTTCGTGCTGTACGCCTTCTGCGGCAAGGTGTTCGCCCGCCTGCCCGGCACCCCGCCCCTGGTGCTGGCGCTGTTTCTGCTGCGCGGGGCGCTGGGCGCACTGGCGGTCATTGCGGCGCAGCTGGTGCTGGCCATGGTCATCCGCAGCTTTGCGGTGCCCATCTTTCTGGGGCTGCTGGGCGGCATCACCGGCATCTTCGCTGCCGCCAAAGGCTTCGGCCTGCTGTGGCCCTACGCCCTGATGCAGGCCGGCATGAACGCCAACCGCAGCACCGACATGCTGGCGGGCCAGTACGCGCTGTTCTTTTTCAGCTGTGTGCTCTGGCTGGCTGCGATTTTTGCGCTGGCGTACCTCCTGCTGCAAAAGCGGGATGTGAAGGCGTAAAAGCGCCGGGCTTCAAAACCGGCGCGGCATAAAAGCGCAGAATAAAAAAGCAACCCCCGGGAGCGTTTCCCCGCCGTTTTGGTGCGGAAATGCTCCCGGGGGTTGTGCTGTTTTTCAGGAAACGGTGCGGTTTTGGGGCGTGGCGCAAACGATCCGGCGTGCCATGCCGAAAAAACAAAAAAGCCATGAAATCTTTCGATTTCACGGCATTCACGCACAGCTTCCACGTTAGACATTCCTATGGGATGGGACCCGCGGGCTAAGCAACAGCCCACTGGGCTGATTGCTTGCGGCGCTGCACGCCGCCTTACGGGTTGCGTTTGCTGATTTTTCCGCAGCCCCCTGACGGGGCTTTGAAAAATCAGAACGCGGCCCCAACAACTCCTCCCTGTTTCTGCCGCAGGCAGCGGTCGTCGTCGTTGCTGTTCAAGCCCTCTTTCGCACCGAAAAAGAAAAACCAGTACACAACGTGTACTGGTTTTCTTGGTGCGAGTAGTGATACAGCATTTTTTGAAAACCATCGTAGTACAATTTGTTTTTGAGGTCATCGGATAGCAACTTGCTTGTATCGCACCCCGATGGGCGGCTGTATTGAAAAAACAGTTGCCTTTTATATACCACACAACCTAAAAATTATCAAGTACGCGCAGCGTTCACTTCTCCCATCACCGGGAGCAAATGGACGCTGCTTTTTTTGTTTGCAACGAAAGGAGGCATCCGTGAAATGGCAGTTTTTCGGGTAGAAAAGAACAGCGGCTATACGGTCATGTCGAACCATCACCTGCGGAACCGGGCCTTGTCCCTGAAAGCCAAGGGCTTACTCTCCCAAATGCTCTCCCTGCCGGAAGATTGGGACTACACCCTGCAAGGGCTGGCCCGTATCAACCGGGAAAGCATTGACGCGATACGGCAGGCCATCCGGGAACTGGAACAGGCGGGCTACATCCAGCGTTCCAGAGAACGGGACGAGAAAGGACGGCTGCGCGGTGCAGACTATGTGATCTTCGAGCTGCCGCAGCCTGTTCCTGCATCGGTTTCACCTACATTGGAAAATCCAACGTTGGAGAATCCCACGCAGGAAAACCCTACGTTGGAAAATCCAATGCAATTAAATAAAGATAAACTAATTACAGAAAAACAAAAGAAAGAGGGATTAAATACCGATTCCATTCCTATCCATTCCCCAAACCCCTTGCCTTTGGACGAGGACGAGGCAGCGGCACCGCCGCCGGAACGGACAGGAAGCCGAAAGGAAACGGCCTATCAAATCTACCGGGACCTGATTTTGGAGAACATCGAGTATGACACCCTCATCCAGAATCCCCGGATAGACCGGGAACAGCTGGACGAGATCGTGGACATCCTGCTGGAAACGGTCTGCACTTCCCGCAAGTCCATCCGGGTGGCCGGGGACGATTACCCGGCAGAGTTGGTCAAGGCGAAATTCTTGAAGCTGGACAGCCATCACATCGAGTTCGTCATGGACTGCCTGCGGGACAACACCACCAAAGTCCGCAACATCAAGCAATACCTGCGGGCCATGCTGTTCAACGCCCCCAGCACCATCAACAGCTACTATGCGTCCCTTGTGGCGCACGATATGGCGCAGCCCGATTGGGGCCGCCCGCCCAACACCTGACCGAAAGGAGCGTCCACCCATGAGAACCCTTTACCTGCGGCGGCTGGTGGTTCCACCTTAGTTGCCGCTTTTCCGACTACCTGCCAAGGAGGATTGCTGAATGCAGGAAGAAGTCACCCAGAAAACCATTGCCCTGTCCATGAAAACGGGCAAGCTCACCGCCCAAGCGCTGCAAGCTGCGTTGAAAAAATACTTGCAGCACCGGGCCAAGGGGCCAAAGCTGCACCACGGCAAGCAAAGCCTGAAACAGCTGAAAGCCCATGGTGCGGCCCTGACCAACATTGAAGTCACGGAGGCGAACATCGGGGCGTTCAAGCCCTGCGCCAAGAAGTACGGCGTGGACTTTACCTTGCGCAAGGACAAGACCACCCAGCCGCCCCACTACATCGTGATCTTCAAGGCCAAGGATGCGGACAATTTGGAACAGGCGTTCCGGGAGTTCACGGCCAAAACGCTCACCAAGGAGCAGCGGCCCTCTATCCGCAAGGTGCTGGCAGCAGCCAAGCAGAAAGCCGCCCAGCAGCCGAAACGTGCGAAAGAAAAAATCAAGCAAAGGGGGCTGGAACGATGAAACCTGAACCGAAAAAGCTGCTGTTGCTGAATCTGCCGTATCTGCTGTTCGTGTACCTGTTCGCCAAATGCGGGCAGGCGTACCGTCTGGCTGCGGGCGTGGATGCTTCGGCAAAGCTGCTTCACCTGACGGGCGGCATCTCCGCCGCCTTTGCAAGCCCACTACCCAGCCTGCATCCGTTTGACCTGTGCGTGGGCGTTGCCGGGGCGGTGGCTGTCCGGCTCATCGTGTACAGCAAAGGCAAGAATGCCAAGAAATACCGCAAGGGTGAAGAATACGGCTCTGCCCGATGGGGTACCGCCAAGGACATTGCCCCCTACATCGACCCCAAGTTTGAAAACAACATCCTGCTGACCCAGACCGAACGCCTGACTATGACCGGGCGGCCCAAAGACCCCAAGACAGCCCGGAACAAGAATGTGCTGGTGATCGGCGGCTCCGGCAGCGGCAAGACCCGGTTTTACGTCAAGCCTAACCTCATGCAATGCTTTCCCACTTCCGACTATCCCACCTCATTCGTGGTCACAGACCCGAAAGGCACACTGGTTCTGGAAACGGGCCAAATGTTCCAGCGGGCAGGCTACCGGGTGAAAATCCTGAACACGATAAACTTTTCCAAGTCCATGAAGTACAACCCCTTTGTCTACATCCACTCGGAAAAAGACGTGCTGAAGCTGGTAAATACCCTTATCGCTAACACCAAGGGCGAGGGTGAAAAATCAGCAGAAGATTTTTGGGTGAAGTCGGAACGGCTGTTCTACACCGCGCTTATCGGCTACATCTGGTATGAGGCCCCGGCAGAAGAAATGAACTTCACCACCCTGCTGGAAATGATAAATGCCAGTGAAGCCCGCGAGGACGACCCGGAGTTTCAAAGCCCGGTGGACCTCATGTTTGAACGGCTGGAACAGAAAGACCCGGACCACTTCGCCGTCCGGCAGTACAAAAAGTTTTTGCTGTCGGCGGGCAAGACCCGTTCCTCCATCCTGATAAGCTGCGGTGCCCGTTTAGCCCCATTTGACATCCGGGAGGTGCGGGAGCTGATGGAGGACGATGAAATGGAGCTGGACACCATCGGGGATGAAAAGACGGTATTGTTCCTGATTATGAGCGACACGGACACCACCTTCAACTTCATTCTTGCCATGCTTCAAAGCCAGCTTATCAACCTGCTGTGTGACCGTGCGGATGATAAATACGGTGGCCGACTGCCTGTCCATGTACGGCTGATTCTGGACGAGTTCGCCAACATTGGGCAGATTCCCAACTTCGACAAGCTGATCGCCACCATCCGCAGCCGGGAAATCTCGGCATCCATCATTTTGCAGAGCCAGTCGCAGCTGAAAGCTATCTACAAGGATGCGGCCGAAATCATTTCGGATAACTGCGATTCTGTTCTCTTTTTGAGTGGGCGGGGCAAAAATGCCAAAGAGATCTCCGATGCGCTGGGGAAAGAAACCATCGACAGTTTCAACACCAGCGAAAACCGGGGCTCTCAAACCTCCCACGGACTGAACTATCAAAAATTAGGAAAGGCGTTGATGTCAGAGGACGAAATCGCAATCATGGACGGCGGCAAGTGTATTTTGCAGCTGCGGGGCGTGAGGCCGTTCTTCTCGGAGAAGTTCGACATTACCAAACACCCGCACTACAAGTACCTTGCAGATGCGGACAAAAAGAATACCTTTGATGTGGACAGGTTCTTATCCAGTCTGCGCCGGAAACGGCAGCAGGTGGTCGCACAGGACGAGCCGTTTGACCTGTACGAAATTGACCTGTCGGATGAAAGTGCAGCCGCCGAATAAGGCGGTATTTTTTGAAAAAACAATTTTGAGTGCCGCAGAACAAGCGGCAGAAAGTGAGGACCTTATGGAATTTTTCAACAGCGCGGTCGATACTTTGCAGACCATCGTGGTCGGTCTGGGCGGTGCCTTGTGTGTCTGGGGCGGCATCAACCTGTTGGAGGGTTATGGACAGGATAACCCCGGCAGCAAGAGCCAGGGCGTGAAGCAGCTGGTCGCGGGCGGCGGCGTTGCCCTGATCGGCGTGACCCTTGTCCCGCTGCTGTCCGGGCTGCTGGGCTAAGCCCTGCATCGCTGCCCACAATTTTCTGAACGACTAATACTTAAAATCCTACTCCGCGCTCTCCCTCTCACATGGGAGGGCGCGGGAAAGGAGGTATCTTTGCTTGATTAGTGAGATCATCGAGAAATGGATAAAAGGCATTTTGATAGATGGCATCACGGGCAACCTCTCCGGCCTGTTCGATAACGTGAACGCCAAGGTGGGCGAAATCGCTTCGGATGTCGGCTCTACCCCGCAGGCGTGGAACAGCGGCATTTTCAATATGCTGCGTAGTCTTTCTGAAACGGTGGTGCTGCCCATTGCAGCGGCTATCCTTGCCCTTGTGATGTGCCATGAGCTTATCCAGATGATTACCGAAAAGAACAATATGCACGACTTTGACACCTCCATGTTCTTCCGCTGGATTTTCAAGTCTGCTTTTGCCATCCTCATTGTCAGCAACACATGGAATATCGTTATGGGTGTGTTCGATGCCACCCAGAGCGTTGTCAACCAAAGTTCCGGCGTTATCATCGGTGAAACATCCATCCACTTTGACCGCCTGATACCCGGACTGGAATTTCAGCTGGAAAGCATGACCATTGGCAGTCTGCTTAGTCTGTGGTTCCAGACCCTTGTAGTGGGCCTGACCATGAACATCCTGTCCATCTGCATCTTTCTTGTGACCTATGGACGCATGATTGAAATTTATGTGGTCACAGCGTTAGGCCCTATCCCGCTTGCCACCATGGGCAGCAGCGAGTGGCGCAGCACCGGGCAGAATTATTTGAAGTCTTTGCTGGCGCTGGGTTTCCAAGCGTTCCTGATTATGATTGTCGTGGGCATTTACGCGGTGCTGATACGCAACATTTCGGGCGCGGCGGACATTGCCGGGGCTATCTGGGGCTGCATGGGCTACACCGTGCTACTCTGTTTCTGTCTGTTCAAGACCGGCAGCATCAGCAAGTCGGTGTTTGGTGCCCACTAAGGCCGAGAAAGGAAAAACGTATGGCGTATGTGACCGTTCCCAAAGATTTGACCCATGTAAAATCCAAAGTCTTATTCGGGCTGACCAAGCGGCAGCTGGTCTGCTTCGGCGGTGCGCTTTTAACGGGCGGGCCGCTTTATTTTTTGACCCGGAACTATCTTTCCAACAGTGCAGCGGCCCTGCTGATGATTTTTGCCATGCTGCCGGGGCTGCTGTTCGCTCTGTTCGAGCGGCACGGCCAGCCCCTTGAAGTGGTGATTCAGCAAATGATTCAGTGCTGCTTTATTCGTCCCAAGGAAAGGCCCTATCAGACCAACAATGCTTACGCCGCCCTTGTGCGGCAATACCAAATGGAACAGGAGGTAAAGGCCATTGTCCAGAAAAACGATACCCCGCGAAACCGAAAAGCCCAAAAAGCTCACCCGCGCCCAGAAAAAAGAAATTGATGCCGTTATCCGCAAGTACAAGGGTGACGGCAAGCCCCGCACGGCACAGGCCACCATCCCGTATGAGGCCATCTACCCGGACGGTGTGTGCCGCATTGACCGATGCACATTCTCCAAGTGCATTGCCTTTGAGGACATCAGTTATCAGCTGGCCCAGCCGGAAACAAGAACCGCCATCTTTGAACACCTGTGCGACCTGTACAACTATGTGGATGCCTCCATCCATGTGCAGCTTTCGTTTCTCAATCGCAAGGTTGACCCGGTGCAGTACGCAAAAAGTTTTGAGATCGCACCGCAGGGGGATGATTTTGACGACATCCGCGCCGAGTACACCGCCATCCTGCAAAAGCAGCTTGCCAGCGGAAACAACGGCATTGTCAAAACCAAATATCTGACGTTTACCATTGAGGCCGACAGCCTGAAAACCGCACGGGCGCGGCTGACCCGCATTGGCCTTGACCTGCTGGGCTACTTCAAGACCATGGGCTGCGTGGCGCACGTTATGGACGGGCAGGAGCGTTTGGAGGTGCTGCACGGCATCTTCCACCCGGACGGCGAACCGTTCCGTTTTGACTGGGACTGGTTGGCACCCTCCGGCCTCTCCACCAAGGATTTTGTGGCCCCATCCTCCCTCTGTTTCGGTACGGCCAAAACCTTTGGTTTGGGCGGCAAGTATGGAGCTGTGAGCTTTTTACAAATCCTTGCGCCGGAACTTTCGGATGAAATGCTGGCCGATTTTCTCAAAACGGAAAGCGGCATTCTCGTCAATCTCCATGTGCAGGCCATTGACCAGACCGAGGCCATCAAAACCATCAAACGGAAAATCACAGACCTTGATGCTATGAAGATTCAGGAACAGAAAAAGGCTGTCCGTTCCGGGTACGACATGGATATCCTCCCCAGCGACCTTGCCACCTACGGCGAGGATGCCAAAAAGCTGCTGAACAAACTGCAAACAAGAAATGAGCGATTGTTCATGCTGACTTTTTTAGTGCTGAACGTGGCCGACACCAAGCAAAAGCTGGGCAACGATGTGTTCCAAGCGGCGGGTGTGGCGCAGAAGTACAACTGCTCCCTTGTCCGGCTGGACTACCAGCAGGAGCAGGGCCTTGTGTCCAGCCTTCCGCTGGGCATTAACCAGATAAAGATTCAGCGCAGCCTTACCACTTCCAACGTGGCGGTGTTCGTGCCCTTTGTGACGCAGGAGCTTTTCCAGAGCGGGGCAGCCATGTACTACGGCATCAACGCAAAATCCCACAACATGATTATGCTGGACCGCAAGCAGGCCCGGTGTCCCAACGGCTTGAAGCTGGGCACGCCCGGCAGCGGCAAATCCATGAGCTGCAAGTCCGAAATCGTCAGTGTGTTTTTAACGACCGCTGACGATATTTTCATTTCAGACCCAGAGGCCGAGTATTATCCGCTGGTCAAGCGGCTGCATGGGCAGGTCATCAAACTTTCGCCCACCAGCAAGGACTATGTAAATCCGCTGGACATCAACCTGAATTATTCCGAAGATGACAGCCCGCTGGCCTTGAAGTCGGATTTTGTGCTGTCGTTCTGTGAACTGGTCATGGGCGGCAAAACAGGTCTGGAAGCGATTGAACGCACCGTGATAGACCGTGCCGTGAAAGCCATCTACCGCCCCTATCTGGCGAACCCCAGCCCGGAGAATATGCCGATTTTGTCTGACCTCCACCAAGCCCTGCTCGACCAGCACTTGCCGGAAGCGGACCGGGTAGCGCAGGCATTGGACTTGTATGTGTCCGGCTCGCTGAATGTGTTTAATCACAAAACGAATGTGGACATCCACAACAGGCTTGTGGCCTTTGACATCAAAGAGTTAGGAAAACAGTTAAAAAAATTGGGGATGCTCATTATCCAAGACCAGATATGGGGCCGCGTCACCCAGAACCGCAGCCAAGGCCGGGCCACATGGTATTTTGCAGACGAGTTCCACCTTTTGCTGAAAGAGGAACAGACCGCCGCGTACAGTGCCGAGATTTGGAAGCGCTTCCGCAAATGGGGCGGCGTGCCCACAGGTGCCACCCAAAATGTGAAGGACCTTCTTTCTTCCCCGGAGATTGAGAACATTCTGGAAAACAGCGACTTCATCACGCTGCTGAATCAGGCATCCGGCGACCGCAAAATCCTTTCGGAACGGCTGAACCTCTCCGCAGACCAGCAGAAGTACATCGACAATTCGGAACCGGGCGAAGGACTGCTGATTTTTGAAAACGTGGTGCTTCCGTTTTCCAACCCCATCCCGAAAAACACACAGCTCTATAAGATCATGACCACCCGGCTCAGCGAGGTGGTGGAGCTATGAGCCTAACGCATTTCAGCTTGTTTTCCGGCATCGGCGGCATTGACCTTGCCGCAGAAGCAGCGGGGTTTACCTCTGTCTGTCAATGCGAGTGGGCAGCATTTCCCGCCGCTGTGCTGGCAAGCCACTGGCCGGAGGTGCCCCGTTTTCAGGACATCACCACCGTAACAAAGGAGGCTTTCTTTGAAAAAACAGGACTTCGCACCGTCACCCTCATTTCAGGTGGTTTCCCGTGCCAGCCGTTCTCCACCGCAGGGCGGCAGCGCGGCTTCCACGATGAACGCTACCTGTGGCCCGAAATGCTGCGGGTTATCCGGGAATTGCAGCCCCGTTGGGTGCTTGGAGAAAATGTTGCTGGCTTCCTCCGTATGGGGCTCGACAAAACGCTCATTGACTTGGAGCAGGCAGGTTACGATGTTCGGGTTTTCGTATTACCTGCTGCTGCCGTTGGCGCGTGGCACGAACGGAAACGGGTATTCATCATCGGCTCCGCTGCTTCCCACACCCCTTGCCAGCGACACCGGGGATGTGGGCAAGGGACTGGACATCCAAATCTCTGCGAATGGCAGCTACCGCAAGATGAACAAGGATGGCAAGGCATGGACGGCGCGGCTTTCCCATGTGGTCTACCGGATGACCCCCACCACGCTGGAAAAGCCCTACCTCAACCCGGACTGGGTAGAGTGGCTGATGGGTTTCCCGCGCAAATGGACGGACATTCCCTTTGGGCTAAAGAACCCGCCGACATCCCGCGTCTGACCGAGGATGTGCCGAACCGCAGCAAGCGGATGAAAACGCTGGGCAATGCGGTTTCGCCGCCGCAGGTATTCCCGATTCTCAAATACATTGCGGACATTGAAACGGGCCGCTGTCCGACGGGAGGCGAAGAACTTTGAAAGAATTGCAGGCAAAAGCCAAAGTCACCCAGACCATGACCCGTGACGGTCTGGTGGTAGAAAATCAGGCGGACGGCACTGTGGAAAACGTTTCCAGCCGGGAGGCGGAACAGGATTATTCTACGGATTCCGAGGGCAAGACCGAAAAAATACTGGAACGCACCGAGGACGTAAAGGACAAGCACAAGGCAAAGAAAAAGGCCAAACAAGCTGCGGAAACCGCCGAGAGTGAAGATGGTCTGCACCGTTCCGCCGCCCGTCTGGAACTGACCGAAGAAGAACGGGCAGACCCGGCGTTGCAGCCGTACATCCAAAAGGCGGAAGCGAAAGCCGACAAGCTGGATGCGGCCCGCGCTGCTCTGCCCAAAAAGCGTGTCCCAGTCAAGGGAAAAGTCTACGATGCAGCCAGCGGCAAGGCAAAATCCACCCTGCACTTTGAACAGCAGGACAAAGGCCCGCCCAGCCTGAAACCAAACCCGGCCAGCCGCCCGCTATCGGAAGCGTTGCTGTTCGCTCACGGAAAAATCCATGAAGTCGAACACGAAAATGTGGGTGTGGAGGGTGGCCACAAGGGTGAAGAACTGGTGGAGCATCAGACCGCCAAGGTCATCCGCAGCGGCATCCGGCACCACAAGATGAAGCCCTACAAGGCCGTGGAAAAGGCAGAGCGTCAGCTCATGTCTGCCAATGCAGAATACTTTTACCAGAAATCCTTGCGGGACAATCCGCAAATTGCACAGGCGGCCAGCAACCCCATTTCCCGGATGTGGCAGAAACGGCGTATCAAACAGCAGTATGCCAAAGCTGCACGGCAGGCCGGACAAGCCGCCGCGCAGGGTGCAGCCGCCACCGCAGAGAACGGTTTCCGGGTAACAAAGCTGGCGGCCGAGGGCGGCGAACGGGTAGCCGAATTTGCGGCCCGGAACTGGAAAACCATTCTGATCGTGGCGGTGTTCGGTCTGCTGGCTCTGCTCTTGATAACGGGTTTGCAGTCCTGCACCGTGATGGCGGGCACCGCTGGAACCGGCGTGACGGCATCCTCTTATTTTTCCAAGGACAAGGATATGCTGGGTGCAGAGAAGGCTTATGCCAAGCTGGAACAAAAGCTGCAACGGTATCTCGACACCTACGAGGCCACCCACAACTACGACGAGTATCATTTTTATCTGGACGAAATCGAGCATGACCCCTATGTGCTGATCTCGATTTTGTCCGCGCTCCATGATGGCGTTTTTACATTGGCCGCGGTGCAGGGCGAACTTGAAATGCTCTTTGAAAAGCAGTACATCCTGACCGAGACCGTGACCATGCAGATACGTTACCGTACAAAAATGATGGTCATTATTGGCCCGTATGGTGTGCCGCAAGTTATCACCTACCAAGAACCGTATGAATACTACATCTGCACGGTCAAGCTGAAGAACAAGGATTTATCCCATCTGCCCGTGGAAGTGCTGACCGAAGAACAGCTCAGTGCCTATTCGCTCTATATGCGCACACTGGGCAACCGGCCGGATTTGTTTGGCAAAGCGCAATACCCCAATGCGTCCACCATCAAGCAGCCCACCTACTACGATATTCCCCCGGAAGCACTAAAGGATGATAGGTTTGCCGCCATGATGGAGGAAGCCACGAAGTACATCGGCTACCCGTATGTATGGGGCGGCAGTTCGCCCAGCACCAGCTTTGATTGCAGCGGCTACATTTCGTGGGTGCTGAATCACTCAGGCTGGAATGTGGGCCGCCAGACCGCTCAGGGTCTTTACAACCTCTGCACCCCTGTTTCGACGGCACAGGTCAAACCGGGCGATCTTGTGTTTTTCAAGGGAACCTACGATACCCCCGGCGTGAGCCATTGCGGTGTCTATGTGGGCAATTCCATCATGCTGCACTGCGGCGACCCTATCTCCTACACGAACCTCAACTCAAAATATTGGCAGGAACATTTTTACAGCTATGGGCGTTTACCGTGACGCCAGAAAGGATTTTGTATGGCAAAAAGACTTTCCCGCATTGAGCGCGATATTGAACGGCTCAAAGAAAAAATCTCTGAATACCAGCAGCAGTTGAAAGAACTGGAAGCTGCAAAGACTGAACAGGAAAACTTGCAGATCATTCAGTTGGTGCGCAGCATGAACATGAAGCCGGACGAGTTCGCGGCCTTCCTGCGCAGCGGTGCGCTGAATGCCGCGCCCACCGTCACCCCGTACCACAAACAGGAGGATGCTGCCGATGAAACCTGATTGTAACTACCGTTTTGTTGCCGGATTGCTGGCTATCCTGCTCTGCCTCTGCTCGTTCTCCATGCCCGCCTTTGCAAGCGGCTCTGACCCGGCCCCGGAACCTCTGCCGGAGATTATCGAAGAAGAACCCACTACGGGCGGCATGGAGCCGGAGGGTGTGCCCATCACGCCCAAGGGCAATGCAACACTGGTGGATGACTTTTACGGCGACAAGCAGCTTATCACCGTGACCACCAAAGCCGGGAATTATTTTTACATCCTGATTGACCGCGCCAACGAGGACAAAGAAACCTCTGTCCACTTCCTGAACCAAGTGGACGATGCCGACTTGCTGGCCCTGCTGGATGAAGAACCGCAGGACACCGAGTTCTGCATCTGCACGGTGAAATGTGAGGCCGGGAACGTCAACGAAAACTGCCCCTTGTGTGAAAAGAGCCTGCGTAACTGCACGGCCCCGGAAGCTGTGAAAACCGACACCGAAACGCCGCAGGAAAAGCCGAAGTCCAACATGGGCAGTCTGATGATCCTGCTGGTGCTGGCTCTGGCGGGCGGTGGTGCAGCACTCTATTATTTCAAGTTCCGCAAGCCTAAGGCCGATACCACCGGGCACGATGATCTGGACGAGTACGATTTTGGCGAGGACGAGGATTCAGACGAGGAACCGGCTGAAATCGAGAGTTCTAATGATATTTCCCAATAATCTCTCTCTTATCATAAAGGAACCGGGTCTACCCATTGTCGAGCAGACCCGGTTCTCATTTTTCAAAATCGTGAGAATTGGGATTGTACCAGCGAGAATCGTTCAAAAGAACAAGATTTCCTCTTTCTTTGCGCTCTCCCTCATAAATCGCGTGGCAATTAGGGCAGGTAAAGAAAAATCTATAATGGTTTGAACTACTCAGTGTTTCATACTCTCCTTGCATTTGTGAGCCGCAGAACTTGCACGTTTGAAACATTTTATCCCCCTGCCTTTATATCACTGATTGCTGCCTGTAACATTGCTGCCGCAACAGCAGCGGCAATATCTTTTACCGTATCCAATGCCAAAGGCAATCCCTTTTCCTTTATAACTTTTAGGGTTTTATTCCACACGGTGTCATTCTTTATTTTGTCTAGGAACTCATGTCCTTCCCAAGTTAGTCTGCCTACATAAAAAGCATACAATCTATCATCTGCATAACGCGACACATAGGAAGATACCAATTGCGCATCATGTAAAAGACTACAATGATATGCAACCACTTCTGGTGTATAATCGTTCAATCCCAAATCGTGATATGATAAAGCCCTGTCTGTGTATTTTTCCTCTATTGCAAAAAGAATTTTTCGGATTAGCACCATATCTCTTTCCATTGTATCACCCCTTTTTTAATCATTATACCACATATTTCATCTACATAAAAGGATGGTGTTCTATATGAATTTAGTTATTGCCGAAAAGCCCAGTGTAGCCCGCAGCATCGCCGCCGTGATCGGGGCCGATGAAAAGCAAAACTCCCTGCCTGCGGGACAGACGGTCCA
>ENA-OPDG01000921-OPDG01000921.1-human-gut-metagenome-genome-assembly--contig:-NODE-921-length-23740-cov-3.797509_pt1 | contig 23740 bp, 19 predicted proteins | sample MGYA00241259_ERZ501498 | MGnify/ENA primary metagenome ERZ501498 (study PRJEB25962, sample SAMEA2042582) | human gut metagenome | biome: human gut; feature: human-associated habitat; material: faeces... | reverse complement strand
GTACCTCTACCATAGCCATTGTGTACCATCCCATAGCGCGTGCCCAAGAGTGCTTCGATTTACCCGTTTCCTTGTCAGCCCAAAACATTGAGTGTGTCTCATCCCATGCGTGCTTCCACAATCCGGTCTTCTCGTCGTATGTACGCTTGTCTGTTTTCACGATTTGGTCAACCGCATCGTCATAGTATTTCTTTGCTTTCTTCTCGCCTTTCAGCACCGGAGCGGCAGCGGTGTAGAACGGCAAGCCCATGAAAATGCCATCGAGCCACACCTGATTGGCATATATCGCCTTGTGCCAATAAACGCCTTCCTTTGTGCGCGGTTGCTTTTCGAGCTGCTTGAAAAGCGTTTTCATCGTTGCAAGCACGTTGGCCTGCGGCTCTTTCTGATACATTCCCAAGAGGAATTTGCCCGGGCGCACGTTGTCAAGATTGAACTCTTCATACTTATATCCCGTAGCGTTGCCTTTCTCATCAATCATCTTTGCGGGATATTTCTTAAGATATTCGTAGATGCTCTCATCTCCGTAACGCAGATAAGTGTCGAGCATCGCGCCCATTTCCGTACCACTTGTATAGCTCCAACGTGGCTTCTTGGCGAAGTCGAGCATATAAGGCTCGGGCACACGGATCATCTCCGAGTGCGTCATCCACTCACTATAATGCTTGTAAGGACGCTCCAAAAGCACCAGATTTCCATTTACCATCAAATTCTCGAAATGTAAATCATGGCTCTTTCCTGTACGCTTCACGGCCTCTTTCTCCACGCCCGTGAAGTTACAGTTCTCTACATTAATATTATATATATTGTCGGCTTCGTCCAATCCGTTGATAAGTATGCCGTACTTGCTCTTCTTGCAGGTTACGTTACTCATGTAGACGTTGCGCACTGTTGGTATGAAGCCACGCTTGGCCGGCTCGTTCGGCTCGTAAGAAAGGTTGATTCTCATCACCGACTCACGGCATTGTCCAACCTCAACATTGCGCATATAGATGTTCTCTATCACACCGCCACGGCACGTATTGGTCTTTATGCGCAGCACACGGTCGAGGTTTGGCGAATCCATCTTGCAGTTCTCAACAAACACATTCTGACATCCGCCGGTGATTTCGCTACCTACGACAACGCCACCGTGTCCGTCTTCCATAACGCAATTACGGATAATTATGTTCTTAGAAGGGATATTCCAAATACGGCCGTCGGCATTTCGTCCGCTCTTTATTGCGATACAATCGTCGCCGGTATGGAAATCGCAGTCCTCTATAAGCACATTCTCACACGATTCCGGGTCGCATCCGTCACCGTTCGGGCCTTCGTTCCAAATCTTAACGCCCTTCACCGTGAGATTCTTGCACAACAACGGGTGGATAACCCAAAACGGAGAGCGCAGCAAAGTTACATTTTTGATAGCCACATTCTCGCATTTATAGAGATTGATGAGCTGCGGACGCAGTCCAGTTCCGTCCATATTGCGCTCTTCGAAAGGCTTTCCGCCCTCTGAATATTCAAACAACAGCGGGCGGCCAATCTTTTGGCTTTCCTTCAAATCAGGTGTCCAGCCGAAGCGTTCCTTGCCACACATCTTCCACCACGTGTCGTTACTGCCGTTTCCGTCGATTGTACCCTCGCCCGTTATTGCCACGTTCTTTTCACCGTATGCATATATGCAGGGCGAATAATTCATGCAATCCATTCCTTCCCAGCGTGTTAGCACAATGGGATAAAGTTTTGGGTCGAACACGAAAAGCAGTTTTCCGTCTTTCTGAATCTCAAGATTTACATTGCTTTTCAACGTGATTGCTCCTGTCTTGAACTCTCCGGCAGGCACGACAACCTTACCGCCGCCCTTCTTTGAACACGCCGCAACGGCTTTGTTTATGGCTTTTTGGTTCTTTGCAGCATCGGCTTTGACCGATGCTCCGTACTTTGTAATGTCAAAGATACGGTCGGCAAAAGTCGGTTCAACGATACTCTGCTCAATTTGCTTGTACAAGCTCTCGTTCCAATTATCCGCGAAAACCGCCATCGGAAGCCAAGCACAATAAGATAAGTTTTAAGTAACGCATAATGGTTTGTTTGATTTTTTTGATTAAAAATAAATGTATAATTAATGATTTTGTTTATCACAATAAATAGACAATGCCGCGTTTGCAGCCCTATATTATATTTGCTTTAGTGCTGCAAAGATAGCATATTTTTCTATTACGCCCATATAGACAATGTTAAAAAAATGATTTTTGTCGATAAAAATTTGGAATTGTGGATATTAACCTATATATTTGTAGCACGTTTTTAGCGATTTCGCAAGTTACGAAATCTTCCCTCGAGGTTGGTAGCATCCTGCACCAACCTCTTTTTGTTTAATAAAAATCATAGTATTTATATTGCCGTGTCATATTTTTTTACTACTTTTGCCACATCATAAACATAACCGACAAGATATGAAACTATTACGCTTACTCTCTATAATAATCCTTTTCGCAGCCTTTACAGCCTGTGAAAAAGCGGTCATTGACGATGAAGACAACAACGATAAGACTGAAAAGCCCATTGAAAAGCCCGACAATCCAAACTCGGATGGCAATAATGATAACTCAGGAGATGACGGCAGCGACAACTCAGGCGATGATTCTGATGGTGATGACACTATCGTAGACCCGGATGATGACTCGGACAAGAACACGGAGGAAGGCGACATTGTAGACGGAAATGACCCAGATAAGGGCGATTCTGAGATTGGAACAGGAGATGTTATAAGCGTAACTGATTTCATAAACAAGTCATTGAGCGGCGGTGTTTGGGTAGAAGGATATATTGTCGGTTCTTGTACACGAAACATAAGTAACGCCGACTTTACAGCACCTTTCAGTGGAGCATCGGCCTTACTCTTAGCAGACGACCCGGAAGAGACAAACACTGCCAACGTAATAGCCATAGAACTGAAGAGCGGATCTAATATTCGCAAAACAGCAAACCTCGAAGACCATCCGGAAAACAAGGGCAAGCGATTAAAAGTATTTGGCTATCGGGAGAATTATTTGGGAATAATAGGAATAAAAAACATATCAAGCAATATGTTTGAACTCTTTAATTAAGCCTCTAAATGTGTGATTCGGATACTTTTACACAAAAAAATTTGTACGTAAAAGAAAATATTTCTATATTTGCACAATATAAAACAGTATAAGCATCAAAAGCCTATCGAAACACCATTACTTAAAATAAAAGGATTTAAGGAATGAAAAAAATCGAAGAGATGACCGACGAGGAGTTGGCCATGTCATATATTGCAGGGGACAGGAAGGCTTTTGATTTGCTTTTGTTGAGAAACCAATCCAAGCTTTTTTCTTATATCTTATTCGTTGTACGCGACCAAGACTGCGCTAACGACATTTTTCAGGAAACATTCGTTAAAGTCATCACACGCCTGCAACAAGGCAAGTATGTACCGAGTGGAAAGTTCGGCGCATGGCTTTTGCGTATCGCCCACAACATGATAATGGACTGGTATCGCGAGCAACGCACCGAAAATATCATTGAAGCGCCAAAAGACAACGATATGTCGAACATAAAAGACCTGTCCATTCTCGACAACTGCATAGAAAGCACATTCATAAACACGCAGATTTTATCAGACGTAAAGAAGATGATGAATATGCTTCCGCCGGCCCAGCGTGAAGTTGTCTTCATGCGGTTCTATCAGGAACTGAGTTTCAAAGAGATTGCCGAGGCTACCAATGTGAGCATAAACACTGCACTCGGACGTATGCGTTATGCGATTCTGAACCTCAGAAGAATGGCAAAAAGCCATAAAATCCAATTACAATTAGCGTAAAACAGGAAGTTTAATGTTTAGATATTAAGGTTTAATATAACTATAAATAAAGCCGCATCAGTACCCAAACAAGTAGTTGATGCGGCTATTTTTTATCCCAATAAATATATTTTTCCCTGCACACTCCTCTATCCTTCATACACAGAAAGACATGAGAAGACTTTCGCACTTATTTCTTCAGAGCCTTAAGAGCAGTGATAGTAGAAATCGGGTCGGTAGATTTGAAGACATAACTGCCACTGACAAGCACATCAGCACCGGCCTTGACAAGACGCGGTGCCGTCTCAGCCTGAACGCCTCCATCCACCTCTATCAAAGCATGACTGCCTGCACGGTCGAGCAACTCACGCAACCGTCCCACTTTCTTTATTGTATTCTCAATGAATTTCTGCCCGCCAAAGCCCGGATTCACACTCATAAGAAGCACCATATCCACATCGTTTACAATGTCTTCGAGCACACACACCGGTGTTGTCGGGTTTAGTGTAACACCCGCTTTCATTCCGGCAGCGTGTATCTCCTGCACCGTGCGATGCAAATGAAGAGACGCTTCATAATGAACATTCATCATCATCACGCCCAAATCGGCCGTCTGACGGATATAACGCTCCGGCTTTTCTATCATGAAATGGGCATCAAGAGGCTTCTTGCACACTTTAGCCACAGACTTGATTACAGGAAAACCGTATGAAATGTTTGGCACGAACATACCGTCCATGATGTCGAGATGAAGCCAATCCGCATCACTACGGTTTATCATCTCAATCTCACTTTGAAGATTGAGAAAGTCGGCAGCGAGCAAAGATGGCGATACCAAAGTCTGCATATATCAGTTGAGGCAATATGATTTTGTACTACCGTTAATCTTAACAGCCCGATATGTATATGCAATCTGGCGTATTATACTAAGTGTTTTTTCAGACGGACTAAGGTCTGACGGTGTAAAATGCTTCATAGGCACTTTTATATTTCTATTTATATTCATCTTTATAACGCAACGGGGGGTGCTTTTATTATATCCGAACGAATAAAAATTCATAATGTAACCTTTGCCGTTTAATCCGTATTTTGTACCTTTGCGGGGCTGTGTCAAAATAGGCGCAGCCTCTTTTTTATTAATAAATTATTTTATGTACAAATCATTTTTCAACAAGCGCGCTCCCCAGAAGTTCACGCAATTCACGAACAAGGGGTATGCACTTTTCGCTTGTGTGGGACGTGAGGTCATTATCGGAACCCTCAGCGTGGCGACACTCAACCACGCAACGGCTGCGGAAACACGCACCGTAGAGGGTGTGGCCGACTCGACCACGAGCCTGACACGAGAGAAAGGAATATTGCTCGATGACGTAGAAGTCACCGGGTCGCGCGCACCGCTTGGCGCAGGCCGGGCTGCGAGAATGGTAACTGTACTGGACCGCAGGGACATTCAGTCTGCGCCGGTACAAAGTGTTAACGATTTGCTGAAGTACGCCGTAGGCGTTGATGTCCGCCAGCGTGGTCCTATTGGGGCACAAACCGACATCAGTATGAGAGGCGGAACCAACGAGCAAATCACGATCCTGCTCAACGGCATCAACATCTGTGACCCGCAAACCGGGCATAATGCCTTTGACCTCCCCGTTGAATTAAGCGAAATCGAGCGCATTGAGGTGCTCGAAGGTCCGGCCGGAAGAGTCTATGGCACGTCATCGTTGGTGGGTGCGATAAACATCGTTACCCGACCGGCAGACAAGACGAGTAGCGAGGTACGCATCGAAGGAGGCTCTTTCGGCTATCTCTCGAGTGGCGCACGGGGCAACATCAAAAGCAGCAGATGGAACAACCAGCTATCGGGAAGCTACACCCGAAGCGACGGTTTCAGCCGAAACAAGTCGGGAGGACTTAATGCCGACTACAACGGCGGTAAGGTTTTCTATCAGGGCGAATATTCCGACACCGGCATAAGAGTGGGCTGGCATGCAGGACTTAGCACCAAAGGCTATGGCTCCAACACGTTTTACAGTGCGAAATTCGATGACCAATATGAGCGCATCACAAAGACTTACACAGCCATTCAGGCTGAGACCACAGGACGGCGGTTCCGCTTTAAGCCTGCTGTTTATTGGAACAGAACTTACGACCGCTTCGAGTTGATAAGAGGTTCTGAGGCATCCGTGCCTTTCAATTATCACCGCACGGACGTGTTCGGCGTAAACATGAACAGTTATTTTGACTGGACTTTGGGACGCACAGCATTCGGTGCGGAATTCAGAAACGAGGACTTGATAAGTGGTAACCTCGGCGAACCGCTTGCCTCTCCGAAGCCTATACACGGTACCGACCGTGAATATACGTTAGGACTGAACCGTTCTAACATCAGCTTCAACCTTGAACACAATATCTTATTAAAGCGTTTCACGCTATCGGCAGGACTCATCGCCGTCAAAAACACATGGAACGGAATGTCGTTCAAGGTTTATCCCGGAGTAGACGCAAGCTATCGTTTCGGCAATAACTGGAAACTGTATGCGTCTTATAACACGTCACTGCGTATGCCATCGTTCACGGAATTATATTACAGCGTAGGCGGACACAAGGCCGACAAATACTTAAAGCCGGAAGAGATGACGGCCATCGAAGGTGGCGCAGAATATATCTCACGCGGATTCAGAGGCAAGTTGAGCGTCTACCATCATCACGGCCGTAACATGATTGACTGGATAATGGACACGTCAGTGGCCGAACCGGAATGGCAAAGCGTGAACCATACACGGCTGAACAGCCTCGGCATGGAGATGTCGGCACTGCTCGACTTCTCTACCCTACTTCCCTCACAGCGCGTCTTGCGCTCTCTCAATGTGGCATACAGCTACATCGACCAGGACAAAGACCTCGAGGCAAACCTGCAATCGCAGTACGCGCTGGAGTATCTGCGCCACAAATTAACTGCGTCGCTCGACCTCAATATCATTAAGAATATTGATTTGGGATTGAAATATCGTTTCCAAGACCGCACGGGTACATATACCGACGTGACCGGAAACATACAAGAGTATGCTCCATACGGTATCTTCGACGCCCGTCTGTCGTATAATGCTACACATTATTATATATATATAGAAGCCAACAACATCTTCGACAAGGATTATGTTGACTATGGAAACGTGGAGCAACCCGGCACTTGGGTGACCGCAGGAATAAAGTGGAAATTCTGATCACATAACACCAATTCAACGTTTCGGGACAACCATACAGTCGGAAAATACAACTGTCTTATGGTTGTCCCAAAATATTTTCATACCCATTCGCATCGCCACGGTATCAGTCATCAATATCTGTCACTTTGAAATTCTTGTCGAAAGTAATCTCAAGGCGGTTAGACAGCTTGATTTCATACCCTCTACGGTCCTTCTCTATGCTCTTGATAGCAGCATTGGGATAATTCTTGTGCACGTAATTCTTGATAGCAGCCGGGACAAGGAGCGCAGGAACCTGCGATGACTTACAACTAATATCCGTCCAATTACCATTGCGGCTGAACTCTATTTTGTCTCCGTTATTGAAAATGACTTCATAGCTTTTGCCCGTCAAATCACTCTCCATCTTCACCAAAGCGACTGTCTTGCCTGTAAAATTTTTCTTTACTATCTGCTTGGCGGCAGCCGGTAACTGGCTGAATGATATAACTTTGTCGTTGCCGGCTTTGGCGCACAAGCACACAACAAAAGTACAGATAAGCAACGTCATGCTTCTTTTGAACAACTTTTCCATGATTTTTCTCCTTTTATCTTATTCGTTAAACAAAATTGTTGATGTAAAAATAGGGAAAAATCCGACAAGCTCCAAATGGCAAAACATTTATTAACCACAATTCATATACATTCCGAAATATCCTCCATCCATATACCAGCACTATCCGACGGCAGCCTTAGAAGATAACTTTCCGATGCCTACCTGCAAGAATCGCCATGAGTTCTGACACCGATAAAAAGGCGTTGAAGCCCGCATGAAAACATCACCAACGCACTACAAGAACAGTACATGGCCTTTGTACTTTTTGTACAGAGCCTTTGTAGTAAAAGTACAGAGCCCTTGTAGTAAAAGTACAAAGCCCTTGTAGTAAAAGTACAGAGCCTTTGTAGAAAATGTACAGAACTCTTGCAATGCTCTGTAACAAAAACTTTCGCAATAAATTGGTAGCCGTATGACTGTTCAACGACAATGCCGGAAGCTCATTGCCGCTGACAGAAAGGACAAGCAAGGAGCCTATATAGAAGAAACATTGGAAACACTGGATAAAAGAAAAAATCGTAAAAATATCGCAAAAAAGTTTGCATATTAAAAGAAAATATGTACTTTTGCAAACGAAATAACAAATAAAGCTATAAACAAAATGAGAATAAATGTATCAACATCATGGTGGTGGCGCAACTCAAGATTCTAAAGTCGTGAGTCCGTTAGCCATGTGGATACATTAAGATACCTATAAGGCCTGCCGTTCTTACGACAGGCCTTTTTTCATTGATGTTACGTCGGGAAAAGGCTGACGGACGCAAGAGACTTGCAAACAGGAGCCACCCCGGCACTCCGCCATTACTTCAAAAAAAAAGAAACAAAAAGAAAAAGGAGACACAGACAATGAAAATGAAAGAAATTCTGAACAGAATACTGAATCACGAGACTCTCACACGCGAGGAGACAAAAGCCATTCTCGTAGGCATAACAAAACAGGAGTTCCCCGAAGAACAGATTACCGCACTGCTCACAGGACTGCAAATGCGCGGCGTAACAGTGGACGAACTACTCGGATTCCGTGACGGGATACTCGAAACCGGCGTACCGACAATCCTCGACTGCGACCGCTACATTGACGTGGTGGGCACAGGCGGCGACCGCAAGAACACGTTCAACATATCGACAACAGCGTGTTTCGTCATTGCCGGAGCAGGCTATAAGGTGGCAAAGCACGGCAACTACTCGGCAACATCGGTGAGCGGAGCGTCGAACGTGATAGCGGAACACGGCGTGAGATTCACCGATGACATCGACAAACTGAACCGTTCGATGGACGAGGCCGGCATAGTGTATCTGCACGCACAGCTTTTCGCCCGCGCAATGAAATTTGTAGGTTCCATCCGAAAGGCCCTGCAATTTCCCACAGTATTCAACCTTCTCGGCCCTATCGTGAACCCGTCGCAGCCCCAGGCACAGCTTCTCGGTGTGGCAAACCTCGACCAAATGCGCCTATACGATAATGTCTACCGCAAAATCGGCATCGACTACGGTATTGTAAACAGCATCGACGGATATGATGAAATCTCTCTTACAAGCAATTTTAAGGTAACGACAAACCAATATGAAAAGGTGTTCAGCCCGATGGAACTGGGCTTTGACATCACCAAGCCCGAAGAATTGTTGGCCGGAGCAACGGAGAAGGAGGCTAAGGAAATATTCGACCGAGTGCTCGAAAACCACGCGCTGCCGGCTCAGAAGAATATCGTAGTCGCGAATGCGGCATTCGGAATCCAGGTAATGGAGAAAGGAAAGAAAGATATTAAGGAATGTATCGAGATTGCACGGGAAAGTATCGACAGTGGAAAAGCACTCGCTACGTTCAAGAAATTCGTTGAACTGAACTCATAGAGCAGGCGGAAGAAAGGACAAAGAGTATGAAAGATATACTGGAAGAAATAATTGCATGGAAGCGTGTAGAAGTGGAAGGCTGCAAGAAATATCTGCCACCAAGACAGCTATACGGCATAGTTGAAAAAGAGTTGGATAGTGTTTGCCCATCTATGAAGCAGGCCCTGAAAGATTCTGATACGGGAATTATCGCAGAGTTCAAACGCAAATCGCCTTCAAAAGGTTGGATAAAAGAGGATGGGAAAGCCGAAATCATTCCTTTAGAATATCAGGAAAACGGCGCAGCGGCACTAAGTATTCTAACCGATAACAAATATTTCGGAGGTTATGACGAATATATCAGCATCGCAAGAGAGGCCGGGGTAAAAATTCCGATACTCTATAAGAACTTCGTCATAGACGAATACCAACTGTTCATGGCACGTCATGCAGGTGCTTCGGCAATACTGTTGATAGCTGCCGCGATGGATAAGAGACTGTGCCGGACGCTAATGAGTACTGCTCACGAGTTGGGAATGGAGGTTCTTCTGGAGATGCATTCAGAGCAAGAGTTGGAATACGCCGACATGGAACCGGATATGTGCGGAATCAACAATCGCAATCTCGGAACGTTCATAACAAACGTTGAGAACTCATTCCGGCTCGCAGAGAAGCTGCCAAACAAGGCTGTGAAAGTGAGCGAAAGCGGAATCGGCAATCCCGAAACCGTGAAAGAACTGCACAGAAGAGGTTTCGACGGTTTCCTTATAGGTGAGAATTTCATGAAAACAACAAGTCCGGGAGCATCGCTCGGAAACTTCATTAAACAAATAAGACAACTATGATAATCAAAGTATGCGGTATGCGCGAAGCCAAAAACATACGCGCCGTGGAGCAGGCTGGAGCCGACTGGATTGGTTTCATATTCTATAAGGAGAGTCCACGTTATGTCAGTCAGATAAAAAGTCGGGCGGGAATAATCCCTGACTATTCCTCGCTGGAAAACGAAAACGGGACGGTGGCACACGCGAAACGTGTGGGCGTATTTGTCGACGATATGCCACAGAACATCGTAACGCGCATAGTGAACTACAATCTTGATGCCGTGCAGTTGCATGGAGACGAAAGCAGCATAATGATTGACAATCTGCGACGCACCGTAGACCCTGATATTCACCCCGGAATAAAGATTATCAAGGCTATCGGAATAGAGACTTCGGAAGATTTGAAGCAATGCGATGAGTTTGACGGACACGTGGATTATTTCCTATTCGACACCAAAACAACGCAGAAAGGCGGTAGTGGAAAACAGTTCGACTGGGACATCCTGAAAGCATACAACGGCAAAACGCCATTCTTTCTCAGTGGTGGCATCGGGCCGGACTATGCCGAACATATCAAAAAATTCAGCCATCCGCAGTTTGCCGGAATAGACTTGAACTCACAGTTTGAAACAGAGCCGGCTGTAAAGGACGCTGAGAAGCTGAAAGAATTCATAGAGGCGGTGCGCAAATAGCACTATATCTTATCAACAAAAATCATAACAACTTTATATATAATCCCTATGAAATGCCCTTATCGAAATGGGGGTAAGGGGGAATTATATGCTAAAAACAAGCGACATGAACAATATAAACAGATTATTCAGTGAGAACAAAGGACGGAAACTGCTGTCGATATACTTCTGCGCAGGCTGTCCGACGGCAGAGGGAACCGGCGATGTGATAAAGGCTCTCGAACGTAAAGGCATCGACATGATTGAAGTTGGCATACCGTTCAGCGACCCGCTTGCCGACGGGCCGGTGATTCAGAGTGCCGGAGCAAGAGCCTTGAAGAACGGGATAACACTGAAACGCATTTTCAGTCAGTTGGAGGAAATAAAGGACGAAGTTGAGATTCCGCTCATTCTCATGGGCTATCTCAACGTGATAATGCACTATGGAATAGAACAGTTCTGCCAAGATTGCGTGAAAGCAGGCGTAAGTGGTGCCATCATTCCCGACCTCCCGTTCAAAGACTATATGGAAGAGGTAAAGCCGATAGCCGACAAATACGACCTGCGGATAATCATGATGATAACGCCGGAAACCTCGGAGGAGCGCATAAGATTTATCGACGAGCACACCGACGGATTCATTTATATGGTCAGCTCGGCAAGTATCACGGGCGCGCAAACGAATTTCGACGAGGCGAAGCAGGCCTATTTCCGCCGCATCAACGCCATGAATTTGCGGAATCCGCGTATGATTGGCTTCGGAATAAGCAACAAGCAGACGCTGGAGAGTGCGCAACAGAATGCCGCCGGAGCCATAATCGGCTCGAAATTCGTAACACTTCTCAATGATAACAATGGTAACGCAGACAAGGCGATTGATGACTTGATGAAGTGTCTGGCTGAATAACAAGTATAATTCAATGAAGTAAAAGAAAGATAATAGGAGTAAGAAGGAGATTAAGGACTATGAAATATAAAGTTGACGAAAACGGTTTCTACGGTGAATTTGGCGGAGCTTACGTTCCTGAGATATTATACAAGTGCGTTCACGACTTGCAAGAGGCATACATTCCGATTATCGAAAGCGAGGAATTTCAATCGGAATACAAGGCTCTGCTGAAAGACTATGCAGGTCGTCCGTCGCCATTGTATTATGCCAAACGCATGAGCGAGAAGTACGGATGCAGGCTCTATCTGAAACGAGAGGACCTGAACCACACCGGCTCGCACAAAATAAACAACACCATCGGGCAAATTCTTTTAGCGAAAAAGATGGGTAAGACGCGCGTGATTGCTGAGACGGGAGCAGGTCAGCACGGTGTGGCGACTGCTACAGTATGTGCGCTTATGGATATGAAATGTGAGGTTTTCATGGGTAAGACCGATGTGGAGCGACAGCACGTCAACGTGGAACGCATGAAGATGTTGGGTGCGACGGTGCATCCGGTAACCACGGGCAACATGACACTGAGCGATGCCTGCTCGGAAGCGATACGCGACTGGTGCTGTCATCCGCAGGATACTTACTATCTTGTCGGCTCTACTATGGGACCTCACCCCTACCCTGACATTGTCGCAAAAATGCAGAGCATAATATCAAAGGAACTGAAAGAGCAACTGACAGAGAAGACAGGACGCGACTATCCCGACTATCTTATAGCCTGCGTGGGCGGCGGCTCGAACGCTGCGGGAACGATATACCACTACATCGATGACGAGAGGGTGAAGATTGTACTTGCTGAAGCGGGCGGACACGGCATCGACACAGACCACACGGCGGCTACAATGAAATGCGGAACTGTGGGTATAATACACGGTGCGAGGTCGCTCGTGATGCAAACCGACGACGGACAGATAAAGGAAGCGTTCACCATCAGTGCAGGACTCGACTATCCCGGCATCGGTCCGATGCACGCGGACTTGGCTCAAAGTGGAAGAACAAAGGTTGTGGCGATAAACGATGACGAGGCGATATATGCCGGCTATGAACTCACGCGCACCGAGGGAATAATCCCGGCGATAGAGAGTGCGCACGCTGTGGCGGCTCTGAAGAAACTCTGTTTCAGGTCCGACGACATCGTGGTACTGACCGTAAGCGGACGCGGCGACAAGGACATACTGACGTATCTGAACTATAACAGCCTCACCCCCAGCCCCTCTCCAAAAGAGAGGGGAGTGATTACCAGCGATAATAAGAAATATAACAACGATGATAAAAGAGAAATATTGTAATTGGATTAAAATCATAACAACTATAAGGATTAAATATCATAACAAGGTAAAGAAGAACCAAATATGAATAAAGAAGAACATCAGACAGAGCATACCACTCCCCTCTCTCTTGGAGAGGGATTGGGGGTGAGGCTTTTTTCCTATAACACCACCACCCGCACAATCCTCGCAGACCTTCACACTCCCGTAGGGGTATATATGCGCCTGCGTGATATATACCCTCAGAGTGCGCTGATGGAGAGTTCGGACTATCATGGCAAGGAGAACTCCCGCTCGTTCATAGGCATCAATCCGATAGCGAGCATCACTGTGAGCCACGGCATGATTACGGCGACATTCCCCGATGGTTCAACCCAAACGCAAAGGGTGGAGCAACAAGAGAAAGGAATGGCCAAAAATGTTGTTGCAGAAGCGATAAACAACTTCATAAAGAGGTTTGAAATCACCGGTAAGAACACGGAGTATTGCGGACTATACGGCTATACGACTTTCAACGCGGTGCGCTATTTTGAGGACATTCCCATAAAGGACGCTACACAGGAAAAGGACGATGCGCCCGACATATTATATATAATGTATAGCGACATCATCATATTCGACCACTTCAACAATACACTCACGCTGCTGACTCTAAACGGAGAGAACGAGATTGAGAAGCTGCGGAAGTTGATTGACCGCCAAGATGTGAGGGCATACGACTTCCATCCCATCGGAGAGGCCACATCCACGCTGACCGATGAGGAACACAAGGCGAACATAAGGAAATGTATCAACCACTGCTTGCGCGGTGATGTGTTCCAGATAGTAATATCGCGCCGTTTCATACAAAAGTTTGAAGGCGACGACTTCAAACTGTATCGTGCCCTGCGTAGCATCAATCCGTCGCCTTATCTGTTCTATTTCGACTTCGGAGGATTCCGCATTTTCGGTTCAAGTCCTGAGACTCACTGCCGCATAGAGGGCGACCACGCATACATAGACCCTATTGCCGGCACGACAAAGAGAACAGGCAATCAGGAGCAGGACAAGAAGAATGCCGAGTATCTGCGCAACGACCCGAAGGAAAACGCCGAACACGTGATGCTCGTCGACCTTGCGCGCAATGACCTGTCGCGCAACTGTCATAATGTGAAAGTAGACTTCTACAAAGATATGCAGTTTTATAGCCACGTGGTGCATCTTGTCAGTCGCGTCAGTGGAACGCTCGATGAGAACGCCAACAAGGTAAAAGCGTTCATTGAGACCTTTCCTGCCGGAACGCTTTCGGGTGCTCCGAAGGTGCGTGCCATGCAGCTAATATCCGAATACGAACCGCATAACCGAGGCGCATACGGTGGTTGCATCGGTTTCATCGGACTGAACGGAAACCAGAATCAGGCCATCACCATCCGTACATTCGTATCGAGGAACTATGAATTATGGTTTCAGGCGGGTGGCGGCATTGTTGCCAAGAGCAATGAGGAATATGAGTTGCAGGAAGTAAACAACAAGTTGGGTGCGCTGAGAAGGGCTATACAGATAGCAGAAGATTTATAAAACAAGGTCGGCGAATTTGGGCGAAAAACCTGTCAAAATCATAAATTCATCAACTATAAAAAGAAATGAAAATAGTCATAATAGATAATTACGACAGCTTCACGTACAATCTGTCGCACTTGATAAAGGAACTCGGAGCTGATGTTACTGTACTCAGAAACGACTGTTTCAAACTGGAAACTCTCGAACAATATGATAAAATTGTGCTATCGCCGGGACCGGGAATACCTTCTGAGGCTGGACTATTACTCGATGTTATACGCACATACGCAGGCCGGAAACCGATATTTGGAGTATGTCTCGGACATCAAGCCATCGGCGAAGTGTTTGGAGCAAAGTTGATAAACCTCTCTGATGTGTATCATGGCGTGGCGACAGAAGGCTCTCAATTTGGCAATGACTCGGTGTTCAACGGTCTGCCCCAACGCATAACAATGGGGCGTTATCATTCTTGGGTGGTGTCAAAGGAGGACTTCCCCGACTGTCTTGAGATTACAGCCGAAAGCGACGAAGGCCAAATCATGGGGCTTCGCCATCGCAAATATGATATTCACAGCATACAATTCCACCCCGAAAGCATACTCACACCGAACGGCAAGACCATGATTGCCAACTGGTTGAATATGGGGATATAAAACAATTAACCGCAGTATCTCACATCATGGAAATACTGCGGTTAGTATAAAATAGTAATATCACACCCAACTTCTTTATCCCATAAAATCTATTGTTGCGCGGATTAAATTACATAATAAGTCTATTCGCTCTTCGAAACCTTCTTTGTTACAGTCTTCTTTGCGGCCGGTTTCTTTGCAGCAGCCTTAGCAGGCTTTGCCTTCTCGGCGGTAGAACGCAACTTATCGCTCTCGGCTTCAATCTTTGAAATCTTCGTTTGCAAACGCACAATCTCCTTTTCTTTCATCTCGATTTCCTCACCTTGATTACGGATAGTCGTCAACAAAGAGTTCAATTCTTCATTGTCTATATCATCGGGATAAAGAGTATTCACGCGATTAATAAAATCTCCAAGAATATTCATATAATTGGTGAAAGCATCGAACGGACTGATATATATTCCACGGTCGAGACCGACGTTGCTTGGTTTTGTTGTCATGAAGCGGAAATTGTTGCTTGCCTGCAAGTAATCCCAGTCCATATTGATGCGCGGGTCATTGGCGATGCGCACACGATCGGCTACGCTATACAGTTTATTGAAAGCCTCACGCTGCATCGGATTACCAAGCCAGCTGCTCACATCGCGCTCTTCGTCAACCCAACTTAATGTGTCGGGCACATCAATAGCGCCTACACTCTTCATTTTCTGACATATCTCGGTAGGCGTAGAGAATGTGATACCACGCTCTTTAGCGCACTTTGGAATAGCATTGAGAAAATCAAGAATATTGCTCGACAATGGCTGTGCGATACCAAGAGCTGAGAGTTCCATGAATATATTTATCACCTGCTCCTGCTCCGGCAATGCAGCGATACGGTCAACGTATGAATCTGCGAACAACGGATAGCCTTCCCAGTCGCAGTTATTGAAGCGCAGACTGATATCATCGCTCAGATTTACATCGCGCAACAGCAGTTTCAGATTCGGTGCGAGGGCACTGTGATACAGATAATGTGGCGATTTCCAACCGAGAACGTGCTTTGCTCCTTCTGTCAGCATACCCTTGAAACCTAAGTTGGCAGCCTGCAAACCGATGTCATCACTATATATGAGCGATGAGTTACGCAACACTGTTGGCTCCTTTCCGAAATATTCCTTTATCTTAGCGGCCTGCTTTTTCACATCAGCAGCGAAACTTTCCTCATTCACCAGTGAAGAAAGTCCGTGAGAATAAGGCTCAGCAAGGAACTCCACGCAACCAGTCTCATTGAGTTTCTGCAACTTCTCAAGAACCTGAGGAGCGTGCATTTCGAGCTGTTCCATTCCCACTCCGGAAAGGGAGAATGCCACTTTGAAGTACTTGCCATTCTCATTTATCATGTTGTGCAACGTCTCAAGAGCCGGCATATATGAACGTTCTGCAATGTCACTGATGCTACGCTCGTTCTCGTAGTCATCGTAATAGTAATGGTCTGTACCAATATCGAAGAAACGATAACGCTTCAGATGTATTATCTGGTGTATCTCAAAATATAAACAAATTGTCTTCATATCTTTAACCCCTCTCTTGTTTTCCGTTTCCGGAATAAGACCATTCAGGGGCAACGGGTCTTTAAATGTTTGTCTTTCTGTTTCTTTATTATGCTATTATCATGCACCAACCTTTTAATTAAAGGCTTCCTCTGATGCTACCAGCCAAGTGTGCGCATATAGAGTTCGCGAATCCATGTTCCAACCTTCTCCCATGTGATTTGATCGACCTCGCGTTTGCCTTCTTCCTGCAAATAATGGAAGAGGCTGTCGTTATGGCATATAGAGTAGATTGCATCTGCAAGAGCATGAATATCCCAATAATCCACCTTTATACAATTGGTAAGAATCTCGGCACAACCGCTCTGCTTAGAAATAATAGAAGGCGTTCCGCACTGCATGGCTTCAAGCGGAGAGATTCCGAACGGCTCACTCACAGAAGGCATGACATAAACATCTGAGTCTTTCAAGCATTCATACACTTGCTTTCCGCGCATAAATCCCGGGAAATGGAATCTGTCTGCGATGCCTCGCTCGGCCGCAAGATAAATCATCTGATCCATCATATCACCCGAACCAGCCATACAGAAGCGCACATTACGAGTGCGGTGAAGCACCATATTGGCAGCCTCAACAAAGTATTCCGGCCCTTTCTGCATCGTAAGACGACCGAGGAATGTTACCACTTTCTCCTTTCCCGTATGGTCGGGACGTGGAATATCCTGCAATTCCTGGCGCAAAGGATACACAGCATTGTGTACGGTGAAACACTTCTTCGGGTCTTGGTGATAGTGGTTTATCACGGTCTGACGTGTCAATTCCGACACACACATAATGCAATCAGCATTATCCATACCGTTTTTCTCGATTCCATAAACTGTCGGATTGACATTTCCACGCGAACGGTCAAAATCTGTGGCGTGAACATGAATACACAAAGGCTTTCCACTCATCTTCTTAGCGTGTATTCCAGCCGGATAAGTGAGCCAATCGTGAGCATGAATTATATCAAATTCCTGCTGTCGTGCCACGACACCTGCTATTATAGAATAGTTATTTATCTCCTCGTGCAGATTCTGCGGATAGCCTCCCGCAAACTCCAAACAGCCGAGATCATTCACATTCATATAATTAAAATCGGCATATATATGTTCCCGGAGCGAGAAATAAAGATTGGGATTCATGATGTTTCCCACACGTAGTCATAATCAACATTACGCCATGCGATAGGCACGGCATTCATTGCTAATATATGCGCTGCATTCTGGCTCTCATCACCCCACGGCTTCGGCAGGCACAGAGTAATTTCGATATCGCCCTGAGCGTGCAAGCCTTCTGATATACCATAATTTGCGGTAGCGAGTCCACCATATACATGAGGCGGATACTCCCATCCAAACATTAATACTTTCATTATACTTATGGTTTTTATTTAGGCTTTTCACCTATGGTTAGAACTGATATTGATATTTCTCGAGCAACTCCAGTGTGCGGAGAATCTCACCCACATTCATTGCGAAAGAGGTGGCACCACGCCCGCTGAATGGCGGATTACCGTCGAAGAGCTCGCTGATTGTACCCAAACAATGATAACTCATCTCATCTTCATAACCCACCATCTGACGCTCTATGAAGCTCAGCCGGGTACGCTTGTAGAGCTTCAGGCAGGCTTCCATATAGAATCCACCAAGCCACGGCCAGGCTGTTCCCTGGTGATAAGCGTAATCACGTTGCACCTGCGGACCCACATATATAGGATTATAGCCTCCACTCTTCGGAGAGAGTGAACGCAATCCTTTCGGTGTGAGCAACTCACGGGTACAAACATCGAGCACGCTCTTCTTCTGAGGTTGCGACAACGGAGAATAATCAAGCGCAACAGCGAATATCATATTAGGCCGAACGCTCCAGTCCATCATGTTACCATCCACATAATCAAAGAGATAGCCGTACTCATTCAAGAATACATCTACGAACGATGTCTTCGCCAACTCGGCGCGTTCTTCAAGCATCCGGACGCGTTTCTCGTCCTGCGCCATCGAAGCAGCAAAGCGCAATGCGTTATACCAAAGGGCATTGAACTCTACGATATAACCTGTTCGAGGCACTACCGGCTTACCGTTTGCCGTACTGTTCATCCACGTTACGGCCTTGTCGCGGCCTTCCGTATGCAGCAGCCCGTTCTCTTCAAGTGTCAGATTAGGATGTTTCTGAGCTATTATATAGTCCACGATATCCTGCAACAGCTTGCCATACATCTTCTGGCATTGCTCTTTTCCGGCCTCCTTGCCATACTGCTGTATGGCCCATATAGCCCAAAGTGGCACATCGGGCTGCTCCATCTCGGTAATCTTACCTGTAAGCGGCTTGTCTTCCATAAAATTGCGCAGGTCTCTCTCCGCCGTCTTCATGACCAATTCAAAATAATCCTGCTCCTCAATAGAGAGCGTGAGACCCGGCAATGAGATAAATGTATCGCGCGCACGACACTTAAACCACGGATAACCGGCTATGATATAGCGTTCGTCCTTCTTTGTGCGATAATGGAATTGGTGAGCAGCATTCACAAGACAATGGAAGAAATTGTCGCGCGGAGCACGCAAATCCACTTCCTTATCAAACAGTTTCTTCAATCCTCCGGTTTTCGTCTCGGATGTAGATGCGGCGAAGATAATACTCTCACCTTTCTTAATATTCATCTCGAAATATCCCGGAACATACAAATCTTCATTTGATGCGTATCCTCTCTCCTGCTCTTTCGGATACTCCACGCCACGATACCAGTCCGGCTGGAACACAAACTCGTTCTTCTTTGAGAACTGCATATAGAGGTCTGGATAACCGGCATACATACAAGTCTTGATACCATTATCCACCTGATGATACTCGCGAGAAGCCGTAGAATTCTCATGCGTAAACTGCCTTACGCTGCGGAAAGCGAGGAACGGACGGAAACGCAATGTTGTTTCCGAATGTGCGTCCACTAAAGTGTAGCGAATCAAAAGTCTGTCAGCGTATGCCTGAAACAGGAATTCCTTCTTCAGCAATACGCCTCCAACCCGATAAATCGTTGTAGGAACTGTGTCACAATCAAACTCCCGGATGTACTTGTGACCTTTCGGACTGTAATTGTTGCCCTGATACTTATGGAGTCCTAAATTGAACTCAGCGCCATGCTGAATCACTGTAACATCAAGCGATGACAAAAGCACGTGGTTCTCATCGTCCAATTCGGGAATAGGAACGACAAACAACCCGTGATATTTGCGGATGTTGCAGTCTACAATTGTAGAACACGAATAAGCCCCCGAACGATTTGTGCGAAGCAACTCCTTCGGCAATGACTCTTCCAAGTTAGTCATCAGAGCCTTTTCGAATCTTAGATAACTCATATTCTTTTAAGGTTTACTATTCTTTATCATTTAGGTAAAATTCATGCGTCAAAATCGGTGTCTTTTCATCGGCAGTTCAAAGTTACGATTTTTTATTTTTCTGCCAAAATATTTGGGTCTGAATTTTATTTTTTACATATCTTTATATGTTATATCAAACAATTTCCCACAAAGAATTTGATTATTACATAGTTTTTACTTACTTTTGTAAAGAATTTTACAACGCAATAAAAGGCACGCAAATATGGGTTCCGAACAAAATATAAGCAATTCAAAAATCATTCGCCAGATTGTTTCAAGCTGGGGAAAGACAACAGAAGAACAATGCAATTTGGTGAAAAACAACTTGCAAGTGCGCGTGTTCCAAAAGAACGAAATCATATATCGTGAACATGAAATACCCGAGGAACTGATGTTTCTTGTATCCGGCAAGGTGAAAGTTTATAAAGAAGGTGTGGGCGGACGTTCGCAAATTATGAGGGTGTTCAAGCCTGGAGAGTTTTTCGGATACCGCGCTTATCTTGCCCGACAAGAATATCGCACTGCCGCAATGGCATTCGAGGAATGTGTCATTGCTTTTCTTCCAATGAATATTTTCCTTGATTTAATCAAGAATAACAACGACATTGCACTGTTCTTTATAAGTTGCCTTGCCAAAGAGTTAGGACACGCAGACAACAGGACTATAAATCTCACTCAAAAACACGTATACGGAAGACTTGCCGAAGCATTGCTTTTCTTGATTGAGATGTATGGAACCGACGAGAACGACAAGATAGATATAAGCATAAGCCGCGCCGATATTGCAGAAATGTCCAACATGACGACAAGCAATGCGATACGCACACTCTCTGCTTTTGCCGACAAAAATATCATTGCAACCAAAGGCAAAGCAATACAAATTATAGACACCGATGCTCTGAAAAAGATTGCAGAGCACGGATAAATCATAGTTTTCCGACACAATTATATACTTGAACAATAGCAATAAAGACTCTGTTCTTTTGAGTTGTTTCGCTTACAAACACCTTGTAATGTCGTTACAAAACTGTTGTAATCGCATTACAAAGCCTCGGTAATCGCGTTACAAAGTCTCGGTAACAAATAACGCAAAATGGATTATGATTGCTATTGGCAAATCGTTGAACTCACGTTAATTATGTATTCTGAGGCCACATCAGCCAAGAGGGGCTGTTATGGAATGATAAAGTTTATCACTTCCTGCTCTACCGTAATTGTAAAAGCACCGATTGGCGCGCCATTCATCAATCTTCCGTCGACACCAACCAAAGCGTGCTGCGCCGTATTGAAAACCACCTCACGCGTTCTATAAGGATGTACGCTACGGTGATTCAAGAACTTTCCCTTTACAAACAGATAGATTCCTTCCATCAACTGAGTCATCTCGGGATGATAAACCACCGACACATCGAGCAAGCCGTTATAAGGAACGGCATTCGGAGTCTGCCCGTATCCGGAAGCATTGCCCACACATACGGTCATCACCTTACGTCTTATCTTGTCTGTATTGATTTTTATGTCCATAAGATATTCCATCCGCTGGAATATAAGAAGTATGAAAGAGAACACAAACGACAACGTTCGCGAACCGAAAATATGGTGTGTCTGCCGACGGAGGTTCATTATAGCAGCTATCAATCCCACATTCACGCAATTCAGGAAATAGCGGTGGCAGTTCTCATTCTTTGAGTTCTTATAACGTATGCAGCCGAGGTCTATCTTGCGAATCCTTCGTGTAATCAGCGAGTCGATGGTCTTTTCAATCTCATGTTCGTTGAAATTCCAAAAATGAGCAAAATCGTTCATCATTCCATTTGGAATCACACCAAGCGCAATACTATCGCGCACCCGTTTCTCAACGAGCATCAGACAGTTTATGGCATCATTAAGAGCCGAGTCGCCACCCACGATAACTATAGTCTTATAACCATTGTTTATCATCATCATAACAAGGCGTTCTACGCTGCGTGCACGCTCGCTCTGAACGAAATCGAACTCCACACCACGATTGCGCAGTATTTTTTCTATCCGCTCCCAACGCTTGTGCGGGTTCTTCATAAAACCATCTCTCGGACAATAGAGTATGCCCCATTTCGTGTTTGTCTCAGTTGCCATATTTCATCTCTGTTTATCTGTCAGTTCCATTATAGCTATCACCTTATCGTCTATGGGCTTGCTTGCGTCGAGCCAATGAATGTGAAAGCCTCTGCGTTCCATTCCACGAAACCACGTCATCTGCCGCTTGGCAAACTGATGTATCGCGATTTCTAATTGTCGGAACATCTCATCATAAGTCAATTTGCCCGTTACATATTCGGTAACAAACTTATATTCAAGTCCGTAGTATATCAAGTCTTCAGCCGGAATGCCACGGCGCAGCAGCCCTTGTATCTCCTCCACCATTCCGTCTTCGAGTCTTGCTTTCAGCCGGTTGGTAATTTTGCGCCTCCGCTCATCGCGGTCTATGTCCACACCTATTATTAATGAGTCGATAGGCGGGCACTCCCGCTCCGGCATAGGATTGTTCAAGTTGTGCTCTTCTATCTCAATAGCTCTTATGGCACGTTGAGCCGTGTCCACATCCGAACGGTTGTGCATCGTGCTGCCCGTCTTTTTTTTCAGTTCTACGAGCATCGCCGTGAGTTCTTCGAGCGACTTCCCGGCGAGCCGTTCGCGAAGTTCAGCATTTTGTGGAACCGGAGAGAGCGAATAACCTTTAAGCACAGCCTCGATATACAGGCCCGTTCCGCCACATAGGATAGGTTTCACGCCCCTATTCCGAATATCTTCGTATGCGTTAAGGAAATCTTCTTGATAGCGAAAGAGATTATATTTCGTACCGGGTTCACATATATCAATAAGATGATAAGGTATCTTTTTGCCGTCCACGACATAATCGGCAAGGTCTTTTCCCGTACCAATATCCATACTACGATACACCTGACGCGAGTCGGCACTGATTATTTCAGCACCCGTTTTCGCAGCCAAATGTGCGGCAAGCGTTGTCTTTCCGCTCGCCGTCGGCCCTAATATCGTTATCATCTTGCGCATAATACAAATGCAAATATACAAATAACCTGTGAAACTCTAATAAAATCTAACGACAAAATCTTTATCTACACAGCAAAATAACGGCTTTGTAAAGTTTTTGTAACGAAGAATATACGGGTTTACAGTGCATTAATGACTTAAGCGTAAAGCTTGTTTTAGAGTTCCATCGACATGATATAGTCGTTCATAAAGTATCCGTTGCCTATCGAAAAATCACCCTGACGTGCCTTATGATTTGTTCTGCAAGTTGCCTTATCTGCGGGCAATCGTCTTTTGTGGCTTTTCTTATCTCAAACATTATCGTACTCTTTTTATAAGTAAGTATTCAAAATTAATCTTAGATTACGGCCATTTTGAAATGCCTCCACCATGTAATGGTAACGCAACCACTTTACTTACCCTCAAATCCGCAACCGCCCTCATAAGAT
>ENA-OPDG01000845-OPDG01000845.1-human-gut-metagenome-genome-assembly--contig:-NODE-845-length-25205-cov-6.624930_pt1 | contig 25205 bp, 20 predicted proteins | sample MGYA00241259_ERZ501498 | MGnify/ENA primary metagenome ERZ501498 (study PRJEB25962, sample SAMEA2042582) | human gut metagenome | biome: human gut; feature: human-associated habitat; material: faeces... | reverse complement strand
GCACTTGGCTCTTTTTATATAGATTTGTAATTTACACCATTATATAGACATTATCCATAAAGCCGGAGAAAAGCCGAGAAAAAGTAGCTGAAACTGCAGAAATCACCAAAACAGCACCCAAACTCAGCCCAAAAGCCAGCAAAGACCCGGCAAAAAGTAGCTGAAATCACTATAAATCCCAAAACAGCTTAAAAAAATGAGGCTTCTGGCATAATGGTGTTGGGCTTACAACATTATGCTAGAAGCCTCATAAAAATGGACTTATAGACATGTATTGATGGCTTAGTCGAGAATTAACTACTGTGGAGTGTACTAGAACTTGTGAGTAGCGTGTCATTTGTAACCGCCAAAGCGTACACAATGAAGCAGTAACTATAAACTGTGAGATTATAGCAAACCATCTAGCATATACATTTGTATAAGTTTCGACGGTTTCGTCGTGCATAGAAAGCCTAAAAGCATAATTTCGTATAGAATCTTAGTCGCGAAGCGTAGCGAGGGCGAAAGTGCGTTCCCCGACATTCCCCGGCTTATGTACCGACCTGCGACCAATGCGCAAAAGTTGCGCACAAAAACGCGCACCTAATCCTTTTTTTGTGAAAAATGCTTGAAAACAAAAATTTAAAAATGTCGAAATTGCACATTGACATAATCATAATACTGTAATATACTAAGTTTAGAACAAACGGTTGCGCGAAAAACGTACCTAAGAAATAAATTAAATTACAAGCAAATGGAGGAAACAACGGATGGACAAATTTATTGTTAACATCATTCACCGCCCTGAGATGGTGCCTGAGTACTCAGCAACAGTGACAGGACAGGGAAAAGAAGAGGATATTGGAGATAAGAAGCTTATCACAGAGTCACTCGACATCTTCAAGACACAGCAGAGACTTGCACATGAGGCGGGACTCAAAACCACAATCCAGATGACATATGCTTCGCTTTTTAATGATGAGGCAGTAGAGCTTGCAAAGCAGGATCACGAGAAATACGGTGATGAGATAGCACTTTCACTCCTTGGACTTCCATGTGAGGAGTTTAGAGAGAAGTATAAGACAAAGGATTTCTGTATCTGGATGTTCTCAATGGAGGACAAGAAAGCTATCGTAAATGATGTTTTCGAGAAATTCCATGACAGATTCGGTTTCTATCCTGAGTCAACAGGCTCGTACTATATGGATGCAGACCTTATAAACTACATCAAAGAAAAATACCCAATGGTAAAATGTGCAGTTGCAACATGCTGGGAGGAGGGCCCTAAGGCATACCACACATGTAACAACTCATGGTACACACTTTTCGACGGAGGCCCATGGGCACCATGGATTCCATCAAAGCAGAACACACATGCGCCGGCAGCAAATAAGGAAGAGGATAGCGGAATCGTAGCAATTCCACATCTCTCACGTGACCTTATTGCATGCTATGACGGAAACGGCTCAAACTTCGGAACACATCCACAGAACGTGCTTCGTGGAATGATTTATGATACAAAGACATGGGAGTATCCATATCTTTACAACCTCATCGACCAGTACAGAGACCTTGCAAAATACAATAACGGATATTCATACAACATGATGTTCGTAGGACCTGGCTGGATGAACAAGATGGGACGCTGGGAGCAGCCGTATGAGCTTCTCTTAAAGTCATACACAGACGGCTGTAATTACTATGGCAAGTTAAAGAAAGAGGGTAAGCTCATCGACATGACGATGTCAGAGTTTGCTGATTACTTCAGAGAGAAGAAGGGGGTCAACGCAGGTAACTACAATGAGCCTGAGTGTGCACCATGGAGAGATATCCTTTACGGCTCAGACAAGCAGCTCTTCTGGTACTGTGACCCATACATGAGAGCATGCGTAAACATGGATCAGGGTGGAGCAATCGTAGACCTTCGTCCATACGTTGCAAAGCTTGAGTGGCCTGTAGGAATCGGAACAAAGCATGTACAGGATGCATCTTATCCATTCCTTATTCAGGAGAAATACAGAGCAGGATACTTTACACACTATGCGGGAGCAGGAACAGTAAGAAGTGCCAAGCTTTCACACAACGGTGAGGAGGTTGACCTGTGTCTCTGTCCTACACACAGCCATTTTTCAGAGGAAGTTATTGATGGCAAGAAAACAAGAATCCTTACACTTGATCCTGTAGATATTGAGTTTTATGATGTTAAGCTTACTCTTCAGACAAAGGAATACTTTGAGGAGGGCTCATCAAACATCAAGATTGAGCGTAATATCCTTAGCATGAGTGATCCAAATGCAGAGGTTTATCTCGATGAGTACATCACAGCATGCTACGGAACAACAGAGTATCCTGAGGATATGACAGGCATCACACTTACATGTGAGGGAGAAAACCCACAGAGCATCAATTATGAGTACAAGTGTCGTGATGCAAAGCTTGACGGAGCAACTGCAGTAAGCGCAGTAATTCCTGCAATTCAGACAAAGGTTTCACTCACACCATCTGCAAAGGCAGAGGGATACATTGAGGAAGGATATGCATTCTCTCCAATGTTCAAGCTTGGTTACAAGAAACAGATTAAAGACAAGGAGGTATTTGCAACATGGCTCAACTTGGAAAAGGCAAATTAAATTACAGATGTCCTTTATGTTTTATGAGGGATCTTGATATTGATATGTTTTATAATAAGGAAACGGGTATTTATAGCTGCATCCGCTGCCAGTTCAGAGGTACGGAGGAAGAGGTGCTTCAGGGCAACGAGGATGTCCGCAAGAAGTACAAGGCTATGTACAAGAGATTCGACAAGTTCGATTTTGATTAAAGTAGTGATTGGTACGCTGCTGCTATAAAAGCAGCAGTGTATTTTGCATTTCGCTACAAAGGAGAGTATATATGGCGAAAAGAAAAAAAGACACGATGGAATTCAGATTCTATGAGCTGCCACAGGGAGAATCTGCACTTGTGCTGTGCGGAGAATCATGGAAGAGAGTGTATGGTCATGAGGAATTACACCTGCATTTCCATAATCTGCTTGAAATCGGCATCTGCCGCGAGGGAGATGGAAATATGTATCTGGATGAGGATATTTACCAGTATCATGACGGCGATATCACATTTATACCTGAGAATTTTCCGCATGTTACAGTCAGCTATGGTGAGGTGGTGAATTTCTGGGAGTACATTTTTATTGACATACATTCTGTGATAGAAGAGATGTTCCCAAACAATACGGCATTCCAGAATGAGGCAGTTACGACTATATCAAAAAAAGCGTTTATGACCAACGTGTATCAGAGCCCGGCTATGGCTGAGTATATAAATGCCATAATCAGGGAAACCAGTGAGCACAAGATTTATTGCCAAAGGACGATAAAGCTCCTTGTGCAGGGAATTGTAATAGAGCTGCTGCGCATGTATGATGAGCTTCCGGAGGAAGATAATGATGTCGTAAAGGGCACTAATATGTCACAGATAGCCACGGCGCTTGACTATATGAATAAGCATTACAGTGAAACAATAAAGGCAGGGGAGCTTTCGTCACTGTGCAATATGAGTGAGACTCATTTCAGGAGACTGTTTGAATCATATATCAATATGCCGCCTATGGAGTATCTGAATCTGATAAGAGTGCAGAAGGCGTGCGAGCTTATGAAAAAGACAAATGAGCCTATGGAGCTTATTGCACAAAAGTGTGGATTCACAACCCAGTCAACTTTTAACCGTAATTTCCGCAAATTTTTGAACACTTCGCCATATCAGTGGAAGATAAATCCTGAAAATTATGAGCATAAACTACTCAATTTTAGGATATCTGCACTAAAGGGATGGTAGAAAATACATGTTTTCACATATTTTTGTACATTTATGTTTGAATATGCATATAATTGTGTGGAATTTGTTAACACAGAAACAACGTATATGGTTATAATGACTATGTAATCAAGAAACGGACAAATATTCGTAGTCAAAATGCCCAATTAAAATAATATGATTATGAATGAATTGTAAACGGAGTATTGCAGAAACATCATTTTTATTAGGGAGGAAGAAAAATGAAAAAGAAAGTAGTTTCATTATTACTCGTAACAACAATGGTTGCCTCACTTGCAGCCGGATGTGGAGATTCATCTTCATCAGGAGATGGCACAGAAAAGACAGGTAAGAAGGTAGAGACAGTAGATGACGGTCACACACTTACAGCCTGGGCTTGGGATCCAAACTTCAATATCCCGGCACTCAAAGCAGCAGCAGAGGATTACAAGAAAAATGTAGATCCTGATTTTGTACTCAATATCGAGGAGCAGTCAGGGTCATCTGACATTGAGACAGCAATTACAACAGCAGGCTCAGCTGGGGATTACAGTACACTTCCTGACATCGTATTATTCCAGGATCACTACTTCCGGCAGTACCATACAAATTATCCTGATGCATGGGTATCAGCAAATGATGCAGATGTTAAGTGGGATGATTTCAGTCAGGAGAAGTTATCATTCTCTACAATCGACGGAGAGCACTTTGGATTCCCTGTTGATAACGGAACAGTAATCTTTGCTTACAGAACAGATCTTCTTGAGCAGGCAGGATACACAATCGATGATATGACAGGTATCTCTTGGAAGGATTTCATCGAGGTAGGTAAGAAAGTATACGAGAAGACAGGAAAATACTTACTTTGCATGGATGGAGACGGAAACGATTTATTCTACATGATGCTTCAGGCAGAGGGTGAGTCGCAGTTCAAGGATGGCAAGCCAAAATTTGTAGACAATGCTAAATTAAAAGAAATCATGCAGGTACTTAAGGATATGATCGACAACAATGTTCTTTACCTTGCAAATAACTGGTCAGATTACACAGATCAGGTTATTCAGGGAGACATGGTTGCAGGCGTTATGAACGGAAACTGGATCATTCCTACAATCGAGAAGGTTACAGACAACAGTGGAAAGTGGGAGATTACATCTCTTCCAACACTTGAGGGTGGTGAAGGCTATGCATCAAACGGTGGTTCTTCACTTTACATCACAAGCAACTGTAAGCAGGCAGACCTTGCTAAGAAATTCTTAGCATATACATTCGGTGGCGGATCTTATACAGACAAGGGTGTATCTGAGACATATGACAATGCTCTTAAGAATGGTGGTGTTATCACTACATATACACCTGCAGGCAAGTCAGAGGTTTACAACGAGGGTGTTGAGTATTTCAACAACCAGCCAATTTACGCTAAGATCGTTGAGATGGGTGCAAATGTTAAGATAATCGAGCAGAGCGATTTCCACTACGATGCACGTAAGAAGCTTGCTACAGCACTTATCAATATTACTCAGAATGGTGCAGATATCGATTCAGAGATAAAGACAGCAGAGGATGACCTTAAATTCACAATGGGACTTTAATCTGTTAGCTTGATGGCAAATGTACAGGGAGCCATTAAATGACTCCCTGTTTTTTCTCAAAGACATATAGTTAGGAGGCCTTTACAGTGAAAAATAAGAAAAAAGGAATGAGCATAACCGGTAAACAAAGGGCAGCCGGCTGGATGTATCTGGCTCCGGCAACAATACTCATTTTCATAATGAGCTTCTGGCCTATAATCCAGGCTGTTATTACATCCTTTAAAACCGGCTCAAGCGCAAATATGCAGTGGGCAAATCCACTTACTTACAACTACACAAGAATGTTTCAGGATGCGGTTTTCAAGAGATCTATCGGAAACACATTCTTATATTTAATTATCGAAGTGCCAATCATGCTTGTACTGGCAATCTTACTGGCACAGTTACTTAACAATAAGCACCTTAAATTTAAAGGACTTTTCCGTACATGTGTATTCTTACCATGTGCAACATCACTCGTATCATATGCATTGATTTTTAAATCGCTTTTTGCAACACAGGGACTTATCAATACAATCCTTGTTAAACTTGGAATATTAGAGAACAACTTTAACTTCCTCGGTACAGGCTGGAGCGCTAAGATTATTATCATAGTAGCTCTTATCTGGAGATGGACAGGATATAATATGGTGTTCTTTTTAGCCGGTCTGCAGAATATCGAGTATTCTGTTTACGAGGCAGCAAAGATAGATGGAGCGAGCGGCTGGAAGACCTTCTGGTCTATCACGGTTCCTCTTCTTAGACCTACAATTGTTATGACAGCTATCATGTCAATAAACGGTACATTACAGCTCTTCGACGAGTCTGTAAACCTGACAAAGGGTGGACCTGCAAATGCGACAATCACCATGTCACATTATATCTATAACGGCTCGTTTGGTGAAGGCGTTGCAAACTTTGGATATGCATCAGCAATGTCTGTTATCGTATTCATCATGGTTGCTATACTGGCATTTATCAATCTGAAAGTAGGTGACAAGCGTGACTAAGAAAAAACATGGATCATCAATACAAAAAAGGCTTATACCTTCATACATTTTTCTTGTAATAGTTTCGTTCATCTCAGTATTTCCGTTTTTCTGGATGATATCGGCAGCGACCAACAAGTCTATTGACGTTGCAAGAGGTAGAATTGCATTTGGTGGCTATGCCCTTGAGAACTTAAAGAAACTGTTTGCATCACAGAACGTTGCACTTGGAATGAAAAACTCACTTATCAATGCAACAGTTCAGACAATTATAGCACTGCTTGTCTGCTCACTTGCCGGTTACGGCTTTGAGCTCTATCATGACAAGGCAAAGGATAAGCTGTTCTCAGTTTTACTTCTTGCCATGATGATTCCGCAGGTAGCTACACTTATTCCTCTGTTCAAGATGATGTCAAAGCTCGGCTTTATAAATACGGTATGGGGCTTCATGCTCCCGGCTATTTCAACGCCGTTCCTCATCATGATGTTCAGACAGAATTCGAGAAACTTCCCAATCGATATAATGGAGGCGGCACGAATTGACGGACTCAGTGAGATTGGTATTTTCTTTAAGATGTATATGCCTGTACAGAAATCAACATATGCAGCAGCTGCAGTTATTACATTCATGAATGCATGGAACTCATACCTGTGGCCAAAGGTAATCCTCAATAAGCCTGCTGCTATCACAATGCCAATGCTTATTGCAAACCTTGCAGCAGGATATACAGTAGATTACGGTGTACTGATGATGGGCGTTCTTTTCTGCTCCATCCCTACAATGCTCGTATTCTTTGTACTCCAGAAGCAGTTTGCAGAGGGAATTACAGGATCTGTTAAATAAAAGTAAAATAATATTGTTAAAAATTAAGAAGGCAAATAATGTTTATTATTTGCCTTCGTCTTATAAGAGGGCTTTGTGTTTAAAACAGACATGTATCAAATAATAAATACAGTAGATGGGAGTGTAAAAATATGAGTAATTTTGATTCAAATATCATTAAGAATCCGGAAATATTTGAGCAGAACAGACTTGCGGCTCATTCGGATCATGTATGCTATAAAAATGAACTGGAGAAAATTAAAGGAAAATCAAGCCTGAGATATGATATGAACGGCTTATGGAAGTTTGCATATGCAAAGAATCAGTCCCTGGCTCCTTGTGGCTTTGAGGCAGCTGATTATGATTGCAAAGGCTGGGATGAAATCAGGGTTCCGGCACATATCCAGATGGAAGGCTATGACGTGCCAATCTATACGAATACCACATATCCGTGGGAGGCTGATGAGTCTATAAAGCCGGGCGAGGTACCTGAGATTTTTAATCCGGTTGCAAGCTATGTGAAGTATTTCACAATACCTGAGAATATGAAGAACAAGAGGGTGTGTATTTCGTTCCAGGGAGTGGAGAGCGGTTTTGCACTCTGGCTGAATGGACACTATGTCGGCTACAGTGAGGACACATTTGATCCGTCTGATTTCGAGCTGACTGATTATATTATTGAGGGTGAGAACAAGCTTGCGGTCAGGGTATGGAAATGGACATCAAGCAGCTGGTGTGAAGATCAGGATTTTTACAGATTTTCAGGCATTTTCAGAGATGTATTTTTGTATGCCGTTCCTTGTGCACATGTGGAGGATCTGTCAGTTGTTCCTACACTTAATGATACCTTTGACGAGGGCACACTTAGTGTGTCAATAAAGGCAGATGGTGATGGTATTGCAAGTGTAAAGCTTTATGAGCTGGGCGATTTGTCTGTGGAAAAATATGACAGGGCAAAACTTTTATTGGAAGAGTTTGACATAGAGCTTAGGGATAAGGAAATTTGCGAGGGCTCATGTAATGTGAAAAATCCTCTGTTATGGAGCGCTGAAAAGCCGAATCTGTATGAGGTTAAAATTATAGTTAAAGATACGCATGGAAATGAGATCGAGTTTATCAGCCAGCTGGCGGGCTTCAGAAGATTTGAGATGGTAGACGGACTTATGAAGCTAAACGGTAAGCGTATTGTATTTAAGGGTGTAAACCGCCATGAGTTCAGCTCAATAACAGGCCGTGTGCCAAACCGTAATGAGGTGATAAAGGATATTGTCACAATGAAAAAGAACAATATCAATGCTATAAGAACAAGCCATTATCCTGATGATTCCATGCTCTATGAGCTTTGCGATATTTATGGAATCTATATGATAGCGGAGAACAATCTTGAGAGTCATGGCACATGGGAGGCATATAATAAGGGCTATGTTGACCTTGATTTTGTTGTGCCAAAGGACAAGCCACAGTGGAGAGAAATGATGCTCGACCGTGCCAACTCATGCTATCAGAGAGATAAAAATCATCCGGCAATCCTTATCTGGTCATGCGGCAATGAGTCGTTTGGCGGCAAGACAATATATGAGATGTCACAGCTTTTCAGACAGCTTGATAAGCATCGTCTGGTGCATTATGAGGGAGTATTTAACGATAGAAGCTATAATGACACAAGCGACATGGAAAGCCAGATGTATACTCCGGTTGCAGGCATTGAAAAATTCCTGGCAGAGCATCCTGAGAAACCGTTTATATGCTGCGAATATACACATGCAATGGGAAATTCCTGCGGTGCTATGCACAAATATACAGAGCTTACAGACCGCGAGCCTAGATATCAGGGCGGATTTATTTGGGATTATATTGACCAGTCAATCTATAAAAAGGACAGATACGGCAAGTGGTTCCTCACATATGGCGGAGATTTCGGCGACAGGCCTACTGATGGTGATTTCAGCGGAAACGGCATCTGCTACGGCGGAGAGAGAGAGGCTTCTCCAAAGATGCAGGAGGTGAAGTTTAATTATCAGAATATCTCGGTTGATTTTGACAGCGACTACATCTTTACAGTTACAAACAAAAATCTTTTTGTAAATACATCGGTTTTTGATGCTTTTGCCATTCTTCTTGCAGATGGTGAGGAGGTTTACAGGACAAAGCTTCAGATATCTGTTCCACCGATGGATAGGGCAAGCTATGAGGTGCCGGTGACTCTTAAAAATTCCATGATAGATGTGGAAAAAGAGTACTGTATTGTCGTATCATTTGTATTGAAGGAAAACACCATCTGGGAAAAGGCAGGATATGAGATTGCATTCGGACAGCATATGATAAAGAAGCCTGTAAGTGAGTATTCATGCGACAAATCAGTTGAGCTTGTTGTTGGAAACGGAAATATCCTTGTAAGAGGTGAGAACTTTAAGGCACTTTTCTCAAGAATGAATCTGGGAATGGTTTCATATGTATATGGTGGCGTCGAGATGCTTCCAAATACTATTCCACTGCCGAATTTCTGGAGAACACCTACCAACAATGATTCCGGCAATATGATGCCACAGCGCTATGCACAGTGGAAGATTGCCAGCATGTATGTGACCACCAGACAGGATCAGCGCTTTGCAGATACATCACCAAGGGTAGAAAAAAATGACAACAATATCGCCATCACATACACTTATTTCATGCCTACCACACCGCAGAGCTCATGCGAGGTGACATACAGAGTGTTTGGTGATGGAACAATCGAGACAACTCTGTCATATGACCCGGTAAAGGAGCTTGGCGATATGCCGGAGTTTGGCATGATGTTCAAGCTGGATGCCGATTATGATACAGTGAAATGGTACGGACTCGGACCACAGGAGACATACGAGGACAGACAGCATGGCGGAAAGTATGGTGTATACGAGAATAAAGTGGCAGACAACATTGCCGAGTACCTCGTTCCGCAGGAGAGCGGCAACAAGTGCAGAGTAAGATATGCAAAGGTAATGGATAAGAAGGGCAGAGGCATGCTGTTCTTTGGTGATGAGCTTTCGTTCTCAGCACTGCCATATACACCACATGAGCTGGAAAATGCTGCACATCATTTCGAGCTTCCACCTGTACACTATACTGTTGTCCGTGTGGCAAAGAAGCAGATGGGTGTAGGAGGAGACGACAGCTGGGGCTCACATACTCATCCGGAGTACCTGCTTGATGTCTCAGAGAAAATGGAATTCACATTCTGTTTCCGCGGAATCTAGCATTTTAAGGTTGTCAGGAATATTATTACGCATTTTGAGAGCAGGGACTACTACTGGTACTGCTCTCATGGTGTAAATAAACGATATAAGAATTAAGGAGAATTAAAATGTCAAAGTTTATTAAGGGTATGGATTTATCAACCTTGCTAGAGCTGGAACGCTGCGGAGCAAAATACTACGAGGACGGAAAGGAGAAGGATATTCTTGACATCATGAAGGAGCATGATGTTGACACAATCCGTCTTCGTCTGTGGAACGACCCAAAATCAGAGGATGGTGAGCCTTACGGTGCGGGTAACAATGACCTGGCTGAGACTATTGCTATCGGAAAAAAGGTTACAGATGCAGGCTTTGGAGTGCTTTTGAATTTCCACTACAGTGATTTCTGGGCAGATCCGGGAAAGCAGATTAAGCCAAAGGCATGGAGGAATTTCGGTGTGGACGAGCTGGAGCAGGCTGTATATGATTTTACACTTGAAAATCTGACAAAGATTATTGAGGCAGGTGTAAATGTCACAATGATTCAGGTAGGTAATGAGCTTTCAAACGGACTTTTGTGGCCTGAGGGAAAGGTACCTAACTACGATAATATAGCAAAATTTGTTAATGCCGGAATACGTGCCTGCCGCAAGGTAAATGCTGATATTCCGATTATGATTCACCTCGATAATGGTGGAAACAATGAGCTTTATGTCAGATGGTTTACAAACTTCATCGAAAGAGGAGAGGAGTTTGAGTATATCGGATTGTCATACTATCCCTTCTGGCACGGCTCTCTCGATCAGCTTGAGTTCAATATGAACGATATTGCAAAGCGTTTCAATAAGGACCTTATCATCGCTGAGGTATCCATGGGCTTTACAATGGACAGCTACCAGGAGTACGAGAAGCTTGCTGATTCTGAGCGCAAGGGTTATGCGACAAAACCGGAGCTTGTTGAGAAGATAGATTATCCTATGACTATTGAGGGACAGGCTGACTTTACAAAGGATTTTTTAAACAGAGTGGCAAATGTGGTGGATGACCACGGAAAAGGATTTTTCTGGTGGGAGCCAGCGTGGATTCCTGTACCGGGCTCAGGCTGGGCTACACCTGCTTCACTTAAGTACATGAATGATCCGGGACCATGCGGCAATGAGTGGGCAAACCAGGCACTCTTTGACTATGATGGAAATGTGTTGCCGGCACTTGATGTTATTAAGTGTTTCAAAAAATAATTACAAAGAATATATGTAATTTTGTTGCATGATTTGATTTGTTATGTTGCATTTTCAGTCGGATGTATTGCAATGTAAAAATGTGCAGTTATAATAGAGTTATAAAGAAAAAACGAAATATTTTAACTATCAATTTAACGCAAATACAATCAGCAAAGGAGAAGAAAAAATGATACAGCAGAACGTATTAGACAAATTCAAGGAGCTTTTTGGAGCAGATGGGGATATCAGAGTATATTTTGCTCCGGGACGTGTAAATCTGATAGGTGAGCATACTGACTACAATGGAGGACATGTGTTCCCATGTGCACTTACCATCGGCACATATATGGCAGCAAGAAAGCGCGACGACAGGAAGCTTCGTTTCTACTCTATGAATTTTGACAATCTGGGTGTGGTTGAGTCATCACTTGATGAGTTTACACCTGATCCGGACGGACTTTGGATAAACTATCCAATGGGTGTTATGTGGGCCTTCGAGGGACGCGGAATGAAGCTTGAAAGCGGTCTTGATATTGTTTTATTCGGAAATATTCCAAACGGCTCAGGACTTTCTTCGTCAGCATCTCTTGAGGTGGTTACAGGATATATGTTAAAGGATATTTACGGCTTTGACGTGACAAATCAGGATATGGCACTTATCGGTCAGTATTCAGAGAACAACTACAACGGCTGTAATTGCGGTATCATGGATCAGTTTGCATCTGCAATGGGCAAAAAGGACAATGCAATTTTCCTTGACTGCAATACTCTTGATTTTGAGTATGCACCAATCGTTTTGGACGGTGCAAAGATCGTGGTTACAAACAGCATGGTTAAGCACAGCCTTGTAACAAGTGCTTACAATGACAGAAGAAATGAGAGTGCACAGGCTCTTAAGGATTTACAGACAGTATGTGACATCAAGACTCTCGGTGACCTGACAGATGAAGAGTTCGAGGCTCATAAGGATGCGATTAAGGATGAGGTTGCACGTAAGAGAGGCAAGCATGCGGTTTATGAGAACCAGCGTACCATCAAGGCTGTTAAGGCACTGAAGGAAAATGATATCGAGACATTTGGAAAGCTCATGAATGCTTCACATGTATCACTTCGTGATGATTATGAGACATCATGTCCTGAGGTTGACGTACTTGTTGATGAGGCATGGAAGATTCCGGGTGTTATCGGATCACGAATCACAGGAGGCGGATTTGGCGGCTGTACAGTCAGCATAGTAAAGGACGAGGCTATTGATCAGTTTAAGGCAAACCTGACAAAGGCTTATGAAGAGAAGGTTGGAAAGACACCTGAGTTTTATGTTGTTTCAATCGGAGACGGACCTAGCCGTCTGGCATAAAATTAGCAATATGAAATAACAGTAACGTATAAATAGGTTTTTCCCGACAATGATTAAGGAGCATGACATGATTCAGGAGAGAATATTAGAATTAGTAAAATATGGTCTTACAACAGGACTTGTTGACCCTGCTGATGAGGTATACACAGTAAACAGACTTCTCGAGGTACTCGGAGTGGACGAAATCGAGGATGAGACATTTGAAAAGGTAGAGGCTCAGCCGGCATGGACACAGGAAGAGGCAGAGGAGAAGCTTGAGGGTATACTCGAGGATATGATGACATACGCATATGACAATGGCATCATGAAAGAAAACAGCATTGTATACAAGGATCTTTTTGATACAAAGCTGATGGGCTGCCTTGTAAATGCACCAAGCGTGATCAGAGCTCGCTTTAAGGATTTATACGACAATGAGTCTTCACTTGCGGCAACCGATTATTTTTACAAATTAAGCTGTGACAGCAATTATATCAGAAGACAGCGCATAAAGAAGGATATGAAATGGACCACAGACACAGAGTATGGCACACTTGATGTGACAATTAATCTCTCAAAGCCTGAGAAGGATCCAAAGGCAATTGCTGCTGCTAAAAATGCTAAGCAGAGCGCATATCCAAAGTGCCAGCTTTGTAAGGAAAATGAGGGCTATGCAGGCCGCGTAAACCATCCTGCAAGAGAAAACCACAGAATTATCCCTGTTACAATAAATAACAGCCAGTGGTTTTTCCAGTACTCACCATATGTATACTACAATGAGCACTGTATCGTGTTCAATTCAAAGCATACACCGATGAAAATCGAGCGTGCCACATTTGGAAAGCTGCTTGATTTTGTGACACAGTTTCCACATTATTTTGTGGGCTCAAATGCAGATCTGCCAATTGTTGGAGGTTCTATCTTAAGTCACGACCATTTCCAGGGCGGACACTATACATTCGCTATGGCAAAGGCTCCGATAGAGAAAGAAATTACATTCAAGGGCTACGAGGATGTCGAGGCAGGTATCGTAAAATGGCCTATGTCTGTTATTAGAATCAAGTCAGCAGACAGGGATAAGCTTATTGACCTTGCAGATAAGATTCTTCTTGCATGGAGAGGCTATACAGATGAAGAAGCATTTATTTTTGCAGAGACAGATGGAGAGCCACACAACACTATCACACCTATAGCAAGACGTCGTGACGGAGACTATGAGCTTGACCTTGTGCTCAGAAACAACATCACAACAGAGGAGCATCCGCTTGGCGTATATCATCCGCATGCCCACCTTCATCACATAAAGAAGGAGAATATCGGACTTATCGAGGTAATGGGACTTGCAGTGCTTCCGGCCAGATTAAAAGGTGAGATGGCAGAGCTTAGGGATGCAATCCTTACAGGAAAGGATCTGCATTCGACTGAGACTCTTGCATCACATGCTGACTGGGCTCTTAAGTTTATGTCTAAGTATGATAAGATTGATGAGTCTAATATTGATGGTATCATCAATGAGGAGATTGGACTTGTATTTAAAGAAGTGCTTGAGTGTGCAGGAGTGTACAAGTGCACTGATGAGGGACGTGCAGCGTTCCAGAAATTTATAGATGCGGTAAACTTATAATATATTTTTTATAAAAACTTGCCCCAGCGTCCATGCTGGGGCATTGTTGTATATGGACATAATTCTAACTGCTTCTAAGCTGCTTTGTAAAGCTCAATATATAGTATGTTCGCCGGTGCTTTCATTAGGTTGTGAAATAAATTAATTTTTAAATACACTATTAAATACATCATTGGTAATGACTTTTTTACTAAAGACTTGTAACTTGACTAGATTTTGCTTTCTGCAATTTATGCAGGCAGTGGATGAATGCAGGCACCAGGAAGGCATCTGCGAGAATCCATGCGAGTGGGCTTGCAAAGCAGGCGGCAGAAAAGCCGAATATCGGTACAAATACAAGTCCGATGAGTGAACGCGCAATCATTTCTGCTACTCCTGCAAACATCGCAAAGCCGGAAAAACCCATGCCCTGTATGGTGAAACGGACTGTGTTTACCAGAACGAGCGGGATGTAGAAAAATGCATTTATCAGCAGAAACTGATGAGCCTGTACGACAACCTCTGTTTCGCTTGGTGATACAAACAGGTAAATCAGATAGTTGGCTATAAACGGCAGTGCCACAAAAATCAAAACCGAATAGATCGATCCTATCACTGAGGCTGAAATAAGCCCCTTCTTTACACGTTCAAATTTGGTTGCACCGACATTTTGTCCACTGTAGGTGGCCATTGTGGAGCCGAGTGCGTCAAATGGACACACCATAAACATTGAAATACGGCTTGCAGCGGTCATTGAGGCAACTGCGATGGAGCCTAAGCCGTTTACGGCAGTCTGCAGTATGACGCCGCCTATAGCGGTTATCGAATACTGGAAGCCCATAGGAAGTCCCATGACCATCAGATTTCTGACATATGAAGAGTCAAGCTTCAAATCATTTCTGCTTACATGCAGCAGAGGTACATTTTTTGCTATGTAAATGATGCACAGCACTCCTGATATACCCTGTGACAGTACGGTTGCAAAAGCCGCTCCAAACACGCCCATGTTAAATACCAGAATGAAAAGTAAATCAAGACCGATATTTAGAATAGCCGCGATTATAAGGAAAATAACAGGTATGACCGAGTTGCCGAGAGATCTCAGATATCCTGACAGCAGATTGTACAGTATTGTGGCAGGAATGCCTGCAAATATGACAATCAGATACTGGTAAGCGAGGTCGTAAATGTCGCTTGGCGTATTCATCCAGGTCAGAATGTGACCGCAGAGAAGCACAGTGAGTGCCGTCATGATTATTGCGATAATTACAGACACAATTCCTGCATTTCCTACATATTTTTTAAGTCCTTTTTCATCCTTGGCACCAAAGCGCTGCGCTATTGGAAGTGAAAAGCCGGCACACACACCCTGGCAGAAGCCAATGATGAGAAAGCAGATGCTTCCGGTAGAGCCGACTGCGGCTAAGGCCGAAACACTTAGAAAACGACCGACGATTATTGTATCCATAAGGCTGTAAACCTGCTGGAAAAGCATTCCGAGAAGCAACGGAAGGGAAAAGCCCAGAATGAGCCCGGTAGGAGAACCTACGGTGAGGTCCTTTGAATTGTTTTTAAACATTATTTATAAATCCCCCTTGATTAAAAATATATATAAAAAATAGTAATTAAGTGTAATATACAACCTTTACAAACATAAGTAAATGAGGTAAAGTAAAATTGTTAGCATTTTTTTTGGTGCATATTTTAAAGTGAATAAAAACGCTGATTTTATGTTTGATATCATGTTTTTTTGAGAAGAAAATTGAATGATCAGTAAATATGTATGGGCTGACATATAATTAAATTTGGAGGAAAAGAATGAGAGACTGGGAAAATAACATTCGAAGGGTTGTACCTTATACACCGGGAGAACAGCCAAAGAATACCTGTGTTATTAAGTTAAATACAAATGAGAATCCATATCCGCCAGCGCCGGGAGTGAAGGAGGTTTTAAGTAATTTCAATACAGATGATTTAAGACTGTATCCTGATCCAAGGGTTGATAAGCTGGTAAATGCAATTGCGGATTTCTATAAGATAGACAGCTCGAAGGTGTTTGTCGGAGTTGGCTCTGATGATGTACTTGCCATGATTTTCATGACATTTTTCAATTCAAAAAAGCCGATACTGTTTCCTGATATCACATATTCATTTTATGATGTGTGGGCAGATATGCTTCGAATCCCTTATGAGCAGCTTCCATTGTCTGATGATTTTTCAATAGTACCGTCAGATTACTATAAGGCAAACGGCGGAGTAGTTTTTCCAAACCCTAATGCTCCGACAGGAAAGCTCATGCCTCTTGATGAGATAGAGGATATAATAGAGCACAATCAGGATGTAATTGTCGTGGTAGATGAGGCATATGTGGATTTTGGCGGGGAGAGTGCGCTTCCGTTCATTGACAAATATGATAATGTCATCGTGGTACAGACATTCTCGAAATCACGCTCGCTGGCAGGATCAAGAGTTGGTTTTGCCATGGCAAATCCTGTGCTTATCAAGTATCTGAATGATGTGAAATATTCGTTCAACTCATATACAATGGACAGAATCACAATCGAAGCAGCTACAGCAGCGGTAAAAGACAGAGCATACTTTGAAGAGACCACAGCAAAGGTCATAAAGACACGTGAGTGGACAAAGAAAGAGCTTAAGAGACTTGGATTTACATTCTGTGACTCAAAGAGCAACTTTATATTTGCAAAGCCTGCAAATGTTTCTGCAACAAAGCTTTTTGAGGACCTTAAGGCAGACAATATATTTGTCAGACATTTCAGCTCACCTGAGCGAATCAACGATTATCTGCGCATATCCATAGGAACTGATGAGCAGATGCATACACTAATTAAATTTTTGGAGAATTATTCATGTTAAAAAAATATATTTACATCTTTTTAATTTCAATGATACCACTTATTGAACTCAGAGGAGCAGTTCCGGTTTCACAGGTGATGGGGCTGCCGATAGTGCCATCATTTATCGTTTGTATCATTGCAAATATGCTTCCGGTACCAATTATTTATCTTTTTGCAAGAAAGGTTCTCATCTGGGGAGCAGACAAACCAATTATTGGAAGGTTCTTCAGCTTCTGCATTGAAAAAGGAGAGAAGGGCGGCAAGAAGCTTCAGGCAAAGGCCGGAAGAGGTCTGTTTGTTGCACTTTTACTTTTCGTAGGTATCCCACTTCCGGGAACAGGTGCATGGACAGGAACACTTGCGGCAAGTATTCTTGATATGGATTTCAAGTCAACAGTTGCCGCTGTCATGCTTGGAGTACTGCTTGCAGGCATGATTATGATGATAGTAAGTCTGGCAGGTGTGACTATATTCTTGTAGAATTTATGGGGAGCTTTCTTCGTCCTTTGTTAAACAGTACAAATCCGACCACCAGTGAAACAATTGTAACAGCAATCACAATCACAAAGACCACTACACTATTACCGGGATCAGGGAAAAATCCTGAAAGTGTGCCCCAAAGGTTGAAAAGCAGATGAAGCCCTATAGAGTAGTAAATAGAGCCACCGCATTCGCAGACATATCCGAGTACGATGCCAAGTGCAAAGGCATATATGCCCTGAATCCAGTTGAGATGGAACAGTCCGAAAAGTGCAGCCTGCATCAGATTGGCAAGAGCAAATGGCAAAGCCTTTCTGGCACAGCGCATGGTTACACCGCGGAATATAAGCTCCTCACAGATTGGCGCCAGTATTACAGAATAAAGTACTGTCACAAAGGTGGTATCTGTGATGCCGGATGTTTCAAAAAGCTTATTGTACTGTTGCAGCCAGTCGGGACGGATGTAGCCGGTTAAGTTAGCGATGAAATTGGCAGCAAACTGTGTACCCGGCACGAGTATGACGATTGCCACTAGCATCATGGGATTGAAGGTTTTCTTAGGGGATGGAAGAAAATTACCTTCGTATCTGGCATAGTACCACATGCCAAAAATCGCAATGGTAATGAGTGCATAGATGATCATAATCATCATGTTAAAATTTACAGAGGTAAATGTCTTTTCAATGCGGTCAGATACGTTTGCAGACGGAAAAGCAAGCTTTCCGACAAAACCCTGTCCAAACACTCCCATGCCCATCATAAAGAATAAGGCGATAGTCTGAATTGCCTCAACTGCAAGCAGTGGGACAAATGTGTAAAAGAAATATCCTACTTTTTTCATTTTCAATTTACTCCATTCTGATTTATTAGGCGATAGTAACACTAGTATAACATATCATAATTTAATTGCAAGAAAGCTGTTTACTTTAAAACTTTAATATGTTAAAATTAAAAGTAAATAAATCGCATGAAAAAGGAGAACACGATGAGCAAGAATCTTAAAACAGAAGCAGTAGACCATTTGTTTGATGCTATTTTGTGTCTCAAGGATAGAGCAGAGTGTTATACATTTTTTGAGGATGTTTGTACTGTAAATGAGCTTTTTTCTCTATCACAGAGATTTGAAGTGGCAAAGATGCTTAGAGAGCAGAAGACATATCTTGATATAGCAGAAAAGACCGGGGCTTCCACAGCCACAATCAGCCGAGTGAACAGATCATTAAACTACGGCAACGATGGATATGATATGGTTTTTTCGCGCATGGAGGATGGCTCTGACAAAGAGGATTAGTTTATCATAGGGGGAAAAAACAGGCTCATTAATTTGAGCCTGTTTTTTTACTTTCCTTCCCAGAATGTGTATTCTCATGGGAAGAAGCCTCTTTTTCTTCATTTAGATTGTCAATCATGCGCTCAATCAGCATTTTCTTGATGTAGACATCAAAGCTCAGCATGCAGATAAAGCTGAATGTGTGAAGAAATTTCTGATCCTCATCAGGAAAATCCTCAAATGTCTCACCGGCAATCTTGTATTTCTTGCCGAGATCCTTTAGGAGCTTCTGCGATTCCTCCGCCTCTAAGCTGAAAACCTCAGTATAGACATCCTGCATCGTAAATCCGTCATCATTGCCGAAATACTTCTCTGTAAGCGGATTAAGAATCGAGCGGATATCGTTGATGCTCAATATATTTTTGAAATAATATATAAAAAGCAGTGTGAGCACATGCTCCTTAGAATACTTTTTCTTGTCCGGAGAAGGGAGCAGATTGTTTTTGGCATAGTTGTTTATCATTGTCTTGGTAAGGATTTTGTCGCTTTCATAGCGCTTTGATGCAGCGAGCTGCTCGTCCATGAAAGTTGTGACCTGATCCATGTACAAATCAATATTTGGTATATCCTCCGGCTTTATGTAATCTATTGATTTAAGCTGTTTTAATAATTCTGATAAAAATTCTTTAACATCATTCTCCATATCATCACCTCAGGCTTTTATTATATAGTATTGAAAACTATATGACAAGTTTTTTTTGAATTTTCTCATATTGGGTTGTGCAAAACATATGTTTGTGGTATGCTGTAGATAAATTATTTTTGTATTTATGGTTTGTGTGCCTGTAATAAGACTGGAGAATTGAGAGGAAAACAGATGAACTTAGATATGTTGAATGAACAGCAAAGGGAGGCCGTTTTGACCACAGAGGGACCGCTTCTTATTTTAGCGGGGGCAGGCAGTGGCAAGACCAGGGTTCTTACATACAGGACTGCCTACCTGATAGATGAGTGTGGCGTCAATCCTTACAATATCATGGCAATCACCTTTACAAACAAGGCTGCGGGAGAGATGCGTGAGCGAATTGATGATATGGTGGGCTATGGTTCGGAAAGCATATGGGTTTCTACATTCCATTCGACATGTGTGCGTATACTGCGCAGGTATATTGACAGGCTGGGATATGACACGAATTTTACCATATATGATGCTGACGACCAGAAGGCTCTGATGAAGGACATCTGCAAGCGTCTTGAAATAGATACCAAGATGTATAAGGAAAAGATGTTCTTAAATGTCATTTCATCTGCAAAGGATGAGATGATTGATCCGATAGAGTTTGAAAACCGCTTCACAGGTGACTTCGTGAAGCGCAAGCAGGCACTTGTATACAAGGAGTATCAGAATGCCCTAAAGCAGAATAACGCACTCGATTTTGATGATTTGCTTGTGAAGACAGTAGAGCTTTTTAAGCTGGATAAAGAGGTGCTGGATTACTATCAGGAGCGCTTCAGATATATCATGGTGGATGAGTATCAGGATACAAACACCGTGCAGTTTGAGCTTATCAGGCTTCTTGCCATGAAGTATAAGAATCTGTGTGTGGTGGGTGATGATGATCAGTCCATTTACAAGTTCAGAGGTGCCAATATCTACAATATCTTAAACTTTGAGAAGCATTTTGAGGATGCAAAGGTCATAAAGCTTGAGCAGAATTACAGGTCTACCCAGAATATCCTAGATGCCGCCAACAGCGTCATTTCCAACAACGTGGGTAGAAAGGACAAGCGCCTTTGGACTGACAACGGGGCCGGAGACAGGATTACATTTGAACAGCTTGAGAGTGGCTTCGAGGAAGCGGATTATGTGGCACGTTCGATAGCGAGACTCGTGAGAAAGGGTGAGGCGCGCTATAAGGACTGTGCTGTGCTTTACCGAACCAACGCACAGTCGCGTCTCTTCGAGGAGAAATTTATTGCTGCAAACATACCATACAAGATTGTCGGCGGCGTGAATTTCTATGCCAGAAAAGAGATAAAGGATATCCTTGCATATTTAAAGACTATTGACAATGGCCATGATGACCTTGCGGTAAAGCGAATAATAAATGTGCCAAAGCGCGGCATCGGAGCTACGAGCATCAATAAGGTGACAGACTATGCTCTTGAGAAGGGGATAGATTTCTATACGGCACTGCGCTATGTCGATGAGGTGTCTGGCATGGCGAGGTCAGCAGGCAAGATAAAGCCATTTGTGATGTTTATACAGTCGCTTCGGGCGAGAGCCGAGATGGATTCGGTTTCGCAGCTCATACAGGCAATAATCGATGAGACCGGCTATGTCGATGAGCTGAAGGCTGAGGGCACGGATGAAGCAGAGCAGCGTATTGAGAATATTGATGAGCTTATAAACAAGGCTGTTGATTACGAGCAGGGGGAGGAGAATCCTACTCTCAGTGGCTTTTTGGAGGAGGTAGCGCTTGTAGCCGATATAGACGGTCTTGACGAAAACAGCGACTATGTGGTTCTTATGACTCTACACAGTGCTAAGGGACTTGAGTTTCCGAATGTGTATCTGGCGGGCATGGAGGATGGTCTTTTCCCAAGCTATATGTCAATCACGAGTGATGATGCGACAAGCGAGATAGAGGAGGAAAGGCGTCTTGCTTATGTTGGCATCACGAGAGCCAAGGAGCATCTGACCATCACATCTGCACGCATGCGTATGGTGCGTGGAGAGACACAGTTCAACAAGGTATCGCGATTTGTGAAGGAGATTCCGCGTGAGCTTATGTCAGGTGAGGTCTATGAGCCAAAGCGCCGTGATGATGACATTGAAAGAAATTCACAGAGCACCTACAGAAAGGCTAAGGAGGCCTTCAAAAAGACACCTACATACGGCACAGAGTATGCGACCACCTTTAATACACAGCGTACAAGGACACCTGTCTACACGCCTGTGAGCAACCAGAAGTCATTTGCCAGTGCCAATACCACCGGCGGCCTTTCATATAAGGTAGGAGACAGAGTATCTCACATCAAGTTTGGTGCGGGTGAGGTCATGGCAATCGTAGAAGGCGGCAGGGATTATGAGGTCACTGTGGACTTTGACAAGGCCGGTACCAAAAAGATGTTTGCTTCATTTGCCAAATTGAAAAAAATTGACTAAAATTATTGTAATTTTTATAGGAAAATTGGATATAATATGCTATAATGGATTTAACAAATAGCATTTGACAATTACTTTTGGAAAAGGAGCGGATTGAATTATGAGTAAAGTTGAAGAATTATTAAAAGACAACAAGCTTACAGAGAAGCTCAGCATGGCAAAGCTTAATGACCTTCTCAAAAAAGAAGAGGAAGACAAGAAGCCTTCCAAGGCTGTTATCATATTTGCCATCATTGGTGTATTAGTTGCAGTGGCAGCAGCGGCATATGGTATCTACAGATTTTTCACACCGGATTATTTAGATGATTTCGATGATGAGTATGATGATGAATTCGATGATGATTTCTTCGAGGATGAAGACGATGATGATGCTGAAGAGGAAAAAGAGGCACCAAAGACTAAAGAAGAGAAATAATCGTTTTTAGATAATGGGGGCTACATATGTAGTCCTCATTTTTCTTTATGTGTGAAGCAAGGCATTTGCAGTCAGGAATACAAAGGAATAATAAAGTATAAAGAGAGATAAGAATTACATGAAAAAAGGATTTAGAGGAACAGGAACCGTAGAAAGAGTAGACTTCCCAAACAAGGGAATAGCCGTTACAGATGACGGCGACAGAGTAATTGTGAAAAATACAATTCCGGGACAGAAGGTGGAATTTGTTGTAAATAAAGTAAAGCATCAAAGGGCAGAGGGCAGACTCATGGAGGTAATTGAGAAATCACCTCTGGAGACAGAAGAGCCATGCCCTCACTTTGGAATGTGCGGGGGCTGTACATATCAGACAGTGCCTTACGAAAAGCAGCTTGATATGAAGCTTACCCAGGTGAAAAAGCTCATTTCGGATGCCATCGGCACTGAAAAAGAGTCAGGATATGAGTTTATAGGGATACATGGAAGTCCGAAAAAGAGTGAATACAGAAATAAGATGGAATTTTCCTTCGGTGATGAGTACAAGGATGGTCCTCTTGCGCTTGGCATGCACAAAAGAGGAAGCTTTTATGACCTTGTGACAGTATCGGACTGTCAGATAGTGGATGAGGATTTCAGGACAATATTAAAGGCAACACTTGATTATTTTTCAAAAAACAATATCCCATATTTCCACAGAGCATCACACAAGGGCTATCTGAGGCATCTGCTTGTCAGAAAGGCAACAAAAACCGGTGAAATCATAGTCGACCTTGTCACCACCACACAGACAGAGGGCTTCAACGAGGAGGAGCTGCTAGCAGGCTTTAGATATGAACTTTTGACCAGGCACTATGACGGCAGATTCAAGGGCGTTTTACACACAAAAAATGACAGCGTGGCAGATGTGGTTAAAAACGAGGGCACAGAGGTGCTCTACGGAGATTCATATTTCTACGAGGAGCTCTTAGGTCTGAAATTCAAAATCACACCATTCTCATTTTTCCAGACCAACTCACTCGGAGCGGAGGTGCTCTATGAGACAGCGAGAGAGTTTATCCTGGGAGATGACAAGGATTCGCTAAACGGTAAAACAGTCTACGACCTCTACAGCGGAACCGGCACCATCGCGCAGCTTATGGCACCGGTGTGTAAGGAAGTAGTAGGTGTCGAAATAGTTGAGGAGGCAGTTTGCGCAGCAAAGGAAAATGCAGCTCTTAATGGTCTTGATAACTGTAAATTTATCGCAGGTGATGTCCTCAAGGTGCTTGATGAGATAGAGGAAAAACCGGATTATATAATTCTTGATCCACCACGAGACGGTATCCATCCGAAGGCTATCGGGAAAATCATAGAGTATGGTGTTGAGAATATGGTTTATATTTCATGTAAACCGACAAGCCTGGCAAGGGATTTGCAGATATTTATGGACAGAGGGTATAGAGTGGAGAAGATATGCTGCGTGGATATGTTTCCGAATACTTATCACGTCGAGACGGTTGTTCTTTTGTCCCAACAAAAACCAGATGACACGATAGAGATCGACTTAGACCTGGATGAGCTGGATGCCACCAGTGCTGAGTTGAAAGCAACCTATCAGGAAATCAAAGATTATGTGCTGAAAGAATTTGGCTTGAAGGTTTCAAGTTTATATATTTCTCAGGTAAAACGCAAATGTGGAATTGAAGTGGGAGAAAACTATAATCTTCCAAAATCAGAAAATGCAAGAGTTCCACAATGCCCGAAAGAGAAAGAAGATGCTATCAAGGCTGCCCTGAAATATTTTGCGATGATCTAAGGACATCGCTGATTTCAAGGAGGAATAACACATGAAAAGCACATTTGAAAAAATGGGTGGAACCTACACACTTGGCGCAGACGGAATTTACTATCCGAATCTTGTCAGTACAGATGAAGAACCGCATTATGGGAAATATGGAATGATGCGGAAAACATATCTGAAAGAGCATCGTCCGGCAATGTATTCACTGTATATGCTGGAAGACAGACTGACAGAACATCTGAATACTGTGGACGATGAAGCACAGGAGAGAATGGATATTCTGGTGAGTCAGATGATGGAAAAACAAGCTATTACGGAAGAATTGAAAGCTTGTGATCAGATGGAATGGGTCAGAGCGGTAAATAATATCCGGAATGCAGCAGAAGAGATTGTGTTGAAAGAATTGATTTACAGGTAAACAAAGGGCTGAACAGGTAGGATGAAAAATCCTATTTGTTCAGCTCTTGTGTTTATAATGGGCAAAGAAGAACCAAATTATAATTCCATATCATACGACCTTTTCTTAGTCCGAGCAGGCTGATTTCGCCGCATTTCCTGTTCTCTCTGATATTTAAGTTCCCATGCACGATGGGAGAAAACATCAGGGTCTTCCACATTGAGATAATCCACCTCATCGGCTGCAATATCACGACGGTGATAGTCATAATACTTACCAAAAGTACCTTT
>ENA-OPDG01000815-OPDG01000815.1-human-gut-metagenome-genome-assembly--contig:-NODE-815-length-25956-cov-9.987529_pt1 | contig 25956 bp, 20 predicted proteins | sample MGYA00241259_ERZ501498 | MGnify/ENA primary metagenome ERZ501498 (study PRJEB25962, sample SAMEA2042582) | human gut metagenome | biome: human gut; feature: human-associated habitat; material: faeces... | reverse complement strand
GTCCATTCTCTCCGGCACACCGCCGCCAGTCTGATGATCGCAGGCGGTGCGGACGTGGCCACGGTAGCGGGCATCCTCGGCCACAGTCAGCCCTCCACCACGCTGGATATTTATACCCACGCCTTCGACAAGAACAAAAAGGCCGCCAGCGCGAAGCTGCAAGAAGGACTGGATATTTGATTTTAACGAAAAGTGAGAGTACGTATTAAGTACCCTCACCTTTTGTTTTCATGATTTATTTCCAGTCATTCGAAAATAATTACTGCCGAAATATTCCGCAGATTTTCAGCAGTCAGTCCCGCAAGGCCGCGATCAACTCTGCACTGCCCGCTCCCCGTACAGTCTCTGGTACGACACCATTGACCCTATCCCCAAATTTACTGTTCTGCTGGAACCACTGTGGGTTTCAGCAGTTTTTTTGCTTTTGTCAACAGGTCCGTTATTGTACATTATCAACGGCGGGCCACAGCAATGTGCTCTGTGTACGCATAATAAAAAGCGGACAAAAAGCCAAGGATGGCCGCAAAGGGTCATCCTTGGCTTTTTGTCCGCTTTGTTATGTTGTCTGACGGCATGGTTAGGCGGTCTCTCTCAAATATTTCCAGAGGCCAGTGCGCTCTTGGAATCTTACCGCCTATACCAGCGTTCTCTATATTAATTTCACCCCCGCAGATGTGTTCTCTCTGTCAGTCCCCATGCCGCAGGTTTAACGCTACTCTATTGCATCGCCATCTCTCAACTGGTAGTGGGAGCATCTGTCATTGGGACACTCTGCCGAAAGGTAAAAAACCGTGTTTTTTAACAGTGGATCTATTGATTTTTGCGCATCTCCCTCGCCCAGATGATGAATTCAGCATCAAGCGGCGTCTTCGGGAGGGGTTCTTCCCTTTCGTTCACCTTATGCACTGCCTTACCATCTTTTAACCTGTTGCGGATCGCATTTTGAATGGAAAGATATGTCTGCTTATCCAACTTGCTCAGGGTGATGTCGGCACGGATGCCCAGTTGGTAGTCTTTGTTATTGCACCAAGTTTTGCACCATGTGAGGGTCTTACTGTCCAGCGGCATATGGCAATACTGAAATACAGTGTTGTCACAGCCGTCGCAGCAATACAGGTACTTGAACGCCATATTGACGACCTTCTGCGCCTTGCCGTAGTTCATCTCGAAGCCGTGAAAGTCGCTGATAAAGCTACCGCAGAGATTTTCGTGTTCGTTTTCAAATTCATCCTGATTGTTGACCCCTGTGCGGATCAGCCGTTCAAACTGCTGGGCAAGATTTTGAAAAACAGCATCCTTATCATCGCCGCTGTTGCCGATGCCCTTGCAAGTCCGGCAAATATCCAAATAGGCTTCATATACGGCATCGCGGTAAATACCTTCTCTCCCTATGCTCCAAAGGTCTTTATTTTTCGCTGCTCTTTTGCGGGAAAGAGGGCCTTTACTAACGGCATTCCTAAACTCCATCTTGCGCATGTGTTTGCTCATTTCTGCCTCCGATATATGCTTTTACTAATTCTATTCGGTCTCAATACTTATGGCACACGGCTTACATAATCACGGTGCCATTTCGGATGATAGTTAAACGCCTTCATGTCAGCAACTGTTTGGTGTATGTAAATATGAAGCACCTCTCCGTATCGCTGTTAAAAACATTAAAAGATATATCGCCCACCTGAGCTACATCCGCACTCGAAATATCGAAAATGTAGGTTTGCTCGTCACCTGTTGTACTAGACAAAAAACGCTTAAATACTTCCCCGTTCGGAGAGTTGAACAAGCAGGTGCGCATCCCTGCCGGTGCAGTAATCGTGAGTTCAAAGTGATAGGATCCATCCCCATTCAAATCACATGTAAAACTATGAACCACGACATCTTCCGTACTCATTCCATCTGCCCTCTTTTGGTACACGACGGTTTTGGGCCACGGCTGCTTGCCCAAGCTATATTTAATAACTATTGTGGTTTCTACATTTATGCGCTCGCCTGTTGAAATGCTCTGTGAAATTACAACATCCTTCGCCACATCGGTGCTGTATTCACCCACATAGCTCACATTGGAGAAGCCCAGTGTCTCCATCTCCGTTTTGACACGGCTCAGCTTTTCCCCGCTGGTGGCGGGCATATCTTCACATTTACCCAAGCTCACGACAATCGGTACGACAGTTCCCGTAGGCACGACCTTATTGCTTTCAAGCGTCTGCCGGAGGACCAGCCCCGCTTTAACTGTGTTGTCCTCTTCCTCTGTGGTTGTATAGGTCAGCCCAAGGTTCGCCAGCAGATCAGCAGCCTTTCCCTCGGGCATATATTGGAGCGAGGGAACAACTACCTGTTTTGGGCCCAGACAGACACTGAGCGTAACGACATCTCCTGTCTGGAGCATTGTGCCCGTCTCAACACTTTGCTGTAGGATAGTTCCCTTGGGTGTCGTATCGCTGTATGCATCCCCCTTGCGGAGTACACCCAGCCCGACGGCATTCAGCCGCGCCTTTGCCTCATTATACAGCATACCCGATATGTCCGGCATGGCGACAGGTACGCCCGTCAGCGAATGCTCTGCTCCCTTGGAAACAACGACTTTGAGCTTTTCGCCTTTTGGGAATATGCTTCCAACCTCGCGCCCCAGCGAGGCCACGACACCCTCCGGCACAGAATCGCTGTGTTCGTAAAACACTTTAGGGACAAAGCCTGCATCTTCTATCTGCCGGTTACTGTCTGCCCAAACGGTATCTACTATATCTGGAATCAGCTCGTAAGACGGACCGGCGCTTACATCGACGGAGAGCGCCGCGTTTTTTTTGATCTTCTTGCCCGGCTGTGGCGTCTGCGTCACGATAGTCCCCTGCGGCACATCAGCAGATGCAGCCGTATTCCGCACGGATAGGGTCAGTCCGCAGTCCTCGGCAGCCGCCTGCCCTTCTTCCAGTGTCATGTTGATAACCCCGGGGGCATTGATCTCGGCAGAGTCAAACAGAGATGTGTTGAACACAATACGGTTGCCAAGTCCCAGCTTAAGCACGCCAGCGGAGAAAAGGCCCTCTGCGGTCAGCGCCAGCACCAGTGTTGAGATCAACAGTACCTTCATCCCTGTCGGCATCCGTACCGTAAATCTCTTTTCCCCCTTTTCAGTGACTCGGATCACGTTTGCCGTGCTCAGCAGCTGCGCTTCAAATTCCTCCGCCGACGCGGTCCGGTTTTCTACACGCACGTTCAGTGCGTTCAGAATCGCCTTTTCCGCATTTTTTGGAAGCTTTGCTCCCAGCGCAGATGGCGGTTTGAGGGTGTCTTTTTCCTTGCGTTCCAGAGCCTCTTCCGGCACTACGCCTGTGATCATTCGGTACAGTGTAGCGGCAGTGGCATACACATCTGACCACGGGCCCTGCTCTCCATGGGACAGATATTGCTCCGCCGGGGCATAGCCTGGTTTCAAAATGACCGAAAGGCTCTTGCTGTATCCGGTAGAGGCATAACGCGCCGCCCCGAAGTCCAGCAGCTTCACCTCGCCGTCCTCAGTGATGAAAATGTTGTCCGGAGAGATGTCCCGGTGGATGATGCCCTCCTTGTGGACAGCCTGCAACGCGGCCAAAACGGGCAGAATGAATTCTACGGCTTCCTCGTAGGGCAGCTTCCCGCCGTGTTCTGCCAGATACTGTTTCAGCGTCATGCCGTCCAGATATTCCATGACAATGTACGCCGTCAGATTCTCAGAAAAGCAGTCCAGTATCCGCACGATACCGGGCACGTTCTGAAATTTTGCCAGCCGCTGTGCTTCGTCCAAAAACTTTTGCAGACCGGTCATAAACTCCGTGTAACGTTCACCATCGTAAATTGTGACGGTGAGATTGCCTGGAACACGGGTGGCATACTCACTGGGCATGTATTCCTTGATGGCAACTTTCTGCATGAGCTTGTTATCCCACGCGATATAAGTGATGCCGAAGCCACCGAAGCCAATGGCGCGACCAACGGTATACCGGTCATGCAGCAAGCTGCCCGGTTTGATATGATAGGCCTCTTTTGCGGGCGTTCCTTCTATGTAGCCGCAAAATGGGCACACCGTATCGTATGCCGTGTATGTTTGCATACATCCCATGCATCGTCTTTGCTCCATATAGGTCACTCCTTTTGCGGGTTCTCTCCAAAGTGTGCATCTACATTGACTCCTACAGCAGAGTCAATGTAGATGCACTTCGATTATCTGTTTCTATACTGCACGTACTCAACGACGTTGCTCACATCGCTCCCTGACGGACGGGACATGCTTTCCTGCTGCACAGTGCGCTTAAAGTAATAGATGGTTGTCTCTGTTCGATCCGCATAACGATAGTAAGTGGTGCTTTGCGTGGAATAGTTTTCACTGTCGACGAACATGATGACATTGTGCCCTTCGCAGTAAAGCACATAACCCACCTGACTATCCATGTTGATACCGGCTGCGCCGCCGGAGCTGCGTCCGCCAGGGGCAATTTGTGCAGCACTATTCACTTCATCAACAGAGTATGTACCGGTTCTATGAAATTCGCCATAGCTGGCGGCGACACCGTAACCCGAGTAATCTCCACCAACGCTGTAGCTCCGATACTGCCGATTCCCGCCGCCCATCGTGTTATATTCCACCATGTTATAACTTGTCAGCACCTGCGTTGACTCCGTTTTTGTGTCCACTTTGCGGTTATTTGTCGCGCTTACCGGCGTGGTTGACCATGCACTCCAACTACCGTAATCACTCAATTCTCGCTTGCTATCATACATTTCCCATCCCGACATACTTTTATTTTGAGATGTTGTATACTCTGTCAGGCTATAGCTATACTTTCGATTTACGACCTGTCCATCCTGTGGCATATTGTCTGCCTGTACCCAGCCGGACAAAGGATTTTCTTCCCACATGGCGGACAGTGTTTCATATTCCGTTTCGGGTACGGTAGAGTTGGCCGTAACAGCACTTCCCAGCACTGTTGAATACCATCCCCGGAATGTATAGTAATCCCGCGTTGGCGTTGGTAGTGTTCCATATGTATCGGGATAGTGGGCAGTGAAGCTCGTCGTGCTGACGCTGCCACCATTGGCATCCAGCGTGATATTTACTGGCATCTTTCCCATGCTATAGACGATCTCAATGTATTCTTCTACATTGATTCGCCTGCCAGCGGGCACGCTCTGCGTCATAATCACGTTTTCCGCAGTATAGGCGTCATACTTACCGGTATATGTCACGTTTTCAAATCCGAGAGCAGCCATTTCCGAACGCGCTTTATTCAATGTAGTGCCTACCAGTGACGGCATGTCTGCCAGCTTGCCCAGACTGACTGTAATAATCACATTTGTCTTAACATCAACAATTGAACCTGCCTCCACGCTCTGCTGGATAACAAGTCCCTCACGTACAGTGTCGCTTTCCTCCTCTTTCACGGTGTAATTCAGTTTTGCACTCTGCAAGGCAGAAATGGCATTCTGTCGTTCCAGATACTGCACATTTGGAACATTAGTCTGCTCTACGCCCATGCTGATGCTGACATATACGATATCGCCAGTCATCAGGCGCTTACCGGCTGATGTGCTTTGGGCAATAACTTCCCCCTTGGGAACCGTCATGCTGTACTGGTCATTCTCCCGAATCACACGAAGTCCATTTTTGTTCAGCAGTCCCTTCGCCTCAGCGTAATCCATGCCTGCGATATTTGGCATATTTACTGGCGTTTTCGTCAGTTCACCATCCGGCCCCTGCGAAACAACAACTTTTAGTTTTTCACCAATCTGGAAGTTTTCTCCGGCTGGGTGACCCAATGAAATGACCGCGCCCTCCGGCACCAAGTTGTTATTTTCGTAAAAAATCTTAGGAATGAATCCTGCTGATGTGATTTTTGCCTCGCTATCTACCCAAAGCGTGTCGATGATATCCGGAATCAAGGCGTATTGCGGCCCGGTACTTACCTCTACTTTTAGGCGGCTTCCCGCAGGAACTTTCGTGCCAGGAGCAGGATCCTGAGACATGATGATTCCCCTAGCGGCGGTAGTCGATTCATAGGCACCCATCACATAGAAGGTCATGCCTTGTCGTGCAGCAGCATCGCTCCCTTCTTCTTGTGTCAAATTAATGACGCCCGGTGTATTCACATCTCCTCCGTCAAAGAGCGTGGAGCTGAAAATCAACCGATTGCCGACGCCAAGTTTGAGTACACCGGTTGCAAACAGCGCAATACAAACAGCGGCTAATCCAGCTGCCGCAATCAGTGAGGCTCGCATCCAAAGGGGCATCTTTGCGTTAAATCTCTTTTCGCCCTTTTCAGTGACGCGGATCACGTTTGCCGTACTCAGCAGCTGCGCTTCAAATTCCTCCGCCGATGCGGTCCGGTTTTCTACACGCACGTTCAGTGCGTTCAGAATCGCCTTTTCCGCATTTTTTGGAAGCTTTGCTCCCAGCGCAGATGGCGGTTTGAGGGTGTCTTTTTCCTTGCGTTCCAGAGCCTCTTCCGGCACTACGCCTGTGATCATTCGGTACAGTGTAGCGGCAGTGGCATACACATCTGACCACGGGCCCTGCTCTCCATGGGACAGATATTGCTCCGCCGGGGCATAGCCTGGTTTCAAAATGACCGAAAGGCTCTTGCTGTATCCGGTAGAGGCATAACGCGCCGCCCCGAAGTCCAGCAGCTTCACCTCGCCGTCCTCAGTGATGAAAATGTTGTCCGGAGAGATGTCCCGGTGGATGATGCCCTCCTTGTGGACAGCCTGCAACGCGGCCAAAACGGGCAGAATGAATTCTACGGCTTCCTCGTAGGGCAGCTTCCCGCCGTGTTCTGCCAGATACTGTTTCAGCGTCATGCCGTCCAGATATTCCATGACAATGTACGCCGTCAGATTCTCAGAAAAGCAGTCCAGTATCCGCACGATACCGGGCACGTTCTGAAATTTTGCCAGCCGCTGTGCTTCGTCCAAAAACTTTTGCAGACCGGTCATAAACTCCGTGTAACGTTCACCATCGTAAATTGTGACGGTGAGATTGCCTGGAACACGGGTGGCATACTCACTGGGCATGTATTCCTTGATGGCAACTTTCTGCATGAGCTTGTTATCCCACGCGATATAAGTGATGCCGAAGCCACCGAAGCCAATGGCGCGACCAACGGTATACCGGTCATGCAGCAAGCTGCCCGGTTTGATATGATAGGCCTCTTTTGCGGGCGTTCCTTCTATGTAGCCGCAAAATGGGCACATCTCATCAATAGCCTCGTAGGTACTCATGCATCCCATGCATCGTCTAATAGCCATTTTCTTCTCTCCTTACAAGAAATCTGCGGCGTTTAGCCGGGAAGTCCATTATTTGAAGAAATCCATCAACCATCCTGTGCCTGGATACTTTTCGTTGATATATGCGCTGAGCACCGCTTTCTCCATTGGTAGAACGCCTGTATTTGTGATATACATTTCAGTTTGTATATCCTCGCTGAGGTAGTAACTCAGATAGCACATGGACGCATCTAAAATGTTTTCGTTCTCATTTTCCGGAATATAAGCGATGCAGTCATACGAAATGTGTTCCATAAAATTGCATTCGGATGGAAGAGGCCCCACCGCATAGTAGCCCGGCAGATGTTCTTGCACATACGGAATATCGCTCAGCATCCCGATATACATGACTGCACCATTGTTGGCGCAGAAAATATCCAATGCTTGCTCTTGTATATAATCATCCAGCCCGGCGATGCCCGTTGCGCTATCAGAGGCGATGACTGATAAGCACTCTTCGACCTGAACAATCGGCTCCACCATTGATACGAAGTCTTCAATGGTTCGCTTTTCGTTATAGCTGTCTTTATTTTCTGTATAAGGGATATCAATATCATACAGCGACATCAATTTGGCATTATAAAAAACAACAGGAACATCAAAACCAAGTGCTATCCAATTCTCACCTGAAAATCTGTCGCTATACTTTTGCAAAAGAGGATAATCACTTTCGTCCAGAGACCGTATCGATTTATTGAGATTCGCTGCGTTAGAAGGAACGCTTTCCCGTTGCGTAGCAAAGCACACATTGCCCGTCCCTTCATTGTTCCCGCCATCTACACTGACGACATCTCCGTCTTCCTGAAGCATCTCATCTGCCATTTTCCGGATATAACTCGTTATGGGTAGTCCTTCGTCAAAATGCGTGGTAATGGTACAAGGTTCAATGTCTTTCATGGACAATCTCTGCTGTGGTGCAAAAAACAAGACCGCGACTACAATCAGTGCCGCAATAGCAGCTAGTCCTGTTGCGGTGACCGCTATGATACCCCTACGCTTTTTTTCAATGCGCTTACGCTGTTCTTCAGGAAGCAACACTTCTGCATCACCATGCAGAGCTCTCTCCATTGCGTCAATTGTTTGAAAGCGCAAAGAAGCATTGACAGCCATGGCCGTCATAATAATATTTTCATATTTTTTCGGCAGTTGGGGGACCAACTCGCTCGGAAGCTTGATTTCATCTTTTATTAGGCGATCTACGGACTCTTCCGGCACTTCTCCTGTTACCATCCTATACATAGTTGCGCCCAAAGCATAGATGTCCGTGAATGGACCCTGTTTACTTTTAGAACGATACTGTTCCGGCGGGGCATAGCCAGGTTTCAGCACAACGGACAGGGTTTGCTCTTTGTCACCCATGGACAGACGAGCTGCACCGAAATCGATGACTTTTATGCGGCCATCCGGTAAAATAAAAATGTTGTCCGGGCTGATATCGCGGTGTACGATTCCTTCCTTATGTATAGCTTTCAGAGCATCCATTACGGGATCGATAATTTGTAATGTATCTGCAATGGAGAGCTTACCGCCGACGCTTTTTAAATAGTTTTTCAGCGATACCCCCTCCAGATATTCCATAACGATGTAGGCGGTGTTGTTTTCTTCGAAAAAGTCATAAACATTGACGATGTGCGGGTGCTGACTGAATTTTGCCATCGTTCGAGCTTCTGCGAGGAATCGAGTTTTCCCTTCTTCGAATTGAGTGCGTCTGTCTCCGGAATATACGACTATCCGACATTCTCCTGGGACACGATTTACCAGCCCGCTCGGATAAAACTCCTTGATGGCGACCTGGGTATCCAACTGCATATCCCAGGCACGATAAATAACGCCAAACCCGCCGAAACCAACAGCTAGGCCGACCTCATATCTTTCGGCCAAAATCGTGCGCGGCTGTAGATGATACAATTCTCGTGCCTCAGAACCATCTGCCCAGCCGCACATCATGCAGACCTCATACGGCCCCATATCACTCATACAGTTCATGCATAAGTGTTTCTTGTTCGTGCTCATATCTCTGTCCCCTCAACACTTTCTGATTATTTCACGACTGCGATTGCAGAGAAATTATCGGCAGTCCCTTCGTTTTCTGCCCCCCGTTTCTCAACAATCTCTTTCATGGCAGCCAACCAAGCGTCCGGCCGTCTATGCTCGTGGTAAAGGTCAAGCATTTCGCCTTCTTCAATATATTCCCAAAACCCATCTGAACACAGCAAAAATGCGTCTCCCGGCCAAACATGCATCGGTTTTTTGCAAAGGGTGAATCGCGGGGATTCCCATTCGACACCTAATACTCTAAGGAGCTTGTTACGATCCGGATGATGGCGGATCTCGCTGGGGTTAATCTCGCCTGCGGCAACCAGCATCTGCGGGACACTGTGATCCATCGTTAGTTGTTTACAGCCTCTTCGCGAGAAATGATACAGTCTTGAATCTCCAATATGGGCATAATACGCCCGACCATGTTCGATGTGGAGAACAACCATTGTGGTCTTCATTTTTGACTTCGCGTGCAGACGGAGCTGTTCACTCAAAATCGTTTCCTGTGCTGTAATAAAGCATTCTGCCAAAAAATCATTTCCACGAAGCAGATGGCTGCTTTCCATGGCGCACTTTATGGCCGTAGAAGACGCGATATCTCCCATCCCATGCCCTCCGAGGCCATCAGCTAATGCAAATGTCCCCACAGGATCAATACTGTCGCTGATACCAATACTATCCTCGTTATATGGGCGCCCTCCCTGACAGCAGCAGGCAGAATAATCCAACATTCGTCTCCCTCCAATACGATAGCACAACGGCTACTCTTTGCATCCTATGGTCGTTGTTTACAGTCGGCATTCCGCAGGGAAATGCCTCTCCCTGCGGAATGCTTCTATTGTATTTACCTATTTACTTCAAGCGGAAGCTTTCACTACTTTCGCCAAGCGTTACTACACAGCCGGCTGAAAACTCTTTCTCTATGCCAGTCTCCAGTTTCGAACCATTAACAAATGTACCGTTTTTAGAGAAGTCGGTGATGCCATAAGTATTTGTGTCAGCATAGTACCGAATCGCACAGTGACGCCGACTGACACTGGTGCTGTCATCGGGATATACAAGGCTACACCGCGCAGGATCTCTACCGATGGTGATACCTATACCATCTTCAATGGGGAACTCCTGCCCCGCGTAAACACCGCCTGTTCCAATAATTGCCCCAGCTTTTTTGCTGGGAACGGATGCTGCGCCATCAAACGTGATACGGCCGGAGAAAGCGATCAGCGTATCCAGTATAGGGCGGAAGCCGCAGAAAACGATGAGCTTGTTAAAGCCGAACCCGCCGTAGATATTGGCCCACACATATAAAGTAACGACAAGAACGAATAGCGCGAATAAGGCTGAGATAATGGCTCCTACAGTCCCGAGTCGTATCAGGGCAAGCAGAAGCGACAATATGACAGCACAGGCATAGCCGGTACCGGAAAAGAAAAAGACGCACCACCATGATCTGCCAGCCATTCTCAGGGCATAGAGATCTCTCGCTACGGGAACATACGCCATCCAATCGATTTCTTTCCGCAAGCCCGCTTTCCTTCCAATGCACATCAGCACATAACCTGCGTAGAGATAGACTGCAACGGCGGCTGCGATGCCAATGATCACGAGCAAGGCACCAAGCGCCAGTATGGACTGAAAAAGATCGTACAATCCGGAAAAATCTCCGTACTCAAAGTAATCCATATTTTTCTCCTTAATCTACATTCGTCTTTTGGTGTAAGCGGCATATTTCAGCCTAATCTGAACATCTCATTGGGGTTGTCAAGATAGATTTTTTCTCCGGCTGTGACCGGCATTTCTCGCTGCGGCTGCATCCGAATACCATCCGCGTAATACGTTCCATTCCGGGATGTATCCTTCACATAGTAGCTGTTTTCAGCCGCGCTGTACCGAATCGTACAGTGTGCTCTGCTGATATTCGAAGTTTCAAAGACCACATGGCAGATTGCAGGATCACGGCCAAAGGTCAAGGTTTCGCCATCTTCAATGGTAAATGTCGCCCCTTTGTAGGCTCCACAGACACCCTTAATAACTCCACCGTGCGAATCTCCTTTAGATACCGTTTTCTCCTTGGCGTTGTTTTTTTCACTCGGAGCTAAAACGAGCCCAGCTACAGCAAAAGTCAATGCTAAAAATGGCACCGCTGTTATGCTCATGTCCATCTTTGCGGCAAGCAGAAGCGCAGTAATTACAGATGCTAAGACTATTACCGGCACAACACCGCCACGGTATGTCTTTCGCAGAACACGACACCCAACCGCGTGAATAATCGCCCCCCATACAACAACAAGCAGTCCGATTATCCATGGCCGCAAGCTGCTTCCTGTCGAATTTCCGAGCCATGATGCCACGCTATTCATCTGGTCGGACAACTCTCCTAATTCAAGAGGCGTTATTCCCTCCCTAAAGACAATGAATGACGCAGACCACCAATCCAAGAAGAACATGACCCCGGAAAGCAGGAAAAGCAAACTAGAAGCAGCGTTTCGCACTCTTTTATTGTCACGCAACCCTTTCATCGTGAAAGCCTCCGCTGTCAGTCCTTTGTATCCGTTTCAGACCAGTCAAACTCCGCATCGCAGCAAGGGATTAGCATCACTTCTACATCTCCGATCTGTAGGCGATCTTTTGCCTTCATCTGTGCGCTGCTGAGAAGAAGCTCCCCATTAAGATAAACTAATTCGTGGGATTCTCCCATTTGGGCCAGGAATATACGCTGCCGAGGCTCATAAAGCACGATAGCATGCTTATCACGAGATACCGTTGTTTCTCCTTTCAAGCAAACGTCCATATCTGCCCCGCGACCGATAAAATTGCGTCCGCTTCTCAAACGGTAATCTTCGCCGCGATGCGAACCCTTAGTGCAGACCAGCCACCCGACCACAGGGTCGCCATCCTTCTTGAATTGGCCGATGGTCTTGGGCTCATCCCCCACATTTTTATTTTCCCAAGCAGGCGAAACACTCTGCGGAGGAGTGATTACTTCAGACACGACAGAGTTGCCCTGTTCCTTCCCCTCATCATGCAGTGTCACCGTTACCCCGTCATCATTAGGCACTTTCGTCATAGTTACATTCGGCGGGGTCAAACTGTCGTGAATGTTAGCGCAATGCGGACACGAATCATATTTGTCCGCATCGTAAAAGTGCCCTCTGCTGCATCGAACCTGTTTCATAATTGTCTCTCCTCCTGTTGTTTATTACTGTCTTTCCGACAGGTAATTACAATTACCGTTGTGTTGTCTTGGTGTGGAAGATCCTTGTCAAATGCCGCCGCTGTAAGAACTCCCGGCAAAAAGGACGGCCTTTCCACATACTGGCAGATTATATCTGCAATCTCCGCTGCCGACAGGGATTTGTATAAGCCATCCGAACACAACAACATCACATCTCCATCCAACATGGTCATACCGTGTTCACTTGTATCGATATGTGTCACATCGTTCATGCCTATGAAGCTAATCAGCGATTCCCTCTCCGGGTCTGCGTCAGCTGCCTGCTGTGTTATCAGCCCCTTATTTACTTTTTCCTGTAAGGTCAATGCATAATTATGGTCACGTGTCAGGCAGCTCAATTTACTGTCTCGGAGCAGATATGCTCGACTGTCACCCACGCATCCCCAATACAGTTTTCCGCTTTCCTCATACATAGCGACGGCCGTCGTCCCAGCTTTGCTCCCCAGGGCCTTCGCCAAGGCCACAACCCGTTTGTCTGCCAAGCAGATTCCTTCTTCAAACGTCCTCGCAAAATCGGACAAGGGTCTGTGCGCCGCCTGGAATGCTTCGATAATGGATGCAACACCTATGGAGCTAGCCTCTTGTCCCGCAGAAAAGCCTCCGATACCATCGCACACGATAGCAAGTAGGGCCTCTGGACCATCCGATTGCTCTGCGTGCATGGTAAGCATTGCGTAGGAATCCTGCTGCTCTGATCTCGTTCCGATGATGGATACAGCATGTCCCTCAAAACACATCTGCCCGGAACAGCAGTAGGTCCCGTCTATTTCACGCGCTAAGGTGATGGTTGGGCTTTCCCCTCTCTTATGAGATTGAGCCTGTTTCTTCTTTAAAATCATATGTTCACCTGTTTCCACGGCCATCCTTGATATTCCATATAAAGGGAAACGCTATCGGACATCTATCTGTATCGCACACTCTTTGTCTGCAAGATAGAAAATATCTCCCGGAAATGCCGCATATCGACAGCCCGGGATCATTCGCTCTCCGTTTTGGAAAAATGACCCATTAGTTGAATGATTGTCCCATACGATAAAGCGCCCTTTTGTGTCTTGATAACTCAAGCCGAAATGTGCTTTACTGAGTATCTCCAATGGAATCTGTATATGATTGTCAACTGCAGACCGCCCTACTAGGTATTCGCGTCCGCTTTCGAGAGAAACTGTCATCCCAGCACATTTACCATTCAGCACACGCAGAACTCCCGATCCACTCTGTGCACAACGACTCCCTTGCGAATAGACATGACCAGTGCCTTCGGCTGCGTGCATGAATTCGCGCATGGTTTGAAATCGGTTTTGCGGCAGAACCTCAATAGCCTTATCGATGGCGGCAGCAAAATTGTTCGGTATATCCGGTCGCAGCTGTATAAGTGGGGGCGTGACAGCCCCATCCAGCCGTGATGGAGCTTCCGGCACTTTGAGACCGCTCAATGTAACATACAGCGTACAGCCCAGTGCATATATATCGGTGTAACAGCCTTGAGAGGCAGTGCTGGAGTACTGCTCTATGGGGGCATATCCCTGCTTCATCATCACTGTCAGCTCCTGCTGCTGCATGTAAGCACGAGCAGCACCGAAGTCAATCAGCTTGGCGTTCCCTCCTTTATCCACCATGATGTTGTCCGGACTGATATCCCTGTGGAGTAGCCCTGCCTCATGTACTTGTGCTAATGCACCCGCTGTTTGACGCAACACCTCGGCAGCTCTTGGGAAAGGGTAGACTCCCCCCATTATCTCTGCGTCTTTCTTCAGCGTCCGTCCGGTCAAATACTCCATTACGATATATCCGGTACCATTACAGGAGAAGCTGTCATCAACGCGCACAATGCCGGACACATTGGCAAATGTTTGCAGAACACTTGCCTCCATAGAGAACCTCTCCAAACCATGTCGGAAAGCCTGCCGATATCCGTCCACAACTTGAACTGTTCCATCTGCGTTCCGCAGGGCAATACCTTGAGGAAAGTATTCCTTCACCGCGATTCGTTCGCCACTTTCCGCATTTTGGGCTGCATAGGTGATGCCGAAGCCACCGATGCCGATGGGAACCCCGATAATATAGCGGTTTTGCAGAACCTTGAACGGCCGCAACACGTTCTGATTAAGCACTTGCTCCTGACGATAGCCGCATGTACCACAGTTCTCGTTAAAACCACTCGTAAAACAACGCGGGCATATGTTCTGTTTATTCATATTCGTCCACTCAGAAGGTAATCGTAATGCGAGTATCGCCCAGTACAATCGTGTCACCAGAATGCAGTTCTCTTTCGCCGCTTATCATCAGCCCATTTAGCATGGTTCCGTTGGTTTGGCTAATGTTGTTCGCAAAAAGTCGGCCGTTTCTGCATATCAACTCGGTATTCCTCCGGGAGACCTGCTCGTCGTCAATACGCACATCGCATGATGAGGATCTTCCCAACAGAATCGTACCCTCTATATGTAGTTCAATATCACGGCGAGCAAGGTTTCTGCCGCTGATGGACAAGTGTACCAGCTTGCCTTCTGCCGCATGAACGTGGTATTTCTCCGACGCTTTTTCGGCTTCAATGACCTCAGCTTCGGCTGCGCAGACAGAGGTTGCTGGCATCCGCTTCCTTTGCTTCCTGGCAACGACAAAAATAATGACTGCGGCAAACACAAGTGCGCCCGCTGCGATCCATAGTATGTTATCAGCAAAAAACGTGACCACGGTGTATGGCACTCCGGTGACTGTAAATGGATAGGACTCTGTCAAGGCATTCTTTTCGACTGCAGTATCTGTCACATTGTTTGCTGTGAGCACATATTCTCCATCGTACAGCGGTGCCGACAGGCGCAGTTCCACCTCCTTATCTGAAACGCGTGCTACAGAATCCACGGTGCACTTTCGAGAGCCGCAGGTAATAATATAGTCCGTTGCAGCCGTTCCCCCCAACGTACTCTCGGAGAAAATGATATGCAGAGAGCTTCCTTCTGCCTGCACCTCGACAATCACAGGGGCCGTGTTATCCGCCTGCCAGTTTTTTATACTAACCGTACGACTGTCACTGGCGTCGCCCACTTGCAGTGCAACTGCGCTATTCTGTGCTCCGACCACATTGCTTTTCAGTATGACACTGACTACATAGCCAGCATCGGCGTATGCCCGCGTCTGCGCCATTGTGCCGGCAACAGTATTTGTCGACACCGATGTAAATTTTCCCCCGGACACCCGTGCCAGTTCGCTCAGCGCGTCTAGGTACTTCTTCTGCGCCGAAGAAACACCAAACGCATAGACGGGTATGCCGCTTTGTCTAATCAGATCTTGCGTCTCGTTCTGCGTATGGCCACCAACCGTCCAGTCCTCCCCATCTGTGAACAAATAAATCATGCGCCTTGTATAATCAGAGCGTTCGGCGGCCAGTTCGCCCACCTTGCTAACTGCATCATATAAAACAGTGCGCGTATCCGTGTTCTGTAAGGATTTGATAGTGCTCTCGATTGTCTCTGCTGATTCATCTCCGTCCAACTGAACAACCACTTCTTCGCCGAATGTGATTAGGGTGTATTTCTCGTTCTGGCTATGCGTCTGATAAAGCTGCAAAAGTTCTGCCTTTATGCTTTCAAACAGCGCCGTTGGCATGGAATCTGAAATATCCAGCAAAAAATATACTTGCGTTTTGCTGGCAGCCGCATTTTGTACTGAGTTGACTTCAGCTCTCTCGCTGTTATACTGCAACAGAACATTACTTTCCGAAACAGTCCGTGTTACGACCTCGCCATTTTTGTCAAGCAAGTGAAAATACACCTGCATTTCCGGCAGATCCGCGTAAACCTGATCCACTCTAACAACTTCTTGCTCAGCAGAGTATGCGGTTTCAATTGACAAGGAAAAGAGCAGGATAAGGAGTAGAGAAAAGGCAATCGCTTTTTGACACGCTAACGTTTTCACCAGTGATACCTCCCATCACAGTATGGTACGAAGGTCAGACTTGTGCGTCCAAGCTCAAGTTGATCATAACGGGACAATGAATGCGGAGAATTGATTATTTTATCATTCAGCTTTACCACCGCACCGGTTCCTGGAACTGCAAAAAAGCGATTTTGTTTAGGGTCGTATGCAATTACACAGTGCACACCTCTGCATATCTCCGGATCATCATAAAGGCGTATATCAGGCGCATCTCCTCTGCCAATCGTGTTGTTTCCGGCATACAAACGATAGTCCGCACCTCTGTCAGCCCCCTCGGTACACAGTAGCCATCCTACTACCATTCGAGTCCCATTTTGACTGCTATATTTAGCTATGGTTCGCAGATCATCGTCGCTCGCGTTACGCGCAACCGTAACTGCCTCATCCACCTCTCTTCGGCAAACTGTGACCCCCTCCGGGTCGACAGCGGGCGCATTTGTGACGGTTACACCACTTGGTTTTTGCGGAGTCAAAATTGCGCGGTTCAAGAGGTTAGCTCCGCAATGTGGGCAAGAAGCATATTTGCTGCCGTCAAAGTAGTGTCCCTTTCCACATCTGACAAGATTCATGTTGTCCTCCCATATACCCTATGTATCTAAAAAAGCTTCCGAGGCCAAGTACACTCTGCTTTCGCTTGATGTGCTTCTCTGACATTCAAGCATCAATTCTTTCGAAAAACATAGTTTTGATGATAAAGTGTACCTTTTTGTAAAAGCGCGTTTCACCATTACGTCAAGCATTATAGCACAATGAATTTGGAATTTCTACCAAAAAATCGAGAAAACAACTAATTTCAGAAAAGATTTTGACGAAGAACGCTCACTTGCAAAAAGGTACACATTCCTGTAAAAACATGCTTCTTACGATAATGTGGCTTTTCCGTAGATCTCCGCCCGATAGCGGAAAGTTGACAGGGGCATTCCACAATCCCTCGCGGCTGCTGTCCCTGTGATCTCGCCTCTTTTCCAGTGCTGATATGCATCATGAAACCCATCCGGCAGAGGTTTGGGGGCTTGTCCAAAGCGAATTCCCTTTGCTTTTACCGCTGCAATACCCTCAGCCTGCCGCTGGCGGATATTGGTGCGTTCGTTCTCTGAAACAAATGAAAGCACCTGCAGCACAATGTCGCTGAGGAATGTTCCCATTAAATCTTTGCCGCGCCGGGTGTCCAGCAGCGGCATATCCAGCACCACAATGTCGATGCCTTTATCCTTTGTGAGCATCCTCCATTGCTCCAAAATTTCCGCATAGTTGCGTCCCAGACGGTCGATGCTCTTGATATAGAGCAGATCGTCTTTTTTCATTTTCCGCAGCAGCTTCCTATATTGCGGGCGGTTAAAATCCTTGCCGGACTGCTTGTCCATGTAAATATTCTTTTCACTAACCCCAACTTCCCGCAGGGCAATCACCTGACGAACCTCATTCTGCTCCTTGGTAGAAACACGGATGTAGCCGTAAGCCTTTGTTTTAATCTCCATTCACCTCCGAATTGCCAAAAGGCAAAGTCAGTATTGGACTATACTAACTTGCAGTGGAGAGATATATAGCAAATTCTTTCCTCTGTCTTAGTACCTCCGATAGAGTGAGTCCTTCCGGGTGCGCCATGGTGACGCTACCCTTATCCGCTTTTGACAACCCATCCGTTGCCGCTGCCAGTTCGTTGATGTCGGAGAGGGTTTCGTACTCCATATCCAGAAGAACATCCACCTCGTTGGGAAGCTGGCTGTCCTCCAGCCGCAGGCGGACATCGGCGGGATCCGTGATGCCTGCACGCTGGAGAGCACGGTCGATCTCCTCCTGCACCACGGGAAGGTACAGCCATGTGATATGCTCCGTGTCCTCTGGCTCAGACTTGGCGGTCACCGCAACCGTGATGGCATTCGGCTCATAGTAGTAGTCGGGGAAGAATCGACCGTCATAGACCGGCTCCAACTTCATGCCGTTGTCATAGACCACATCGTAGGGCGTGACAGCACCGTTTCCATTTTCAATGAGCTGCCTTGCTGTTTCCACACCATCCAGCGCTTCCAACTCGTCAACTCTTGCACTGCCGCCGTGCAGATTCATGTAGTGGTTCCGGCCAACAGCGGAGATGTCAGAAAAATCTGTAATGACAGTGGCCTGTTGGCAGCAAAAGGTCAGGTTGATCAGATCTTTCAGTTCAAAAAGCTCCAGCTTGTGCGCCATCGTCTGAAACTGTGCGGCTTCACCGGTATCAAAGCTATCCAGCCGTTTGGCAATGTAGTTCAGCTCCTCCACATTGACCGTGAGCATCTCCGTGCGCTTGAGGACGGTGTAGAAACTGTCGATCTTCTCAACTTTGCAGTCGGCTTTGACCGCGTCGCCAATTTCCAAAGCCTCCAGCAGTTCCATGCAGCGGGCGTACTGGTCGTGGGGGATGGGGAACGGGATGGTTGCCACGCCATATTCCGGGTGATATGGGTTACTTAAAACTGCTCGAATCATTCTTTCGCCTCCGTCCTATTTCCTCCATATCTGTCCGCAAACAAGTCCCGTCCCGATGCCAGCAGACGATGCCGTGGCGTGGGTAGGGACAGCCCTGACACCGCTCGTGCTCATTGCAGAATACCGGCTCCGGTGAGATCTGCTGGTAGGGCGCTGGCTATCGCTCATCGATCCGCCGCGCCAGTGGCCTTGTTGGTTTTCGCATATACTGCTCCTCTCTGGGCTGCCGCCCTTGATCTGTCCTGAAACGCAAAAAGAGCGCTGGTTCGATGGTTCTACGAAACCAACAAACCGACGCTCTAAACTTTGTGAAATTTTTTCATGAAAAAAGCCCCCTTTTGTGAGGAAAATCCTCGTACAAAAGGGGGCTGCATCCGATTTTATCGCCAGAAAGCAGAAAAAGAGGGGGTTCAAATCACGTTGAACGCCTCTCAGACGGCTCTGACATCCATGCTCAAAACCGGTAAAATCGGGGTGTGAAAAACCCCGAAAAGGCTTGATGCCATGCGGTTTTCACTGCATGGCATCTAAACCTGTTTGTTAACTTGGTACGCCCGACTGGATTCGAACCAGCGGCCTACAGAGTCGGAGTCTGTCACTCTATCCAACTGAGCTACGGGCGCATATGTGATTGTGGGTTTCTGCGATAGTCGTCAAATAGTAGTCAACGACCACGCATTTTTTCTCTGCCGTTCCCGCAAACGCAGGTGCGGCAACGGTTTGCGCCATATCTCAACTGGAGACGCCTGAAATGTCGGAGTCTAACGCTCTATCCATCTGAGCTACGGGCGCATATTTGGTTGTCGCTGTATGTTCAGCCTTAGCATTATAACAGGTCTTGCCGAAGATGTAAAGCCGTTTTCTAAAAACTTTTTTGCTGAAAGATTGTTAAAAAAGTTGACAACTCGCCCGTCATGCGGTAAAATAACACCATTGTTTCAGGTGCCATGCACCGCATCTCATCCCAAAAGAAGGTTTTTTATATGAAAAAGCAGAAGATCTCCGACGCCGTGATCCACCGACTCCCCCGCTACTACCGCTATCTGGACGACCTCTACAACAAGGGCGTCGTCCGCATCTCCTCCAATTCGCTGGGCGCGAAGATGGACATCACGGCCTCCCAGATCCGTCAGGATCTCAGCTGCTTCGGCGAATTCGGTCAGCAGGGCTACGGCTACAACGTGGCGGAGCTGCGCGCCGAGATCGGCCATATTTTAGGCATCGACAGCGGCCACAAGATCATCGTCGTCGGCGTGGGCCATCTGGGCCATGCGCTGCTCCAGAACTTCGACTTCGACAAGGTCGGCTTCCGCATCGACTCCGCCTTTGACGTCTCTCCCGCCCTCATCGGCACAGAGATCCGCAGTGTGGCCGTCCGCTCCATGGACGAGCTGGAGGAATATGTGGCCAACTACCACCCCGACGTGGCGGTGCTCACCGTGCCGCAGAACGTGGCGCAGCCTCTGGCAGACCGGCTCATCGGGCTGGGTGTCCGCGGCTTCTGGAACTTCACCAACGTGGAGCTTTCCACCGACGAGCCGGGCGTATTTTTCGAGGATATCCACTTTGTGGACACGCTGCTGACCCTGAGCTACCGCATTTCCCGCCAGTGACGGCACACTTTCCTGTGACCGGCATACTATGAGAATGAGACCGGCAAGACGGTCAAATCTTCATAGGAGGTCACACTATGTGTAATCAGAATTCCTGCTTTGGCGGCGGCAGCTGCTGCTGGATCATCATCGCCATCATCCTGCTGTTCCTGTTCTGCGGCAATGGCAACAGCTGCGGCTGCGGCTGCGGGAACACCAACAACAACGGCTGTGGCTGCGGCTGCTGACCACATCGGCGGCCGGTAAACGCCTCCCCCGCCCTACGGCGGGGGAATTTTTGCAGAAGGGACGTACAAGCTATGGACATCTCCGCACTGTGCCGGGCCTACACCGGCCACATCCCCACCCTCATGGGTGCCAGAGGCGGCTCCGCCGTGCTGGTGCCGCTGGTGGAAACGGCGGACGGCCCTGCCCTGCTCTACGAGATCCGCTCTGCCGCGGTGCATCAGCCCGGTGAGGTGTGCTTCCCCGGCGGCAAAATAGAGCGCGGCGAGACGGCGGTACAGTGCGCCCTGCGGGAGACGTGGGAGGAGCTGGCTATCCCGCCGGAGGCCGTGGAGGTCATCGGGGAGATGGACTTTCTCCACATCCGCTCCGGCTGCCTGCTCCGCCCGGTGCTGGGGCAGGTGAACAGCGCCGCGCTGGATGCCATGCGTCCGAGCGAGGCGGAGGTGGCGGACACGTTTCTTGTCCCCCTGCAATGGCTGCGTGACCACCCGCCGGCGGTCTACGCACACCGCCAGCCAATGGACGTCCCCGACTTCCCCTACGGCGAGGTGGGCGTCTCCGCCGACTATCCGTGGCGCGCCTACTACATGGAGGTGCCGGTCTACCACGGACTGCCCCACCCCCTGTGGGGTCTGACCGCCCGCATCACCATGGACGTCGTCGCCCACCTGTAAACGCACAGCCCCCATCCGCCGGGATGGGGGCCGTTTTTTATGCCTGCTCCGGCGGCGGCAGGCGGTACACCTCTGCACAGGCGTCAAGCCGCTGGCGGTATGTCCCGTCGCTGTGGCGCACACTGCGCAGCGTCTCGTGGAGGTTCAGGTCGTGTTGGGCAGCGTCAATGACGCAGCCCGCGATATTGGAGCAGTGGTCGGAGGTGCGCTCCAGATCCGTCAGCAGGTCGCACCAGACGAAGCCCGTCTCGATGCTGCACTGCCCCTGCTGCAGCCGGAGGATGTGCCGCGTCCGCATCTGCTCCTTCAGGTCATCGATGACCTGCTCCAGCGGCTCCACCTGTCCGGCGGCGTCCATGTCCTTCTCCCGGAAGGCCCGCAGCGCCAGCGCCAGGATGTCCCGCACCGCCTTGGACAGCACGTCCAGCTCGCGCTGTGCCGTCTTACTGAAGGTCAGTCCCTTTGTCCGCAGCTCCTCCGCCGACTCCAGCACGTTGACGGCATGGTCGGAGATGCGCTCAAAGTCGCCGATGGTCTTGAGCAGCTCCGTGGCCTCCTCGCTCTCCGCCGCGCCCATCTGCTGGGTGCTCAGCCGCACCAGATAGGTACCCAGTGCGTCCTCGTACCGGTCGCAGCGCTTTTCATCCCGCCGGATGCCTTCCGCCAGCTCCGGCGTGTAGGCGGAAAAGGCGTCCAGTCCGCGGTTCAGCGCCTCCGCCGCGCAGGCGGCCATCTCCTCCGCCACGGCGCGGCATTGCTGCAAAGCCAGCGGCGGCGTGGCCAGCAGGCGCTCGTCCAGCTCCACCGGCTGCTCCGCCTTCTCCCGCGGGCCGTCCGGTACAAGGCGTACCGCCAGCTTCTCCAGCAGGCCGCCGCAGGGCAGCAGCAGCGCCGTACAGATCACGTTGAAGCAGGAGTGGGCCACAGCGATACCGTACATGGTGGCGGGCATTTGGAGAATCGAAGGGGCAAAGACCGCCTTGACGATGCAGAACGCCGTCAGCAGCACCACCACGCCGATGACGTTGAACATCAGATGCACCACGGCGGCGCGCTTGGCGTTCTTGTTCGTCCCCACGGAGGACAGCAGCGCGGTGACGCAGGTGCCGATATTCTGCCCCATGATAATGGGGATGGCGGCGGCATAGCTGACCTGCCCCGTGACCGCCAGCGCCTGCAAAATACCCACGGAGGCGGAGCTGGACTGGATGATGCCCGTCAGCACCGCGCCCGCCAGCACGCCCAGCACCGGGTTCTTAAAGGCGACGAACAGCTGGGCGAAGGCGGGAACATCCTTCAGCCCCGCCACCGCGCCGCTCATGGTGTCCATGCCGAACATCAGCGTGGCGAAGCCCAGCAGGATCACGCCGGTATCCTTTCTCTTGCCGCTCTTGCAGGACATATAGAGAATGATGCCCACCAGCGCCAGCACCGGCGTAAAGGAGGTGGGCTTGAGCAGATCGATCCACACATTGCCGCTGCTGATGCCCGCCAGACTCAGCAGCCACGCCGTCACGGTGGTACCCACGTTGGCGCCCATGATAACGTTGATGGCTTGCCGCAGCGTCATCAGGCCGGAGTTGACGAAGCCCACCACCATCACGGTGGTGGCCGACGAGCTTTGGATCACGGCGGTAATGGCCATACCCGTCAGAAAGCCGGTCATGACCCGGCCGGTCATTTTGTCCAGCAGCGTCCGCAGCCGCCCGCCAGCCCGGCGCTCCAGCGCCTGCCCCATCAGATCCATGCCGAACAGGAACAGGCACAGTCCGCCGATCATCGTCAGCACATCGAAAATACTCATATCTCGCTCTCCTTATTTTACACATTTCCGACCATCCGCAGGATAACACACCATTGTCAAATCCGCGGTAAGCATCTTGTAAAATCTGTGTAAAATCTCGGTGCATGAAAAAGGAGGGCGCGCCGATACGCACCCTCCCGCAATATGCGCCTTTTTACAGCACGCCGAAATGCTCCAGCAGGATCTTCAGACCGATGAGCATCAGAATGGCGCCGCCCACGAATTCCGCCCGGTTTTTATACTTGGCGCCGAAAATATGTCCCACAAACACGCCGCCCACGGAGATGGCGAAGGTGGTACAGCCGATGAGCGCCGCCGCCGTGCCGATGGAGACAGACAGCTCTACCATAGAGAAGCTGACGCCCACCGCCAGCGCGTCGATGCTGGTGGCGACGGCCAGCATGAGAAGCTCCCGGTGCCGCAGCTCCGCCGGCTCCGGCTTCCCGTCCTCCTCGCCTTGGGACAGGCTCTCCCGGATCATGCTGCCGCCGATCCACGCCAGCAGCACAAAGGCGATCCACGGCGCCAGCTTCGTCACATAACCGGCGAACTGGGAGCCCAGCAGCCAGCCCGCCAGCGGCATCAGCGCCTGAAACACGCCGAAATACGCCCCGATGAGCAGGGTCTGCTTTTTGTTGATCTGCGGCATGGCCAGTCCCTTGCAGATGGCCACCGCGAAGGCGTCCATACTTAGGCCGATGGCCACCAGTAATATCTCCAGAAGTGTCATACCTGCTCTCTCCTCACAGGATCACCGGCACAGGCCGGTGGATGGTCATGCTGTCCGGTGTCACGCGGCAGCTGTACGCCGCCACCTGCACCCCCGCGGCAGCCGCCTGCCGCAGCGCCGCGCCAAAGGCCGGGTGGGTCTCGTCATTGGGAGCAAAGTCCGTCACGTCCTCCATCTGGACGACGAAGAACGCCGTGGCGCGGTGTCCCAGCTCCACCGCCCGCATCAGCTCGTGCAGGTGCCTGACGCCCCGCTCCGTGGGCGCGTCGGGAAAGCGGGCATGGCCGCCGTCCTCCAGCGTCACGCCCTTGACCTCCACCAGATGCAGCCCCTCCCGCCCCGCCAGGCAGAAGTCCAGCCGGGACTGGCCGAACACGAACTCCGGTTTTACCGTCTCCGCCGCCGGGTCGAAGGTCCGCACCCACTCCGCAAAGGCGCGGTTGGGCGCCTGCGCGTCCATGTTGATGAGCCTGCCGCCCTTCTCCACCGCGATCAGGTCATACGCCGTTTTCCGGTGGGGGTTGGCCGCCCGCTCCAGATACACCACGGCCTCCGGCGTCAGCAGCTCCCGGCAGCGCCCCGTGTTCTTCACATGGCACACCACCGTCTCGCCGCTCTCCAGCGCCGCGTGGGCGATAAAGCGGTTGGGCCGCGCCAGAAACCGCGCCCGCACCACCTGTCCGTACTGCACTTCGCATCCCGCCCCCTTTTGATATAGACCTGCATCATACCACAAACGCGGCGGTTTGGAAAGCGATATTCTGCCGTTTCTTTCCATATAGGCAGCGCTTTGAAAAAAATTGCCGTGATACGCAAAAAAAGTCTTGCAAAACGGAAAATCATCGTCTATAATAACGATGCTAAATCGTTATGCACCTTTAGCTCAGTTGGTAGAGCACCTGACTCTTAATCAGGGTGTCCAGGGTTCGAGTCCCTGAAGGTGTACCAACCCATCTGGGTGGGTAGACCGCCCAGATGGAACCCCACGACGAAGACATGGCCCGTTGGTCAAGTGGTTAAGACAGCGGCCTCTCACGCCGTTAACATCGGTTCGAATCCGGTACGGGTCACCACTTAAAAAGTGTCTTGACAAAAGGCGCGAAGGACAATATAATATAGTTTGTTTTCGAGCAGTGCTCGATGACATATAGTTGGTGCTGATTAGGATGAGGGTCCACCCGTTCCCATTCCGAACACGGTAGTTAAGCTCATTTCTGTCCACAATACTTGGCTGGCAACGGCCTGGGAAGATAGATAGCGCCAACACTAAGCGACGGTCTTTTGACCGTCGCTTTTTTGCTCCTTTTGGAAATAGCGGACTTTTTCAAAGAAAATGATAGCGATAAACTTATGTAAACTGCCAAAATCTTCTGGAAATTTTTCGCGCAGTGTGGTATCATGAATTTACTTATGAAATTTCGCGAGGAAGTGATGTTATGTCGCTGTTACATTCCATTTTATTGGGTTTGGTTCAAGGCGTGGCAGAGTTTTTGCCAATTTCCAGCTCCGGACATCTGGCAATCGTAGAGCAGATATTAGGTGTGAAGGGCGCTGCGGAGGTGCCTGGATTTTTTGACGTCCTGCTGCATTTGGGCACATTGGCGGCGGTCTTTGTGGCTTACTGGCCGGAGATCTGGGAGATGATCCAGGAGTTTTTCCGGGGGATCAGTGACCTGATCCACGGCACAACGCCTACTCCGGTGCCTCCGGCGCGGCGGATGATCCTGTTGGTGATCGTGGGTACACTGCCCTTGTTCGCAATTTTGGGAATCAAGGACTGGATCGAGAGTCTGAGCAGTAATCTGTATGTGGTAGGCGGTGCGCTGATCGTGACAGGCTGCCTGCTGTTCGCTTCGGACCGGGTGCGGAAGGGACGCAAGAATGAGCATAGTGCCCGGATGACCGATGCACTGATCGTAGGTGCTGCGCAGGCGCTGGCTACC
>ENA-OPDG01000814-OPDG01000814.1-human-gut-metagenome-genome-assembly--contig:-NODE-814-length-25982-cov-3.847726_pt1 | contig 25982 bp, 30 predicted proteins | sample MGYA00241259_ERZ501498 | MGnify/ENA primary metagenome ERZ501498 (study PRJEB25962, sample SAMEA2042582) | human gut metagenome | biome: human gut; feature: human-associated habitat; material: faeces... | reverse complement strand
TCCTCTATCGCATTGCTAAACTTTACGCCTACCCACACTAAATAACTACTGAGCCCAACTGTGTATTGACAAACGAAATGAGTCCCCGATGCTAAAAGCACCGAGGACTCTATCTTAGTAATAATCTTATTACTTTTTAATTAACCGAGGTTTCGATTACTTTACGTAAACGATAGCAAGACGGTTAGAAGTTGTACCCTGTACACCCTTACCAGTAGCCTCGTCAACAACTACGCCACGGCCTTTGAGGTAATCAGCAACAACATTTGCACGATCCTGAGACAGCTTGTCGTTGATAGCCTTGCTTCCTTCCGGAGATGCTGTACCTACGATCTGAACGTGCTTGCCTTCTGCAACTTCGTCAAGAGCCTTCTTAGCGTCAGCTGTGAGAGCAGACTTACCCTGAGCGAATGTTACGAAGATGAGGTCAGATACGCTAACTTCCTTAACAACCTCCTTAGCAGGAACCTCTACAATCTTCTCAACAACCTGCGGCTTGCGGTTACGGAGTTCGTTGATCTGGGCGTTCAAAGCATCGATTTCAGCCTGATCGCGGAGCTCAGCAATCTTGAAGTTGTGAGTACCGTTAGAGTTCTTGAACTTGTAGATAAGACCAGCGTTGAGCTGAACCATAGAGTTGTTCAAGTTGTATGCGCCATTGTGACCAAGACCATTGTTACCAGCAAGTGCCCATGTGATAGATGGCTCTACATATACCTGCCACTCCTTGTTACCACCGAAGTTGTAAGCAAGGTCAAGACCAGCCTTAGATGTCAGAGCGTCTGAACGGTTGCCTTCAAGTGCTGTGCAGCTGAATGTGTGTCCCCAGCCCATACCATAGACTGCGATAACTTCAAATGCACGTGGCTCACCTTTGTAACCACCGAAGAGGTTGCTCATGTTTACTGTTCCGAGCAAAGAAGTGTTCAAGAACTTTGCTACTGTGTGAGAACCATAGTGATAACCATTAGCTCTATCGTTGAAATATACGTTGCTCTCAACTGCGAGACCAAATACCGGAGTCATCCAGCGACCTACACGAAGACCTGCATTTGCATTCAGGTTGCTCAACCAACGGTTTTCTGTTGTCTTTGTAGCAACACCACCATTGATACCAACATAAACGTTGTCAAAGATTTTGCTTTCCTGTACAGTCTGAGCTGATACAGAAACTGCCATTGCAGCAGCTGCAAACATTAAAACTAACTTTTTCATTTTTCTCTCTTATTTAAATTAATAATTAATTATAATCCCTCTCTATTTTGGTGCAAAGTAATAAAAAATTAATGTAACATCCAAATTATTTCTTATTAATTTCGTATTTTAGAACAAAAAAGGGAACAAAAGAAACATAAAGACCAACTTTATCACATGATTTTAGCTTTTGTAAGGCGTTTAATGAAAAAAGCCCGTGCGCATCACTGCGGGCGGGCTTTCAAATTAGAGAGTTATAAAAAAATCAAGTTTTCTATTTGTTTGTATTTTTTTTTCGTTCTAATTACACCTTATTATATATATAATATATGCCACTTCTTGTGCACTATTGCTTGGATATAATCTTCATACCCTCTTCCACAGCCTGCATATTGAGTGGTATGAGCCCATGATGCCGCTCGGGAAGACTTTTGTAGAGTGCCTTTTGTAATCCCTGGGTACTCACAACAGGACAAACTTTGAGCAAGCCTCCGAGTACAATCATATTGAACACCTTAGAGTTTTTCATCTCGGCTGCCTTATCCATAGCGTCAATACGATACACTTCGATATCTGTGCGTGCAGGCGGATTGATGACTCCGTAGCCGTCGTAGATAAGAATGCCACCGGGCTTAATCTTCGACTCAAACTTATCGAGCGATGGCTGGTTCAAGACTATGGCCACATCGTACTTGCTAAGTATTGGCGAAGAAACGCGCTCATCGCTCACAATGACCGTAACATTGGCAGTTCCGCCACGCTGCTCCGGTCCGTAAGCCGGCATCCAGGTTACCTCCTTGTCTTCCATCAATCCGGAATAAGCCAGAATCTTACCCATAGAGAGTACGCCCTGACCTCCGAATCCACTTATAATTATTTCCTTTTTCATAAATCAGTCGTATCTTTTAGGTCGCCCTTGTGATAAAATTCAAACATATTCTCTTCCATCCATTGGTTGGCTTTCACAGGGGAGAGCTTCCAACCACTGTTACAAGTAGAAACGATCTCGACAAGCGATGAGCCCTTGCCTTGCATCGATGCCTCGAAAGCCTTGCGGATGGCCTTTTTCGCCTTGCGGATAGCAGCTACATTCTCCACACTCTGACGCGTGACATAGCACGTTCCTTCGAGTTGGGCAGCCATCTCTGTGATTTTAAGAGGATAGCCATGAAGCTGTGGGTCGCGCCCGTAAGGGCAAGTGGCTGTCTTCTGGCCGATAAGAGTCGTCGGTGCCATCTGCCCACCCGTCATGCCGTAAATAGCGTTATTGATGAAGATGATTGTGATATTCTCACCACGGTTCAATGCGTGGATAGTCTCACAAGTACCAATACAAGCAAGGTCGCCATCACCCTGATAGGTGAACACGAGGCGGTCTGGCATAAGTCGCTTAAGAGCAGTAGCCACAGCCGGAGCACGTCCGTGAGCAGCTTCCTGCCAGTCGATGTCGAGATAGCGATAGGCAAACACCGCACAACCTACCGGCGACACGGCAACGGTCTTGTCTTCCATACCCATTTCTTCGATAATCTCGGCCACAAGCTTATGAACTACGCCATGCGAACATCCCGGACAATAGTGCATCGGGGTGTCGTTCATCAGTGTCGGCTTCTTATATACAAGGTTTTCCGGACTTATTATATCGTTCATAACAGCTTCTCCTTTAATACGTTAACAATTTCTTCGGGTTCGGGAACAATTCCTCCGAGACGGCCGAAATGTTCCACGCGCTCCTCGCCATTGACAGCCAGACGCACATCATCTACCATCTGACCGGCATTTATCTCTACAACAAGCACGCCCTTTGTCTTCCTCGCCATTTCCGCTATTTGCTTCTCGGGGAATGGCCAAAGCGTGATAGGACGGAAAAGCCCCACCTTAATGCCTTCCTCGCGGGCTATCTCAATAGCCTTCTCGGCCAGTCGGGCAGCACTTCCGAACGCAACAATCATGTAGTCGGCATCTTCCATCTGCATGGTCTCATAGCGCACCTCATTCTCCTTTATCTCGTTATACTTGGCTTGCAAGTGCAAATTACGCTGTTCCATCACCTCCGGCTTCAACTCAAGCGATGTTATGATATTCGGCTGACGTTCCTTTGAACGTCCCACCGTTGCCCACGGACATTCCTTGCGTATCTGCTCATCGGTGCGACGGGGCTTCATCGGAGGCATTACCACCTTCTCCATCATCTGACCGATGACACCATCACTAAGAATCATAGCAGGATTGCGATACTTGAACGCAAGCTCGAAAGCAAGATCCATGAAATCGGCCATCTCCTGAACGGAGTTCGGAGCAAGCACAATCACGTTGTAGTCGCCGTTTCCACCGCCACGTGTCGCCTGAAAATAATCACTTTGAGACGGCTGGATGGTTCCAAGTCCCGGTCCTCCACGCTGCACATTCACTATCACGCCCGGAAGCTCCGCACCTGCCATATAGGAAATGCCTTCCTGCATAAGAGCCACACCGGGACTTGACGATGATGTGAATACGCGCTTGCCGGCACCTGCACCGCCATAAATCATATTGATAGAAGCCACCTCGCTCTCAGCCTGAAGAACCACCATACCGGTTGTCTCCCACGGTTTTAGCTCGGCGAGTGTTTCCAAGACCTCACTTTGCGGAGTTATAGGATAGCCGAAATAGCCATCGGCACCGCAACGAATGGCTGCATGGGCTATCGCCTCATTGCCTTTCATCAATGTTACTTCCTTTTCTGCCATATTCTACTCCTCCACCTTTTTACGATAAACGGTTATACATCCATCCGGACACACGATGGCACACGATGAACAGCCGACACACCTCTCAGCATTTACCGGCTCCACATAGGGATACCCGTGTACGTTTACCTTCTTTTGCGCAATGGCAATCACCTCCTGAGGACAGGCAACAACGCATAGTTGACAGCCCTTACACCTGTCGGTGTTCACCACTATTGCTCCTTTGATTTTGCTCATATTATTAAATTTAAGAAGTCTCTTTTTTATTCCACTAAAGGCGCGCGCCTTTGTCCGAAAGCATTCCGACGATAACGGCCGGGCTTATGGATTATATGCGTCCTTATTATAGAAGTTAAGTATGTCGTCGAGCATCCGCTTGGCTTCTACGGCAGGCGAATCAGGGTCGAGTTCAATAGCTTCCAAATAGCAGTCGATGGCGTGTTTCCAATCGCTCTGCCGCCTATACTCATTGCCTTTCTGATACCACTCCTCAGCCGTCATACCTTATTTTATTTATAAAACTCTTTCTTTCCTGCCGACAAAGTGTTCTTCATCAGCGAGCATATCGTCATTGGACCGACACCGCCGGGTACCGGAGTGATATACGAACACTTCTCTGCCACTTCGTCGAACTTGACATCGCCATTCAGGCGGAAGCCACTCTTGCGCGTAGCGTCCGGCACACGGGTTGTGCCAACATCGATTATCACGGCACCATCTTTCACCATATCGGCTGTTACGAAGTCAGGACGGCCTATCGCCGCAATGATGATGTCGGCCTCGCTGCACTCTTTCTTCAAGTCCTTTGAGCGGCTGTGGCATACGGTAACGGTCGAGTCGCCATATTGCTTCTGCATCATGAGTTGAGCCATCGGCTTACCCACAATGTTGGAACGTCCGAGCACGACACACTTCTTGCCACTTGTCTCTATATTATAATGTCTCAGCAACGTGAGTATTCCGAGCGGAGTGGCCGAGATGAAACAAGGCAATCCGATAGCCATACGCCCAACATTGATGGGATGGAATCCGTCCACATCCTTGCGATAGTCTATTGCCTCGATAATCTTCTGCTCGTCGATGTGCTTCGGGAGCGGAAGTTGAACGATAAATCCGTCAACGTCGGCATCCTTATTGAGCTTGTCTACACACGCCAAGAGTTCTTCCTCCGTAACGTCATCCTCATATCGAATGAGCGTAGACTTGAATCCGCATTGCTCGCAAGCCAGCACCTTGTTCTTCACGTATGTCTCCGAACCACCGTCATGCCCTACGAGAACGGCTGCCAGATGGGGCTGTTTGCCACCATCCGCCATAATTTTCTTCACCTCCCCGGCTATCTCTGCCTTAATCGCCGTAGCCGTTGCCTTTCCATCTATCAGTTGCATAATATTCTTATCTTTTAGAATTTGGGCATTCCGGGCATACCTTTCATCCGACCCATCATACCAGCCATTTTAGAACCTGTCATCATCTTCATCATCTTGCGCGTCTGGTCGAACTGCTTTATCAGGCGGTTCACCTCCTGAATGCTCGTCCCCGAACCTTTGGCAATACGCTGACGACGACTTGTATTGAGCAGTTCTGGGTTTGTACGCTCCTTCGGAGTCATACTCTGAATTATAGCCTCAATACCTTTGAAAGCATTGTCATCGATATCAACGTCGCGTATGGCCTTGCCCACACCGGGAATCATCGCCGCAAGATCTTTAATATTACCCATTTTCTTGATTTGCTGAATCTGATTCATGAAGTCGTTGAAGTCGAACTGATTCTTCTGAATCTTCTTCTGAAGCCGGCGTGCCTCCTCCTCATCGAACTGCTCCTGAGCTCGCTCCACGAGGCTGACAACATCTCCCATTCCGAGAATACGGTCGGCCATACGTTCAGGGTGGAACACATCGATAGCTTCCATCTTCTCGCCCGTTCCGATAAACTTGATAGGCTTCGTAACCACCGTGCGTATCGAGAGAGCCGCACCGCCACGGGTATCGCCATCGAGCTTGGTCAAAACCACGCCGTCAAAGTCCAAACGGTCGTTGAATTCCTTAGCCGTATTTACAGCATCCTGTCCTGTCATGGAGTCGACAACAAACAGAGTCTCGTTGGGATTAACGTGATTCTTCAAGCCCTCTATCTCGTTCATCATCTCCTCATCCACAGCCAATCGGCCTGCCGTATCGATGATAACAGTATCGTAGCCTTTTGCCTTTGCCTCGCGGATGGCATTGTCGGCAATCTCGTTCACGTTCTTGTTCTCCGGTTCGCTATATACCGGTACGCCCACCTGCTCGCCAACGACCATAAGCTGCTGGATGGCTGCCGGACGATATACGTCGCAAGCTACGAGCAACGGTTTCTTGTGCTTCTTGTTCTTGAGTATATTGGCGAGCTTTCCACTAAACGTGGTCTTACCAGAACCCTGCAAACCGCTCATCAAGACTATCGACGGCCTGCCTTCGAGTTTCAACTCCACGGCCTCGCCACCCATCAGACTTGCCAACTCGTCATGTACGAGCTTCACCATCAACTGACCCGGCTTCACAGCCGTCAGCACGTTCATACCCAAAGCCTTCTGCTTCACGGTATCGGTAAATGTTTTGGCAACTTTATAGTTAACGTCGGCATCAAGCAGCGCGCGACGCACATCTTTCAGAGTTTCCGCAACGTTTATCTCGGTAATCTTTCCCTCTCCCTTAAGTATCTTAAACGAGCGTTCAAGTCTATCACTTAAATTTTCAAACATAGTTTAATTCAGATATATAACAAATAGCGGACGCTTTTCGTCCGATAAACCCTAATTTCTCTCGCAAAATTACTAAAAATGCCATAAACAAAAGAGATTGCGTCTGCCCTATTTCAATTATTTTTATATTGTTAACTAAATCCTGCTCACATCCATTCTCTGTGTGCAATGAAAATTATGTACATGGATATTCTATTTCCTTTTATACTACTGATGCGATAAAAAATCGCATTAAGTTATACATTATCAAATAGAGTGAGTTCTTTGAAAGATTGATTGAGAATGACAGAGTTGTTTTGTCTGGTTATAAGCTCCTTAAGTGAGGTCTTTTCCAGGGCTGATATTCTAATCAGTGTTGCAATCTCCGTTATAGAGTAAGGACTATTATGGTCAGCCTTGATTCTTGCTATTGCCAGATAGGCGATAATCGCCACCCAAAGATGGGTTCTCACAGCATTCTCGGAATATCCCCACAGGGGCTTTACGACGATGTTCTGCTTTACCCATTTGAAGAATACCTCAATATCCCATCTGTGTCTGTATAGACAAGAAACCTCGTGAGCCATGACCTCGAAGTTATTAGTTATGAAGACTATCTCTTCTTTCGTCTCTTCGTCATAGACGCAGACTGCACGTATCGGTTCTGGATATAAAGCCATAGACTTTGTCAAGCGTATATTGAAGTCCCCTATTACGCCGGCACTTCGGTCTGCTTCCGTCAACTCCCTATGACCGATGATTTCATATTTCATGTTCACCTTCGGTCTGCTTATCCTGTAAGCTCCAGCCAGATGAAAGCGGAACAGGGCATCGAAGTCCACATAGGCCTTGTCCATCATATAGAAGGCATAAGGCTCAGGCTCAAGTACATCCAGCTCGTTACTGTCATGCCATCTGCCATTTGTGATGTGGATGCTTGTAGGAATACTTCCCCGCAGACTCAACAGGGTATGCATCTTTACGGCTCCCTTGCTGTATTTGCCCAATGCCCACGTTGCCAGCTTGATACTGGTGGATATGGTTGTGGAGTCAAGAGCATAAAGGACATTATCCACAGTGATATCCGGTATGGCGGTATTTGAGTATAACGGTCTGACAACACTGATAAGATACATTCCGAATTCCTCATAAATCCGATACTCCCGATTCTCGTTGGCACGGGAAAGAGAGGACTGCTTGACAGTGTTACGGAAGCCAAGATGGTAGAGTATAGACTTATGCGCGTCAAGACACATACAAATGTCACGCAGTGAGCCGCAACCGGTAATCTGACCGAACAGCAAATGTAGCAGTTGATTGTAACAACTCAAATCCTTTGCATGCCAGTTGCTACGGTACTTGGCTACAAGTTTGTCGAACTGGTATCTGGGTATGTAGTCCATGACTTGGGAGAATATATATCTGCCGATGTTCATAATCTTGCGGTTTTACCCGCAAAATTACTCTGTCATTTTCAAATCAAAAAATCAAAGACCGCTCTGAAACCCTTATTAATAAAGGGATATATTGGAGTTAAATTAATTTTATTGCATCACTAATATTCCTTTTAAGGAAAATCTGATAAATTAATACAAAAAACGGAAGGACCTCAATCCTTCCGTATTATTATTCTTCCACCATTCTCCCCAAACAAGCTGCTGCCAATAATTTTGACAGACGGAGGAACACTCAGTGTAATAAAATGTTTACAATGAGCAAATGCCAAAGAGCATATCGTTACGACTCCTTCCGGCACATAATATTCCGCATCATCAAACGTAATAAGACATCCTAACAAGCGTTTCTTGTTTTCTGAATATATTACGCCGTGCTCATCAATAAAAGTAGCATCGGTGGTGGTACACAAAGAATTGTCTATCTCATCTTCCTGTGAATAAGGTTTATCCCAAGTGATAACACAACCGACTATATCTTCACTACCAAAAACAGGATACTCACTTTCCGATAATGTCTCTAAATTACAAGTGCATGGTATATTCAATTCCTCAAAAGTACAACCAACAAAAGCCAATCGGTCTATCTTCTCCACTCCCTCAGGAATCCAATATTTTTCAACAGAAGCAGCTTTCAATAAGTGTTTTCTATCTTTGCTATACACGAAGCCATATTCATCTGTCCATCCCTCTGCTATATTCTTCTCCAAATCCTCACTTCTCTGGTTGCCGTATCCCCAGTTCCATTTACGCACCTTTATTTTATTTGGACTATGTTTCAAAGCTTTTCCTATATCAGTTTCACAAACATTATAAGGCACGTCAAATTCCTTCAAAAGATTGCAGTCCTTAAGTGCGTATTCTGCTATTCCGCACACCGTCTCCGGTATGCGGTAATACTCTACGTCAGGGACTTTCACCAATATTCTCCCGCCCTCGGTTAATGCGAATACAGCCCCGTCATCATCAATCATAGTATTAGCCTCTGTTCGCTTTACGGTGATATAATCTTCCACCCACTTACCATCTTTCATTTCGGCAAGTGTTATTCTCTCTACTTCGTGCCCATCCTCATTGCATACGAAGTCATTCACTACCGGCTTAGTTCTTCCCAATAGCTGTTTATAATCAAGGCTATATTTCTTCATATCATCGTCAATGATTGCATCAAATTATTCAAAATCTTCCCATAACCTTTTTACCCGTTCCGAGACGGCAGCCCATACATCCATATCGACATTCCCTTTTACGAAAACATCATACTCATTTTGTTCATTATCTGTCCACCCTATCGGTGAACGCATATACCCGTTCTGTTCATAGAATGTGCGCATACGTATATTATTTTCCGGATTACACATAAACGGGTTAGCCGAAACAAATATTGTTCTGTTACTTTTGTTTTCTACATCCTGCAACATTTTTGTCCCTAAGCCATGATTACGAAACTGCGGTTTTACGGCTGTCATACAGACATAGCTTACATCGTACTCAGAAGCATCCCACTTTCCCGAGTACAGATGAAGCATAAGAACAAAACCGGCAAAATCGCCACCACAAGTTATCACATTTACCTCAAAGCAACATCCTTCTTGGCAGTCAAAAAACTCTTGCAGTGTTTTTATGGGCGGAAAACTATTCCAAATCTCTTTACCCAAGACATTTATATCTTCATCCCATTCTGCACCGATGCTATATGCGGCTATCTGAACCTCAACCATACTTAATCTTTATAAATTTGCCATCAAAACAATCAATAAAACATTCTACTTAACCAATATTTCAACAATGGAGCTTTGGGATTGCGTTTCAGAGTTGCCATATCGCCTTCTTTCGTAATGTGCAGGTGATATTTCCAATTGAGATAGTTTACCATTTGGAAAAAATCCTTGCCATGCCCCAAGCTTCGGTCAATCTCAAAATACGCAAGATAATAGTGTACCATCTCATGACACATCACATCTACATACTCTTTTGGGGTAAAATCAAAATAATCCGTAACAAGAATTGTCGGGTTATAGAATTCACGTCCACCGAAACGGTCATAATCATGTTGAAACTGGGCACAAACTCTGTAAGTGTGTATCACCTTAAAATATGGCATAGGGAGCCTCCCCCAAAAATATCTTTTATTACATATTATGAAGGTGGCTCTCATATTCTCAATGCTTGCAATCATTGATTATTATCTTTTTATATTCGCCGTAACCGACAATATTATCCTATCCATTTAGCGATTTTTTCCAAGAAATAAAGAAGCCCCTCACCAATCCATTTTAATACGGTAATAAACCAATCAAATACTGGAATTCCTGTTAAATATTGAATACCATACAATAGTAATGCAATAAAGATTGCAAGAACTATAAACATCTTCAGGCTATAATTCTCACCATTCACGAATCTGTCAGCCTCATCATAGCCTCGTTTATAATCATTTGCCATGTTTTTAAAGGGATCAAGCATACTCATAATCAATCTGTTAATTTAATATTATACTGTTTTAAGTTAAAGCCGTATTCGGCAAAAAGGTTATCAACATCTGCAAAGCATATATCTTCACGAAGTACGCCTGCAATATAGTTGATGATTACATACGTCTGCATTATCTCACGTGGGAGCAAGTGCTTAACATATTAGATTAAGGTTGCTCCCATGTTACCAACATTAGCAGTCATAGTTTTAAGAACGCCTCCTCGCACCACCACTTGACCGAACAGAGCTAATAATTAGGGCATTATTGTTGCCCCAACTATATGAGCCAGACACTGTAGCGGAACAATTATAACAACACGCTGCGAAGCCACCACAAATAGGAGGCTCCAAATTAAGAACTACCGGATTGCCACAATTTGGGCACGTAACTGATACTGTCATACTAAATCATTTTATTATATTATTACCAAACAAACTTAAAAAGTTTTTATACAAAATCTTTTCTGAAGCCCTTGATGACAATTTCTCCGAAATATCAAAGATTTGCTTTTGATACCACATTTCATCATCTGTTAGTTCTATAAACCAACGATTAATCGGATAGTCGCTACCAAATAAAATTCTATCTTCATAGCCTTGACAAACTAAATCCTTGACTTTCTCAAAGGAAAGAAATGCCGTATCTACCCATACATTTTTATATTTCTCAATAAGTTTTTTAGTTTCATCAAAAGGGCGACAGTGGCATAAGATGAATATTTGTTGCGGGTATCTTTCCATATATCTTTCAAATCTCGAAGAATGACAATTAGAATTTCCACTTGTATGAATATACAATGGAATTTTTAGTCTAAGTGCCATGAGACATACATCTTCAATTTCTTTATCTGTGTAGTTTATCGCTTCTGGATGAATCTTTAATGCACAATAAGTGTGTTTTGAATCAAGCCCATATTTGCTATACTGCATTAATACGTCTTTATTAACATAAAGTGCAACATGAAAGCCTATTCTTTTTGATTCTACATACAAAGATTCATTTAGTATGAGGTTATCACCTCCACCAACGCGAGCCGTTGGCATTATGACACCACCATTCACATGGTACTTACTAATAAATGAAAGCACCTTTTGGGGATGAACAATACAATTATCAGACAGCATCCCCATATGTAAATGAGCATCATAAACCTCTACCATCATTACTTATTCCTTGCAAAATAGTCTTCAACTATCTTCTTATTTAAGAATGCCACATCACAGAAATGTTTATTGAGTTTGAACATATCACCATTGCTTTCGTTATAGTTTCTTACTAAACATCTAGAGCAATAATCCTGTGCTTCACACTCTAGGCATTGTGGGAAATCTCCTTGTGTCACAGCTCGTATTGTTTTCAGCTTTTCTGAATTATCCCATATTTCTTTTAGACTTTGCTGATACACATTTCCTACAATCATATCTTGCCATCCAGCACAAGGATAAACATCACCATTTTCCGCTATGCAGCAGTCGTTGATACCAGCCCCACAAAGAGGAAGTTTTACGAAATTGTCATGGTGCGAATACATCAAACTAGAAAAGGAAGCCATATCTGAGATTAGATTCCTATAGTCTTCATTGTTCTCTATAATGTCACTTATGACTTCGCCGCTTTCTTTGATAGACAACCTATTAGCAAGATTGTTTGTGTCTAAGTCTGCTTGCGCCATCATTATTACATCAACATTGACCTTACATTTAATAGACTGAGCATACTTTAAAACGTCCTTATATCCCTTGTAATTAGCCTTCATCATAGGACATGATATAACAATAGGAACGTCTGCACTCACCAATTTTTCTATTGCTGCTTTAGTCTTTTCACAAGAACCCTTGACAGTCGTAATAAAATCGTGTACAGAGGGATCCATACTATACAACGAAACTTGCACACAAGAAACATTATATTCCTTTAAAAATGGAATTTGGTAATCTCGTAATGCGATAAGATTGCTGAGTATTGTTATTATCAAATCCTTTTCACGGCAATACTTGATAATAGGAATAATGTCTTTATGCAAAAATACCTCTCCTCCAGAGAGAGTTACTTGTAATCCACCATTGGCAGCAAATTCGTCGATGATACTTTTCACCTTTTCAAATGACATATCACTACCACTATTCTTTTTGGCATTAGGTATATAGCAGTGAATACATCGCTCATTGCAACGACTTGTCAATTCAAATTGGATACCATTAAGACGTGGTTTCCTCTGTGTCGCTTCCAACATCATATTCTGAGTGTTTTCATCTAACACCTTATTAGAATGCTGTGTAAAGTCGATTACCTTAGTTTTAGGATTCTCCATTGCATATGAGAAATCCAAGTCTCTTGAATCTAATTCTTCTATTGTTTCACCAACCACAAGAAACTTCTTTTCTACAAGTTCATCTATGAAAGAAATGAACTCAGCTTTGAGGTCTTCACGTGTTACGCTATCACCATATAATGTTTGAAGTCTATTTATTATATCTTCAACATTCTGTGGTATACGTGAAATCTCTTTGAGAAAATCAGCACCTGTTTCATTATATATTCTATCAAATCTCGTCAATTGATTTGATATATAACCTTTACCATAATATGACCTGATAAAAGTGTTTTTTCCTTGTCTTACTAACATAATCTTAAAATTTAGACCTCCTCCACCACTCTTAACGTAGAGCTTACTTTTCAACACTATTTACGAAGCATGCACTGGAACCAGCAACCTCCTCCACCTGGAGTACTTTCTGGACAACCTGCTGCATAAGAACCTGCAGGATTGTTTACAGCTTCGAGCTTTACACTTTTGAACTTCTTCATAATATTAAAGAAATTAAATTATGCCTACTCTTTAAAGGATTTTCGGCTTACTCCTATATTTCTTTTATTCTCTTTTCCAAACATTTACAAAAAAGCTTCTGTAAATTATTATTTTCTTTGTTTGGGCACACTTCGTCCCCAATCTCTTCAATACGCTGTTTTTTTGTTTTAAAATCTTCTTCATCCTTACTATCTATAAGAGCAACGACAAAAAGACTTGAATCATCTTTGATAGTATCCCATTTTTGAAAATCTTTTTCTACAATAGATACAGGATCATCCAAACGAAGATATTTCAATTCCAATGCAACAGATGAACCAAAATAACGTCCACCTTTGTGTTTTTTATGGTCATCTATTAGTGATTCATCTAATACAAGGATATCTACACGATATTCTACTTTATCTTCTTGTAAATAGTAGGAAATTTGAGTATGCACAGAGAAATCACCTGGCTCTGGAACTTGTTCTATATGTTCATCCAAGCGTTTTGAAATTTGTCTACAAAGCAGTCTCTCAAAATCTGATTCCGAAAGGACTACGTTGGGATGTTGCTTTATTATTATTTGGCAATCATCCACTGCATAATTAATTTTTGTAATAAGTTCATCAATGTTCATATTTTATATCTCCATTTTTATAATATATTAGTCTTACTCATTTACGTTAGTCCTATTTATTATTTTATCTACTAAAAAATTCAGCCTCAGCCTGTGCAGCTTCCATTGCTTCAAGGTAGTACTTGACGAATATCTGCTTTAGCCTCTTTTCTTCTGCGTTTGTCGGAGCACCATAATAATTATCATAATCTCTACCAGCCATTCTTTCAAGAACGTTGTCCACTTCATCTCCACGTCCTGTTTTCTCCATTGCGTCCATTGAATTTTGGAGTCCTTCATTTTGCCCCATGCCCAGTCCAATAAGATGACCTTTCTGAGCTCCATCATTAGCAATTTCTTGTTCTTTGGCTGTCAATGCAGTCTCCTTCTTAACTTCTTTCTTAATTTCTTTTTTCGTTTCAACCTTTTTGGGCTTAGCTACTTCTTTCTTTTCTACCTTGTCTTCTACTTGTTCCGTTTTTTCTTGTTCTTTTTCAGAGTCTTTAGAGCTACAACTATCGCACATGTCCGGTAGGAACATTATAAATAACAAAATAGCAGAAAATAATAAGATATTAAATATTCTTTTCATGCAACCTGGCTTTTTTTCTGACTCATCTTCATAAATATCAGTGTCACTACATTCTGTTATTGCTGCTTTTTTAATTGCATCTATGTCAACATAAATTTTAGTTATTACTCCTAAATCATTTAATACATTTGCAAGGGCTGTCGCATCTTTATATATTACATTAAATGCAATGGCATCCATGTTTGTTTCTAATGTTTTTTGGGCTTTTTCAAAGCTTGTTCCATACATTTTCATTAATAGCTCGATAACCTCTTTTTTATGATTACCCAGTGAAACAATTTGAACATTCCACGCTTTCTTATCATAGAATTCGTGGAATAAACTCACGTAAGGACTAAGACGTCGTTTTATCTTCTTTGATGGAATCTTTGCTTCGGTATTTAATTCTACTCTTTCATTAATAGGATTACCACAAGTGGTACAAAACTTAGCTCCGTCTTTTAATTGAGCTCCACATTTTTTACAAAAAGCCATATTATTTCCCTTTCAAATTCTTATATATTTTTTCTAACTTTTCATTATCAACAGGTTTGCCACAATGATAACAGAAATTATCTGCTTTATTTAAAAAGCCTCCACAACCTTCACAATACATAGATTTTTCACGCCCTGTATAATATACTCCTTTGAGATTAAGACAATGCCCACAATTGACACAAAAAGTCGCATCTTTATTTACCATTGCCCCACAATCAGGACAAAAAGCGATATTGCCATTTTTATAAGCTTCAATCATACTATCTCCCATTCTGTCAAAATCAGCGCCACATTGTACACAATGATTTGCCCATACGTTTATTCTTTTTCCACAGTTTTCACAAAAAGACATATCAAAATCCACGCTACCATAAAAAAATGTCTTTTTATTATCCTTTCCATTATTAAGATGTTTACCACATTGGGGACAAAAATATATATCAGTTTTATACCATGTTCTTACCCCAGACGTTATTAATGCTCCACAGAATTCACAAAACTCTTTATTCTCTTCGACATTATTATTTACGCTTCCCGATTCTTTTGCATTAACCGGGCAACCACAATTTGAGCAGAACTTTGCCTGCTTATTTATTCGCGCTCCACATTCTTTACAAATTGCCATAATAAATAGTTTTCAGTTATATTTTGGATTGTTAGAACAATTCTATATAGTATTAAATTATGTGGTCCAGAGCAGTTTGGGAGGAGACAAAAAAAGAAACGTGGACCTTTTACTATCGTCTATGCTCTCTGAGGTATTGGGGATAACCTATGCTGCAATATACGAGTAAAAGTCCACGCCCTCAGGCGTGAACCGTTCACTTTTACTCTATAGCAGCAATCATCAAATTCCCCAATTATCAGAGTGCAAGAATATAAGCTAACGCTTCAATTTCTATATATGTCTTTATACAATATTTATATCATACGCATTCCATTTTAATTTTCAAATACAAAAATAATGCAAACGAGCGCAAAGAAAACTTGTTTTCATTTTGCCGAGTGCAGCTTATCTTATGCAAAGATACAGAAAAAAAACGAAATTCATTATCTGTTCGCAGATTTTTAACACTACCTTTATAGAGGGCTATAACTAATAGAGCGGTTATCACTTCATGTATTCAGCGTTTTGCTAATACATCTGGTTACATCCTCGAATCTGTCAGACAGAGCTAACCATCTGGGAACATCTTTATTCATCCAGCCTAAGAGCGTTATAAACTCATTATGCAAATTTGTTACATGATCTAAGTTCCAGCAAATAGATTCGTTATGGAATACTCTGTTTCTGAAAGTTCTAAAGCGATTTAGTGGAGCCGATACATTTTTGCGTTGTTTGAGCTGTTTGGGCATATATGGGAAAGCACGGCGTAAGTCTTTCCAAAGAACTTTCTCATATTCGCTGTTCAGCAGAGACACCCAGAAACCGAGCGTCAGTTCCGCGATTATCTTTGAAGGAGTAACCTGTTCATGTCTTCCTGAAATACGTTTTGAAGCCTGCGTGATATATTTGTTTAGGTTTGCCAGACCCGGAGTATTGGGAAATACGGCATACCAGTCATCACGTCCTGTCATTGTTCTAAGTTCGCGGCACAAAGAATTTCTAAGCGTAACCTCAAGGACAGAAAGAGACGGATACATAGCTTCTGACAGTTTGAGATTGCATTGATAATGTGTTATTGCACGATTCTCATCCTGCGGATATAGTAGGAAATAACGTTCCATCCGCTTGTCTGAAAAAACTTTTTCAAAGAATTGTTTGTTATATCTCATACTTTTTGTATCTTTGCAATGCAGTCCCGGTAATTCCTCTCCCTGATATCAGATGCAGGTGATGAATCCGGGGTTTTTTATGTCTTATTTTAGGTCGGAATTATTGCAAATATTTCCGACCACAAAGATAATACTTTCCTCTTGATTGGCGATGTATTTCCTATTAAAATGGACTTTATTAATAGACAAAGGATAACATTTTCGCAAACACACAGACATTCTTTTGTCGGTTATTTGCATATTCTTAACTTAACCGTCAATATAATATCCGTATTTTAATTACATTATCAGCTCAGGCAAAAAGTATTTTGAACGAAGTATTGCAGTAATTTAGGCTTAGTACTCGAGTATTTCAGGCTTAGTACTGAAGTAATTCGGGCTTAAATACTTGAGTATTTCGGGCTTAGTACTCGAGTATTTCTGCCCGAATTACTCACTGTCTTAACAATAAATGCATTACCAGCGGCAGATGGTCGCTGTAACCGTCATTGTAATGATAGCCGAGGAAGAAACGCTTGGGGCGGACACCACGGTATTTCGGGTCTTCCTCAATCAGGAAAGGGGCATCATTGATACGGCAAGAGGACACTCCGTCGAACAAGGATTGGCTCACAAGAATCTGGTCGAGACTGCCCCACTCTCCACGATAGCGGTATATGGCCTTTGCACCGTTGCTTCCACGGGCGTCTTTCGATACATTCCGCAGGTGGCTATGCGCATAAATATGGCGCAAGGAGGCATCATCGGCATAGTCGTTGAAATCGCTCAGGGCAATGATGCGGGCATCGGGAGAAAGGCGGCGAATGGAGTCCACGGATTCCACAAGTCTGCGAGCCACGTGCAGACGATATGGGCGTGTGCCAAGTTCGCCACCGGAACGGCTCGGAGCATGGACTACAAAGACGTGAAGGGTGTCGCCGGTTATTATTTCTCCGGAGACATAAAGGATGTCGCGCGTGGGCCTCATGTCCTTTATCGGGCGGACGCGCAAGGGATAATGGCTTATAAGATTAAAGGAAAAGGGAGAATAGAGCAAGGCAACATCGATGCCCCGGAGGTCGGGCGAGTCGGTCATGACATACTCATAATGGGCCTTCCGCAAAAGGGAGCGCCGTGTGAGGTCGCGCATCACAGTGTCGTTCTCAACCTCACACAACGCCACGAGGTCGGGCAGCGTCCACTTGCCTGAGTCTTCTCCGCAAGAGACTATTTCAGACGAGGTACTGAAGTAATCTGGCTGTAGTATTGCAGTATTCGGGCTTCAGTACTAAAGTAATCAGGGCTGCAATACTGGAGTAATTCAGGTTTAGTACTGAAGTAATCTTGGTTTCAGTACAGAAGTATTATGACCTTAATTGTGAGTCATTCCGTATCTGATTGATAATCAAGGAGAAACAAACCGCTTTTTCTTTCTGTTTTGGCTACTAATTAACGTAGTTTGCATCTTGCTTGTTTCTTGATTACAATATATTGGATAGAATTTTATAGGATAACTCATAGAGTACCCGATCCCTGTCTTACCATATCTTCTGCTACTTTTTCATTTTAGCAATTTTCTATCGTTGTCGCCGCTTTCCAGTACGCTCATCTGATGAATGGCTATATGATTCAGTTTCACCAGCCGCTCACTCTGCGTCATACCCTGCTCGATGAAAACCGCATTGAGGTTTTCCATATTCGACAGACAGATAAGTTCGTTGACTGTGGCATAGTCGCGTATGTTCCCTTTGAGGTCGGGATTGGCTTCGCGCCATTGCTTTGCCGTTACACCAAACATCGCCACATTCAGCACATCGGCTTCATTGGCATAAATGATGCTTGCCTGTGCCGGAGTAACCTCCGAAGGGATAAGGTTCTGCTTTATCGCATCGGTATGTATGCGGTAGTTGATTTTCGACAATTCGCGTTTCGCCGACCAACCCAATAATCTTTGTTCTTCCGTCTTTAACCGCTGAAATTCCTCGATAAGATAAAGTTTGAACGGCACGCTTATTGCAGACCCAAATTCAAAGGCAATGTCCTTATGTGCGTATGTGCCACCATAACGTCCTTTCTTCACTATTATACCGATTGCATTAGTGCGCTCTATCCACTCCGAAGCACTCAACACAAAAGACGGCAAACCTGCACTCATTCTAAAGTGGTCAAATTCGACCACTTTGAAATCATGGTTATGAATCACCTCCCAAGTACCAAGAAATTCAATCGTGTAGCGGTTTCGTAACCAATTCTTGATTATATCGGCAGAACGATTATCGCCCTCTTTAGCAGTTGCCATATCTGTGAGGGAGATATAATCCTGTTCTTCTAATGAAAGAACAGTGATGGGTGTATTTTGAACGATAATTTTAGACATTATTTCATATATGGCATATATGTCAATACGCAAAGTTACACATTTTCGCTGACATACAGCATATTCCCTTCAAATTTTATGTTTTTTGCTTTCAATCATAAATAAAAAAAAATACACATGAAGTATTCCCAATCCCCCCATCCTCATTCCTCATCCTCACTTATCATATCTCTGCCCGACATCAGTTTCAGAACTAAAGGCAGATGGTCGCTGTAACCGTCATTGTAATGATAGCCGATAAAGAATCGTTTGGGACGCACACCACCATATTTCGGGTCTTCTTCTATCAAGAAAGGGGCATCGTGGACGCTGCAAGAATACACAGAAGGCGATAAAGACTCGCTAACGAGAATCTGGTCGAGACTGCCCCACTCTCCACGATAGCGGTATGTGCCCTTCGCGCCATTGCTTCCACGGGCGTTTTTTGAAACATTCCGCATACCGCCATGAACATAGATATGACACAAGGAGGCATCGTCGGCATAGTCGTTGAAATCGCCGAGAGCAATGATGCGGGCATCGGGAGAAAGTTGATGTATGGAATCTACAGACTCTACAAGGCGGCGAGCCACGTGCAGACGGTATGGCCGGGTACTATGCTCGCCCCCGGAACGGCTCGGAGCATGAACGACAAAGACATGGAGGGTGTCGCCCGTTATCAACTCTCCCGAGACATAAAGGATGTCGCGGGTGGGCTTCATGTCCTTTAGCGGGCGGACACGCAAAGGATAATGGTTTATGAGGTGAAAGGAAAAGGGCGAATAGAGAAGTGCCACATCGATACCCCGCAGGTCGGGCGAGTCGGTCATGACATAATCATAATGAGCTTTGCGCAAAAGAGAACGCCGTGTAAGGTCGTACATCACCGTGTCGTTCTCGACCTCACACAACGCTACGATGTCGGGCAATGCCCACTTGCCGGAGTCTTCTCCGCAAGAGAGTATAGCCTGCCCTATATGGTTCAGCTTCTGCCAATAACGATGGCGGCTCCAATGGCGCGCACCGTCAGGCGTAAATTCTATGTCGTTCTTTAACGTATCGTGGTTGCAATCAAAGAGATTTTCCACGTTATATTCTACGACGGTTAGCCTCTCCTCTTGACCGAAAGCCGTATATGCAAAGAGGTGAAGCCATAATATCAGGCTCCACCTCAAAATAAATCGTTTATAATGCACAGCGTTAATCATTATTATAACTGCTTCTTTATCTCAATGTCGCGCTTCACGTTGTTGCGGATTTTAGTGAGATAGGCCTTCATGCCGGCAGCGTCTTTGTTGTCGATAACCTCAAGAAGTTCTTTCAACTCGGTGCGTATCTGTGCCACCTGATCGTGGGTGTAGGGGTTGAAGAGGATTTCCTGCAAGAGATAATCGTCCTCGTTGAGCACGCCTTTGGCTATTCCCATGTGGCGTTTAAAGGTTGTTCCGGGTGCGTCCTGATGCTTCATTACGGCAGCGAACACGAAGGTGGAAACGAAGGGGATACTCAATGAGTAGGCCACGGTGCGGTCGTGTTCGTCGAAGGTGTATTCGTAGATGTTCAGTCCGAGACGGCTATACAGGTCTTTGAAGAAGATGCGTCCCATGTAATCGCCCTCGGTGATGATTATTGCGTTCTCCTCGGATAGCTGGTTGAGGTTGGCAAAGGTTGGACCGAACATCGGGTGCGTACTAGCAAACGGGTGTCCGCTCTTCTCATACCATTCTTTCAGACCTGTCTTCACCGACGAGATGTCGCTGATGATACATTCTTTCGGCAGATATGGCAGCACTTCCTCGAATGCGGGAATGGTGTATTTCACCGTTACGGCATTGATAACGAGTTCGGGCTTGAACTCCCTTATCTCCTCAAGAGTCTGAAAGCGCTGACAATTATACGTGAAGCGCAACCGCTTAGGGTCTTTCTCATACACTCCGACTTCATGGTCGAAACTCAGCAGGTCGATAAAGAAACTTCCCATCTTGCCTGCGCCTAACACTAATATCTTCATTTTCTAAAAGTTGTTGATACTTAAGTTGTCAAGTGGACAAGTTGTTTACTCGTCAATTGTCCACTTGTCAACTAAAAAAACTACTCGTCAACTCACTTATTAATAATCTCTAATTGCTGACGCACACTTTCCTCGTGAATGCCCTCGAAGATTTGTGCGATAAAGTCGGCCGACATTCCACAGAGTGCGCCTTGAGCTCCGCGCTTCTCCAAAATTTCATTGTAGCGGTTTGCCTGCAATACCGTCATATTATGTTCCTTCTTGTACTGACCAATCTCACGGCACACACGCATACGCTTGGCGAGGAGAGACATCAGGTCGTTGTCGAGTTCGTCTATCTGCTTGCGCAACATCTGAATGTCCTCGGTGGTGCTTGTCTCATCACGGATTACGAGCAACGACAGGATATAGTCGAGTACATCTGGCGTAACCTGCTGCTTTGCATCGCTCCATGCGCAATCGGGATTGCAATGACTCTCTACGATAAGGCCCTCAAAACCGAGGTCCATTGCCTGTTGGCAAAGCGGTGCGATGAGTTCGCGACGGCCTCCTATGTGGCTTGGGTCGCAAATGATAGGCAGTTCGGGGATGCGGCGATGAAGTTCTATAGGTATCTGCCACATCGGCAAGTTGCGATATATTTTCTTATCGTAGCTTGAAAAGCCGCGGTGAATGGCTGCCATCCGTTTTATGCCGGCTTGGTTGATGCGCTCCATAGCTCCAATCCAAAGTTCCAAATCGGGATTCACGGGGTTCTTTACAAACACGGGGACATCAATGCCTCGTAAAGAGTCGGCGAGTGCCTGCATGGCAAACGGGTTTGCGGTAGTGCGCGCTCCAATCCATAGGATATCGATGCCGTATTTCAGGGCAAGTTCCACGTGTTCCGGCGTAGCCACTTCGGTAGATACAAGCATACCGGTTTCTTCCTTCACGCGCTTCATCCAGGGCAGTGCCATCTCACCATTACCCTCGAATCCGCCCGGTTTGGTACGTGGTTTCCACACACCTGCACGGAAAATATGGCATCCTTTTTGTGCGAGTTGTGTCGCGGTTGTCATCACTTGTTCCTCCGTCTCGGCCGAACACGGACCTGCAATGACGAAAGGACGCTCATTGTCACTCGGTAAATTTAATGGTTGTAATTCTAATTCCATATCTGTTATTATATTAATTTCATTTTATAAGGAGTCAGAAGACTGGGGTTCAGGAGTTCAAAAGTTCAGACGAATGTCTTTTTAGAAGAACCTCATAAGCTCAAATTCTTTACTCTCTCCAACGCTTCTTTCAATTTTTCGTCTTTCGCACACAACGAGATGCGTACGTAGCGCGAACCGTTTGAGCCAAAGATGAATCCTGGAGTGATGAACACCCTGCCCTCATGCAGTACCTTCTCAGTCAGTTCCTCACAATCCGTATAGCTGTCGGGGATGCGTCCCCAAAGGAACATACCCACCTGTGAAGGGTCGAATGTACATCCTAGAGTTGCCATTATCTGTTCGGCAATGTCGCGACGGCGGCGATAGGTCGTAATGTTTGCCTCATTGTGCCACTCAGCCGTATTCTTATTGTAGGCCTCAGCGGCTGCAAGCTGCAATCCGCGGAACGTTCCGCTGTCGATGTTCGACTTCACCTTCAATATCCACGAGATGAATGTCGGGTTGGATGCGCAAAGACCAACACGCCATCCCGGCATATTATGGCTCTTCGACATCGAGTTGAACTCAATGCAGCAGTCCTTCGCACCCGGCACCTGCAACAGCGACATTGGGCTGTCGTTGAGAATGAAGGAATAGGGATTGTCGTTCACAACCACGATGCCGTGATCTTGCGCGAACTTCACCAGCCGCTCGTAGGTCTCGCGTCGTGCGTTTCCTCCGGTCGGCATATTGGGATAGTTCGTCCACATCAGTTTCACGCCGTCGAGATTCATGGCTTCAAGTTCATCGAAATCAGGCTGCCAACCGTTGTCCTCACGCAGGTTGTAGTTCAGGATTTGCGCACCGAGAATCTTGCTCAGCGATGTGTATGTGGGATAACCGGGATTGGGCACAAGCACCTTGTCGCCGGGATTTACAAACGCAAGGGTTACGTGCAGGATGCCTTCCTTTGAACCGATAAGCGGCAGTACTTCCGATTGCGGGTCAAGGTCCACGTCATACCATTTCTTATAGAAGCCCGCCATTGCGCAACGGAGTTCAGGAGTACCCATCGTGGGCTGATAGCCATGAGCATTCGGGTCGTTGGCCACCTCGCACAGCTTGTCGATTGTATGTTGTGATGGCGGCATATCTGGACTTCCGATGGCAAGACTTATGATGTCTTTGCCCTCGGCATTCAACTTTGCCACTTCCTTGAGCTTGCGCGAGAAGTAGTATTCTTGTACCGTAGAAAGACGGTCGGCCGGTATTATCTGTTTCATATTTCTATTTTTAGTAAGCAGGAGACTGGAGTCCGGGAGTTCTGGCAAATGCCTTATTGGCAACGGATTCTTCACTCATCACTCTTCATTCATCATTCTTAACTCTTCACTTCCTTATATTCTCCCAATATTTTCAATTCCTTTGTCAGCGGCATTATTGCATCTATCGACTGACGGTAGCGGGTAAGGTTGTCGTAGGTAACATCAACATAGAACATATATTCCCATTCATGACCGATAATCGGCAGGGATTGTATCTTCGTGAGGTTGATATTGTAGAACGACAAGATGGTGAGCACCTTGCTAAGGCTGCCCTCGTCGTGAGGAAGCGAGAACACAAGGCTCGACTTGTTGGTCTTTTCCAACGGACGCATAAAGTCGGCCTTTTGCGGAGCCGACACCACGAGGAAGCGCGTGAAGTTGTGCTTGTTGTCCTCTATGCTGTCCTGCAACACCTTCATTCCATAAATATGCGCGGCCTCGGCATGACAAATAGCCGCCCAACCGTGGCATTTATGCTCTGATATATATTGTGCGGAACCGGCGGTATCCTCGGACTCGACAGCTTTCATGTCGGGATGATTAGCCAAAAAGGCACGGCACTGCATCAAGGCCACCGGGTGTGAATGCACCTCGCGCACCGTTGACCAATCTTCTTCGGGCAGGCAGCATATCGAATGCTGTATGTGCAACTTATGCTCGCCCACAATGGTGGTGCCCGACATACGCAGCAGGTCGTAGTTGTGCAACAGGCTGCCGGCAATGGTGTTCTCTATCGCCAGCATACCGATTACCGTCGGGTCGCGTTTGATGTTCTCAAACACCTGCTCGAATGTAGCGCAACATATTATCTGTATCTGTTCGCCTTCAAAATACTGATGGGCCGCAATGTCGTGGAACGACCCGATTTCTCCTTGTATTGCTATTCTCTTCATATCTTTGTTATCAAAAAATCCCGCCTCAGTACGTGAAGCGGGACTTTGATGTTACCTTCTTAAAGGTTTATCTTGTCATAAGTTGAAATCTACACGCAACTTCCCGCTTCACAGTTCCCTGCAAAGTAAAAATAAAAGTAATAAAAGTATGCGTATGACTTACTCATAATGTATTCTCTTTTTATTGTTGGTTGCAAAAGTATAATTTTTATTTGAGACTCACAAACATTTGCTAATATTTTTTCAATGTTTTGTTTCAGTTGATAGTTTTCCTGATTATTATGCTTTCATTTGTGAGTCCCGACTGCCCTATCCCAATCCCAGCGGATTGTTGGCGTAGGCCTTGCGTGTCTTCGCCTCTATGCCTTCTGAACTGAAATCACCGTTTATGTCGGTAATATCCTTCGGACTCAGCTCCAGCACCTTTTGCATATCAGCCGCCGCGCCTTCCTTGTCGCCGGTCTCCATGAGCAACGCTCCACGCTCCTTGTAGGCTTCGATGGAGAACGGATTGACATCTATCACTTTATTATATACATTAACGGCCTCGTCTGCATTGCCCTTTGCGTGTTCCAACCTGGCTTTCAGCATCAGCACATCCTCGTTGTCCTGCGTGTTGTCCATCAGCCATTGCGTGTCGCTTTCAGCACCCTGCACGTCGCCCATAGCCAAGAGAGTCTCGCCTCGCAACAGATATGCATCGCCATACTTATCATCAAGCGTGATGGCGCGTGTCAGCATTGCAATTGTATTTACCACATCCCCCTGCCCTTTGCTTGCTCTCGCATAGAGATATGACACCAGCGGATTTTCCCTATCTATGAGCAGAGCCTTCTCACAAGCGTCGCCCATAGCCACATAGTCTTCCATCATATATGCCACATTAGCCATACGGATGAAGATTTGCTGGTTATCGGGTTGCGCATCGGCCAGTTTCCGAAGTTCATCGTAGGCATCGGTCAACTCATTTTGTTGTATCAGCACCTGCGAAAGATAGTCGTGTATCTCTAAATCATCCTTTATTTCGAGAGCGTGCCGGAAGCATTTTGTAGCGTAATCAAGCTGTCCGGAGCGCATGGCGCGCACACCGTCATACTTCAACACGTCGAAATTCTTAGCCTCGTCTTCTTTCTTTTTCTCTTCGGAGGTCTCAACCTTTCCTCCGAACAAAGCCTTGAAAAAATTCATATCGTTTAATATTATTGTTTCTCTTTCAACTTCTTATAATCATTAGCCGGAATCACATCCGTACGTTCCCACTTAGGCCATGAGTCATCCATGATAACGGGTTTCTTTCCCGCCTCTTTATAGGTCTTAAACACGAACCGAGCATTCAGATAGCCTTCCGCCCCGTCGCGCGCTATCACGTAACAATACATCGTACTCACGTATCCTTCCGCCCGGCCGTCTTTCTTCACGGTCTCGCTCAACCACTCCGTCTGCGGCAGC
>ENA-OPDG01000813-OPDG01000813.1-human-gut-metagenome-genome-assembly--contig:-NODE-813-length-26033-cov-19.453230_pt1 | contig 26033 bp, 18 predicted proteins | sample MGYA00241259_ERZ501498 | MGnify/ENA primary metagenome ERZ501498 (study PRJEB25962, sample SAMEA2042582) | human gut metagenome | biome: human gut; feature: human-associated habitat; material: faeces... | reverse complement strand
ACCATACCGATTACAGTACCCAAGAATCCCAAAGACGGAGCCATAGCGATGAACAATGTAATCCAAGAACATCCTTTTTCAAGGTAACCAGCCTGAACACCACCGTAAGAAACAACTGAACGTTCAACTACGTCCAAACCTTCGTCGATTCTCATCAAACCCTGATAGCAGATAGAAGCAACAGGACCACGAGTGTTACGGCAGATTGTCTTAGCACCTTCTACATCACCTTTTTCCAAAGCAGCTTCAATTTTAGCCATCAATTTCTTCACGTCAACTTCAGCCAAGCTCAAGTAAATAATACGTTCAATACAGAAAGCCAAACCAAGTACCAATGCGATAGCAACCAAAGACATGAAGCCTGCGTCACCTTCGATAAACTTAGTCTTTAATTCTTTGTGCAAACCACCTTCTTCAACAACTGCAGGTGCTGCTGCTTCATCAGCTGCTGCTACTTGTTCTGTCTGAGCCGGAGCTGCTGTAGCTGTAGAATCCTGAGCCATAGCTGTCTGAGTCATTCCAAATGAGAGGACTCCCATCACTGCAAGAATTGCAAATAACTTTTTCATTGTGTGTCTAATTTTTAAGATTAAATAATTAATAGTTATAAATTGTTTTTAATTGTTTCATCTTTTTCTCACTGCGGAGAGAACGGGATTCGAACCCGTGATACGCTTTTGGCGTATACACGCTTTCCAGGCGTGCCTCTTCAACCACTCGAGCACCTCTCCTTTTTAATCAGCCGGAGCCTCATTTCAGCCATTTTTGTACCCCGCGCTGATTTCAGTCACAAATGTATTCTTTTTTTTCGTCTTACATAACATCAAGCCTGCAAAAGTTTACTTTTGAAGTCGAAATTAATAAACTTTAAAAACTTTTCTCCGCATTTGTGAAGACTTTTAAAGCATTTTCCGTGGTCCGGGAGGCGATTTCCGACAAAGGTACTCCATAGATTACCGAAAGACATTCTGCCACCTTTACCAGATTTGCACTTTCATTCCGTTTGCCACGATAAGGTACAGGAGCCAAATAAGGTGAGTCGGTTTCGAGCACGACGCGCTTCAAAGGCACATTCTTCAAGACTTCGGGAAGGGTACTTTTTTTGAAAGTAACCACTCCGTTTATACCTAACATAAAAGATTCGTACTCCAACAGCCGTTCTGCATCTTCACTAGTACCCGTGAAACTGTGGAAGATTCCCCGCAAGGCTGTATGCTTGTAACCCGACAAAACCTCCAGCAGTTCCGGATAAGCTTCCCGGCAATGTATAATCAGAGGCAGGTCGTATTCCAGTGCCCACTTCACCTGTTCTTCAAAGACAATCATCTGCTCCTCACGGAAGGTCTTGTCCCAATACAAGTCAATACCCACCTCACCGATTCCATAAAAGCAATGAGAAGAAGAAGAAGTCAGATACCCTTTCACTTTTTCCAGACGTTCCTTCCAACCGGCATCTACCGATGTGGGATGAAAACCAATCATCGGGTAGCAGCAATCGTGTGCCTCACACAGCTTGAGCATAGCCTCGACCGTCGTATCATCAATGTTAGGCATAAACAAGCGGGTCACTCCTGCTTCGACTGCACGAATCACCGCCAGTTCACGGTCAACATCAAACTCTTCGGTATAAAGATGGGTATGAGTATCAATCAGAGCGTTCATATCTTTACAGTTTACGGTCCATTAAATGACAAACAAACTTCTTCAGTTCTTCTTTAAGAGAAGATTCCACGTTTACCTTATCCAGCAACTCCAGTCCTTCCTTATAATAGGCATCAATGCGAGCCTGACAAAGTTCAGGAACTCCTACCTTATTATATAGAGCTGTAACCGACTGGATTTTTTCTTCAGCCACGTAGTCCGTAGCACGAAGCCAGTTCTGTAACGTTTCCTTATCTTCTCCTTCAGCCAGGCTCAAGGCGGTAATCAGCATAAAGGTCTTCTTATTGCAAAGAATATCTCCTCCAATCTTCTTTCCAAAGACAGCCGGATCACCATACACATCCAGGTAATCATCCTGCAACTGGAAAGCCAGTCCCATCTTAATGCCAAAATCATAGAGCAACTGCGCATCCTTTTCAGGAGCACCTCCCAAGATGGCACCAATTTTCAAGGCTGCCGCAAGCAACACGGAAGTTTTCAGACGAATCATTTCGATATACTCGTCGACCGTCACATCCAGACGATGTTCGAACTCCATGTCCCACTGCTGTCCTTCGCATACCTCAAGAGCGGTACGGCCAAACACTTCCATCACGCGTTCCACACATTCAAGCGGACATTCCTTCATCATGAACTGATAAGCAAGAATCAGCATTGCATCCCCGGAAAGGATAGCCGTATTCTCATCCCATTTTTTATGTACCGTAGGCTTGTTGCGGCGCATATCCGCTTTATCCATCAGGTCATCGTGCAGCAAAGTAAAGTTATGATAGGTTTCAATGCCTGCTGCCTGTGAAAAGATACGGGTCACATCTTCCTTATATAAATTATAAGCCAATAGCATCAGCACCGGGCGCAAACGCTTTCCGCCCAACCCCAATACATACTCAATCGGATCATAAAGTCCCATCGGCTCCCGCATATAAGAAAGGTTTCCGATATATTCGTGAATCTGCTGTAACAATTGTTCGCTTGTCTGTTGTTTCATGGAAATGTAATTTAAGATAAGAGAAAAAAGAAAGGCTGCAAAAATGCAGCCTTCACTTTATTATAACGGTCAATAGATTACTGCAACTTAAAGGTTACAGGCACGGTATATTTTACACGTACAGCTTTACCACGCTGCTTACCTGGTTTCCATTTCGGCATCATCTTGATCACGCGGAGTGCTTCCTTATCCAAGTACGGGTCTACACTACGCATAACCACCGGGTCAACGATAGAACCATCCTGGTTAACCACGAACTGGATGATTACACGTCCCTGTACACCGTTTTCCTGTGCGATAGTCGGATACTTGATGTTCTTACCGATGAACTTCAAACATTCAGCCATACCACCCGGGAATTCCGGCATTTCTTCTACCACCTGGAAAATCTGCTGTTCTTCCGGTTCTTCTTCTTCTACTTCAACCGGTACATACTTGATTTCCACAGCCTGGTTGTTTTCTTCACTTGACTGGATAGTAGATTCTTCTACGTTTGCATCATTTTCTGCAATCTGAAGAACTTCTTCCACTTTCGGAGCTTCAGGAGGAGGAGGTGCCTGCTTCTGTTCTTCCTGTTCAGTGATAGGAATCATTTCCTCTTCAAAGATTGGTTCGGTGATACCGGTATCGGTAGTGACCTGCTTGTCACGTTCTGTCCATTCGAACGCTACAAACATCGCTGCCAAGATCAGTACGAAACCTACCAATAACCACGTGGTCTTTTTACCCTCGAGGTCCGCTTTCGGCGATTTCTTGACTTCCATAAATGTGTTTATTAAAGGTTAATACTCTATACGTGGCAAAGGTAGCATAATTCCCCGAAACTCCGACACCCCAACATAAAAATAATGTAAAACAATGCATATTTTTTATTCCGCACTTGAAATAATCAGCATATCGCCTTGCGTGTTCTATGTTTCCCAGTGCGGAAACGTAGGGTTCACGCAGGGAAAGGAAACGTAAAAAACACAAACAGGTATCCGAATCATTGCTACAACGTTTTTTCATCTCTGGAATTCCAAACAAATTTCTACCTTATATTATAAGGAAGAGACGCCAAAAACTTTATCCAAAACATCCGATATACAAAGGATTTACACTATCTTTGTCAATGCGAAATCTATTTTATCGAAGCCGAAACATGAAAAAAATTATTATTGCCATCGACGGATTCTCTTCCTGCGGGAAAAGTACCATGGCTAAAGACTTAGCCAAAGAAATCGGATACATCTATATAGACAGCGGCGCCATGTACCGGGCCGTTACACTGTATTGTCTGGAAAACGGATTGTTCAATGCCGACGGAAGCATTCAGGAAGAAGCGCTCCGCCAGCAGATGGGACAAATCCAGATTTCCTTCCAGCTCAACCCAGAAACCCAGCGCCCCATAACCTTCCTCAACGGGAAGAACGTGGAAGAACGTATCCGCACCATGGAAGTCTCCTCGCATGTCAGTCCGGTGGCAGCACTCGACTTTGTGCGCAAGGCCTTAGTTCAGCAACAGCAGGAAATGGGCAAGGAAAAAGGAATCGTGATGGACGGAAGAGACATCGGAACAGCCGTATTCCCGAATGCGGAACTGAAGATTTTCGTGACAGCCTCTGCCGAAATCCGTGCACAGCGCCGTTACGAGGAACTCAAAGCCAAAGGTCAGGATGCTTCGTTCGAAGAAATTCTTCACAACGTGGAAGAACGCGACCGCATCGACCAGAGCCGGGCAGTTAGTCCCCTGCGCAAGGCTGACGACGCGATTTTACTGGACAACAGTCACCTGACCATTGCCGAACAGAAACAATGGCTGAAAGAACAATTTGAAAAAGCTGCACATGCATCACATTGAAATAGATAAGGACTCAGGATTCTGCTTTGGAGTGACGACAGCCATTTCAAAAGCAGAAGAAGAACTGGCAAAGGGCGCACCTCTGTATTGCCTGGGGGATATCGTACACAACGGGCAGGAGTGCGAGCGACTGAAGGAAATGGGATTGATTACCATCAACCACGAAGAGTTTGCCCGCTTGAAGAATGTAAAGGTCTTGCTGAGAGCACATGGAGAACCTCCTGAGACTTACGAACTGGCCCGGAAAAACCACATCGAAATCATTGATGCCACTTGTCCGGTAGTACTGCGACTGCAAAAAAGAATCAAGCAGGAGTACGACACCACCCCCCACGACAAAGACAGACAGATTGTTATTTACGGGAAAAACGGCCATGCCGAAGTGTTGGGACTGGTGGGCCAGACCGAAGGCAAAGCCATCGTCATCGAGAAGCTGGAAGAGGTCAGCAAACTGGACATGAACAAAGACATCCGCCTGTATTCGCAGACGACCAAATCGCTCGACGAATTCCGCCAGATAGTGTCCTACATCGAGGCCCATATTTCACCGGAAGCCTCCTTCCAGTACTTCGATACCATCTGCCGTCAGGTAGCCAACCGCATGCCGCATATCCGGGAGTTCGCCGCCAGTCACGACCTGATTTTCTTCGTTTGCGGACATAAGAGTTCCAACGGGAAAATCCTCTTTCAGGAATGTAAGAAAGTCAACCCTAACTCTTACCAGATTGACAAACCGGAAGAGATTGACAAGGCCTTATTGTCACATGCACATTCCATTGGAATCTGTGGAGCCACCTCTACCCCTAAATGGCTGATGGAAGCGTGTAAAAAAGTTATAATGGACGAATAATAAAGAAGAAAATCAGTTACAATATAAATTCATATTTGTACTTTTGCTTCATAAAAATCAAACTAACAACTAACAATTATGGGAACTATTAAATGTATTGGTATTCTTACATCCGGAGGAGATGCTCCCGGCATGAACGCCGCAATCCGTGCAGTCACCCGCTCTGCCATCTACAACGGATTACAAGTTAAAGGTATCTACCGTGGATATAAAGGATTGATTACAGGAGAAATCAAGGAATTCAAGACTGAAAATGTCAGCAATATCATACAATTAGGAGGTACCATCCTGAAAACAGCTCGCTGTCAGGAATTCCGTACACCGGAAGGCCGTCAGATAGCTTATGAAACTATGAAACGCGAAGGTATTGATGCACTGGTAGTCATTGGTGGTGACGGTTCGTTGACCGGTGCCCGCCTGCTGGCTCAGGAATTTGATGTACCTTGTATCGGACTGCCCGGTACCATCGACAACGACTTGTATGGTACGGACACAACCATCGGATATGACACTGCCCTGAATACAATTTTGGACGCAGTAGATAAAATACGTGATACCGCTACTTCACACGAACGTTTGTTCTTTGTGGAAGTAATGGGACGCGACGCCGGCTTCCTGGCATTGAACGGTGCCATTGCTGCGGGTGCCGAAGCTGCCATCATTCCGGAATTCAATACGGAAGTGGACCAGTTGGAAGAGTTCATCAACAACGGTTTCCGCAAATCAAAGAGCAGTTCTATCGTGCTGGTAGCTGAAAGTGAAATCACTGGAGGAGCCATGCACTATGCAGAACGTGTGAAGAACGAATATCCGCAGTACGACGTACGTGTGACTATTTTAGGACACTTGCAGCGTGGTGGACGCCCGACTGCACACGACCGTATCATTGCCAGCCGTATGGGAGTAGCCAGCATCCAGGCCCTGATGGAAGGTCAGCGCAACGTCATGATTGGTATCGAAAACGACCAGATTGTGTACGTTCCGTTTGCCAAGGCTATCAAGAACGACAAGCCTATCGACCGCGAACTGGTTAGCGTATTGAACGAGTTGTCAATCTAACAGAACATTCCATATAAAGAATCCCCCTTCAAAAAGCATTTAAACATCTTTTGAAGGGGAATTTTTGTATACTGTATTTTCTTCTTTTATTTTCTCCGGCGATTTCTGCGGTGCGTACGTGTATGACGTTTATAACGTATCCAGCGGCGGCGAATCTGCCAGGCACTCAGCCCTACTACCACCAAAAGAATCAGAATCACAATCCCGCTATTCAGGTTGTCGCCTTTTACACGCGACCAGATTTCCAATACATCTACGGTCTTGTCTCCAAAGTCACGTATCATGGCACAACGGGCTATCACAGACTTGTCGGGATACTGTGTGTTACGCAGCTTCACCTTCTGTGCTTCCGGACCGAAGAAATAACTGGCATCGACTTCCGTATCCAGGGTAGAATCAATACAAGCTTCCAGAATTTCCGGAGCAGCAATGGCACTCACATACCCGTTCTCTTCCATGTTACGCAAAGCGATGTCCGGTCTACAAAGGAAGTTGATAAAATAACTGGCTGCCTTAGGATTCTTGGCATACTTAGGAATTACCCATCCGTCGTACCACACATTGCTGCCTTCTTCTGGAATGGTATAGGCAAGGTCCACTCCTACCGTTGCCGCTTCTTCCATAGCCCATTGTGCGTCTCCGCTCCAGGTCATGTTCATCCAGGCCTTGCCTTTTGTCATCATTTCCTTACCAAAATCTGCTTCCCATCCGGCCACATTCGGCTTCAACAGTTTCAGATACTTTTCCACCGAATCCATGGAAGCCGGTGAATAGTCGTTCATCAGGTCAGCCACACTGCGGGTACTGTCTTTCAAATCCTCGCGATGCGCATACAGCAAAGCCATGCCATACGAATCGCGATAGGCATCCTTCATCAGAATCTTGCCGGAAAAGCGTTTCTCCCACAAGCATCCCCATGACTTCAGGTCTTTTTCGGAAACAAACTGCTTGTTGTAAAGCAGTCCGGCCGTACCCCACATATAGCACACGGCATAACGGCTGGCCGGCAAATCGCCTTTCACCGTCAGTTTATCTATCTGCTGACGGATATAGGGTGCCACTCCGTTCATGTAATTGGGTGAATGAGCAAAAGCCGTATCAATAGGCTGCAACAAGCCTTTGTGCAGCATTCGTTCGATGATATACTCGGAAGGACACACCACATCAAAGTCTTCATGCCCTTTCTCAATCTTTGTCAGCATGATTTCGTTGATGTCAAACGTCTGATACACGATGCGGATATCTTCTCCCGTCTGTTCCTTATAATATTCCTGAAAATCTTCCAGTACGCCTTCACCTATGTAGTCTGCCCAGTTGTACACCTTGAGCACGTTTTCGCGCGATTCATTGGCGTTGTAGCATCCTGTCAACAGATAGCACACACACAAAGCCACCCACCAGTTCCACCTTTTCATCTTCTGTTTCATTTATTCTTTGCTTTGTCAGCTCTACGGTTAATAATAATCAGCATCACCAGTATCACCACAAAAATCACGGCCGACAGCGGACGAAGTTCCGGCGTCAGACCACCCTTGCGGGCATCGGCATAAATATAGGTAGAAAGCGTTTCCAGTCCCTGATTTCCGATGGTAAACACCGTTACCGCAAAATCGTCGATGGAAATGGTCAGTGCCAGCAGGAATCCGCTCACCATTCCCGGACGAATCTCCGGAATAATCACTTTCCACAAAGCCTGCATAGGAGTAGCTCCCAAATCGAGTGCGGCCTCATACAGGTTCGGATTCATCTGTTTCAGGCGCGGCAACACACTCAGCACCACATACGGAGTACAGAAGGTGATGTGTGCCAGCACTACGGTGGTAAATCCCTGGGTAATGCCTAATGACACAAACAGCAGGAACAAGGAAATACCGGTAATAATATCTCCGTTCAATATAGGAATGGTATTGATGAATCCCATGGCTTTCCGGCTGCGGGCCTTCAGATTGTAGATTCCGATGGCAGCCACACTTCCCAACAAGGTTGATACCGTCGCAGCAATAAAGGCAATGGCTATTGTGTTTATCAGCGCATTCATCAGGGAATGATGTGCTCCGGTGTTACACAAGGAGCGGTACAGGTTGAGCGAAAAGCCGGTCCAGTTGCCCAATACCTTTGCATCGGTAAAGGAATAAATCACAATAATCAATATCGGAGCATACAGCAACAGCAGCAATACCCAAAGATAGGTTTGCATCAGCACTTTCTTTACCATACCTGTCCTCCTTTCTCTGAATCACTCTTTTCATCAGAACTAAAGAGTGAAGTGGCCGCAATCAGGAACAGCATAATCAAGGAAAGGGCTGCTCCATAGTTCCACATACTGTTGTTGATATTCTCCTGAATAGTCGTACCAAACAACTTGATGTTGTTCATGGTCAGCAATTCTGCAATGGCAAAAGTAGAGATGGTCGGCATAAACACCATCATGATGCCGCTCACCACTCCGGGCATGGACAGAGGGAATACCACCTTCCTGAATACCTGAAAAGAATTGGCACCCAAATCCTGTGCTGCTTCCACATAACTCGGGTCCATCTTCTGAAGGGTATTGTAAATCGGATAAATCATGAAAGGAATGAAGTTGTAAATCATTCCGAATATCAACGCTCCTTCTCCTAAAGGCAGACTGGCAAAGTCGAACAAAGCTACAGTAGCCAGCGTACGTATCAGGATGTTGACCCACATCGGCAGGATAAACAGCAGAATCAGCGTACGCGAATAGCTTGAATTACTGCGGCTCAGAATCCAGGCCGCCGGATACCCCAATACGATACAACCTATCGTAGTCAGTATGGCTATGCCGATGGAATAAATAAAGGTATTGACTGCTTCCGGATGGGCAAGGAACTTCCGGAAGTTTTCAAGCGTCATACGACCTGCATCATCGGTAAATGCATATACCACAATTAGCAGAAGCGGAACAATCACAAAAATGATAGAGAAAATGAGATAAGGAAGTGTCCAGCTTCGGCGTGAAAGAAAAAACAAACGCAGTTTATTCATCGTTCCTCCTGTTTTACACGTACCCGAATATCTTCAGGAGCAATGGAAATGCCCACACGGTCTCCATCATCCCACACATCGTTCGTATCGACAAACACATTCTCATCCCAGTCTGACCATACCGTCAGGTGGTAATGGTTTCCTTTGTACAAAATAAACTTGACTTCTCCGGTCAGCATGCCGTCTTCTGCATTGTCCAGCAAGTTGATTTTTCCGAAATCCACGTCTACCAGCACATCGCCTAATGGCACTCTCTGAAGGTCTACCGGTGCACACTCAAACTCACATCCTAAGAATTCCACATGAGTTTCATCGATAAGCTTGCCTTCAAAGGTATTGCAGATACGCTCTTTCTTCATGATGTGAATATCAAACGGCTTGACCAGCATACCCACTTCGGTTCCGGCCTCGAAAGCGTGATAATCCTGCACCACAAACTCATAGCCGTGGCACAACACCACCATTTCATAGTGTACTCCTTTAAAGATACACGATTGTACGGTACCACGAAGCTGTGCCATATCCGACACCGGGAATATATACAAATCCTCCGGACGAATCACCACATCCACCGGCGTGTTTTCGCCGAATCCTTCGTCCACACATTCAAAGTCACGATCGCAGAAATGTACCAACTTATCTTTCACCATGACTCCGTTCAAGATATTACTTTCTCCGATAAAGTCGGCCACGAACGAGTTAATCGGCTCATTGTAGATGTCGGTAGGGGTACCAATCTGCTGGATACGTCCCTCACTCATCACCACGATGGTATCACTCAATGTCAGGGCTTCTTCCTGATCGTGCGTCACATACACAAAGGTAATGCCCAGCGTCTTGTGCATTTCCTTCAACTCCATCTGCATGTCCTTACGCATCTTCAGGTCAAGCGCAGCCAGTGGCTCGTCCAGCAACAATACTTCCGGCTCGTTCACAATGGCACGGGCAATGGCCACACGCTGCTGCTGTCCACCCGAAAGCGAATTGACATCGCGGTACTCATAATCGGTCATGCCCACCATTTTCAAGGCAGCCTTTACTTTTTTAAGTACCGTATCCTTTGGCATCTTTTTCAGTTTCAAGCCAAAAGCGATATTATCATACACATTCAGATGAGGGAACAAGGCATATTTCTGGAAAACTGTATTGACAGGACGCTTGTGAGGAGGAGTCTGGGTAATCTCCTCCCCTGCAATACGAATCACCCCTTCCGAAGCGGTCTGAAATCCCGCTATCAGGCGCAGCAAGGTCGTCTTACCGCATCCCGAAGGGCCCAAAATGGTTACAAACTCTCCCTTTTTGATGGATAAATTGATATTATCCAAGGCTGTTTTTTCACCAAAAAACTTTGATACACCCTTTACCTCTATAATAGGTTTAATTTCACTTTGCATCATTTCTTGAAAATTAGTTCGCAAAGTTACATATTAATTCATTTCACAAGGCATATCACCCTTATTTTTCTTCCTTATTTTTAATTAGTCCAATAGGAACAAGCCATTTTGAATATTTATTCATTACTTCTGCTTCAACCCGGAGAAATACATTTCCAGTAGTTTTCTGGCTGCCGAGAAAGACGTGGCCCGTCCTTCCAGCACATCCTTTTCCTGCAAGGGAAGCAAGGAAGCAATTTCCGGATTCTGATAGAAGCTGTCGCGCAAATGCTCATTGATGGTTTCATACATCCAGTATTTGGCCTGCTCGTTCCGACGGTGTTCAAAATAACCGTTCTTACGGACAAAGTCGATGTAGGCATACACCATATCCCAGATTTCCTTGACACCGATATTATAAAATCCGGAATACGTCAGCACCTGAGGAGTCCATCCGGATTCGGGAGCAGGGAAAAGATGGAGCGCATTACGGAAATGCGTAGCCGCCAACTGTGCCTTCTCTACATTATTTCCATCGGCCTTGTTGATAATGATACCATCGGCCATCTCCATGATACCGCGCTTGATGCCCTGCAACTCATCGCCCGTACCGGCCAGCTGAATCAGCAGAAAGAAGTCTACCATGGAATGCACGGCAGTTTCACTCTGACCTACTCCCACAGTTTCGACAAAGATTTTATCAAATCCGGCAGCTTCACACAAGATGATGGTTTCACGGGTCTTACGGGCCACACCGCCCAATGAGCCCGCCGAAGGACTGGGACGAATAAAGGATTTAGGATGCACCGACAATTTTTCCATTCGGGTCTTGTCCCCCAAGATACTTCCTTTGGAACGTTCACTGCTGGGGTCTATGGCTAACACGGCCAACTTTCCCCCTTTTTCTTCGAGTACATGCAGACCGAATACATCAATCGACGTACTCTTTCCGGCACCGGGCACTCCGCTGATACCGATACGGATAGAATTACCCGAATAAGGAAGGCATTTTTCAATGACCTCCTGTGCCAGCACCTGATGTTCCGGCTTGACACTTTCTACCAGCGTGACCGCCTGGCTCAGCATGGTCACATCGCCTTTCACAATACCTTCCACATACTCGGCAGCAGAATACTGACGACGTTTGGGTTTCTTTCTCAGATTCAGATAAGGATTAACAATGGAGGGTTGTTCCACTCCCTGGTTCACAGTTAACCCCTTATAAGCTTCGTTGTTTTCGGGGTGTTCCATAAAAGTTTTTATTTTTCGGACGATTTCAGCCGGGCTTTCACACGGATGGTAATCATCGGTTGGTTAGGATCATCGGTAATCATCAGGACACGGGGCGTACCTTTCACACGGTGAAGGTTCTGTGCCAGCACAGTAATCTTCATCTTGGTCGATTCACCCGGTTTCAGCACTCTCTTTTTCAGTTTCACGGCCAAAGCCATGCTGAACACCTGCATATCCTGAATATTCAGGTCAGAGCGACCTGTATTTGAAATGACAATCGTCTGTGACTTCTTTTGGTTGGGTTTCAAATCCACAAATTCCAGTTCCTTAGCCGACAACGTAATCTGAGGAGGATTGTTTTTCTGCTGTTCGGTCAACTTGGAGAAGTCAGGCAACAGAGCCACAGATACAGGTATTTCATTCTCACTGCCGACTTTATCACCCGGGAAGCGGGACAAATAGACAGAAGCACGTGTAATACCTAATTTCGGCAATTTCTCAGAATCCAGTGTCACCAGAATCTTTCCGGTCTTTCCACGTCCCAGTTTTTCAGGCACGGCCTTAGCCTCCAGATAAGGAGGAAGGTGCATCAGCACAGGTGAATAAGCCTTGTTGGAAGTATTGGCCACCAACAACTCAATGACCGGACGGTCTCCCTTATTGACCGATTTAAAATCAAGTTCTTCCTGATTCAAACGAATGGCACCGATGGCATAAGGATGCGTAAAGGAATAGTTCTTGGCATCGGCTGTCACCTCTCCGTTAAAGTCCAGATAAATGGGCAGAGAAGCTGCATTGCAATACACACCCACGTCTTTATAGAAATGCCCGATGGCTTCCGCATCGAACACCACCGTAATCTTTCCTTTTCCTCCGGCAGGTACAGGTTCTTCTGTCCATTGTGCCTTGGCACATCCACAGGAAGTCGTCACATTGGAAATAACCAACGGCTTGTCTCCCGTATTGGTAAACTGATAAGTCACGGTTGCCGGAGTGCGCCACAACACGTAGCCCAAGTCCTTAGTAGTCATATCAAAGGATATTTTAGGCTGAGCCCATAAGGACATGCAAGCGACAACACACAAAAAAAGAAGGGTATATATTCGTTTCATTGATTTTATTCTTTCTAAATTACGGAAACAAAGATAGGGAGAAAACGGAAACAAGCAAAATCAAGTCTGAAAATTTATTTTCTCCATAACCTCAGAACTTTGTAAAAACGTCCGAACCGGAATCCCGGCCCGGACGTGATTTTATTCGATATATAATGTATATCCTTCCGTATGACTGCCAAACTCAGGAGCGTATAGTGACTGTATTTCCGATGTACCTGCCTGATATACTCCCGAACGGTCTACATGCACTTCATATTCAATGACGTAGGTTCCTTTCCGCAAATGATCCATAAAGAAGGTAGTCGCCGCATCACCACTTACCCGATACCGTCCCAAGCCATCGGACCATTCGTAGCCTGAGATTTGCCGCACTGGTTCCATACAAGCCGCACGTTCGTCTTTCAGGCATACAAAATCCATATCCCGGTCGGCACGGAGAGTCAGGCGCACCGTCAGCTTATCGCCAACCTGCAACTTTTCTTTGACAGACAAGGCCTTACCTTTATATATATACTCACGTGAAACTTGCAGGCCCTTTCCTTCAAATGCCTTCACACGGTCCATATCTTCCAGATATTGTGCATACACAGCCCCCCATCCGGCAGCTTTTCCCGTATGACTTACGGTCAGCGTCTTCATCTCTGCCTCCGCTCCACTTAACGTATGACTGATACAGCCCAGTCCGTCTTTCGGAGTTTCCAGTGTGACATTGCCTGCCACCGCCTGCATCTGTCCGGCTTCTGTCAACGCCATGCCATCTGCCAGCAAGGCATACACCGCATCCGCCGTAGCCAATGGCGTATTCCAGCACTGCACCTGCTTTTGTTTCAGCAACCAGCGTTTCATTTCCTCCAGCATCTCTTCATCCTTCTCCACGTGCTGAATAGCCTCCATGGCAGCCACCTGCGTCGGAATGCGGTAACCGTTCCATGCGTATCCGGCTTTCGGCGTATCAAAATAACGTCCCATTTCCGGTGTCACTACCGTATATTCCTTAATCGAACGTACCAGTATTTCTGCCTGCGTATGTTTTCCCTGTGCCTGCAGAATCCGGGCAATCAATGCCTTCTCATAAATGGAATAAGTAGCAGAACGGTTTTCCAGTTTAGAGGTCATGTATTCCTTTGCCGCCTTGTTCACCTTTTCTCCTGCCACCGCATCCAGTGATGCAATATACAGATACCTCACCGCCAGCTCACTTGGCCATTGCGGGCTTTTCTTACGAGCCTCGTTTTTCTTCAGGTTCTCATATTCCTGACAGAAGGCATTTTCCAGGTAATTCAAGCCTTTCAAATACATTCCGGCCACTTGCGCATCCGCCATGATATGCATGGATTTCAGTCGGGCCAGCAGTTCCACCACCTGCGTAGTAACCAACCGGCTTCCCTGCATGCCGTTGAACCAACTCCAGCTTCCATCCCCTTTTTGCAAGGCCTTCAATTTTTCTACGGTCTGCTCCATGCGGTAATTCATCGTATTCAGGTCGAACAACAATCCCATCCGTTGTCTCTGCTCCTGTTCATCTGCCGCCTGAGCCAGCCAAGGTGTTTCGGCCAGCAACAAGCTTTTCAGTTCCTGGTTTTTCTCCAGTTCACTCCACAAAGTTTCTTTCTTTACTCCTTGCTTTTTCCAAGCTTCAAACACAGGCTGAATCTGCGGATTCAGTTCCACAATTTTCCGTGCCACCGCATTGGCGTAGTAAGCCGAAGCCCAGGAGAACGCATCGTCCTGCTGCGGATTTCCTACTACCGGAAGTGACTGTACGGCATACCATATCGGAGTAGAAGTCAGTTCGATGGTCAGCTGCAGGTTCTGGGCCGTTTTGCTCTGTCCGTTAAACAAATCCTTCAGGTTCACTTCCTGAGATTCCCTGCCTTTCACCTGCAAGGACAAGGTTTCCGTCATCCATTGCTTGTCAGTCAGCACAGGAAGATAATGCTGTTCTCCGTCACTAAACTCGCCAGCCTCTGCTTTTATCCGGCAAATCAAGACCTCACCATCCATATTTACAGGGAAAGTAAAACGTACACTACCCGTTTCTCCTGCCTTCACCTGAAAATCCTGCACAGCCTGATACACCACACTTTCATCCATCGGATTCACCAATTCCAGACGTACCGTCCCTTTCACCTCTTCCGCCGACAGATTCATCAAAGAAGCTGCCAGTGAAGCTTCATCCCCTCTACGAAGGAAACGAGGCAAATTAGGCTGAATCATAAACGGTTTTTCGGTCCGGGTTTCTGCCTGCAGAAGTCCGTAATCCATGTGGCGGGTATGTGCCAGTCCTCTGAATTTCCATTGCGTCAACGCGTCCGGTACGGTAAATACCAATCGCACGGTTCCGGTTGAATCTGTACGCAAATCAGGATAGAAGAAAGCCGTTTCTGCAAAATTCTCACGCAAAGTCATCGTCTGTTCCGTTTCCAAAGAAACCGTTTCAGACTGAAGTGCTACTTCTACCACTCCATCGTCCTGCGTGAATCCCGCCTGCGCATTCAAAGCCTCATCCGCCCTCATGGCATCTGGTGCTGCAGCCGCAGCCTTCATCATGATTCCTGCCCCGCGTACCATCAGACCGTTTCGAGAGAAGGTTCTATACTGACGCAAAGAAGGAACCCACAACCGACTATACAACTGCCAGTTGTCAGGAGTATATACAGAAGACAATGAATAAGTATAGAAAGGCGAATAAGCCATCGCGATACTATTCACTGACTGAATAAACGGCATGACTGAAGGAGTATACCGGCCGAAGCCCAACTGGAAATTCCACGGATTATCCCACAGACGGTCGAGTGAGGCATCATACAAGGTAGCCAGCAGACGGGCATCTGCCGGTTTGCCTGCCGCATCCAGAATCTGCATGGTCCAGGTTTCTTCTGTACCCGGGCGCAAACGGTCGCGGAAGACCTCCCACTTCAATGTCAGTTTTTTCTCTGGTACCGGACGTTTCAAAGCGACTTGCTTGGAATACCAGATACCGTCTTTCATAAATCCAAAGCTGACAGTGATTCCATCGCCGTATTCCGGCAGCCACGTATAATCAAACGAACGGATTTCCTCGTTCAGCACAAACGAGTCAGACACCAGCATCCGGTTGCCACTGTACACATGATAGAACAAATGTACATTCTTTTCACTGCTACCCACATACAAGGTCACCGGCTGCGTTTCCTCCAACTGTGTACCGTCCTGATAGAACCATTCCACAGTCTTTACCGGAGGAACCCGGTCTTTTAACGAAAAGAGTACAAACTCCTGTTCTGCACGACAAGGACGCCCGTGCTCATCACTGGCGGTTACCTCCAGCAAGTATTTTCCGGAAGCCAACTTCTTCCATGCTTCCGGCAGGAAAGGTTGTCCGGATTTCACCGTATCCACCCATACTGTTTGCTGCTTCTTTCCGGCCTCATCCAATGCATAAAGTGAGCCGACCACATCCAATTCCACCGGCTGTTGCTGCATGTTCAAGGCCTGCACCTGCATCTTATCCAGTTTCTCACGAGCCACTTTTCCAGCCAATCCCTTTATCTGTAATCCGATGGCATGTTCACCCACCGGAAGCACCAGTACACCTTCCTGCGTTTCACCGGCCGCATCCGTCACATCCACCTTCACCTGATAACGATAGAATCCGTCCCAGCCTAAGGAGACTTCCGTATCCGGACGTTCCAGACAAACCTTCACCGCAAACGTTCCGTCGGCTGAAGTCATCAGTTCACCCTCTGCCAACTGTTGCTCTCCTGCCATGTTCCGCCAGAACCAGGCCTTTGAACGGGTCAAGGTATAACGCACCTTACCGCCCTGCACCGGTGCACCGGAAAACTTTTTCGCCGTACCTTCCAGTTGCAAGGAATCCCCCATCGTGTAAGCTTCCTGCACTTCCTTCCAGGTGACTTCAAACGTCGGACGCTTGTATTCTTCCACTCGGATATAACAGGAAGCCTTATCCGATTCTATACGGAACATGCCGGCCAATGTTTCCGAAGGTAATTGGAACTCTGCTGAAAATGCGCCAAAGTCATCCGTAGTCAATTCTTTCCGGGCTATCTCCCGGTTATTAGCATCCCGCAAAGCCAGCCAGATGGCCGCATCTTTGCGTACCTCTACACTATCGCCTTCCTGCGTATAAGCCACACCGGACACGTACACCGTCTGCCCCTTGCGGTACAGAGCACGGTCGGTAAACAAATCCATGCGGTCCACCTTCTTCTTGCTGTCATTGACCGTCGGCAACACCCTTCTGGACCAGTAAGCCACCTGCATAAACTCATCCTTGCCTGCACGTGCATGCATCCACAATGATTCTTTCATGTCCGGCACTACTACCTTGCCTTGCTTATCGGTCTTAAATGTCTTATATAAGGTATAATTGCCTGGCACAGGAATGGAATAAAACACCAATTCTGCTCCTGCGACCGGCTTTCCGGTCTTACGGTCTACCACATGACACTCCGTCTGCCTTCCTTCCATCGGGAAAGAAACCACCTGCATTGCAGACAGATGCACTACATCGTATCCTATTTTATCCTGATAGCCGTCGGGGATTGATTTCAATATATAAATTCCCGTCTCGGGCATCCGGCTGGTCAGCACAGAAACCGTATCCTTGTACGTAGGAGTATCCGGCAAGTCCAACCGCACTTTATCCACCAGTGTACCATACTTCTTTATCAGATCCGCATGCTCCAGATTCTGTGCAAACACAGAAGAAGAAGCCTTCAGGTTCAGCCTATACCATTCCAGCGTCGCCCCTTTCAGGTTCTTGCTGGTAACACGAAGTTCCGCTTCCGTCTGCGGATAAGGATGAGTTACCTGCACCGAGAGCGACGGCATGCACACTATGCGCTGCTTATCCTTCAAATCGGCCGTGAATTCCGAAGAAGGATACCGTTTTATTCCTTCTTCTATCACCTTCATTTCGGACACGAAGTCTTGTTTCTGATGATAAAAATCGGCCCATGACACATACAACGCCGCACAGGCATCTACTCCGTCATAGGCTTTTGCCCACGCCTGCAACTGCTCCAGCACCTGCTCGTCCGACAGCTGTTGCGGATACCTCCATCCATTACGCTGCCAGTACATCAATCGCTCCAGACGTGTCAATAATTCCGCGTCACGATTTCCTGCCGCCTCGTATTGTGCAATCAACTTTTCATACTTGTCGAACACTGCCAACTGCACGGCCTTGCTTCCTCCCCCATTCCATAGAAGCTGAAAGATGGACTGGCGCAACAGCAAATCGTACATATTGCCACCGAAATAGCGCTGGCTCCATTTGCCCTGTTCAGCCATCGGACGAAAATCGGTCGTAGCTACGCCTAGCAAAACCTCCTTATCCTTTACTGCCCGGTCAAACTCATACAATGCGCTGTCCACTTCCTGAGGACCGGATTCCAACTTATAGTATCCTGACAGAAACGCCAACACGGCTTTCTGCAAAGGATCGTTCTCCTCTGCAGCCCATGCATTCAGTCGACAAAGTTCACGCTGCAAACTGTCCGGTGTCAGCCCTACCTGACATTCCACCCGCGAAAGATACGCTTTCAACATCTGCGGAGCATTCTTCTCCTTTCTTGCCTTTTCATAAATCTGGTTCACCTGTGAAATCAAGGTCTGCGGCAAATCCTTCTTCCGGGTTTCCTCTACCTCCTTCCAAAGACGGTCGTAACTCTGAGCTATCCCCACCAAAGGGAACATAAAAGCCAACAATCCCGTGGCACATATCAAGAATAGTCTGTTCATCATTTCCAATTTTAAGTTTTACAAGGTTGTCTTTATAAAGATAAAACCAAAACCCTGATTTACTGCACAGATTTTCATTAAAAGAAGTAAAACCACAGAAAATCGAAACAAAAAACGGAGGCTGCCCCTTTCCCTTTTACGGGAATCGGACAGTCTCCGTATCTATTTATCCACTAACGGATATTACTTTTTCGGTGTATTTTCCAGTGTAGCCAGCAAGAAATCATAGAACTTCTTCACTGACGGCACGTGACAGCGTTCTTCCGGTGTATGCGGGCACTGCAAAGTAGGACCAAATGAAATCATATCCAGTCCCGGTACAACCGCACCGATGATACCACATTCCAATCCGGCATGAATCACTTTCACTTCCGGTGTTTCACCAAACTGTGCCTTATAAGATTCCTTCATGGCATGCAGAATCGGAGAGTTTACATCCGGTTCCCATCCAGAGTAGCTGCCAGAACGTTCTACATGCATACCTGCCATAGAGAAACAGCTTTCGATAGCCGTATTGCGATAGTCCTTCATTGATTCGCGAGAGCTGCGTGTCAATACCTTAATGGCAGCCTTTCCATTGCCGATTTCCACGATAGCCAGGTTAGAAGAAGTCTCCACTGTATCCGGGATAGTCGGGATGAAACGTTCCACCCCATTCGGACATGCATAAATCGCGTCCACCAGGTTATCACGGATTTCTTCCGGCACCATCATCTTCGGCAAGTCCACACGTTCTGCCGTAAAGCTGATGTTATCTTCAATGGTAGCGAATTCATCACGCCATACCTGTTCGCATTCACCCACGAATGCCAGCACATCTTCTACCTCCGAAGCCGGTACGGTAATCACTACCTCACATTCACGCGGAATGGCGTTGCGCATGTTTCCACCTTCCCATGACACCAGACAAGCTTCATCGTAAGCAATCACCTGGTTCATGAAGCGAGCCATCAACTTGTTGGCATTAGCATGTCCCCAGCCAATCTGAATACCAGAGTGGCCACCGCGCAATCCCTTCAGTGTCACCTTCAGCGCCACGTCTTCCGGGTCTGTTTCTTCTTCCTTATATTCCAAAGTAGCCGTCAGGTCTTCTCCACCTGCACAGCCAATATAAAGTTCACCTTCTTCTTCTGAATCCAGGTTCAGCAGGATTTCTCCTTCCACCGTGCCCTGTTTCAAGCCGAATGCACCATACATACCGGTTTCTTCATCGGCAGTAATCAGCGCTGTCAGCGGACCGTGTTTCAAGGTCTTGTCTTCCATAATGGCCATAATGGCTGCCACACCCATACCGTTGTCTGAGCCTAATGTGGTACCTTTAGCCTTCACCCATTCGCCGTCTACATAAACCGGAATAGGATCTTTTTCAAAATCATGCTGTGTATGTTTGTCTTTCTGAGGCACCATATCCATGTGAGCCTGAAGGATGACAGACTTCCGGTCTTCCATACCCGGAGTGGCCGGTTTGCGATAGATTATGTTTCCAGCCTCATCCTGAAATGATTCCACACCTACCTGCTTGCCGAATTCCAGCAAGAAAGCCTGAATTTTTTCCAAATGTCCAGACGGACGAGGAATTTGCGTCAACGAATAGAAATGCTTCCACACATTCTGCGGAGCCAAAGAAAGAATTTCGTTCATATTATATTTTTTGATTTTATTCCGGAAAAGCAATTTCACTTCCCGGTCCGTTTCTTATTTACAAGTGGTAAGGCTACAAGCCCGTAAACACCTAGCAAAATTAATAAAAAGGTTTGAATACCGTGCACCAGCAGGGCAAATATTCCGGCATCTTCCTTTCCTACCCCATACATCATCATCATGGTAATGACCGCAAAGTGCCACGGACCCGCTCCGTTAGGGGTAGGAACGGCCACGGCGATACTGCCCACCACAAACATCACCAGTCCAGGCATCCAGCCCAATGAGGCAGAAAAGTCAAAGCAATAGAAACTCACATAGAATTGCAGGAAATAGCATGCCCAGATACCCACGGTGTAAAAAGCGAACAGCCACGGATGTTTTACATGCCGAAGCGACAAACATCCGGCCCACACATCATTCAATATGCCGCGCACTTTCGCAAATACCGTCAAATTGCGAATCAGAAAAAACGCCAGCACACCCAAGGCGAACAGACAGATGAGGGTGATATAAAAGTTGGTGGAAGTAAACAAGCCTGTAAAGAAGCCCATGTTCGTACCGGTCTTTTCAAAGAATGCCGCAAACACACGCGACTGGAGCAACAGCGTCACTACGGTAATCAGCAGCACACAGATGGTATCGATGAGACGCTCCGTCACCACCGTACCCAGCGATTTGGAGAAAGAAACCCCGTCGTACTTCGACAGGATACCGCAGCGGGAAACCTCCCCCACACGCGGTACGACCAGATTGGCCGCGTACGACACAAAAACCGCATACACACTGTTCGACACCTTGGGATATTCACCTAACGGAGCTAATGTCAGATTCCAGCGCCAGCCACGGAACAGATGTCCCAGCACACCAAACACCAGCGAAAAGGCCATCCAGCCATAATTCATGCCGCCATCCAGCACGCTCCACACACGCCGGAAATCAAAATCGTGGTATGTCCAAAGCAGAATAGCCGCTCCGAGTACCAACGGAAGCGCTATCTGAAAGACCTTATTTAGTACTTTTTTTAAACCTGTTCGTTCCAAAATCAGTCTGTATATAAAGATTTATGTTTAACTTTGCAAGTCACAAAGATAATACGAACATTTAAAACCTGAGGTATGAAATTAGTTAAACCTAAAAAGTTTTTAGGACAACACTTCCTGAAAGACCTGCAAGTGGCACAAGACATAGCCGACACGGTAGACGCCTGCCCGGCCCTTCCCGTTCTCGAAGTAGGTCCCGGAATGGGAGTTCTCACCCAATACCTGCTGAAAAAAGACCGCCCGCTCAAGGTGGTGGAGCTGGATTTTGAATCGGTGGCTTACCTGCGTGAGAATTTTCCGCAATTAGGAGACCATATCATCGAGCAGGATTTCCTGAAAATGGACCTCCGGCAACTTTTCGACGGACAGCCTTTTGTGCTGACCGGCAACTATCCCTACAACATTTCCAGCCAGATATTCTTCAAGATGCTCGACTACAAGGACTTGATTCCCTGCTGCACGGGCATGATTCAGAAGGAAGTGGCCGAACGCATCGCGGCTCGTCCAGGCAACAAGACCTACGGCATTCTGAGCGTACTGATTCAAGCCTGGTACAGCGTGGAATACCTGTTCACCGTACACGAACATGTGTTCAATCCTCCTCCCAAGGTGAAGAGCGCCGTCATCCGCATGACCCGCAACGAGACCAAGGAGTTGGGATGCAACGAGCAATTGTTCAAGCAGATTGTCAAGACGACATTCAACCAGCGCCGCAAGACGCTCCGCAACTCCATATCTCCGATTCTGGAGAAAGGAAATCCGCTCAGTGCCGACCCTATCTTCAACAAACGGCCTGAACAGCTTTCCGTACAAGACTTCATCGACCTGACCAACCGGGTGGAAGAAGCCTTGAATTCCTCAGCCGCAAAGGCCGAGTGACCCTGCACACGAGACTTACAGACTACGATAACAACCCTCATCAGGAGTTTACAAGATGAATAGCGAAGATATTAAATTAGTCACCGAACTGATTGAGAAGAAAGATTCCGACCAGTTAAAAGAAGTCATCAAGGACCTGCATCCGGCCGACATCGCCGAGCTGTGCAACGAGCTGGACGCAGAAGATGCCCGCTTCATCTACCTGCTGCTGGACAACGAAACGGCAGCCGACGTACTGATTGAAATGGACGAGGATGCACGAAAGAAATTCCTCGAAATCCTTCCCCCTGAAACCATCGCCAAGCGCTTTGTCGACTACATGGATTCGGACGATGCCGTAGACATCATCCGTGAAATGGACGAAGACAAGCAGGAAGAGGTGCTTTCACACATTGAAGACATCGAACAGGCAGGCGACATTGTCGACTTGCTGAAATACGACGAAGACACCGCCGGCGGTTTGATGGGTACGGAAATGGTGATTGTGAATGAGAACTGGAGTATGCCCGAATGCCTGCGCGAAATGCGACTGCAGGCAGAAGAAATGGACGAGATATATTATGTATATGTGGTAGACGACGATGAACGTCTGCGCGGCGTATTCCCACTGAAAAAGATGATTACCAGTCCGTCGGTTTCCAAGGTGAAACACGTGATGAAGAAGGACCCGATTTCCGTCCATGTGGATACGCCCATTGAAGAGGTGGTACAGACCATTGAAAAGTATGACCTGGTGGCCGTTCCCGTGGTCGACAGCATCGGCCGTCTGGTAGGGCGCATCACCGTAGACGACGTAATGGATGAGGTTCGTGAACAAGCCGAACGCGACTACCAGTTGGCATCCGGTTTGTCACAGGACGTAGAAACAGACGACAACGTGTTCCGCCAGACCACCGCACGCCTTCCGTGGCTGATCATCGGTATGCTGGGTGGAATCGGTAACTCCATGATTCTGGGCAACTTTGACTCTACCTTTGCCGCTCATCCGGAAATGGCACTTTACATTCCCCTTATCGGTGGAACGGGAGGAAACGTAGGAACCCAGTCCTCCGCATTGGTCGTGCAAGGTCTGGCCAACAGTTCACTGAACGCCGAAAACACCTTCAAGCAGGTGCTGAAAGAATCCGTTGTAGCCCTTATCAACGCCACCATCATTTCCATGCTGGTGTACATCTACAACTTCATCCGCTTCGGAGCTACGGCTACGGTCAGCTATTCGGTATCCATCAGCCTGTTTGCCGTGGTCATGTTTGCCTCCATTTTCGGTACCCTGGTGCCCATGACCCTGGAAAAACTGAAAATCGATCCGGCCATTGCCACCGGACCGTTTATCTCCATTACCAACGACATTATCGGTATGCTCATGTACATGGGAATCACCGTATTATTATCCTAAATTTTTGTTAAAGAAAAACGCAAGTGCGTTTGAGGTAAAACGCAAGTACATTTTACTTCAAACGCACTTGCGTTTTAATCAAAACGTCCTTGCGTTTTCTTTGAAACGCAAAGACGTTTTTTTCACCCCCTCTACAAGCCCTTCTGAGCCACATTCCTCATCTTTTTATTTCTAAAAATAATTCTCTCCTTACAGTTTTTTTCTGAAAAAGTATGAAAATCAGATTTTTTTTCTTTAATTTGTAAGAACCTTTACTAATGGTAAAGAAAAAACTAGGATATTATACTCTTTAAAATCTATATACGATGGAAGTAAATGAAACCAACCGCCCATTAACCGAAACTCCGATGGAACAACCCATTGAAGCACCGGTTCCTACTGTTGAAGACACCGAAAAGGAAACATCCGCTCCCAAACAGACACTGGAAGAAGTGGTGCAACGCCTCAAGGAAATCAACGAGAAAAACGACCTGACTGACAAGCAGGAAATCGATTCACTTAAACAAACGTTCTACAAACTACAAAAAGCCAAATCAGAAGCGGCACGGAAAGCTTTCATCGACGAAGGGGGAAAGGCAGAAGACTTCACTCCGGAAACAGAACCGGCGGAAGAAGAATTCAAAGCTGTCATGAACGCCATCAAGGAGAAGAGAAATGCCTTAGCGGCTGCACAGGAACAGGAAAAGGAAGAAAACCTGACCAAGAAACTGGGTATCCTGGAAAGAATGAAGTTCCTGACCGAATCGCAGGAAGATACCAACAAGATATACGACGAATTTAAGAAATTGCAGCAGGAATGGAATGAAATAGGCCAGATTCCGGTAGCAAAAGTAAACGAGTTGTGGAAAACCTACCAGCTTTACACCGAAAAATTCTATGACATGGTGAAGCTGAACAATGAATTCCGCGAATATGACTTCAAGAAAAACCTGGAACAGAAGACCCGCTTGTGTGAAGCTGCAGAAAAACTGGCTGAAGAGCCCGACGTAATTTCTGCTTTCCACCAGCTGCAGAAGCTTCATCAGGAATTCCGTGCCATCGGTCCGGTAGCCAAAGACCTGCGCGAAGAAATCTGGAGCCGTTTCAAGGCTGCTTCTACGGTTGTCAACAAACGCCACCAGCAGCATTTTGAAGAGCTGAAAGAAAAAGAACAGAATAACCTGGACCAGAAGACGGTGATTTGCGAAATCGTGGAAGGTATGGAATATGACACCTTCACTACTTTTGCCGACTGGGAAGACAAAACCAATGAAATCCTTGCCCTCCAGGCCAAATGGAAAACCATCGGCTATGCTCCGCAAAAGATGAACGTCAAGATTTTCGAACGTTTCCGCGCTGCCTGCGATGAATTCTTCCGCCGGAAAGCTGCTTTCTTCAAATCTGTGAAGGAAACAATGTCAGCTAACCTGGAAAAGAAAAAAGCGTTCTGCGAAAAGGCTGAAGCCCTGAAAGAAAGTACCGACTGGAAAGAAACGGCTGAAATCCTGACCAAGCTCCAGAAAGAATGGAAGACCATCGGTCCGGTGGCCAAAAAGCATTCCGATGCCGTATGGAAACGTTTCATCGGTGCCTGCGATTATTTCTTTGAACGGAAAAACAAGGCGACTTCTTCACAACGCTCGGAAGAAGTGGAAAACCTGGCAAAGAAAGAAGATGTCATTAAGCGTATGGCTGCCCTGGAAGCTGCCGGAACTGCAGACGATGCAACTGCCGAACAAGTACGTGCCCTGATGAAAGAATGGAATGCCATCGGCTTCGTTCCTTTCAAGGAAAAAGACCGTCTGTATAAAGAATTCCATGCATTGGTAGACAAGCTGTTCGACCGCCTGCACCTGTCGGCTACTGAAAAACGCCTGAGCAGTGTACGCACTAACGGAAACAAGGAAGGAAATCTCTACCGCGACCGTGAACGCCTGGTTCGCACTTACGAAAGACTGAAAAACGATATCCAAACCTACGAAAACAATCTCAGCTTCCTGAGTTCTTCTTCCAAGAAAGGAAATACACTGGTGGCTGACATCACACGCAAGATTGAGCGCCTGAAGAAAGACATGGAACTGGTGCTGAAGAAAATCAAGGACATTGATGAAAGCTTGAAAGAAAAAGAATAAAAACAGCTTACTCAAACTAATTTTATTACCACAAGAGGGTGTTGCAAAACTCTAAGCCTAAATGTCTAAAAACTCAGATATTTTAAACC
>ENA-OPDG01000800-OPDG01000800.1-human-gut-metagenome-genome-assembly--contig:-NODE-800-length-26359-cov-3.199057_pt1 | contig 26359 bp, 25 predicted proteins | sample MGYA00241259_ERZ501498 | MGnify/ENA primary metagenome ERZ501498 (study PRJEB25962, sample SAMEA2042582) | human gut metagenome | biome: human gut; feature: human-associated habitat; material: faeces... | reverse complement strand
GCAGTCCGGTCTGTCCTGCGGCTTCCAGTGCCGGGAGGAAAGCCCCTGCGACTGCTACGAGGGCGGCCATGCCGGGACATCCCTTTCAGCGGCGTTGGGCTTTGCCATGGCGCGCGAGGCGCGAGGCGGTAAGGAAGCGGTGGTGGCGGTGATAGGGGACGGCGCGCTGGGCAACGGTCTGGCCTACGAGGCGCTGAACCACATCGGGGACTACCAAAAGCCGCTGATCATCATACTGAACGACAACCGCATGAGCATCAGCGCCAATGTGGGGGCGCTGCACAATTCGCTGGAGCGGATAAGACTGCACCGCGGCTACCGCAGCGCCAAAAGCCGCACCAAGGCAGCGCTGCGGCGCATCCCCGTGGTGGGGGACGCCATGGTGCACGGCGTGGAGCAGGTAAAAGAGGACCTGAAGCGGCTGTACCTGCGGGATGGCGCCCTCTTTGAGGAGATGGGCATTACCTACTACGGGCCGGTGAACGGACACGACCTGGGAGAGCTGGACGCCTTTTTGCGGGTGGCTAAGGAGGCCGAAAAGCCGGTGCTGCTGCATGTCGTTACCGAAAAGGGGCGTGGGTGCGATTTTTGCCGGGATGACCCCGATGGTATCTGGCACGGGGTGGGGGCCTTTGATGCCCAAAGCGGGCGGCGGCCGGTGGCCGGCGGTACCACCCAGGGAAAGGCCATCAGTGAAACGCTGATGAAGCTGGCCGCGGAGGATGAGCGCATTTATGCCATTACCCCGGCGATGACTACCGGCGCCCATCTGACGGAATTCGCGAAAAAATACCCGAAACGGTTTATCGACGCGGGCATTGCCGAGGAGCACGCGCTGGTGCTGGCCAATGCCCTGGCACTGAGCGGCATGAAGCCCTATGTGACCATCTACTCCACCTTTTTACAGCGGGGATATGACCAGGTGAACCACGATATTGCCCGGATGGGCGGCGATGTGGTGGTGGGCATTGACCGGTGCGGCGTGATAGGGGAGGACGGTGTTTCTCACCAGGGGATCTTTGATGTTTCTCTGTTGCTGCCGATCCCCGGCATTACGCTGGCACAGGGCAAGGATGCCGCGGAGAGTGCCCGGCTGTTGGCCACGGGATTTGCCACGGAGGGTCCCTACCTGCTGCGGTACAGCAAAAATACCATGCAGGAGCAGGCGCTTTGCACCGAACCGCTGCCGGTGGGGCGCTGGGAGCGGCTGCATACGGGCGAGATGACGGTGATCTCCTACGGGGACTTTGTGGGGGAGGCCGAGGAAGCCCGGCGGCTGCTGGAGCTGGACGGCATCGCAATGGGGCTGGTGAACGCAAGGTTCCTGAAGCCCTTTGATACCGAAATGATGGATGCCCTGCTGGCCGAGGGTAAGCCGCTGTTGATCTACGAGGAGGTGGCGGCCATTGGCGGGCTGGGGAGCCTGCTGCAGCAATATGCCGCCGAGCGGGACAGCAAAACGCCGGTGCATGTGCTGGCGCTGCCGGACCGGTGGATCTACCACGGAAAGCGGCGGGAGCTGCTGCGCCGCATGGACCTGGACGCCGCCGGACTGCGCAAAGCGGTGCGGGAGCTGCTGGGCAGATGAATATTTTTCACCCGATCGGGCGCAGGGGCGCTTGGTCGGGTGATTTTATATGGGATGATAAGAGGGCGCATTTTACCGAAAGGACTTGGCAAGGGGAGCGGCGCTGTGGTAAAATAAGCCCATAATGAAAGGGGGCGGCAGTATGCCCAAAAAGAATACCCGCAATACCAAGGGCCGCATCGTGGCGGCGGCGTGGAAGCTCTTTTATGAACAGGGCTATGAGGAGACCACGGTGGAGGATATCATTTTTGAATCCGAGACCTCCAAGGGGTCGTTCTATCATTACTTTGATGGTAAGGATGCCCTGCTTTCCTCCCTTTCGGTTCTCTTTGATGAGCGGTACGAGGAACTGATGCAGCAGGAGCACGGCGATATGGACTGCATAGGACTGCTGTGCTGGCTGAACTATGAGCTGTTTGTGACCATTGATAATACAGTTTCCATTGAGCTGCTGAGCAGGCTTTTTAGCAGCCAGCTGGTGACCAAGGGAGAGCGGCACCTTCTGAGCCGCAACCGTACCTACTATAAGCTGCTGCGGCAGATCATCACCCAGGGGCAGGAAAACGGCGAGCTGACCACCGACTATACAGTGGGGGAGATTGTGAAGGCTTACGCCATGTTTGAGCGGGGGCTGATGTACGACTGGTGCCTTTCCAGCGGGGAGTATTCGCTTTCCCAATACACTAAAACCATGATGCCGATGTTTTTGGAAGGGTTCCGGAAAAAATAATTTTTTACTGGTTATAAACAGAACGGAAAATCGTCTATATATAAATGCTTTAATTAAGAGAAAAATATGATATTTAACGATTCGTCGTACAGAATAAAGTCTGTACGCCGTTCTGTATTTTCGTCTACTAATTTGTGTGGTATACTTCGTGCATATTAACAGTAACCCCAAAGGAGAGACGGAAAATGTTAGGTTCTCAAGTAGTTATTCTGATAACCATAGCGGTATACCTGATTGCCATGGTGCTCATCGGTGTATACTTTGGCAAAAAGGGCAGCGGCAACAGCAGCGATGACTTTTACCTGGGCGGCCGCAAGATGGGCCCGCTGGTGACGGCCATGAGCGCTGAGGCCAGCGATATGAGCAGCTACCTGCTGATGGGTCTGCCGGGACTGGCATACCTGTGCGGCCTGCCGGAGGTTTCCTGGACCTGCATCGGGCTGGCGATAGGCACCTACCTCAACTGGCTTATCGTGGCGCGGCGGCTGCGGCGCTATTCGGCCCGCATTGGGGCCATCACCGTGCCGGACTTTTTCTCCCGCCGGTATGGCGATAAGAAAAACCTGCTTTCCGCCATTGCGGCGGTGGTGATCCTGGTTTTCTTCATCCCCTATACCGCTTCCGGCTTTAAGGCCATCGGTACGCTGTTCAACAGCCTGTTTGGGGTGGATTACCATACCGCGATGATCATAGGCGCTATTGTAGTCATTGGCTATACAGTGCTGGGCGGTTTTATGGCGGTTTCCTTCACCGACCTGATCCAGTCCATCTTTATGACCATTGCGCTGATCGTTGTAGTGGTGTTTGGCATCCAACAGGCGGGCGGTGTGGATACCGTCATTGCCAATGCCGAGGCGCTGCCCGGCTACCTGAGCATGACCAAGGGCTATGATGTGACCACCGGCGGCGCGGCTTCCTTCGGGGGGCTCAGCATTATCTCCACGCTGGCGTGGGGTCTGGGCTACTTTGGTATGCCGCACATCCTGCTGCGCTTTATGGCCATCAAGGAGGAAAAGAAGCTTAACGATTCCCGTCGAATCGCGACCGTCTGGGTGGTGATCTCGATGTTCATTGCGGTGGCTATTGGTGTGATCGGTTATAGCGTTTCGGTGGCGGGCAAGGTGCCCTTCCTGACCAACAGCAGCGATGCAGAGACGATCATCATTAAGCTGGCGGACCTGATGAGTCAGCACGGTATCCTGCTGGCCATTGTGGCGGGCGTAATCCTTTCTGGTATTCTGGCGGCGACGATGTCTACCGCGGACAGCCAGCTGCTGACAGCGGCTTCCAGCGTTTCGCAGGATCTTTCTCAGAATGTGTTTGGCATCAAGCTGAGCAGCAAGACCGAGATGATCGTGGCACGGGCGACAGTACTGGTTATTGCGGCCATCGGTATTATTCTGGCGTGGGACCCCAACAGCTCGGTATTCCGGGTGGTTTCCTTTGCTTGGGCAGGCTTTGGCGCGGCTTTTGGCCCGGTGGTGCTGTTCTCGCTGTTCTGGAAGCGCAGCAACAAGTGGGGCGCCCTGGCCGGTATGGTTGCCGGCGGCGTGATGGTATTTGTATGGAAGTACCTGATTGCCCCGATGGGCGGCGCGTGGGCCATCTACGAGCTGCTGCCGGCCTTTGTGGTGGCGTGCATTGCCCTGGTGGTGGTTTCTCTGCTGACCGAGGCCCCGGAAAAGGAAATTGTAGAGACCTATGAAAGCGTGTGTGCCAAGAAGGTAAAGGCGTAAGCAAAAGTGATAAAAAGACACCGGTATCCCAGTGGGGTACCGGTGCCTTGGTGTTACAGGGGGTTAGTGGCCTTCCGCAGCAATCATGTGCATGGCGTGCTCCAGTGCGCCGATGACAGCGGAAAGGTTTTCCCGGGCGGCTTTTTCGGAGCCGGGGAGATTGAGAATGAGGCTGCGGCCACGGGTGCCGGCTACGGCTCGGGAAAGCATGGCGCGGGGGGTAATTTTAAGGCCCTCCACCCACATGGCCACCGGAATGGCCCGAATTTCGCGGTCCAGGACGGCCAAGGTGGCTTCGGGGGTGACATCCCGCGGAGAAAGCCCAGTGCCGCCGGTGGTGATGATGAGATTGATGTGACGCCCATCGGCCGCAGTGGTGAGCTCGGTTTGGATTTGGGGGATCTCATCCGGGACAATGGCGGTGTAGGTAACGGTAAAACCGGCTTTCTCCAGCATGGCGCAGATGGCGGGGCCGCTGGTATCCACCCGCTGGCCGCGGCTGCCCAGATCGCTGACGGTGATAACTGCTGCTGTATATGCCATAATTATGTTCTCCTGTTTTTTGAATTGGTTTTTATCATACTCCACCGGGGCGGGAGCTGTCAAGAATAAGTGGGGATGAGGAACGAGACGGATGATGAGAAGAAAATTGACGATGTTTTTTCGATATTGACGAACGCATTTACCATTATGCCGAACGGCACCATTGAAAGAGGGCGCCGTTTTTTGCTATAATCGGCTATATTCATATAAGAATATCGAATGGGAGGCTTTTGCGTGAAGCTCATCAAAACAGAGGATGCCTTAGGGCAGATGCTGTGTCACGATATGACACAGATCATAAAGGGAGAATACAAGGATGCGCGTTTCCGCAAGGGACATATCGTCACCGAGGAGGATACCTTGGGACGATTTGTCCCAAAGAAAAATCGAAAAAACCTGCGACCAAACCAGAAAAACAGGTAGTATAGGGGTGAAAGGCCTTTATTTCAAACTGCAGGAGGTGGAGTAATGGAAGATAGCAAGATTATTGATTTATATTGGGAGCGGAACGAGAAGGCAATTAGCGCTACAGGGCAAAAGTACGGAAGCTACTGTTATTATATTGCCTATAACATCCTTCACGATCAAGAGGATGCGGATGAAAGTGTCAATGATACATACCTCGGCGCATGGAACGCTATGCCGCCGCACCGCCCGAATATGCTAAGAACATTTTTGGGCAAGATCACCAGGAGCATTTCACTGAAAAAATGGCGTGATGCCCACAGGGATAAGCGAGGCGGTGACGAAGTTTCTCTTGTACTGGATGAACTCTCGGAATGTGTCCCATCCAATCTTTCAGTAGAGGACAGTGTCATTGCGGGCGAGCTCTCAGTGCAGATCAACCGGTTTCTCGGCACACTGGCCCCAACGGAACGACAGGTTCTCCTCTGCCGTTACTGGTATTTGGACCCAATAGATAAAATCAGCACAGATTTTTGCTTTAGCAATAGTAAGGTGAAATCTATGCTCCATCGGACAAGAGCAAAACTGCGCGCTTATTTAGAAAAGGAGGGTGTTCTATGAACGCGGATTTGATCCTTGACGCATTCGAAAAGATTGATGATAAATATATTATTGAAGCAAAGGAGCACGGATTTATGAATAGCGGTACCGGAAAGAGCATTAGAAGCCTGAAGCGTACCTTTATACTTGTTGCTGCCATTGTTGCATCGCTGGCACTCTGTGGCTTTGCGGCATATGAATATGGCTTGTTTGACAATTGGCTGCAAAAACCGTCTGCTTATCCAATCGAAACCGTACAAAGTGCAATTGAAGGGCAAATTAAGAAAGAATACACTTTGACCGTCCGAATTGATGAGATCTCCGTTGACGAGACCGAAACAAAGCGAATGATTGAGCGCTATACCGGAAGTGAGCTTGCGCAGTCCCGCGGGTGGACAGATGACTACCTCGCTGAACACTTTTTAGCGGTAAGAGCAAAATACTATGTGGAATATGACCATACAAAAACATTTTTGGATGATGGGAACATCGATCAGTTTTTCTACCTGATTGAAGATACTGAAAGCGGAGTTTGGACTATTATCGATAATTCTACGAATGGGGAGCCAACCGCAGCGACAGTTCCATGATACTCCTTCTCCAGCATTATTAAAAAGATATTGAAGCCCAATAGAAGCCCCCCGCTCCATTCCTATAAAATGAGAACAGAGCGGGGGCTGACACTGATATTGATTGCGCAAAGAAATACTCCAAAAGCCGCTCAGACCAAGTAAAAAAGGACGCCAGTCGGCGTCCTTTTTTACTTGGTCTGAGTGACTAGACTCGAACTAGCGGCCTCTACCACCCCAAGGTAGCGCGCTACCACCTGCGCCACACCCAGATTTTATACCGGAACTTTCGTTTCAGCTTGATTATAATACCATAGGCCCGGTAAAAAATCAAGCCCTTTTTGCGGAAAAAACGAAAAAAGTTTTCTCCCCTTATTCTTCTGTCACTTTGGCGTTCTCTATCAGCATCCGCATCCGGGGGACACAGCTTTTCCAGTACAGCTTGCTGGTCTCATCCCACTGGTTCCACGCGGCGGGCCCCACACAGCTGATGACTTCATTCAGAGCGCGGAAGTCTTCATAAATAGCGCGGGGCAGCAGAAACTTGCCTGCCTCATCGGTGGGGATGCGGTTGATGCGCTCGATATAGCCCAGACATTCAGTGAACTGCCCAGTAAGATCCTGCAACAGAGCAGCCCAGCGCATTACCTGGGGGACTTCCAGCGTATTGGTGTACCCGGCGATGCAGGTGGCCTGGTTCTGTGCTACCTTGGCACAGTATTTGCGGAAGGCCGGCAGCAGTTCATCAAATTGAAAATCATTGGTGGTTTTGCCGGTGGGGACCTTTACAATGTATTTTTTACCGTTTATCGTCATGGGAGAACTCCTTTTTAGCGTGTGTGTGTTTTATTATAGCGTTTTGCATTGGGGTTTGCAATCCTTTGACCGTTGAATTATAATAATGAACGGAGTAAAGCAGAGAGGGGGGAGCAGATGTATCCCATCAGACATTTTAGAACCATTACTCATCACCGGCACCTGGTGCGGAAGTACTGCTTCCGGGTGGGACTGTACTGGCGGGGTCTTACCCACGATCTTTCCAAATACTCTCCAACGGAATTCTGGCGTGGTGCGAGGTATTACCAGGGCACCTTTAGCCCTACGCAGCAGGAGCGCCGGGAGAATGGCTATTCGCTGGCGTGGATGCACCACAAGGGCCGCAATCGTCACCATTTTGAGTACTGGACAGATGTGAGCCCGGTGACCCACCAATATGAGCCGCTGGAGATGCCAACTGAATTCTTTGTGGAGATGTGTATGGATCGCATTGCTGCCAGCCGGACCTACCTGGGGGATCAATACCACGATGGCGCTCCGCTGGAATATCTGCAGCGGGCGGGGGATAACCGCTGGATGCACCCGGTGACGGCTCGCAAGCTGCGGTTTATCCTGACAATGCTGCGGGATAAGGGGGAGGAGAAAACCTTTCGGTTCATCCGGGAGGTGGTGCTGCAGGAACTTCCCTTTGCTGAGGATGATATGGAGCAATAAAAGACCGGGATCCTGAACAGAATCCCGGCCATTTTTCTGTTTTATACTCTTGGGGTATCCACGGTAATGACTGCGTAATAATTGCCTTCCAGTGCCGTTACCGCCTGCCGGATGCGTTCTTCCAACTCTTCACTGGTATAGGAAGAATCCAGTGGACGCACCACATCAAAGATGAGGTTGGTGTGGTCGGGGCCGCTGGTGATGCGAAAATCGTGCATCGTCAGCCTGGGGTCGATTCCGGCCAGCAGCTGGGCCACCATAGTACGGCATTCCGCTGTCTTTCGGTCACCAACGGCAATGGGATCCATATGGATGCAGACTTCACAGCCCAGTTCGTGCAGAATCTGCCGCTCCACCCGGTCAATGACATCGTGAATAGCGGAGATATCACCGTTTTTATCCACCTCGGCGTGCAGCGAGGCGAACAGCCTGCCGGGGCCGTAATCATGGACGATGAGATCGTGCAGGCCGAGAATTTCCGGAGGGGCCAGCACCCGGCGGTGAATGCCATCCACCAGTTCGGGATCGGGCGCCCGGCCCAGCAGCGGATCAATGGTATCCTTCATGGAATTGTAGCCGGTATACAGGATGAACACGGCAACCAAAATACCCAGCCAACCATCCAACTGGATATTAAAGAAATGTCCGATCAGGGTGCCGAGCAGCACTACGCCGGTGGAGACCATATCGCTGAGGCTATCGGCGGCTGTGGCCATCATGGCGGCGGAATCCAGCTTTTTGCCCAGCTTGCGGTTAAAGAAGTACATCCAGCCCTTGACCAAGATGGAGACCGGCAGGATGATGACCGGCAGCAGAGAAAATTCCACTGGGGCAGGGGATAGGATCTTCTCGAAGGAGGTTTTACCCAGCTCAAAGCCCATCAGCAGGATGACCACCGAAACGGCCAGCCCGGAGAGGTACTCTACCCGACCGTGGCCGAAGGGGTGATGCCGATCGGGCTTTTGCCCCGCCAGCCGGAAGCCAATGAGTGTGACCACCGAGGAACCGGCATCGGATAAGTTATTGAAAGCATCGGCCGTGATGGCGATGGAACCGGAAACAGTGCCGGCCACCAGCTTGCCCAGGAACAGCAGGATATTCAGGCAGATGCCGGTCAACCCGCTGAGCGTGCCATATTGTTGGCGCACCGTGGGGTCCTGCACATTGTCTTTATCACGGATAAATAGCCGGATGAGAAGTTCTGTCATGGAATACAGCTCCTTTTATCTTGGACGGATGTCAAAGGGTCATTTCGGTCATTATAGCACAGAACAAGCCGATATGCACAAAAATTTATAAATGAGAATAGAAATACCGCCGGGGCTATGCTATAATAAACCGTAAAAGTAAAAACTATCAGTGTAAAGGAAGTGGGTACCATGGAAATTCTGCGGTTTCCCGGTTTGGGGTGGGAACTTCCCATTAGCCGGGTGGCGTTATCCATCGGCAATTTGGATATTTACTGGTACGGTGTGATCATCGCGGTGGGCTTTGGCCTGGGATTATGGGTCTATCTTTCCCACAACCGCACCTGCGGCATCCACCCGGATGAGGGACTGGATATCATCCTGTGGGCCATGGTCGGCGCCATTGTGGGCGCGCGGGCCTATTATGTGGCATTCCAGTGGGATAATTATAAGGATAATCTAAAGGAAATATTCAACCTGCGTGGTGGCGGACTGGCCATCTATGGCGGCATTATTGGAGCGCTTATTGTGGCGTTTATCGTCTGCCGCATCAAAAAGCTTCCCATGCTGCCGGTAGCGGATGCGGCTTTCCCCGGCGTTATGTTGGGACAAGCGATTGGCCGCTGGGGCAATTTCTTCAATATGGAGGCTTTTGGCACCAATACCACCCTCCCCTGGGGTATGACATCAGATACCATCTCCGCCTATCTTTCCCGGCATCAGGCGGCGCTGGCCGCCCAGGGCATTATGGTGGATCCCACCCTGCCGGTACATCCCACCTTCCTATACGAGAGCTTGTGGAACCTTATCGGTGTGGCGATCCTGCTGCTGTGGCTGTTCCCGCGCCGCAGCTACGATGGCCAGATCACACTGGGCTATACCGCCTGGGACGGGCTGGGGCGCTTCTTTGTGGAGGGCCTGCGCACCGATAGCTTGATGTGGGGCAGTGTGCGGGTTTCCCAGGCGCTGGGCGGCGTGCTGTTTATCGTTGCCGCCGGGTTGATGCTCTTTATCTTCCTTCGGGGTCGTAAACCCATGACGCTGGAGTATATTGAGGGGCAGAAAAAGCCGCGCTTTACCCTGGGCCGCTATGTGGATACCAAGGAAAGCCGGGAGCGTATAGCCGCCCTGGATGCCAAGCTGGCCGAAAAGAAGAACGGAAAGAAACCGACCCAACCGGAACAGAAAGAGGAACCCCATGAGCGCGAAGATCATTGATGGAAAAGCGGTGGCGGCCCAGTGCCGCGCCGAATTGAAAATCCAGGTAGAGGCTCTGAAAGCGGAGGACATCACCCCCGGCCTAGCTGTGGTGCTGGTGGGAGAGGACCCCGCCTCCCAAGTGTATGTGCGCAATAAGCACAAGGCCTGTGAGGAGCTTGGTATTCACTCCGAGCAGTACACCCTGCCGGAAAATACCGGCCGGGAGGAACTGCTTGCCCTCATTGCCGAACTGAATGGCCGGAAAGAGATCGATGGCATTTTGGTGCAGCTGCCGTTGCCCGCTCATCTGGATCAAAAGGAGATCCTATCCGCGATCGACCCCGAAAAGGATGTGGACGCTTTCCATCCGCAGAATGTGGGTCGTATTGTCATTGGGGATTACTTTTTTGCCCCCTGTACGCCCAGCGGCATTCTCACCCTCATCGATAGCACCGGTGTAGACATGGCCGGCAAGGAGTGTGTCATCATTGGACGCAGCAATATTGTAGGAAAACCCATGGCACTTTTGGCACTGCACCGCAATGCTACCGTCACCATCTGCCACAGTAGGACCCAAAATCTGCCGGAGGTGACCCGCCGGGCGGATATTCTGATTTCCGCTGTGGGCAAGGCTGGGTTTGTCACCGGGAAGATGGTTAAACCCGGTGCGGTAGTCATTGATGTAGGAATGAACCGCAACGCAGCAGGGAAACTTTGCGGCGATGTGGATTTCGAGAGCGTTTCCCCGGTGGCAGGGTGGCTCACGCCGGTTCCCGGCGGGGTAGGACCCATGACTATTACCATGCTGCTGCGATCCACCGTACTGGCCGCCGAAAAGCACCATAAAAAGCCGTAAAAATCCGCCCAAAAGCACTTTACAGCAGCCATATTATATGCTATAATTCCATATTGATATGACCGGATCCCGGTATTTGGGAGTGTTCCCCGTGGGAACTTCACCGATCCCGATACTTAGATCTTGGCGTAAATAATTTATGAGGTGAAGTAACATGATTCTCAAGGAAGAAAAGAACAAGATTATTACTGAGTACGCGACCCACGAGGGCGACACCGGTTCCCCCGAAGTTCAGATCGCTGTTCTCACCAACCGCATCAACAGCCTGACCAAGCACATGCAGCAGAACCCCAAGGACTTCCATTCCAACCGTGGTCTGCTCAAGATGGTCGGTCACCGCAGAAACCTGCTGAACTACCTCAAGAAGAAGGATATCGAGCGTTACCGCGCGATCATTGCCAAGCTGGGTCTGCGTAAGTAAGCAAAACTGCCGGAGGGCAGGCGGGGATTCCGTCTGCCCTCTTAGCCGGTTTTTAGCCCATTTTTCACAGGTAAGCAGGGCGGCTTTTGCCCTCGTGTTTAGCAGTGAATCGTTCCCCCGGAAGGCAAAAATCTTCCCCGGAGGAAGGCTTTATTGCTAAAACGAAAGCGGAGCCGTCAGACCAAAAGACACAAAGTAAGGAGAAAAAAGATGTTTGAAAACTTCCGCGTATTTGAAACCGAATTTGCCGGACGCAAGATGACCTTTGAAACTGGCAAGATGTGCTGCCAGGCTGGCGGCTCTGTGCTGGTCCGCTATGGCGAGACCACCGTATTGGTCAATGCCACCGCTTCCGCAAAGCCCCGTGACGGCATCGATTTCCTGCCGCTTTCCGTCGATTTTGAAGAGAAGCTGTATGCCGTGGGCAAGATCCCCGGCTCCTTCCTGAAGCGGGAAGGCCGCCCCAGCGATAAGGCCGTGCTTTCCAGCCGCGTGGTAGATCGTCCCATCCGTCCGCTGTTCCCCAAGGATATGCGCAACGATGTTTCCGTTGTGATGACCGTTCTCTCCGTTGATCCCGACTGCGTGCCGGAAATCGCTGGTATGATCGGTGCTTCCATGGCACTGTCCATCTCCGATATTCCTTGGAATGGGCCCATCGCCGGCATCAATGTCGGCTTGGTAGATGGCGAGATTATCCTCACCCCCAATGCCGAGCAGCGCCAGAAGAGCGATCTTCAGCTCACCGTGGCCGGTACCGCCGAAAAGGTCTGCATGATCGAGGCTGGTGCCAATGAGGTGGATGACGATACCATGCTGGAAGCCATCATGAAGGGCTTTGCCGAGGTGCAGAAGATGGTTGCCTTCATCAAGGAAGTCCAGGCCGAGATTGGCAAGCCCAAGTTCACCTTTGAATCCCAGGAGATCGATCACGATCTCTTCGAAGCCATCAAGGATGAATTCATCGAGGATGTCCGTGCTGCCATGGATACCGATGATAAGAACATCCGTGATGAGCGTATGCGCCCCATCTATGACCGCCTGCATGCTGAGTATGATGAGAAATACCCTGAGCAGGGCGCTATGCTGGATGAGTGCATCTACAAGCTGCAAAAGTTTGTGGTGCGCCGCTGGCTGCTGGATGACGGCAAGCGTGTAGACGGCCGCGGCATGGATGAGATCCGTCCGCTGGATGCCGAGGTCGGCATTATCCCCCGCGTTCATGGCTCCGGCATGTTCACCCGCGGCCAGACCCAGGTGCTGACCATCGCCACCCTGGGTACCATCCGTGAGGCTCAGATCCTTGATGGCATCGATGAGCAGACCTCCAAGCGCTATATCCATCAGTACAATATGCCCTCCTACTCTGTGGGCGAGACCCGTCCCAGCCGCGGCCCCGGCCGCCGCGAGATCGGTCACGGTGCGCTGGCCGAGCGTGCGCTGGAGCCTGTTATCCCCAGCGTAGAGGAATTCCCCTACACCATGCGTCTGGTTTCCGAGGTGCTATCCTCCAACGGCTCCACCTCCCAGGGCTCCATCTGCGGCTCCACGCTGGCACTTATGGATGCCGGTGTCCCCATCAAGGCTCCCGTTGCCGGTATCTCCTGCGGCCTTATTACCGAGGGCGACCGCTGGATGACCATGGTGGATATTCAGGGCGTCGAAGATTTCTTTGGCGATATGGACTTTAAGGTAGGCGGCACCAAGAAGGGCATCACCGCCATCCAGATGGACCTCAAGATCGACGGCTTGACTCCCGAGATCATTAAAGAGGCCTTTGCTAAGACCCACAAGGCCCGCAACTATATCCTCGATGAAGTCATGCTCAAGGCTATCCCCGCCCCGCGGCCCGAGCTTTCCAAGTACGCGCCCAAGATGCTCAGCATGACCATCGATCCCGATAAGATTCGCGAGGTCATCGGCTCCGGCGGCAAGACCATCCAGAAGATTTGCGCCGAGTGCAATGTCAAGATCGACATTGAGGATGACGGCCATGTATTTGTTTCCGCCATTGATATCGATGACTGCCGCGCAGCTATCAATATCATCGAGACCATTGTCAATGATCCCGAAGTCGGTGCTATCTATAAGGGCGTTGTTACCCGTCTGATGAACTTCGGCGCCTTTGTTGAGATCGCACCCGGCAAGGAAGGCCTTGTCCACATCTCCAAGCTGGATGCGAAGCGCGTGGAAAAGGTGGAGGATGTGGTATCCGTCGGCGATGAGATCCTCGTTATGGTTACCGAGATCGACCAGCAGGGCCGTATCAATCTTTCCCGCAAGGATGCCATCGCCAAGATGGAAGCCAAGAAGGAAGGCAAGGAATAATCACCTTAGCGTAAGCCAGCGGGGCAGGGGAGAGTCAATTACCCGTGCCCCGCCTTTTATCACCAAGCTGTGAATAAAGCCTGAACATTTTATCCATGGTCTTGCCGCATTATCCTCTTTTTGCTACAATATAAAATAACACCGTCTCCTGTGATGGTGCTATCAACATTTTTACTCAAACAAGGAGTGTGTATTTTTTTGGACGACATAGGCAGTACAACCTACCTACTTATTCTGGTTCTGTTAATGCTATCCGCTTTCTTTTCCGCATCCGAGACCGCGTTTTCCGCGGCCAATATGATCCGTCTGCGCACCATGGCCGAGGACGGCAATAAGCGTGCCGCACAGGCGGTAAAGGTGGCCGCGCAATACGATAAGCTGATTGCGACCATCCTTATCGGCAATAACCTTGTTAATATCGCCATTTCCTCATTGGTCACAGTGATCGCCACTGCGTACTTCAAAAATTATGCGGTTGCGATTGCCACCGGTACTTCCACCCTTGTCGTTCTCACCTTCGGCGAAATTATCCCCAAGAGCTTTGCCAAGATGAACGCCGAGAGCATTTCGATGGCGTTTGCCGGGGTGCTGCGTATCCTTATGGTCATCTTTACCCCGTTCAGCTTTTTGTTCCTGCGGCTCATGCAGCCCTTCAAGAAAAAGGAGGACGGCGAGGAGCAGCCCACCATCACTGAGCAGGAACTGATGTATATGCTGGATACCATCGAAGAGGAGGGCGTGCTGGAGGAGCAGGAAAAAGAGCTGGTACAGTCCGCTCTGGAGTTCAATGATACCACCGTGGAGGATATCCTTACCCCTCGCGTCAATATGGTCGCCATCGATGAGGAATCCACCCCGCAGGAGGTACTGCAGATCATCACCGAGGAAGGATTTTCCCGCATTCCCGTTTACAGCGAGACAGTGGATCACATCATCGGTGTAGTGCATACCCGTGATATTCTGCAAGCTGCCCTGCTGAATAAGAACTTCGATATCAAAAAACTGATGACCGAGCCGATGTATGTGCATCGCAGCATGAAAATTGCCCGTCTGCTCTCGGAATTCCAGCGTAAAAAGGTGCATATCGCCATCGTTATGGATGACTACGGCGGTACGCTGGGCATCGTCACCATGGAGGATGTCCTGGAGGAGCTGGTCGGTGAGATTTATGATGAGCGTGACGAGGTCGTCACCGAGTTCACCGAGGTGACCCCCGATACCTACGAGATCAGCGGTGATATGCCGGTGGATGACTTCTTGGATGAAATCGACTACCATCCCGCCGATATTGAGGAAGACGACTACGATACCATGAATGGTCTGGCGCTTTCGGTGTTGGAGCACATCCCTGCTGTCGGTGAGACCTTCCAGCTTGGCCGGCTTACCTTTACTGTGTTGGAAATGGAAGAACAGAAGATCGAAAAAATGCGTGTCATCCTTGCCCCGGATTCTGAAAAGGAAGCCGAAAAGGAAAAAGAGAAGGATTGATGCAACGCCCCTTGTAAGGAAAGGAACCTGTTATGAGTACAGAGAAAACGAATGCCCGTAACCGTCACGCGGCGCTGATTGGCCTCGTTTTTATCGTGCTGTGCGTTATTGGGCTATGCACCGTGTTTAATTGGTGCTACGGCCTTACCCGCAACCTGGCGGATAACACCGCCCAAAAAACCAAGTACGAGCAGATGCTGCTGCCAGTGGTCATGTTCGACCCGCCCGATTTTACTGACCCCGCTACCTGCGATAATGAATTTTTGCTGCAAAGTAGTTTGTGGGCCTGTATGCTGGGCGAACGCCGCGGCAGCTACGAATTTGATGAGTACGGCCGCATGGTCATCCCGGCGGCGGATGTGGACGCTCAGGCTGTTAGTCTGTTTGGTCAGAATATCAAGCTGGAGCATATGACCATCGGTGATATGGAAAATGCCTATCAGTACGATAGCGATATTGCTTCCTATCATGTCCCCATCATCGCCATGACCGGCTTTGCCACCCCAAGCGTGGAAAAAATTGTAATGAAGCAGGATAGCTGCCAGCTTACCGTAGGTTATGTGCCACCCACTACAGTGCTCAGTATCAATTATGATAGCAAGGGTAACCTGGAGGAGACTCCCTCCAAATACATGCTGTATGAGCTGCGGAAAAACGGCAAGGATTTTTATCTCTACTCCGTCACCACCATCATGAATGATAGTGTTTCCGGCACCGAGTTTAATACCGGTACCGTCGGCCGGGTAGATACGCTCACCTCCTCCGATAGTCAGGGGGGCGGTAATACCCAGGCCCCGTAAGCCAGTTCACTTATAACCCCCGATCCGCTGTGGTCGGGGGTTTTTCTGTCATAACTGTTGTGTTTTGGCACAAATTGCGCTATAATATTAGCGTTCTTTTTGATTCTGACGGAGAAAAAGAGGGGGTAGGCGTATGACCGTGGCGAAAAAGATTATTTCCACGCTGTTGGTAGCTGCGGTAGCTGTCGGCATTGGACTGGTGCTGGCGCTGCTTCTCCCTCAGGGGGGATCGCCCCCGCCGGACCCTACCCCCACCGAAATGGCGGATACCACCATCCATACCGGCCGTCTGCCGGGCTACGAAAATGCCCCACAGAACACCACTCCGGAATACTTTTGGTATCTCTTTAATGGCAGCTTGGTTAGGGGGAAGGATGGCAGCCTGCCGCTGCTGCTGGAAAACACCCCAGGCAATGAATGTGTGATGCGGGTGCGCTACACTCTGGCCGATGGCACCGTGCTGCTCACTACTCCGATTATTAGGGCGGAGGAATACCTGCTGTATGCCTATCCGGATTTCTTGCCAGAAGCGGGCAGTTATCCTGTTACCGTCAGCATTTTGGTGTTCCACGCCCAGCAGGATCCCGCCACCGATGAACCCTTTGCTACCTACACCGAACAGGCCACCCTTACTGTTCCACAGGGTGCTGCGCTGTCGGTCAAGACCACATAAATCAGAGGAAGAAAGGATGTTTTACTATTATGAGCGATTATATCACCCGTGAACGCAACCTGACCCTGCTTACCGACTATTATGAGTATACCATGGTGAATGGGTACTTCCATGCAGGTATCCAGGAGAAGATTGCCGTGTTCGATGTCTTTTTCCGCCGTGTGCCGGAAAACGGTGGCTTTGCCATCTATGCCGGCCTGCAGCAGATCATCGAACTTATTAATGGCCTTTCTTTTACTGAGGAGGACATCGAGTACTTCCGTAAAAAGGGCTGTTTCTCGGAGAAATTCTTCAATTTTCTGCGGAATTTCAAGTTCCGTTGCGATGTTTGGAGCATTAAGGAAGGCACCCCCATCTTCCCCAATGAGCCGATTATTACCGTCCGTGGCCCGCTGGAGCAGGTACAGATGGTAGAGACCATGTTGCTCGTCACCTTTAATTTTGAGACTCTCATTGCCACCAAGGCCAGTCGTCTTATCCGGGCAGCGCAGGGCCGTGCTATTGTGGAATTTGGCTCCCGCCGCGCCCAGGGGTACGATGGCGCTATGCTAGGTGCCCGTGCCGCCTACATCGCGGGCTGTGCCGGTACCGCCTGTACCATCAGCGACCGCATGATGGGCGTTCCGGCTTCCGGCACCATGGCCCACAGCTGGGTTCAGGCCTTCGAGAACGAGTACGAGGCCTTTAAGGCCTATGCCGAGACCTACCCCGATAACTGCTGCCTGCTAGTGGATACCTACAATGTCCTCAAATCCGGTGTGCCCAATGCCATCCGGGTATTCAATGAGGTCGTCCTGCCCAAGGGCTTCCGTCCCAAGAGCATCCGTTTGGATAGCGGCGACTTGGCCTACCTTTCCAAAAAGGCCCGTAAGATGCTGGATGATGCCGGTTTCCCGGATGTCAAGATCATGGCATCCAACTCGCTGGATGAATACATCATCCGCGACCTGCTGCTGCAGGATGCCAAGCTTGATTCCTTCGGTGTGGGTGAAAATCTCATCACCAGCAAAAATGAACCTGTTTTTGGCGGCGTGTATAAGCTTGTTGCCATCGAAAATGACAATGGTGAGCTGATCCCCAAGATCAAGCTCAGCGAGACTGCCCAAAAGATCACCACCCCTGGCTTCAAGGAGGTCTATCGCTTCTATGGCCGGGATAATGGCAAGGCCCTGGCGGATTACATCGTGTTGGCTGGCGAAGAAGTGGATGACACCAAGCCCATTACCATCTTCGATCCCAATGACATTTGGAAGAAAAAGACCCTCACCAATTTCCGTGCCGAAAAGCTCCAGGTGCAGATCTTTAAGAAGGGTGTTCAGTGCTACACGGCGCCTTCGCTGGAGGAGATCCGCAGCTACAGTGCCGCCCAGATGGATACCTTGTGGGATGAGATCAAGCGCTTTGAGTACCCCCACACCTATTATGTCGATCTTTCTCAAAAACTGTGGGAAACCAAGCAGCGCCTGATGGAAGAGATGAATCAGCAGTAATTTTACCCGCAATAGGGAGGAGATAGTATCATGGAAAAAATGTATCATGTAGGTTTCGATGACACCCACGGCGCCAAGTATGTCATCCTGCCTGGCGATCCCGGCCGTGTGGAGAAGATCGCGCAGTTTTTGGATGAGCCGCACTTCTACTGCCAGCACCGCGAATACACCACCTGGCTGGGCAAGGTAGATGGCGAAACGGTCATGGTCATGTCTACCGGCATGGGTGGCCCTTCTACTGCCATTGGTGTAGAGGAATGCTATAAGACCGGTGTGCGCACCTTCATCCGCATTGGCACCACCGGCGGCATCAATCTCAAGGTCATGGGCGGCGATCTTGTCATCGCCAACAGTGCCATTCGTATGGAGGGCACCACCCGCGAGTATATGCCCATTGAGTTCCCGGCCGTCGCCGATCACGATGTTACCTGCGCTCTTATCCAGGCCGCCAAAAACCTGGGCGCCCGCTGGCATGTCGGCACCGTCCAGTGCAAGGATGCCTTCTACGGCCAGCATGAGCCGGACCGCCTGCCGGTCGGCCCCATGTTGGAATATAAGTGGGAGTGCTGGAAAAAGGGCGGCACCCTCTCCAGCGAGATGGAATCCGCAGCGCTTTATGTTGTCTGCGCCACACTGGAGGAAGCCCGTGCCGGCTGCATCCTGAATGTCTGCTGGAACCAGGAACGCAAAAAGCTTGGCCTGCCCGATCCCGAGCAGCACGATACTGCCCTGGCCTGTCAGGCTGCTGTGGAGGCAGTCCGTCTGCTTATTCAGCAGGATAAGGAAGCTGCCGGGCAGCAGTAAAAGAACTTTCAAAGAGCCGTGCCCCACGCGGCTCTTTTCCGTTCACGGAGGAACGATATGACCGAGCGACTGGATAATCTGATTTTGGTCGATGTGTTCGATAATCCCATCGGTACGGCAGATAAGCGGCGAGCCCATACCGTCCCGCTTTTGCACCGGGCCTTCTCAGTGTTCCTCATCAATGATCGTGGGGAGCTGCTGCTGCAAAAGCGTGCCTCGGGCAAGTACCATTCCGGCGGCCTGTGGGCCAATGCCTGCTGCTCGCATCCAAGGGTGGGGGAGGAAAGCATTCCCTCCGCCGAAGCCCGCCTGATGGAAGAACTGGGCGTTACCTGCCCCTTGCGGGAGATCGGCTGCTTTGTCTATCTCCATCGGTTCCATGATGCCCTCTACGAATACGAGTATGACCATGTTCTCTCCTTGGGCGGCACTGCGGCCCCTTTACTCCTGATTCGGAGGAGATCGAGGAGCTGCGTTGGGTCACACCCGCACAGCTTACGGAGGAGCTGCGTACCACCCCGGAGCGCTTTGCCTCATGGTTCCTCACCGCTGCGCCCATGGTGCTGCGGTTTCTGGAATAACTTGACGAAATCGAATGAATATGGTATTCTTACACACGACAAATGAATCAGATGCAGGCAGACGCTTCCACTCATTCAGGGGAGCAGGGAATCAGGTGTAAGTCCTGAGCGATCTCGTCGCCGTAACGGGGAGCCGACCTCCATTTATGTCACTGGGTAACCGGGAAGACGGAGCAAAGCGATGATCCGAAGCCGAAAGACCGGTCTGCCCGCGGTGCAAAAAAGTACCACGAGGAATTGGTCAAACGCACAAAAGACCCGCAGGGGAGCATCTCCGACGGGTCAGCTTGGCTGTCCCATTTTGCACGAAGGGGGCAGCCTCTGTCTAATTTAAGGAGGAAAAAAAGAAATGCAGAAAAACAAAAAAGTTCTTATCATTGCAGCAGTGGTGCTGATACTCATTGCAGCAGCGCTGTTCTTCATCGAAGGCTCCAAAAAACCCGTCCCGATTGAAGGCGCCAAGACCATCACCGTTACCGTGATGCAGGAGGGCGTGGAGAATAAGGTTTTCACCATTCACACCGATGCAGAATTCCTGCGCGGCGCCCTGGAGCAGGAAAAACTCGTTGAGGGCACTGAGTCCCAGTATGGCCTCTATGTCACCACCGTGGATGGCGTTACCGCCGATGACAGCCAGCGTCAGTACTGGTGCTTTAAGGATGGCAACGGCAATGACCTTACTGTCGGTGTTGATTCTGCCCCCATTGCCGATGGTGACGCCTTCCAGATCGTACTTACCACCTATTAAGCCGGCCGCATGAAGCTGAAAACACATGAGTTGGTGCTGGCGGCAATGCTGTCGGCCCTGCTCATCGCCGCCAAGCAGGCCATGTCCTTTATCCCCAATTTTGAACCGGTCACTTTATTGCTGATCCTGTATACATTGCACTTTCCCCGCATGACGCCGCTCATCATCTATGTGTTTGTGGCGGTACAGGTGCTTCTTTATGGCTTCAATGTTTGGGTGTATATGTATCTTTACATCTGGATCATTCTCTACGCTGTAGTGCGCCTGCTGGCCCGGTGGGGCAGTTACCTTTTGTGGATTATCGTTGCCACGGTGTACGGGATGCTCTTTGGCCTGCTTTGTTCACCGGTTTATCTTTTCATTGGCGGTTGGGGCATGGCAATATCGTGGTTTATCTCCGGTATTCCGTTCGATATCATGCACGGGATCGGTAATGCCATTATGGTGGCGGTGCTGTTCATTCCGCTGGATAAGCTCTTCACCCGCTTGAAGACAACCAAAGGCTATTAAAAAGCTCCCCCGCCCGCAGTAGGGTGGGGGAGGTTCCTCTTTATTCGGCTTTGTTAATTCGGCAGCTCCACCACCCAGTTTACCTCATCAATTGGGTTGCGCGGATCAGTGTCGGCATCGCTGTGGTAATACAGCCGACCATCGGTGCCGGCCACCATGTAGCGGAAGTCGCTGCCCTCAGCGTACACACCCTTCAGCGGCATAGTGTACACCTTTGGGACTTCACTGTTAGCCTGCAAAAACAGATAGGTCCCATCTTCCTGCTGCAGCAGTACATTACCATCTTCGGTTGCTACCGGCACGCCGGGCAGGTCATATTGGTCAGTGGCAGGCAGCTGTTCCTCGGGGGTGTCCGGTGTACCAATGGGGTCACCCCATCCATAGTGGTGGTGATACAGCCCGCCATCCGCGGTCCGGTACCAGATATCGTCATGATAGCGCATTTTATTGTAGGCACTGTAACAGAAACTCGTCACATTCTGTGCGACCTCCAGCCGGTCGTTAGTATCCTCCTTGCTGCAGTTCCACAGCGTATTATTTTCATCCAGTATCAGCATTCGTTCCCGCTCACCACCGGCGATTGCCTTGGCCTTAATACCCTCCAGCGTATGCCAGGCGGTTTGGCTATATTCCTCTGCTGTTTTCTCCGGGGCGTAATCTATGCGGTAATACCGCACAGTGCCGTCCTTAAGAAGAATCGAGTCATAGGAGATCGCCGCTACTTCCTGTATTGGATCGGGCTGATATGGACCGCCCATTTCCAGAACATTGTAGCTGTTGTAGCTTCCGTCATCAAACAGCACGGATAGTGAGCCAAAGGTGGTTCTGTCAACCAGGATATCCTTCACCCCTTGGAATTGCAGTTCCAGCGTGGTTATATCCGGCTGTCCATCTTCGGTATAGCCACAGCGGTACAGGTTGTGTTCGTCGGTCAGCATCCACAGGCTGTAAATTGCCCAATCCGCCTTAATGATTTTCTCTCCCGCCACATCAGCTTGCTGCTCCGGCATCTCCACGGTGATCGTCTCATATTTTGGCGTTTGGGCAGCCTTATCATCGCACCCCGCCAGCCCCATCAGCAGTACCAGGGCACATAGTATCGCGGTTAATTTTATTGCCTTTTTCATGTTGTCCTCCATTCTTTTCGGCTGTTTTCTTTCCTACACTTACTATAACGAATAACAACCCCATTTTGCAACATCAAAAAAGAAAATATTTGCAATAAATACAAACAAAAAACCGCCGCTCCCATCTTCGGGGACGGCGGGCGCTGCTTTATTATATCTGTTTATCCCAACCGGCCGGGCAGGTACCACAGCGCAAAGTTGAAATAAACCAAGATCGACAGTGCGTCGGTAATGGTGGTAATCAGCGGCGAGGCCATAATGGCCGGGTCCACATGGGCCAGCTTTGCCAAAATGGGCAGTACACATCCCATCGATTTTGCGATGCAGACGGTGAGGATCAGCGTAACGGAAACCACCACCGCTACCTGCAGGTCGTGGTACTGCACAATAATGCGGATAAAATTCACCAAGGAAAGAGCGGCGCCGCAGATCAGCGCGACGCGCAGTTCCTTCCACCACACCTTCAGAATATCCTTGGGGGTGATCTCATCCAGTGCCAAGCCGCGGATGATCATGGTGGAGGATTGGCTGGCGGTACCGGTGATTTGCGGAATAAAGGTCACCAGGATCGGGATGCTCACAAAGGCGGCCTCGTAATACTCCATCAGGGCGCCGGTTATCATGGCAGGGATCATCAAAAAAACCAGCCAGGGAATACGGTTTTTTGCCAGATTAAAGGCTGATGTACGCAGGTAGGTATTATCACTGGGGGTCATACCTGCCATCTTTTCAAAGTCCTCGGTGTTCTCATCCTGGATGACATCTACCGCGTCATCGATGGTGATGATACCAACGATCCGATTTTCGCTATCCACTACCGGCATGGCCAGCATATCGTACCGGCTGAACATCTTGGCGATCTCTTCCTGGTCATCATGGGTATGCACATGGATGGGATTGGTGTCCATCAGTGTATCAATGATGGTCTCCGGGGCGGTGAGGAGCATCTCGCGCACCGTCACCACGCCCAGCAGCTCCTTGCGGGAAGAGGTCACATAGCAGGTGTAGATGGTTTCCTTATCTACCCCGTACTCGCGTATAATTTCAAAAGCCTTGGCCACGGTAATGCCGCTGCGGAAGTAGACATACTCGTTGGTCATCAGACTTCCGGCAGAATCCTCCGGGTACTTTAGGTACTGGTTGATGAGCTTGCGATTGGCCGGTGTGGTGTTCTGCATCACGCGCTTCACCACATTGGCGGGCATCTCCTCCACCAGGTCCACATAGTCATCCATAAACAGGTCGTCCAGGATGTGCTGCAGCTCGGTATCGGTCAGCGTGCGGACGATCTTTTCCTGGATTTCAGGCTCCATGTAGGAGAAAACCTCGGCGGCGGTCTCCTTGGGCAGCAGCCGGAACAGCCGGTTGAACTGGTCGGCGTCCTCCTCGTTTTCCAGCTCCTCAAAGAGCTTTGCCAGGTCGGCCTCCTCCATTTGGCCGATCAGCTGCTTTACAGCGGAGTACTTCTTCTCCGCCAAAAGTTCCAAAATTTCCTGGTTCATTGGCGCACCTCCTTAGGCGGGCAGTGTGCCATAAACCGACACCATGCCCGTAGGTTTCATTAAATTACAACTGGGATACGGACCGGCGTCCATTTTGGGACCTCCTTTTTTAGAATGATTCGGCCGGGAAACGCATTCCCCACCACACAGTATTGTACTCGTTTTTTTCGCAAACCGCAACCGCAAAAATGACATTTTCCACGCCATCTTAACCATTTCTTAAACTTCTGCCTGATTGTTTCTTAATTACTTAAAAGGTACACTCTTATTGTACCCTAAAGTAACCCCAAAACACGGAGGGAAAACCCATGAAGTTGACACTTGAAGCCATCAATCAGGCCATTGCCGTTCTGTTTTTTGTTTGCTATGCCTATCAGTTTGTCTATATCCCTGTTGCGCTTCTCCGCAGGAGAAAGCGCCTTCCTGCCGCAGCCCCGCATCGTTTTGCGGTGCTCATTGCCGCCCGCAATGAAGAAACTGTCATCGGCGATCTGCTGGATAGCCTGCATGCCCAGGATTACGATATGTCACTGATCACTGTTTTTGTCATTGCCGATAACTGCACCGACCGTACTGCGGCCATTGCCAGTGAAAAGGGCGCGGTGGTCTATACCCGGCAGAATAAGCAGGCGGTAGGGAAGGGCTACGCCCTGGAGACTCTGCTGGCCCACATCAAGTCCGATTACCCGGATGGCTACGATGCTTACCTGGTCTTTGATGCCGATAACCTGCTGGCACCGGATTTCCTCACCCGTATGAATGAGAGCTTCTCCGCCGGTAATGAGATCATCACCTGCTACCGCAACAGTAAAAATTACGGCAGCAATTGGATCAGCGCGGGCTATGCCCTGTGGTTTTTACGGGAAAGCCGTTTCCTTAATGGCGCGCGGGAAGCGCTTGGCAGCAGCTGCGCCGTTTCCGGCACCGGGTTCCTCTTTTCGCAGAAGATCCTGAACGAATGCGGCGGCTGGCCGTTCCACCTGCTGGTGGAGGATATCGAATTTTCCATCCACAATATTCTTTCCGGTCACCGTATCGCCATCTGCCAGGATGCCGTCATCTACGATGAACAGCCCACCGATTTTGCACAGTCCTGCCGTCAGAGGCTGCGCTGGTCTCGTGGCTACCTGCAGGTCTTTGGCCGGTATGGCTCCGGCCTGCTGCGCGGCGCCGCCCGCGGCAATTGGAGCTGCGTCGATATGTCCATGGCCATCATGCCCGCCATCGTCCTTACCTCTATCAGCCTCTTGGACAGCATTGCCCTGGCGGTACTGGGTATCCTTGGCGGTACCGGTTTGCTGCCTGCGCTGCTCTCTTTGGGCGGGGCGCTGCTCAGTATGTACCTCATGCTCTTTGCCATCGGCCTCATCACCACCATCACCGAATGGCACAAGATTAACGCTTCCATCTCCCGCAAGGTACTCTCCGTCTTTACTTTCCCCATCTTCATGTTTACCTATATCCCGGTCAGCTTTGCGGCGCTCTTTGTCAAGGTGGAATGGAAACCCATCCGCCACACCGTCACCGCCAAGGAACTGGGCCGCGGCTAAAGCTTTTTGCGGCATTTCTCTTGTGCGCCGCCGCAAAAATGCGTATCATAGGGGAGAGAAGAAGTGAAAGAGAGGACTAACCAAAATGTATAACATTATCGTCTGCGATGATGAAAGAGATATTGTTTCGGCACTGGAAATTTACTTGACGGCAGAAGGCTACCATGTGCTGCGCGCGGAAAACGGCCGGGAGGCTCTGGCACTGGCCAACAGCGAGGATGCCCACCTGATGCTGCTGGATGTGATGACGCCCAACAGGCGGTTATCGTTATCCAGGACAGGAACCGAATCCTCAGAATAATCCTTCAGGCGTTCGATACACTCGTCGATCTCCTCCTCCGCATATACATACGGATAAGAGGTTACAACCAGCTCCTCAAGCGGATGATCCTGCCTTGCAATAATCAGGTCTTTTAAGTCGATGGCACCGTAAAATTTCTGCTGGCTGCTTACGACAAAAATTGTAGAAATATTATCGTTTTTGGCTGCCTGACAGATCAGGCTGCTCATTGCTTCCTTCACGGTAACATTTTTCTGGATGATAATACAGTTAGTGGTCATCCTGCTGCCGATCTCATCCTCATCGAAGGATGCGATCACTTCGATATCGTGGCGGACATCGTCATCCAGCAGATCAATCAACAGACGCTTTTTGCCTTTATCGAGCATGCGCAGCACTTCTGCCAGCGAGTCTGTCTCCATTCCGGAAAGAATCGCCGCAGCCTTGCGCGGTTCCATTTCTTTTAAGTACTCTGCTGCTTCATCTGCTTCCGTATATTCTAAAATATCCGAAAGCATATCCTTATCCAGGATCCGGTACAGCTTGCAGCGTTCCTGTACCGTCAGCTTTTTGAGAACTTCCGCAAGGTCATTGGCATGGTAATCCTCCAGCCGGCTGCTCATCACCGCCGGGGAGGTATTGCTCCGGATAATGTCAATGATCTCTTGAGTATAGTCCTTTGTCTCCATCTCTCCCGTCTCCTTTCTTCTCCAAACTTGCACACAGAGACACCATCTTCTGCATAAATCACGCAACAAAAAGAAGCCCCTTTGCGTTGATCCACGCCTGCGGCATCTTCTGCAACCTGCTTTTCACCTGACTTGTCGTGCTATTGGGATTCCATAGGACAGGAACAATAGAAACTCTATCGCCATGAAGAAGAAAGAACTGAACAGAAAAAAGGCTCAGAACGAAACGGATCTGCTGCGTCTCTGTGCTTTTTCTGCTTCCCATCCTATGCAGCGACTTCGCCCGTGAGCATCGCAGCTATCCATTTCATTCACCTGCCTTTGTCTTTGAATTTCTAAACACTATAAATTATTATAAACATCAAATTTTGAAAAAGCAATGGCATTTTGCCACTTTTATTATATCCCTTTTTTCAGGCCTCTGTCACCTCATAGTCCATGCACACGCGGCATTTCACGTTCG
>ENA-OPDG01000797-OPDG01000797.1-human-gut-metagenome-genome-assembly--contig:-NODE-797-length-26394-cov-3.581305_pt1 | contig 26394 bp, 38 predicted proteins | sample MGYA00241259_ERZ501498 | MGnify/ENA primary metagenome ERZ501498 (study PRJEB25962, sample SAMEA2042582) | human gut metagenome | biome: human gut; feature: human-associated habitat; material: faeces... | reverse complement strand
GTGGCGTACCCTTGTCAATATGCCGGTACTCTTTCTCCTGTCCTTCGGAACTAAACACAGTGGCGAAGCCATTGCTCTCGTAGAAAAGTATTGTTGATGCTGAATTATAGGCATCCACCAGTATGTATCGGCACCCAGTTTTGTTGTATGGGTCAAGAAACCAATATTTTATATACTCTAAGACGTCACTTCCAATATGTTTAGAACGGAAGTTTTCTGATACTCCGAGACGTGCGACCAATACCGCAGGATAATCTTTCAACGATTTTACGTGTGGAATGTCAGCTTCAATCTTTTTGCGTCGGGCATTTGGTAAATCACTTACTCTTATGCCAGCATTGGCAAGAGTGAAAGCACATACAACATTTTCAGGTGCAGACTTTACAGTATAGAAATAAGTTTTGCCCAGCAACTCTTTTGCATATGCAAAACAATCGTTGGTAAAAAAATCATCAAGGTCTTTGTCGCCACAACAAAAGCCTTTTAAGTCTGTCCGGTCTTTTAGTTCGCAGAGGGAACATTCGTCATATAAGAAACTCATCTTCTACCCAGCTTCGAGTTCTCAAGAACCTTTTTTACAATTGCCATCCCTCTATCGTATTTCTCCCTTACAGATTTCTCTTCTTCTGGGGTGCGATGGAGAAACTTTTCGTATGTCTTTTGTGCCTCCGCTTCAAATCGCCGGGCCACTTCACCGGTCAGTACAGGTATGGATGCAATCGGTAGTGCCATATCTTCAGTTTTTATGATTCAACTTTATGCTTTACCTTGCAAAGGTACGCAGAAAATCCGAGGTTAAGCAGGATTTTGTGTTTTTCTTTATTAAACAACGTTTATTTTTGCTTTTAGAGCTGGCTCTCAGGTAAATATGACAAGAAAAAGAGCTGCCAATTCGGTCAAAATACATATTAACTTTTATGCTTGATAGAAGAAAAGGGACATTCACGCAGGACAGGTGAACAAATCGGAATATGGCACGCAATAATCCGGCAGCGACTTGGGCGTATGCCCGCTCATGGCCTTGAAGTCGCGGATAAGGTGCGACTGGTCGGCGTAGCCGCAATGATGGGCGATATAGGAATAATCACGAGAACCAATCTGTAACATCCGCATCGCCTTCTGAAACCTTACCACGCGGGCATATTCCTTCGGGTTCATACCCACCTGCTCACGAAACACCCGCTCATACTGTTTCCTGCTCAGGCAGGCTTTGTCGGCAAGGATGTTTACCGAGACCGACGGCATGCGCATAAGCTCTCCTATCGAACTGGCTATTCTCCGCAAATTCAGATTAGGATTTATCCTTGTCAGCAGCCACCGCTCAAGTATGCCGACAGACTCGCCGCTGCTTGTACTGTCGAATATCCTTGCGGCAACGTCGTTAAGTTGTCGGTTCTCTATATCATAGCCAGAAATCTCCTGATTGTAAAAAGCCGAGGGAGGCGTGCCGATGAACATCCCGACGGTGTGCGGATAGAACACCGCCACTATCATGTCCAGATTTCCGTCAGACTGAATATGCGCCGGAAAATTCACCTGTCCGCTGATGGTAAAAGTGTTTTGGAAACATTTGAGTTCGGGTATGTACAGCGGAGACTTGCGGTGGAATATAATCTGCGGACAGCCGATGGGGAATGTCAGGACGCTGAAAGGCTCGTTGCTCTCCAGCATCCAGTAATAGCGCACATACGGGCGCAGCTCTTTCCTCGGTTGGATAATCTTCATGACGTTTAGTATTCAAGCAGGCGGCCGCAGTCGTGCCAGTCGCCTATCATTTCTCCGCGTTCGCTTGCCTCGATGAGCTTTTGCAGACGGCTGTCGAACAGTTCGGGGTTTGAAACAACTCTTTGGATATTATCAATTCTCACCCTTTGGTATAGCGGCGGGAAATCTATAAAGTGCTTCCATGCCGTCGGGTTGGCCTTGAAGGCGGTGAGGATTTCGGGCATGATGACAAACTCCGCATTGAGATCAGGACAAGCTGCACGTCCCGCCTCGGTCATCAGGCCGAGCCGTTCGAGCCGCCGGCAACGCTCCTTGTTCAGTTCGGTCCACATCCCTTTTCTGCTCCGCGGCCCGAAGCGCTGGAGCGTCACGCCGCCGACAGTCTTCACCGTCGAGTCAATCCATCCGAAGCACAGAGCCTCTTCCACGGCATCGAGATACCACAGGACATCCTCCGGCGGCGTCTTGCCCCGCCTTGCCTCTATCCAGCACTCCTTCTCTGTGGTGCTGTTCGCTGCCAGCCATTCGCGAAAGTCAGCACGGTTTGTGATGTTGAGGATGTTTTTTGGTGTCATATCAAATGTTTGTCATTATATAATGGCCCTGTGAGCCTACTTGTATATTCTGTTTCCGTAAAATATTAAGTATTTCCGGATGTTGTCCGTATATCGTCTATGCCTGATTTACTTTATCATACTTAAACCGATGGCGTGATGACCAGTCGCCATGTGCCGTCTTTTGCAACCCGCTGTATATAACCTTTGGCGGTCAACTGCTTCAACTGCTTGTTCACGGCAGCCATGTTGATGCCCGCTTCATCTGACAGTCTCTGTATGGTAATATCCGGAACCGCATACATGAGATTGAGAATCTTGCTTGTTGAATTGCTGCGGAAGTTAACCCGCTCACCATCAAACCACCATACATTATCGCCACGCTCGGTAAGGAAGCGGATATTGTAAGTCACCTCCTCTACGAACAGATTGGTGAAATAGGTAAGAAACTGCTGTATGGCTCTTTTGGAGGCATGAGCGCCAAGAGACGGCTCCGAGCCGACAGTAAGGTCTGTTTTGTGCAGAGCTTCCAAATACTCATTCTTCTTGCGGCTGCGCACCACAATCATCGGATAGCCATGACGTGAGAGAATGTAGTTTACCATCAGACGTGCTATGCGTCCGTTGCCGTCCTCGAACGGATGGATGCGGATATAACGGTAATGGAATATTGCCGCAAGTTCGACCGGAGTGTATTTGCCTGATTGCTCTGCTTCGTTATACCAATCCACGAGGTCGATCATCAAAGCAGGTGTCTCTTCGGGAGAGGCATACTCAAATCGGTCTCCATAACGGGTAATGACACTATTAGGGCGGGTCTTGTACTGTCCGGCATGAATCACATAGCTCGTTGTCTGTCCCCCTGGCAGATTGCGACAGACTGTATAGTCTTCGCGAAGCAAAGTTTTATGGAGAGTACGGATAAAATTCTGTGTGAGTGGTATATCTTTTAGACTTGCCTCTTCTGTCATCATCTTCAAGCCCACATTACTTGCAGTCATTTCCTGTACGTCTTTAACTTCAGCCTCGCCCACAATCTTTCCGAAGAGCAGAAGAATTTCCGTCTGTCCGTATGTCAGAGTATTGCCTTCAATATGATTGCTGTTATAATTGAAGTCAATAGTAAAGCGACGGCTCAGCATTTCCCTGTCTCTGACGGATAGGGGTTGCAAGGCAGTCCAGCGTGCCATTATGTCTTGTATCTTATCCATTCTCGTATTGTTGTTTCTTTGCAGTTTTTTGCGTTCAAAGGTATATGCTATCTACCTTTTAATGCGTATTTTTGCATTGTGAAGGATTTAATTACTGCTACAAAAATACTAAAATATTTTGGCAATCATGCGAAAACCGTTTGAAATAAACATTCCGATGATTATTTCAATGCCTCCACATCCCCAGCCTGTATTGTAGGTATTGCCTTGTGTATCTTCTCCTCCGGCCAGTCCCACCATTGCTGCTATATTATCTTGATTGGAGGCTTTATCCATTCTGCCCAAGTATTCCGATGATGCTCTTCTTCACTCTCGTCAGGTCGCTGTCGGTCAATAAAGGAATCAGCCGTTGGATTTCGCCGATGCTCCTGTCCCACCATCGCAATTTCTGCAACAAACCTATCAGTTCGTCGTCAAAACGCTTTCTGATTACCCTTGCCGGATTGCCCGCGACTATCGTGTACGGCTCCACGTCGTGACCTACGATGCTGCCGAGTCCGATGATGGCACCGTCGCCGATATGCACACCCGGCAGTATGGTCGCGTTCTGCCCAATCCAAACGTCGTTGCCCACAATGGTGTCGCCCCTCAGCGGAAGATCGTCTGCCGCCGGCAGCGTCCCGGTCCACCCCTCCATGATGTAGAAAGGATAGGTCGACGCCGCGTTCATCTGATGGTTCGCGCCGTTCATTATGAATGTCACGCCCGAAGCTATCTGACAGAACTTTCCGATAACCAGACGGTCGCCGATGAAGTCATAGTGATGCAGCACGTGCCGCTCAAAGTCGGTGTCGCTGAAATAGGTGAAGTCACCCACGATTATGTTCGGGTTCTTCACGGTCGGCTTGACGTATGTAACGGTCTTGCAGCCCCTTACGGGAAAAATCGTGTTAGGGTTCGGTTGCATTTCTATTTTTTTCGTATTCTTGTTATTATTATTTGATTTTGCAGCATCTTTCCTGACGCAAAAGACCCTGTGGGGCATATCCACTCCACGATAATGCTTGACAATAGTATCTGTCAATGTCATGCCGTTGCGGAGCGCGACATTCTGCGAGGCGGTATTCGTATCCCGGATAATGGAATACAGAGCATCAAAACGCAGCACGTCAAACCCGTACTCGCGACAGGCGGCAGCGGCTTCCGTGGCATAGCCTTTGTGCCAGTATTTATGAGCCAACAGATAGCCGATTTCAGGCACTTGCCCGCCCTTGTATTCCTGCATCGTGATGCCGCATTGCCCAATCATTTCGCCGGTGCCTTTCAGGAACATGCCCCACAAGCCGAAACCGTGCTCCCTGTACCGTTGCAGCTGCTTCTGCATCCACGCAAGAGTCTCCTCGTCGCTGAAAGCCCCGTTATAGGCATACATCACATTCTCGTCCTGCAATGTCGAGGATAAAGCCTCCATGTCCGAGAGGCTCATTTCTCTCAACAGTAGCCTGTCTGTCTCTATTGATATGTTTGGCATGATTATAATTTTTATTTCTGATTTTTGCGGGTATCGACACTTCATCTAAAATAAATTAGTCAATTTTTCAAGTTCGTTTTATCGTTAAATCCCTTGTCTCTATAGGAAAATCCTTCCGCCTCATTTCAATTATCGGGAACGGATTGCCTTGCCCGTCCGTCTCCGTCCTGTCGGACTCCACGAAGCCCAACTTCTCATAAAAAGCCCTTGCGTCAGGGTTCTGCTCATTCACGTCTACAAATACCGTTCCGTGGTTCCTTACCGCCATATCCACTAACCGTTTGCCGATGCCTTTGCGCAAATGCTGAGGCGAAACGAAAAGCATCTCAATCTTCTCGTCCTGTATGCCGATAAAGGCTGTCGGGGCGTCGGTATCGGCGGCTACATAAAGATGCCTGATGCCTGCCAGTCCTTCCGTCACGTATGGCTTCAGATTCCTGATGTCCGCCTCACTCAGGAAATGATGAGTGGCACGCACGGATGCCTCCCAAAGCGCCGTCAGGCTGTTCAAAAGCCCGCCATCCCGTTCTGCCGGCGGTATATATCTGATATCTGCGGGTGTTGCCATATTCTTTTATACATATTTTATATAGTCCAAAATCTTACTGGAAACATTCGGGATAACGCACGGTACCGGTAACTCCGCTCAGGGCGTCGGGCAACAGTTCGATAACCATGTAGCACTCCTGAGGGGCATCGAAGGGAAATCGGATACCGTGGTTGATGGCCTTGCGGTAGCCGAAGCGCGGATAATAATCCTTGTGTCCGAGCAATACCGCCGAGCCGTAGCCCATTAGTCCTCCTTAGTCATGACATAGAAATGCTCCGTCCGTATGTCGCCGAGCGGAGAGACCACGCCGTGATTCGTATGGTGGAACTTGAAGCCGCACTTCTCGATGACCCGTTTCGACTTTGTGTTCCCTTCATAATGTACGCACCACGCGGCATCAAGGTGCAGGTCGTTGAAGCATCTTGCCAGCAGGGCCTTAACTGCCTCGGGGATGAGGCCCTGTCCCCAATAGGGCTTGCCTATCCAGTAGCCAATCTCCGCTTCGTGCGGCTTCATTTCCGCTTCGTTTTGCATCATCTCTGTAGAGTGAAGGCCGTCGGAGAACATTATCCCGCAACTGCCGACAGGCTCGCCTGTGGCTTTCAGCACGACCGCATACGTTTCGGGAGCGGCGAAGACCGTCCGGATAATCTCCCGGCTGTTTTCCACCGACGTGTGGGGAGGCCATCCGGCGATGGGACCGATGTCCGGGTCGCTCGCGTATTTGAACATTGCCTCGGCGTCCGTTTCCTCCCACGGTCTGAGGTATGGGGCACAAAACGAAGCGTATAAGGTGGTTTAGAGCCGAAAAAGCGCAAAAGCCTCTGATATTCAAATAGTTGTGCGTATTTCTAAAAGGTGGTAATATAAAACGAAATGTTTACATTGGTTTAATTATGGTTTACATATGGCGGTCGTTGAGGCTGTGAAAGTTTGCGGATCTGTTTGTTTAGGCTTACATTGAGTTTACATGATTTCTTGTGGGCTGATTAAAGTATTTGGAGCGGTATGAGCCGCTTTTTTTATTGGTTTATTAGAAATATAAATATACAAATATATTCCATATAGATAATATTTGGTATATTTGCACTCGTAAAACATAATGATATGGCAAAGGTTATACACGTACATTTAATACACGGAATTGAAGGAACGAGGCGAAAAGACTGGTATTTTAGCAGTATAACTGCGGTTTACACAGTTTTTACGGCAGAACAAGTGGGTGCGACAAAGAATTATTTGCTGCATGCCGGGCTTTCCGGCAATGGTACTGTATGCACGAAAAGGGCTATAATAAAGCAATCTACGCTTATTTCAGGCGGCTCTGGGAGTAAGTCTAAGGGATGAGTCTTATCAGGGGGTGAACGCGATTAGAAAGGTTTTCGGATAGCGTTTTAATGGGAGGTCGTTATGCCTCCTTTTTTTGTGGCCTAAAATGGGCGATTTTCGGCTTAGATATTCATTAAGATATTCAGTTTAGATATTCACTTTTGAAAGTTTAGATATTCAAAAGTGGGTTTTGGCGATGCAAATAACTGGGTGGGGTCTAACTACCGTTTTTTAAGAATGGAATGAAAAAACACGGCTTTGCCCCCTCCCTCTAAAACCACCCTATTTTTGAGAGAATCCGCTGTAGAAGCCAGTAAATAGGGGGATTTGCAGGTTTTCTTGGTCTTTGGGGGAGGGGAACACCCGAATTTTGGAGGTTCGAGGGGTCTATCAGAAGAATTTGGAGATGCTGCCTACAACTTCGAAGATATGGGTGATACGCGACATGGGAAACTCCTGCTCGTCGTAGTCCTGTGTGTTGATGGGGATGAAGCGGAGCTGCTGCGGGTCTTTGGACCGGCGCAGAATTTTGATAGTGCGAATCGTGTCAAGGACTACGGCGTAAATTTCGCCGTACTGTATATCTTCAAGTCGGCAATGTCGCAACGCAATAATGTCCCCGTGGTTTATCTTTGGTTCCATAGAGTGTCCTGTAACATTACACCAAAGGTCTGCCTTTTCAAATCCTCTAATAACAATGTTTGTTGTTGGAACAGTTACTTGTGAATTGAAAATCTCTGAGAACCCGCCAAGGAAGTCCACATCATAATAAGGCTTACCAACTTCTGGGTCGTATGATACGGCTGGGGAAATTGGGGTTGTTTCCTCTTTGTTTTCAAGCATCTCTCCCCTACCCGTCATTAACCACTCAATGTTTACTTCTGGATAATAGGCGAGAAATCTCGATAGATTATCTTCGCTGATACCATTGTTTTGACCCAAAACGCCTCTTGTTACCCCCGTATTCTTATAGAATTCATACTGAGTAACTTGTTTTTTCGCCAAAAAAAGCAAGATTCTCTGCTTGATAGGCGATTTTTCTTGTGTATTTTCTTGCATAAACGAGAAATCTTGATTATCTTTGCAGCGTGTTCAATAAAGAACGAGCGGCCAAAGATACGAAAAAGTCGCGAGAATAACGAATTTTAAGACTTAAAGAAAATGAATGACGACATCAAAGAATGGAAAACCCAAAGCGTGAAGCACAAAGTTTCAGGGGTCTTGATAATGGATGGTGTAAGTTTTCGCTACACAGAGGAGGACGGCATCGTGTTCGCTGCTCCAGAATCCTACGTCAAGCGTCTTATATATCGTTTACAGGTCGTTTTCGGCTGTAGCGTGAAACCGATAATCAAAGAGTATTAATTATAAAAATAAGTGAGACAATGACACAGAGAGAATTTGAAGAGCGTACACGAAGGCTGATTACGGCCGAAGATTATTACCTAGTAGAGAACCTCTACATGGCTGCCGGGAATATGGGCAAGGATGAGTTCTGTGAGGAAATGCGTAAAATGTGTGCATACGATGGTGCCAATGGACATATAGAATTGCGCCAGTGCCTGAAGGAAATAGGACGGCATGCCGGTGCAAAGGATGCCGAACTTAACTTCTTGAAGAAGAGAGTGGCAAGTGAAAAGATGGAACTTGCTGAGTTCCTTGTCGGCAAATCCAGTGCCTACGAGGATACAGACTTCTACAAAGAAGCTGTAAGACTTATCGGACAACGTGAAGTTACACTGATGAAGATGCGCATGGATCTGCCGCTTTGGGAAGAAGACAAGGAGTTTATCAAGGCGGTTTTAGAGAATAACGATAAAGGCGAGAAGATTGCCGGATAACTGGCAGTCCGGAAAGACGGACAGGGCGGTTAGTTCAGTTGGTAGAACAAACGAAACTCCGAATGTGAGAAGTTATGGTCCGCGGTTCGAGTCCGCGACCGCCCACAATAAGATTAACAACTAAAAAGTGAGATTGATATGAAAAAGTACATCCACATTACAAAGGAAGACCGCGAGTTTATCGCGAAGGCGTTTAATGTGTCTGAGCGCAGCGTATTTAATGCTGTACGGTTTGATGAGAAGCGTGGCGATTCGGATAATGCCAAACGAATCCGTAAAATGGCATTTGAACGTGGCGGCATCTTGATGGCTGTCATCCCGATGATTGAGACATTCCACGATCATGACATGGTTACCCGGCAGTATTGTCCCAATGGTGCTTTGATAGAACTTGACCGCAACGATGGCATGGGTTACGTGATATTCAAGGGCGAGACTGTCAAGACCTACGAAAATGTAATGATGACGGACATTGCCGGCATCCAAAGATTTGCAATGGCTTTGAGATAAGGAGAGTAAGATGGAGTATTTCGGCAATATACGCTGCATATCGGCAAGAACCCTCATTGATACGGGGATTATCACAGAAGCCTGTTACAGGAACTGGGTAAACCGTGACCGTATCAAGGTGGTGCGCCCCGGTAAAGGTAAGGGGAACTATGCCCTGATTGCCGTTGATAGCCTTCCCTCTACGTGCAAGGAAAAAGTAGATGAGAAGTTCCCCGGCGGCCCGGCTATGGACTTGCGTCACTGGATATTGTCGAATTATGAACTTGACCAGGCTGCCGTGACCTATTTCTTGAACTGGGCGGCAAGGATGCACAGCGACAAAGCCACGGGCGAGCTTGCGAGGAAATACGCCGTGAACGCCTCGGTGCTGAACTGTTGCATCCGGCTGTATGAGAACGCCCGCGTCCGCAAGCGTCTGATGGGCGAAGGTGCCTATAAGTGGGACATGATGGCAGCAACCATCGAAACGCTGCGCGAGGAATACGGGCACGACCTTCCGGCCAGCACGCTCCGCTTCCGCAAGAAGGTGAACGAGTACAAGCAGTACGGATATGAGTGTCTGATAAGCGGCAAATTCGGCAACCAGTGTGCCCGGAAAGTGGACTACAAGACCGAGCGGCTGATATTGAGCCTTGCCATACAGGAGAACAAACCCTATAACAGCAACGTGCATGAGATGTATATCGCCTTTGTCTGCGGTGAACGTGACGTGTGGGACCCGGAAACCGGCGAGGTGTTCAACCCCGATGACTTCACTGACAAGAACGGCGACCCGAAGGAACTAAGCGAAAGCACCATCAACAACGTGCTGAACAAGCCCAACAACAAGTTGCTCGTTGAGCACGCCCTTATGGGCTATACCACGTTCATGCACGAGCAGATGCCGCACGTGCACCGCCATAACGGAGAGTTCTCCCTGTCGCAGATCACGATGGACGACGTTGACCTTACCCGCAAGCTGAAGGACACCAAGCAGCGTGTCCATGCCTACTATGCCTACGACGTAGTAAGCCAGTGCGTGATAGGCGCGAGCTACGGACGCAAGAAAGACCAGATGTTGGTAGTGGACTGTTTCCGTGACATGTTCCGGCTGATAGAACGTAACGGTTGGGGAATCCCCTCCGGAATAGAGGTGGAGAACCACCTGATGAGCGAGTACAAAGAAGGTTTCCTTCAGGCGGGCGTGGCTTTCAATTTCGTACACTTCTGCGCCCCACAGAATTCACAGGAAAAATATGCAGAGCCTTTGAACGGTGCGAAGAAGCGCAGCGTCATCCACAAGAACCATGTGGGCATTGGGCGTTTCTACGGCAAGGGCAAGTGGCGCACGGAGTACAAGAAGGTCAGCGACGAACAGAACGACACTTACGAGGACAGGGAGTACTTCAGTTACGATCAGCTGGTTGCCGATGACCGGTGCGACAACGCGGAATGGAACAACGCGCTGCATCCCAACCAGAAAAAGTATCCGGGCATGACGCGGTGGCAGGTGCTGGTGGCAAACATCAATCCAACCTTGCGCAAGTATGACAAGCTCACGCTTAGCCGCTACATAGGAGAGCGCGTGGAGACCAGCATACGGCGCAACTCGACGGTGCGCGTGGCATACGACGACTGGTGGCTGAGCGACACTTCGGTACTGGAACGCCTGCAGCCGAACGACTACAAGGTAACTGCCTACTACCTGCCGGACGAGGAAGGAAAGCCCACGGATGTTTACATATTCCAGGGTGACCGCTTCATTGACAAGGTGGAGAAGGTGGAAACCTATAACAGGGTGCTGGCCGAACAGACCGAAGAGGATGTGGTGAACTACATCGAGCAGCAAAAGAAGATAAGCAGTTTCGGCAAATATGTCCGCGACAACGCCATAGACCGTGTGGGTACGGCAATCATGCAACCGACGGAAGAAGAGGCCGCAGAGAGCCTCGTGTTGCCCCCTGTGGCGAATACGGAAGAGTCGGATGAAATCTACGACTGGCAGCCAACGGTAAACGAGGCTTTGCGGGGCATCGCAGATATGTAAGAATACGATTAGAATAACATTAAAACAGCGTTTGAACTATGATTACAGAAGCGCAGAAAAAGAAAATACTGGGAGCGGTAGCCGCCAATCGTGCGAACTATCCAAGCGATGCGAAACATGCCGCTTCCCTCGGCATCAGTACCTCGGTGTACAGTGCCGTAAAGAACGGACAGACGGACAAGGCCCTGAGCGATGCGAACTGGATAAGCATCGCAAGGCGTTTGGGCGTGAGCCTCCGTGCCGACATGGAATGGAAGGCAGCCAAGACCGCCACGTTCGAGTATATCACCGCCCAGTTGGAGTTCTCACAGCAGTCGAGCCTGTCGGCTATCCTGTGCGATATTCCCAACATCGGCAAGACATTCACGGCACGGTACTACGTGCAGAGCCACAAGAATGCCGTGTATATTGATTGCTCGCAGGTAAAGACCAAACTGAAACTGGTGCGGAAAATCGCCGCCGAGTTCGGCGTGAACAGTCGCGGACGGTACAGTGATGTGTATGATGACCTCGTATATTACCTCCGTTCGATGGACATGCCGCTCATCATCTTAGATGAGGCTGGCGACTTGCAGTATGAGGCTTTCCTTGAACTGAAAGCCTTGTGGAACGCCACGGAGAGGTGCTGCGCCTGGTACATGATGGGTGCGGACGGCCTGAAGGAGAAGATAAACCGCTCGATAGAGTGCAAGAAAGTGGGCTATACGGAAATGCTGAGCCGTTATGGAGACCGTTACAGCAAGGTTACGCCCGATGACGGCAAGGAACGTGAGGCCTTCCTGAACACACAGGCACGTATCGTGGCTAAGGCTAACGCCCCGGAAGGAGCGGATGTGGCCCAAATCGTGCGCAAGACACGTGGCGGGCTGAGGCGAGTATATACCGAGATAGAGAAACTTAAAATGACAGTACAATGATGACGGTAATAGAAAAGCAGTATATGGATGCGGTTATCGCAATCAACCGCCGTATGCGGAACAAAGAGATAGACTGGGAGCAGCGCCGGTATGAAGTGGCTAAAGATTCATTGACCGCAATACTGTCCAACCCCGAACTTGTTAGTGGTGTGACACAGGAGGGAGAACCGAAGTGGGGTACGCCGGCTTCTGTCGCATCAGTGGCGGTCAAGTTTGCAGATTTGCTGATTGGTGAACTTCAAAAGGAAAATTCATGAAACGTGCATTGACACCGCGTGACATAGCGGCCAAGAAATGGAAGACCCTGCCGTGGGGCGAGAAGTGGAGCAAACCGTTCGGCTTCCCGGCAGATAATGCCTCTTGGTTCATCAGCGGAGCCAGTGCCAGCGGCAAGAGTTCGTTTGTGATGCAGTTGGGCAAGGAACTGTGCAACTACGGAACGGTGCTGTACATGAGCTACGAGGAAGGCGTGAACCAGAGTTTCCAGCGGCGTATGGGTTACCTGAAGATGAACGAGGTACAAGGTCGGTTTCGTGTGGCTGTAGGAGAAACCTACGAAGAAGTAATAGAACGGCTGAAACGCCCGAAAAGTCCGAAGTTCGTTGTGGTGGATTCCATACAGCGTGCAGAATGGGAATACAAGCAGATAGAAGACCTTGTCGGAATGTTCCCTAAAAAGTGCTTCATATTTGTGAGCATGGAGTACAAGAGCCAACCGATGGGCAAGCCTGCGATGAAGACGAAGTATCTTGCAGACATGAAAATCCGTGTTGTGGGCTACAAGGCATATTGTCAGGGGCGCGCCATCGGTGAGGCTGGAAGCTACTATACGGTATGGGAAGAAGGAATAATACAAACAAGTAATAATTTATAAGAATATGAAAAAGAGAGTATATATAGCGGGTAAAATCGGAGAAGCATATCCCAGTGAAGCCACCCTGAGGAAATTTGAAAAGGCGGAAAAGTTGCTTCAATCAAAGGGCTATGACACCTTCAATCCGACACGTAGCGGTCTTGGTGCAAAGGCTGATGCCTTGGCGCAGTTGAATGGTACAGACTTCTACCGGGAGATAATGCTGCTCGATCTACAGGAACTTTCCCAGTGTCATGCCATCTGTATGCTTCCTGACTGGATAGACAGTCCCGGAGCGGAAGTGGAATTCAGTTTTGCAAGGGCGATAGGTTTGGAAGTAATGTATAAGAACTATGATAAGGATGAGTAAGACAAGGCAAATACTCGAATTAAGTAGTCCGACCATAAAGACAACGCATGAGCGTATTACCGGGCTTGTGCAACAATGTAACTATTGTTGTGGAAATGGCTGGTTTTGGGGATTGAATGAATATCGTGAGTCGATAAAGGTTCCTTGCCCCATCTGTGGCGGTGCTGGAAAAGTGAGGCCTGAGATAACAATAGATTGGAAACCAATAAAAAAAGAATGATATGGCACAGGAAGTAACCAATTTGGCGCAGCCCAATTCGGATGCGCCTCAGCAAAAGGAGCAAGCTCCATTGCATTCGGCTGTCACGAATTTTGCCCGGTTCTACGCCTCATTCAACAAGCTGCCGTATGAGGGCGACCGGGAAGAGTTTAAGAAGTCCATCGTGATGCAGTACACATGGAACCGCACAGACAGCCTCCGCGAGATGACCTCAAGGGAATACGAAGCATGTTGTTCCGGACTGGAGAAGCTATCCGGTCAGGACGAATGGCGAAGGAAGCTGCGAGATGAACTGCGCCGGAAGCGCAGCGTATGCCTGAAGCTGATGCAGAAACTCGGTATTGACACCAGCGACTGGGCACGTATCAATGATTTCTGCCGACACCCAAGAATCGCGGGTAAGGCGTTTGCCCAAATAACGACAGAGGAACTGGAGCAGCTTGCCGTGAAACTGCGCTCCATCGAGCGTAAAGGAGGATTGAAAAAGAAAGACCCACATCTGACAGAGCAAAAAGCTACGGACCGAGGTTATATGTTAGTGAATTTATCCACCGATAAAATAGGAAACGCATGATACCAAGACAGTTTATAAATGACGAGATGCGGCATATACGCGAGATGACAAGTACCCTAAGCGAGGAGGAGTATGCTGAATATTTGGAGCAACTCATCTTTGAACTGGAGGATGAACGTCAGCGGTGCTGTTGGAGAGAACCTGAAGACGAATAATAACCCATTAATAACCATTAAAATTTTACTACAATGGCAAAAAGAGAAAAGAAAGTAATTATCACCGGCGTAACAAGAGAAGCTGCCGATGAAGCGTTTGCAGTTTATGCTAAAGCGAACGCACAGAGTGTGAAGATCACAGCGGAAATAGAGCTGCAATGTGCTAAAATCCGTGAGAAGTTTGCCAACAGACTGGCAGAACTGGAGAGCGAGAAAGAAAAAGCTTTTGACACCTTGCAGGCTTACGCCACAGAGAATCAGGCTGAATTGTTCACCAAGAAAAAAAGTCTTGAGATGGCTCACGGCGTTATAGGTTTCCGCACCAGCACTCCAAAGTTGAAGACCCTGAAAGGCTTTACTTGGGCAAGTGCTTTGCAACTTGTCAAGGAGTTCTTGCCAGGATATGTGCGTCAGTCGGAAGAGATAGCCAAGGACAAGATGCTTGCCGACCGTGAGACGGAGGATATGGCTCCGCAGATGGCTAAGTGCGGCATACAGGTTGTTCAAGACGAGACCTTCTATGTTGAACCGAAAAAAGAAGATACCGTATGAAACGTATTGTGGCAAAGTCCCCGAAAATAGCCCTGTGCCGTGTATGTCACGGCACGGGACAGGTTCAGAATGACGAATACGAATCTGTAGTATGCAGCCAATGCGGTGGAAGCGGTCGTGTAACAGTCAGTGCTAACATAGAGCTTGATATCCGCCCCTATAACCCTAAAAAGAAATAAAGTTAAGATTATGACAAAGCGGCGTGGAGTAAGTTATAAGAAACGAGTAGAAGAAGTGAACAGGATATATGACCGTGAAGTCAAACGCGGATTATCGAACCGCGAAATTTGGCGACGGTTCATATATCCGGTTTATGGTATAACCGAGCGTACTTTTTATAATTTGCTCAACGCAAGTGCCGATGAGAGCAAGCGAATTGCTGACGATGGAGTCCGTCAGCTTTTGCTGTTTAGTGATGAGGAATTGGAGAACATGATTCGCGATAAGGAAAAGATGTGGTATGAATAGAGATGTTCAGAAAATTCTTAAACGGATACTGAAAGACATTCAGGTGGAGATGAGCGACGAGTTTGACAAAAACTTTGAACGTCAGGCATTCTTCAGCGAGGCATGGGCGCGACGCAAAAGCCCTATCCGTAATGAGGGACGTGCCATATTGACAGACACAGTGCGACTTCGGCGGAGTATCCGGAGTCGGACGACAGAGAATAGCATTATCTTCTATACCGACCTGCCGTATGCGGCGATACACAACGACGGGGGCGAGATAAAGGTGACGAAACGGATGAAGGGCTACTTCTGGCACAAGTATTACGAGGCCACCGGCTCTTTCGGTCGCAAGAAGGACGGAACGCTCAGAAAAACCAAAAAGAACGCCCGTCTGACCACTGAGGCAGATTTTTACAAGTGGATGGCATTGAAGAAGGAAGGCAGCACGATAAAGATACCCCGTCGCCAATTCCTCGGAACCTCGCCAGAAGTGGAGCAGGCCGTCAGGAAAATCATAGAAGAGAACATAAGCGAATATTTCAACATTGAATTCGACATCAGACAAAAATGAGAAAGGAACTATATAATAAAATATGTACGCGATTAGAACGCCTGTATAAGTTACCGGATGGCGCAGTATACGAACATGAAAATAAGGAAGAGAAAATTCCTGAAGGAGCAGTTCGTATCGTAAATCACATCGACCTATGGAACCAAAACGTGGAGTTTATCGAGCAGGAGGAGAACTGGGCACGTCCGGCGGTATTCGTGGAGTTCTGCCCGATACGGTGGAACGCCATCGTGCCGGGTGTGGAATATCGTGCTGAGCCGGAAGTGAAGCTGCATATCGTGACGGACTGGGCAGGGGCAGCCAGCGAGGGCAGTTCGTTCAAGGAAGAGGCATTGGCGGTGTTTGACCTGCCGGAACTGATACATGAACGGCTGACGTGCCTGGAGGGCGAGACCTTCAAGGTGTTTGACCTGGTGGAGAGCCAGACGAACCACAACCATGAGGAGATGGTGGAGAACATAGAGGTGTATTCGTGTGTGGCGATTAAGCGGATAAATGGTTGATGGATAGGAGGGATAGGAAGAATAGGAGGGATAGGAAGAATAGGATGGATGGGATGGATTTATGGTTTAAGGCATTGGAAATGTGCCGGATAAACTTGCGTATGTCGCGGATTTTTGGTATCTTTAAGGCATAGGTGTGAGGGAGGGAAATGAAGAAAAATGCACTGAAAAGTGCAAAAAATCGTGCAAGCGTGCATGGTTTTCGGAAAGTTGTTGTACTTTTGCGGTGTTCAAGTTTTATATCAGAGGGCGGAGATACCGTCCACGAGCACCGCTTGGTGGGCTTTTTTATGCCCGGCAACGGTTCCGCTATATGGCGGTGTGCTAACCCCGTGATACGTCTGTAATGGGCGTGTCGGTCCTCTGATAAGACTTGAACAGCGGGAAGTGGCACGCCGCTTTTCTGTGCCCAAAATGTTCAAAAAATATCAGATTTATGTCAAACAAAAAACAAACAAGTCCTACAACTGTAGGCGAAATTGAAGTTTTCAATTTCAGTAGAGAGAACTTGCCTTTACGTTCTCGTTTGATTGACGGCGAACCTTGGTTCGTGGCCAAGGACGTTGCAGAAGCCTTGCGGTATTCCAATCCTCGCAAAGCTATTAGTGATCATTGTAAAGAAAAGGGGGTAACGTTTCGTGACACCCTTACCGAAGGGGGTGTACAGAAATTGAAGTACATTAACGAGGGGAACATGTACCGTCTGATAGTGAATTGCACTTTACCCATAGCAGAGGTTTTCGAGGAATGGATATTCGACGAGGTACTTCCAAGCATCCGCAAGAAAGGTTTCTATGGTGTTCGCAAGACGGGAACGGACTATTTGGATGTCCGTGATGTTCCTTACCGTGTGATGAACTACCGTGGCGGCGATGTGCGTGTGGTGGATGTGGATGGCGAGTCGTGGTATTCGCTGAACGACATTCATTCGTGTATAGGGGCGAGGACGGACAGTAGCCAAAGTGTGCGGCGTCTGAATGCCAAACAGGTATTGGCACGGAAACTATGGCTTTATGGCGTGCCCAATCCCGGTTGGTTTGTCAAGGAACTCGGTGTGCGGCTACTGTTATGCGCAAGCCAGAAGAACCGTGAGAATACGCAACTGATGTTAGATTTTGACGGGAAGGAGGATTGAACATGGTACGGATAGAGAAGGACAAGTTCGTGATAGAGATGGATAGCTGTTTTCCTGCCGACCGCTGGGTGGAGCTGATGCGTGACCTGATACGGCTTGTGTCGATAGCGGACAAGGAGCGTGTGGACAATAACTTGGACTGCATTTACGGTGTCTGTGACCTGCTGGAGGCGATGCTGCCGGACGAGGAGGACGCTCGTAAGATGATAAGAGGCTGAAAAAGACAATAAAAAGTAAACAAGAAGTCTGCCGGGCGATGCTGCCTTGGCAGACTTCCTTTTTATAAGTGTGTGACGAACTGTTTGTTGATTTGTCGGATTCGTGCTATGACGCGGAGCTTCGCCACGGAGAGCGGGTAGTGTTTCCGGCGTTTGGAGGCGTAGATTCGCCCTTTGAGTACGGCTGCCACGAAGTCCTCTGATGAGTATCCGTGCGGGTTGTGCAGTCCGAGGTAGATGATGCGGAGTGCGTTTTCGTAGGTGACCTGCGTGTAGATGTAGGAGAACCCGAGGACCTTGCAGATGTTCTCGGTGTCGAGCGTATAGGGCACTTCCATGCCGTCGATCATAATTGCCTGTATCATGTGTCGAAATGATTTTTTGATGTTTAAAGTGAAACGATATACCTTTGCAGTCAAAAACAATTATGGATTGGTTTGACAGCGCAAGATTAGATGAGCTGCTGCGTATGTTTGACGGTACGAAGAGCAAGTACATACCCCGTGAAATACTATTCGGAGACAATGCCCTTGAAGACTGGGACAGCGCCATTGCCTTTCTTGTGGAGAAAGGCTACCTTAAAGAGCATGAGGACAACTTTGAGATAACCTATGCAGGTAAGTCGTTCATTCACGATGGCGGTTTTACCGGCAAAGACCGCCGTGAGCGTATTTTGTCTTATTGTACCCTTATAGCGGCGGTGAGCAGCGTCCTTGCCCTTGCAGTCTCTTTGGTGGCACTCGTTTGCCAGTTGTGTGGCTAAAAGCTGAGCATCAAATGCCTTTTTGTCGTTGATTATCTTCATTTTTGCGGATAATTATTTGTTTCTTGAAAAAAAGTTATTATCTTTGCAGCAAGGATTCCGTAGCTAATGACTACCGATTCCTTGCAGAAGGAGGAATGAGCAATCATTCCTCTGACTTTTTATATAACAGTCTTAATTCTTCTCCTTCTTTTAACCATACTTCTGTTATCTTATGCCCGTCCCTTAGACGTTGCGTTATTACACGTTTCATGTATGCATCCGTGAGTTCCGGTTTGTCGAGAATAAGTCTGTCGGACTGCTTCATTCCATCGTTAATCATATTTGAAAACGCTCGTTTGGGATTGGCAGTTACAAATCCCTCGTGCTCGTACCACGCTCCATCAACGTTGAGGTCAGGGCATTTTCCATAGAAAGGAGTGCCTTTGAGCGCGCCATAGACACAATCGTAGTCGAACTTGGGCGGACGTGTCATTTTGGGTGTCAGCACGACCTTTTTCCCCTGTCCGGCAAAGAATTCTGCCACCTGCATGAGGCGTGTGAAATCGTTGTCGGAGCGGTTCACCATGTTGCTTATCTCTATAGTTCCTTTGCCGTGCTTGATTATTTCTGCCCGCTGCTGCTCACATGACCTCAGCAACTTGCACGCCGCACACAGCTCATTGTCAGGAACAATCTGGCGTGCGAGCTTGGTGTTGCCTTTTGCAATATCGCAGTCGCGGCAGCGGCGTATGGTGTAGGGATTGTAGTCCGGTACGGTCTTCTGCTCCTTTCCGGCGTTGAAGTGGAAGATGCCCTTTGAATCCCGTTGTAGTGCTTCCTCTCCGAGTGCCATCGCCTCGTCGTGCGGCGTGGCCGGGTATTTAGACTTGCGCACCTGCACGACCGTACACCGGCAGTTCCACCCGTTTGGCGGGTAATACTCCTCCCAGAAAGAGTCCGTGACGGGCAGTGTCACGCCATGCAGCGCAGCGTGTGCGGGCCGTACCTTGCCGTCGTGTGCCGTTCGGTACTGGAGGTTGTATCTGTCGCCATCCTCAAGGAACTGTTCCCACTTGGCAGCCATCTCTGCCGAAGCCTGTACGAAGTTGTACTCCGCCCGGAGGTAGTTGGAGTTATAGGTGCTGTCAATCTTCCGGACATCGTTCAAGAACCGTTCGAACGGTTTTCGATTGCCGTTCTCATCGAGCAGGGACGGGAACGCCTCGTTGAGTTCGTGGAACGTCTTGATGCCGGAGAAAATGTAGTCTGAACGAGTGAGGTGCCGGCGCATGGTGTCGGACATCTTCACCTGCCTGAATCCGGAGTCGAGAACTTCGGCATGGGCATTGATGAACTTTTGCACCTTAGGCTTGGCAAGAACCTCGATACGGAACTCCGAGCCCTTGATTGAGTAGAGTGTCTGCATCATGCCATCGAAGAGAGAGGATAGTTCTTTTCTTATTTGTTCCTCACGCTCTTTTGAGAGCATCAATGGCTGCTGGGTATTACCCAGCCATGCGGCATAGCGTTGGTGCAGCCCCTCATATTCGTCTCTTCCGAGACGCATTACCGGCTTCGGCTCAGCAATCGGAGCAAGCTCCATTGCGTTCGCCTTGCACGATAATTCGGAGGGGCTTAGTCGAAAAAACGGGAAGGTGTATTTTGCAGACCTTTATTCTTGTCCTTTCCGGCAGACTTTGTAGGTGGAGTAGGTTCATTAGGTGTCGTAGGTGCTGCCGGTTCCGGCTTTTCCTCGCACGGCATACCGTATTTGTCCTCAAAATACTGAGGATTGACCTTGTAGTGTTGGAGTACCATTTCCTCGTAGGCCTTCTGTTGCTCCGGGGTATAGTCGACAGCATCGTCCCACTCAAATCGCAGCCCCTTGACAGGAAAGCCATGAAGTACCAAAAGTGGGAGCAATTGATTGTTGATGATGTCGCGAAGCATATCACGGTCGGACTCGACAAGGTTCATGAATACCTGAAGATGTGTCTGCGACTGCGACAAGCTACTGCCATCCTCAATGGTCATGGTTTGCCCGATAACGAGCTTGGAGATTTCCGAGTTTGCCCGGTCGATGCGCTTGTCATAAACATTGAAAGCATCGCCCTTGCCAGACTCGACAAACTGGATTTCGGTCTCCATGCCTGTTACGACACCCTGATTAGCTCCAGCATCGTAAATCATGCTCTCGATACGCTTAAACTCTTTGGGGTCGCGAGTCGTTGTACGTGCAATACGCCATGGCATACCGAAGATCTCTGCGAAGCAGTCCCAAAATGACAAGGCGTGTTTCTTGGGGATGGTATGCAACGCAGCCTTCAGAAGAAGTCCGAGGTCGTCGGGACGTCCTGCCTCGATCAGCCAGTCGCACCACGGCCGTTCCCTGTATTCGATACCCGTCTGCCAACTGTTGCCCAGACGTGTAACTACCCGACCATATTCAGGAATGACGTGCTTACGCGGAATGAGAGTCACTCCAGAGAAAGACGGATGTCCATCGCCATCAGTAACGACATCGCCCATCTCGATGAGCGAATGTCCGTACCAAATGGACTCCAGACAGAGCCGGCAAAGGTCCTTGAACCATACCTGATCGAGCAGATGTACAGCCTCCTCGTTAGCATCGCCTTTTCCGTTGACAAGTTTGAATGACCGGGACATGACGAAGCTGACGCGCTGCTGGATACATCCTGAAAGGTGCGAGTCGGTCATAGAATCACGGTATATGTCGTATAGCTTGCGACGGTCGGGATGCCGAGGGTCGGTAGCATTCTGCCAGGCCCTGCGCCAGTCTGCGATGTCGCTTTTTGTGAAGAACTCCGCATACCGTTTCAGCTCCATGATGATGGAAGTCTGCTGTGCGGCTTGGGTATTCTTTTTAGATTTCTTATTCATGTTTCGGTGAGTCTTATAATTCGTATAAGTTTTATAAAATCGACATAGAAATTACCAGTCATGGCAGAGTTTGGGAGAAGAATGAAAAGAAGTGCCGAATCCAGAGGAACCGTCTTCAGCCTTCAGGAACGGCAGATCGGGAATAATTTTCCCAGCTTGTACCCCCTCGAGCCATTTTATAGCCCGCTCGTAGCGTTCCTTGCGTATCTCACTACCCATCTTCTGCGGTGCAGAAGCCGTGAGATGATAAAGTGCGATGTCGGCCGCGTACATGACGATAAGCCGGTTGCGGTCGTCCCCGGTTGCCGAGAACACCGCCTCTGTGTCATATACAGGACGCAGATAGGAAGCCATCTCCTCAATGGCCTCGACCTCCGCATTTTCTATGTTTTCTGGCGTAGATTGCGATATGACTTTTAAGGCAGCGTCGCCAATAACCACCTTGTAGTCTTCTGTGTTAATAAACATATCACCAAATATTTTTAGGTGAGCGGCGTGGAACCGCCACCGGTTTGAAAATTTCTTGCCGTGTACTGCGTTGCAAATACCATATTGCCCCCTCGTCTGCGTCAGGGGCATCGTCGTGAACCCGTGAGCCCCTCTCTAAAGCCAATGTCTGTTCGATGCCGACCTGCATGTCGAGGTCATCCTTCTTTGCCTCATTATAGAAAACAAATCCACGTTCCCAAAGAGGCGACACCGCTTCGATGCGCTGTATCTTCTCCGGCTTCTTACGTGTGTCCGGCAAAAGCGGAAGTTGATAGCCACGGATATTTCCCTCAGCTGCAAACTCATCAAGAATAATGTCCTGCATGAAGTTAGCCTCCATGAAAAACGACATAGCCACCCGATCGCGTGTGCGCTCGTAAAGGTCGTACAGCCAGCGCACCATACCAGAAACTGTATCCTGCCGGACATAACAATCTATGAGGTGCAATTCAGTGCCAATCTTTCCCCACAGTCGTGATGCTTTATAGTCGTTAGCCGTGGTGGACTTGAACGAGGGGTCGGTGTAGCATACCAGCATATCGTACTTTTCCAGTTTCGGCATCCGTTTGTACCGAATCCAGTCCGCCCGAAAGATGGTTCCGTCCACAATAGGGTTGTGCATCATTTCCTTTTCCCAAGCGCGGTATCCGACGAATTCACGGTAGTGCTGCGCCTCCTCCTTCGTCCATTTGTCCCGCCATGTTGGTTCCCCGTTCTTGTCAATGGCCTTGATGACCGATACAAATACACCTTTTGATGCAGAAATATTTGCAAGTACCGAGTTCTTGGATATGAGGTTTCCAATCATTATGAATCTTCCTCGTCCCACATCGAGAGAACCGAAGAGGGCTTCCTTAACCCAGTCGGTAAGTTCGCGCACGCGTTTCTCGTTACGGCAGAGCTCGTCGTCATCGAGGTCATCGATGACAATATAGTCCGGCCGTGACTCACGGTCGCGCAGACCACGGGGGGACTGTCCTCTGCCACATGCGAGGAACTTGACCCCGTTTGCAGCCTTGAATTCACCTTCCTGCCACGACGCGCTTCCTTTCTGCTTTCCGAAGTCGGCAATGATGCGCTGGTTGTATTCGAGTTCAGCCTGTATGTCTCCGAGAAGACGTGTAGCACTGTCTTCAGACTTTCCAACAACGACCATGAAGTTGATGAGCCTTTTGGGCTGGAACATGAGCCACAGCGGTATGAAGATGTCCATGTGTGTGGACTTGGCATGTCCTCGCGGCCATTTGAACACAGCCTTTAGATCGGGTGTGGATTTAATCTTACGTGCTGCCTCATTGTGGAAAGTAGCGTTGTGTATTGTGCGTATGACATCTCCCGTTGTCTTGTCGCGCAGTGTGAGAAAATGCGGGAAATAGTACTCACAGAAGGCAGCGTAGTTGTTTTGTAACCTTGCGATACGCTTGTCGCGCACAGTTGGTGTCTCGTTTGCCAGCAATGCGGTGTCCGTAATGGACTGAACCCGTTTACAGTGTTCTTTCCATAACTCAAAGGCTTGTTTTTTCTCTGCTGCTGTTGTCATAGATTACTTCCTATTTAACTTCGTTGAATAGTGGCTGCACTCGGCATAGCCAAAATACTTTTGTCTCGGCTCTCATTTGCACACTATTTTATTCCCATCTGCTCGGTGATGTACATATCCTGATACTTGTTGATGGCCTTGATGAGTTCCGGCGTTACGTCCGGGTCAATGGTGGAGCGGTACTCTATCCATTTTGAGAATGCCATAAACACTTCGATGGCATCCACTACATTCGCCTTCTTGTCGAGCTTGTCGATAACAGATGAAAGTTTTGCCAATTTGTCGCCCAATCCGGCGATAAGTGTAGGGTCGTTAGATTCGTTGACCTGTGTGATGAGTGTATCAATGGTAAACAGCAACTTATTGACAAGTTCAGGTCGGGTGACGTTCTTCGCCGCCCTTGCTTCTTTCCATCCCTCTGCGTTGCACCATTTGGAAATGGTGACGCGAGAAACATCTACCTTTTCCGCGATTTCCTGTTGTTCCATGCCAGCCATATATAGAGAGCGGGCAATAGATTTGACGTTGTCCAAATCCTTCTTCGTTCTGCGATTGGTGCGAGCGCCATCGCTCTCACTCATTCGGATTTTCTTTTTTTCTGTTTGCTGTCGCCTATTTTGGCGGCACTCGGACGAGCAGGAGCCAACTCCGCTCCCCTCTTGTTTGCTCAAAATGTCAGCCTTTGTCATATATAAAAAGGTTTATTGTTACACATATAGCAGGCGTTGAAAACGCCTGCAAGCAAGTTTTGTATTTGCAAAATTGCGGTGTTTTAAGGCATTTCCCAAAAAGCCGTGAAACGGTTTCGTAGAAGTGTGCAAGCGTTTCGCACTTATTTGGTCGTGAGCGGATTAGCTTGTAATATTGCACAGTGAAACAAGTTCACGTTGCTGCTGTCGGCTGCACACTTGGCAAAGCTCAAACAAGTTTGACTTTGCTCTCGTTTGCACGACAGTTGTATTCGAAAAGCAGTAATACCAAAACAAAATTATTATCACAGTTCAAAAATGAGTAACAGAGTAAGACTTACTAATGATACGCTGAACAGTTACGGCTATCGCGTATTGACTGACGGTGTTGATATAGAACAGTACGAGCGCAATCCGATACTTCTCTATATGCATAACCGTGGGCAAGCCATCGGTGTAATAAAGAACATTAAAAAGGAAAAAGGCGAGATAACCGGCGAACTTGCCTTTGACGAAGCTACGGAATTATCACGCCAATGTAAAAAGCAGTGGGAGTTTGGCTCGCTCCGTATGGTAAGCATCGGCTTTAATGTAGTCGAGACAAGTGATGCGCCAGAACTTATAGTAAGCGGCCAACGTTATCCCACAGTTACCAAAAGCCTATTGTTTGAAGTGTCGCTTGTTGACATAGGCGCAAACAACGACGCTATCCGGTTATATAAGGACGGACAATTAATCACGCTGGGCGAAGGCGACGACTGCCCTCTTCCTCCGCTAAAACATAAACAATCAAAAAACAATCCGCAAATGGACATCAAGACACTTGCCCTGCAACTGGGCTTGCCGGAAACGGCAGATGAGTCGGCAGTCAATCAGAAACTTGCCGAACTGCAAGCATCTAAAGAGGAATCTGATAAGATGCGTGAAGAGAACGAGGCACTGAAGCTCGGGCAGATTACCGCAGCCGTGGATGCCGCTATCTTGGCCAAGAAAATCCCGGAAGACAAGAAGCAGCACTTTATCGGCTTAGGCAAAAAGGTGGGTATTGAAGACCTCAACGCCACCCTCGAAGCCATGTCGCCAGCCGTCAAGCTCAGTCAGGTCATCACATCGAGCCAAGACCCGGCAGACGAAAGCAAACCAGCCAAAGGTCCCTGGGAGCTGCGTATGGACGAAATCCGTGCCAAACTAAACAAGTAACCATAAAAAACAGAAAGAAAATGGCAATCAAAGTAGACAACACCAATTACAACGGTGAGGTACTTGAGCGTATCCTTACCGCAGCAACCACAAAAAACGAACTTGTGGAGAAAGGTCTTATCCATGTCATTCCCGGTGTGGAAAAGAAAATCGGCATTCCCCGCCTGAAGACAGGCAAGATGCTCCAAAAACGCAAGGAAAACCCGCAGGTCAAAGACAGCAAGGGCGACTTCAGCTATTCTGAGCAGACGCTTGAACCCCATGATTTCATGGCCTTTACCGTGTTCAATCCCCGCGCCTTTGAGCAAATATGGCGCAGGTGGCAGCCGAAGGGCAACCTTGTGTTTGCCGAGCTTCCACCTGAGGCTCAGAACACACTTCTTGACGCGCTGTCCAAGCAGGTGCAGTTCGAACTCGGTGACCATTATGTCAACGGAGAGTATGTCGATGGCGATGATGATACCAAACTCATGAACGGTATCCTTACCCAGGCTGCAAAGGCCAAAGATTATGTTTTTGTAGATGTGTCGGAAGCCGACACCATGATCAAGAAGCTGAAAGCAGTACGTGCAGCCATCCCGAAGGCTATGCGTCCGAACCCTGCCCTCCGCATCATCATGAGCGTTGATGATTTTGACAAGTACGATGACGAACTGACAGAGCGCGATGCCAAAAACGCGAACGAAACGGAGGTAAACCGCAATCGTTATAAGGGTATAACCATTGAGAGCGTGGCAGCATGGCCAGACGGCGTTATCGTGGCTACAATCTGCTCTCCTGATGCAGACGGCAACTTCTTTGCCGCAGTGAACCTCCAGAATGACGAAAGCGTGATTCAGATAGACAAGATATCGAATGCGAGCGAACTTTATTTTTTCAAGTTGCTGATGAAAGCTGACACGAACATTGCTTTCGGTGAGGAGTTTATCGTGGCAGACTTCCGAACAACTCCGAAGTTCAAAGCAGCTACTGCCGGTGGTACTACAAGTGGAACAACAGATGATGCTACAGGAAAGTGATTAACCTATGGCAAAGCGTGAACTGAAATACCTGGTCATCCATTGCACGGCCACCCCGGAGAGCCGTGAGGTGTCG
>ENA-OPDG01000789-OPDG01000789.1-human-gut-metagenome-genome-assembly--contig:-NODE-789-length-26628-cov-8.240545_pt1 | contig 26628 bp, 23 predicted proteins | sample MGYA00241259_ERZ501498 | MGnify/ENA primary metagenome ERZ501498 (study PRJEB25962, sample SAMEA2042582) | human gut metagenome | biome: human gut; feature: human-associated habitat; material: faeces... | reverse complement strand
AAGAGGACATTTTTGTGGAGGTGTCCGATGAGATCGTCGAAGCGTTTCTTCTGGATAAGAGGGCCGAGGCTGCCAGAGAGCGCAAGATGTTCCGGTATACCCTAACGCCAAACTTTTGGTGGCACGGCGCAAGGACTTTGAGACTGCCAACCGTAAAAAATTCTGCGCCCGTATTGCCACCGGCGACTACGATGCCGTCATCATCGGGCATAGCCAGTTTGAGCGCATCCCGCTGTCCTTTGAGCGGCAGGAACGTATCATTCAGGAGCAAATTTATGAAACGCTTGCCGCCATCAATGAGCTGAAAGTCCACGCCGGTGAGAATTTCTCCATCAAGCAGATGGAAAAGACCCGGAAAACGCTGGAAACCAAGCTGGAAAAACTGCGCTCCGATGAGCGCAAGGACGATGTAATTACCTTTGAGCAGTTGGGCGTTGACAGGCTTTTTGTGGACGAGAGCCATTTCTACAAGAACCGTGCGAAACGTTGTGCATAAGCCCTTGTTGACAGCAAGGACGAAAAGCACCATGTGATTGCACTTAGCAATAAGAAAATATCACAGAGAACTTTAATCTCGAAATCAGAGGTGAAATTCCTCTGCCGTACAGAACCAATGTCAAGGAACAGAATTCCAGAGAATAGGTCAAAATTCAAGACAGTACGAGAGCTAATACTCCACTGTGCGTTGCCACCTGTAAGTGTGCATTGTACAGAGCGTGGTGAAGGCGTAACCTGAAAACCTAAACCTCTGCAAAGAGGCATGGATAATAATGGTGCGGGCTTCCGAAACCTATGGCTATCCGTTAGGGAAAGCTATGCAGCATCGTAAGAGCGAACGACATCCGAAAGGGTGACCCTTGGAAAAAGTGTGTGTGGCTGGTTTTTCTGCACACGCCCTGTGGGATGAAATCCCCATCAGGAATCATGCAGCAACTGTGGTTCAAAGCATGGTTAGATTTTCCCGGTGTAAGGTAGCGGCCTAAGGGTTTCAGAACAAGGATAGAGATTAAGGAACGTTTGAGAGCCTGTTGTTGGAGCGTTACAGCGCAGTGAAAGCAACAGGAAGTCAGCCGTATCATAGTAGTCTGGGCTGGGTAATGCCAGTCAAACGGAATTGAAATATTCCATGGCGAAGGATACGAGTCAAATCGATTTGTAAATTTCACAAAATGAAAATCCTATAACTCCCTGAAAGATGGGTGACGAACTGCGAGGTGAAAACCTTGTGCATTTGAACGTCAGATTTTCAACGGAAACGGAACTTAAAAAGATTCAGGATTTTCTCTATGAGAAGTCCGGTCAAGGAGTATCGTTCACCGGTCTGGTGGAAGCGATGGTAAATGAAGTGACCATTGTAACCGCCGTCCACAATATCAAGTCCAACAAAGGTAGCAAAACTGCTGGCGTGGATAAGATAAAAATGGACAAATACCTTCAAATGCCAAAAGATGAGCTTATTTTATTGATTCAATCGTGTTTTCGCAACTACCGACCCAAGCCAGCCCGCCGTGAATATATTGAAAAGAGTAACGGAAAGAAAAGACCGCTGGGTATCCCCACTGTATTGGACAGGATCATACAGGAGTGCGTGCGTATCATTATCGAGCCGATCTGTGAAGCGAGATTTTATCCGCAAAGCTACGGCTTTCGCCCCTATCGGGCACAGAAACATGCAATCCGGGGTATCATCAATGTCATAAATGCTGGATGCAAATCGCCTGACCAACCCGTGTGGGCAATTGAGGGCGACATCAAGGGATGCTTCGACAATATCAATCACCGCCTGCTGCTCCAAAAGCTCTGGAGAATCGGTATCCATGACAAGCGTGTGCTGAAAATCATCAGTCAGATGCTAAAAGCTGGATATATGGAAAATGACCTATTTCATGCAACAGAGCTTGGTACACCGCAGGGTGGAATCCTTTCACCGCTTTTATCCAATGTCTATCTGAATGATTTTGATTGGTATGTTGGTCGTATGTATATGGAACCGCACAGACAGTGCAAGCACAAAGGCAACGATACGAGACGACTAAAATGGGCTGGCGTAACACCAAAGTACAATTATCGCTACGCCGATGATTGGGTGATTCTGACATCAACGGAGAAGGAAGCACTCCGTTTGAAACGTGTCTTGACAAAATATTTTCGGAACAGAATGAAACTTGAACTGTCGCAGGAAAAGACCTATGTAACAGACCTGCGGACAAACGGTATACACTTTCTTGGCTTTGTGGTAAAGGCCGAACGAAAACGGAAAACTCCTGACCCGGCAACATGGACAAACCATTTGGTTGGAAAGCCGCTGCCGGATATGGAGCGGCTAGGAAAGAAGATTAAGAAACTGCTCGAAGAAGTGCACCGCATAGAACTTTGTCAAAAAGTCAATGTGCAGGCTGCGCAAATTCAGTACGTTAACTCTGTCATTATGGGTATGGCACAGTACTTGCAGACATCTATCTGTGCTCATGCCTACCATGCGATAGACCGCAGAGTAAATAACGCTGCACTGGCTGTATGGAAAAAGCTGTACCCCAAACGGTACAACTCCATGCAGGTGCCGCTGAAGGTGCTCTGCAATCTTCCTGACCGACACAAAGGCTACGACAGCAAGACATTTGCTGTATGGGTCGAAGGAAATTGGTTTGGTATAACTTATGCGTTCATCACGCATAGTCACTATGAATCCAAGCCATTTGACCAGAAAATGACACCGTATACAGTGGAAGGGCGCAGACGGTATGTGAACTATCGTGCTAAGCACAAGTCACTGCCATGTGACCGTCCATCCGTTAATTCCCCGAACGATATTGCAATGTCAGCATACGCAAAGGGAAGGATGAATTTTGAGTATTATATGAACCGGGAGTATGCTTACAGCAGGGACAAAGGAAAATGTAAATGCTGTGGAAATGCCTTCTCACCCATGCTTCAAAAGCATTGTCACCACGTTAAAAACAAGCTTCCACTTGATAGAATCAATAAAGTACCGAATCTGGTTTGGCTGTGTGAACCATGCCACCGCATGGTTCACAACAGTCCAATACCGCCTGAGCTTGATGCAAAGACGGTAGGCAAAATCATGAAATACCGCGAAAAACTTAAACTGTGAAATTTACAACCACTCTGTGTCCGTGAGAACACAGCAGTGTTGAAATCTGAAGGAAGAAAGTAAATCGATTTGATGGTACGCCGGGTGCGCTGAAAGGTGCACGCCCGGCGTGAGGTGGGGGAAAACTTGGAGATTACTTCAAAAAGTTACCTATCACAACAAAGCAGACTACTCTGCGGACTGCTTCGCAGCCGCAGGGGTGCTGCACATTCTTTTTGACCACAAAAATGCGGAATGTCGCTGGATTATCCACCAGCGAAGCGCAGAAATCCAGCGATATGTTCGGCAAGTGTCGCTATCTGGATGAGATCACCGGCGGGCGGGGCGTGGTGTTCGCCACGGGCACCCCGGTGAGCAATTCCATGACCGAGTTGTACACGGTCATGCGGTACTTGCAATACAGCACCTTGCAGCAGAAAAAGCTGACCCACTTCGACTGCTGGGCATCTACCTTTGGCGAGACCACCACCGCCATCGAACTTGCCCCGGAAGGTACAGGCTATCGGGCGAGAACGAGATTTGCCAAGTTCTTCAACCTCCCGGAACTGATGTCCATGTTCAAGGAAGTTGCGGACATTAAAACATCTGACCAGCTTCATCTGCCTGTGCCCGAAGCAAAGTTTGAGACCGTGGTGGCAAAGCCGTCCGAAATTCAAAAGGAAATGGTGCAGGAACTGAGCAAACGTGCCGCAGATATCCACTCCGGCATCGTGGATGCGTCCGTGGACAATATGCTCTGCGTCACCAACGATGGGCGTAAGATCGGCTTGGATGTTCGCCTGATGAACCCCATGCTGCCGGACGACCCCAACAGCAAATTGAACGTCTGTGTGCAGAACGTGTTGAAGATCTGGGAAGATGGCAAAGACCAGAAGCTGACACAGCTTTTGTTCTGCGACCTATCCACTCCGAAAAACGACGGCAACTTTAACGTGTACGATGATATTCGCAAAAAGCTGGTCGCTGCCGGTGTGCCGGAAAACGAGATCGAGTTTATCCACAACGCCGACACCGAAGCAAAAAAAGCGGCTCTGTTCTCCAAAGTGCGCTCCGGCGATGTGCGGATTCTACTCGGAAGTACGGCAAAAATGGGAGCGGGCACCAACGTCCAGTCCCGGCTTGTGGCGGTGCATCACTTGGACGTTGGCTGGAAGCCCAGCGACATGACCCAGCGCAATGGTCGCATCATCCGGCAGGGCAATATGAATAAGGAAGTCAAGGTGTTCAATTACGTTACAGAAGGGACATTTGACAGTTATTTGTTCCAAACTTTGGAAAACAAACAGCGATTTATCAGCCAAATCATGACTTCAAAATCCCCGGTGCGCTCCTGCGAAGATGTAGACGAACAGGCACTTTCCTATGCGGAGATCAAGGCACTTTGCGCCGGAAATCCGCTCATCAAAGAGAAGATGGACTTGGATGTGCAGGTCGCAAAGCTGAAAGTGCTGAAAGCCGACCATCAGAGCCAGAAGTTCCGTTTGGAAGATAAGCTGTTGACGAAGTTCCCGGCTGACATTCGGGAAACGAACGCCTATATTGCTGGGGTGAAAGCGGACGCACAGCTTGCCGCCGCCCATCCGCAGGTGCAAGAGGGTTTCTGCGGCATGACCATCAAGGGCGTGACCTACGATGAGAAAAAGACCGCCGGTGAGCGTCTGGTGCTTGCCTGCTCGGAACTGCCCAACGCCGAGGAAAAAGTGATTGGCAGTTATCGGGGCTTTGAACTGTCACTGCGGTTCGATACCTTCCGCAGTGAGTATCAGGCACTTTTGAAAGGGCAGCGGAAGTACACGGTGCCCTTGGGCACCGACCCTCTGGGCAACATCATCCGTCTGGATAATTCCCTGAACAACTTCCCGGAGCGCATTAACTCTGCTGAGAATGAACTGGCCACTCTGCATCAGCAGCAGGCGGCGGCGCAAATCGAGGTGGAGAAGCCCTTCCCACAGGAGGAAGAATTGGCAGAGAAGTCCGCTCGGCTTGCAGAGCTGAACGCCCAGTTGGATGTGGACGAGAAAAATCACGAGCCGGAACAGGATGAGGAAGAACAGGAGGATGCACCTCGCCGCCCCTCGGTGCTGGCAGCACTGGAAGAAAAATCGGACAAGCCGGAGCCGGTGAAGCCCTTCCGCAGTTATTACGACAAGGATGGTGATGCCCGGTGAGGGAAAAGCGGGACGAGATCATCATCCTGAGAACCACAAAAGCGGAGAAGAACCGCATTTATGAAAAGATGCTGGGCATGGGCATCCGCAGTCTGAGTGCGTATATCCGCAAAATGGCATTGGATGGTTATTGTCTGAACCTTGACCTGCCGCAGTTGCGCCGGATGTCGTACCTGCTTCAGAATTGTAGCAACAATCTGAATCAGGTGGCAAAACGTGTGAATGAAAGCAATCAGCTTTATGCTGCAGACATTGAAGATTTGCGGCATCGGCTGGATGAGCTGATTGACATTGGCAGACAGATCCTTTCCAAATTGGCAGAACTCTAAAATTTTACCCCGCAGTTGGAGGGCTGCGGGGCTACATAAGGGTTGACATCCTTGCAAAGCAATCGTTGATACCTTTATAATCGGGGTGAAAGAAAGGCGGGTGCTAGATATGAGGTTCGTTTTTAAGATGATCGTTTTCCCGTTTTGGTTGATTACTGCTTTCCTTGCGCTGATGCTGAAATGGACGCTGAACCTGTCGGCGTTCGTGCTGGCTCTGCCCATGCTGTATATCTTCGGCTGCGGCCTTTATACGCTGTACTGCCGGGAGTGGATGCAGTTTTTGATCTTGCTGGTGGCGGAGTTTGGATGCTTTGTGTTGATTTTCATGGGCGCTTTGATTGCAGATGCAGCAGAGCGTTTTAGTGGCTGGGTTGCCGGATTGTGAGGGATGCTATGGAAAACCAGAAATTGGAGGATTGCTATTCTGCGCACAGTAGCACGGTTTTTTCTGAAATGCTGGGCGAGGACGAAAACTATCAACGACTGAAAAAAGCAAAAATAGTAGCCGAGGAAGCATTGCAGAACGTCATCAGCCAAGAATCATGGAAGCAATACCTCGCCTTAGATGAAATCTGCAACGAGTTGGAATGCGCCCGTTACAAGGCGATGTATCTGGCTGGTGCTTCCGATTACGAAAAATTATCCAAATGATCTCGATGCCGCCGACGTGCGGCATTTTCTTCTTGTTGGGGGTGATGACGCTGGCAGCAACACGGCTGATTCCTATGCGGAAAAACAAAGGCAAGTCCATCGGGGCTTGTCTGCACAACCATACCAGCTATATCCAGAACCCGGACAAGACCGAGCAGGGCGAACTGGTCAGCAGCTACCAGTGCAGCCCGCTGACCGTGGACGAGGAATTTTTGCTGACGAAACGGCTGTACGAGCAGACCACCGGGCGCAGCCAGAAAAGTGATGTTATCGCTTATCAGGTGCGGCAGTCCTTCAAGCCGGGGGAGGTCACGCCGGAGGAAGCCAACCGCATCGGCTACGAGTTTGCCGAGCGTTTTTTGAAGGGCAAGTATGCTTTTATCGTTGCTACCCACACCGACCGGGCGCACATCCACAACCACATTATTTATAATTCCACTGCCTTGGATGGGACCCGGAAGTTCAAAAATTTCTGGCTTTCCTCCTTTGCGGTGCAGCGGTTGAGCGACCTGATTTGTTTGGAACATCAGCTCTCCACCATCGAGTACAAGCCCTACCGGGAACGGCAGAAGCGCATCGTCTACCCACCGAAAGAGAGCAACCGTGACCGGCTATGCAGCGTGATCGACAGCATTCTGGCTGAAAAGCCCAAGGACTACGAGGACTTTCTGCAAAGGCTGGAACAGCAGGGCTATGAGGTGAAGCGTGGCAAGCATACAGCGGTGAAGGGCAAGGGGCAGAAACGATTTATCCGTTTCCGCACACTGGGCACTGGGTACAGTGAGGACGAGATCAAGGCAGTGCTGGAGGGAAAGGCGAAGCACCAGCCGTACCAGAAAAAGCAGCCCAAAGAGCAGCCCTTCCAGTTGCTGGTGGACATTCAGGGAAAAATGGCAGAGGGCAAAAGCATTGGCTACAAAAAGTGGGCAACGAAGTTCAACCTGAAAGAGATGTCCAAGACACTGCTGTTTTTACAGGAGCAGAAAATCGGCAGTGCCGAGGAACTGCGGGAACGAGCAGCGGCGGCAACGGACCGCTACCATGCCATGGGCGATTCCATCAAGGCAGCAGAAGCAAGGCTGACGGAAATTGCCGTGCTGAAAACCCACATCATCAACTATGCCAAGACTCGCCCAGTCTATGATGCCTACCGCAAGTCAGGGTACAGTAAAAAGTTTCTGGAAGCCCACCGGGAGGAGATCACTCTGCACAAGGCGGCGAAAGCTGCCTTTGACGAGGCAGGATTGCAAAAGCTGCCGAAGGTCAAGGAGTTGGATGCGGAGTTCTCAGAACTGCTGACCAAGAAGAAAGCCGCTTACCCGGACTACCGCAAGGCACGGAACGAGATGCAAGAATTGGTTCGGGCACAGAAAAACGTAGAACGATTTTTTGCGGAAGAAAAGCCAGCGCAGGAGAACGAGCAGGCTCGATAAACGCAGATTGCCGGGAACTGACCGTAAGAGGTCGGCAGCCGGCAATCTTTTTTTGTTGGCTTAATCTTTAACGGAATGGTTTATCTCTTTCGATTGTGTATGTTGGTACGGCCAGCAGGTATCCTATGGAGTGTAAAGAACACGATAGGATGAGGTTGCACTATGAAAGAGCTTTTTGGACAGCGACTACGGGAGCAGCGGATACAGCATGGGTTGACGCTGGAACAGCTTGCGGAAAAATCCGAACTTTCTTCCAACTATATCGGCATGGTAGAGCGCGGCTTAAAAGAACCCGGTCTTGCCACCATTGTTAAACTTCTGAATGCTCTGAACATTTCCGCAGACACACTGCTGTGCGATCTGGTTCCCAGTGCATCCCATGTGACCGACGATGAAATCTGCAAGCGGCTGGAAGGTTTGACTCCCATCCAGAAAAAAGCGGCACTCGATCTGCTGGACACCTATATCGGCAATCTTCCTTATCTCACAAACGAGGAATAAAATCACAAACTTTGCAAGCGCATCGGCTGAAATTTAGCCGGTGCGCTTTTCTTTTGCATTCCTTTCGGCTATAATCGTTCTTATAGAATGCATTACTTTCTAAAGAGTTGATTGTTTTGGGGGTCAAGATGAGAGAACTACGGTACAGCATTTTAGCCGATATTCAGGATGCGATCGAGCAGGCAAAACAAGGCAAGCTGGCGTTATTCTGGCAGCGTACCATCCAGCGGGAATATTCCGGCAAGAAAGTCACGCCCGATGAGCAGCAGGCGTATGAGCAGTTGCAGAGTATTCTCTCCGAAGTGCTGCAATGGAGCGGTGAAGAAGATCTCCGCCATAACATGGAGAACATCGGCGGCAGGGTCTGGTTCTGCCATTTCTGGATTGACCACGATTCCATGGTGCAATTGACGGAAGATCGCAACGGCAGATTTCATGTTGCCTACGTTCTGGACAGAAACACTTCCCCGGAGATACGCCGAGAAGCTGCGCTGCTGGCACAGAAAGAACTTGCGGAGTGTATGCAGGAATGGGGCGTTTTGCTTCTGGATGCGCCTGCCCCGGAACAAATGAAGTATGCTTCTCTGGCAGAAGCTACATCGCACCTTATGCAAGTTCTCAATGACCCTGAACGTATCATCGGATAAAAAGTGTCCCGCCGGGACGCGCAGCCTGCATTGAAAAATGCAGAACAAAGGGGTTTGGGGCACTTCCCCAACAAGCATTTTGCAACGCAAAAAGTGTTTTTGTATAGACGAAAACATTGCTTGCTGGCACTGCGTACCGTAATACTCCCGCTTTAATTTTCACAGGTAATTTCTCCAACATCAGATTCCATCGGTGCCGCACTTTGGTTTTCTGCTCTTTTCCTATACTGCGCTGGACTGATGCCATACTCCTTTTTGAACACCCGGCTAAAGTAGAGCTGGTTATCGTACCCCACGATCTCAGCAATCTCACCGACACTGTAATCGGTATTTTCCAACAAGCTCTGTGCGTTGACCATCCGCAAGGAGAGAAGGTACTGCGCCGGACTTATCTTCATGTGCTGTTTGAAATTACGAATGAACCAGTTCGTACTGATATGCAGCGATTCGGCATACTGCGCCACGCTGATCTTCGTATTGTAGTTTTCGTTAAAATAAGAAACCGCCATCTCAATTTCTTCGGGGATCGTCACGGTATAGTTTTCGCCGTTCTGCTGCTGGCGGCTGACAAGCAACAGAATGTTGTTGAACAACGAAGCGATGTAATCTTCATACCCGTATTCGCATTGCTGAAGTTCCCGAATAATTTTTCGGAACGACATCTTATACTCCGGTAGGGTTCCACTGTAAAAGACGTGCTGATTCAAAGAGATGCCATGGTACTCCAGAATGTTCTTAACGTCATAGCCAGTAAAATGAATCCAGAACACCTCCGGGTGATCTTCAACATAGTAAACGTACTTTTGAACATCTTTGGGCTTGTAAAGAACCATATGGCCGGAGTCAACGATTTCCTCGATTCCATTAAACCAGAAATGCGCCTTGCCCGATGCCACATATAAGATCTGATAGTCTCTGCGGCCCTTCTTCCAGTATGTCGGCAGCATGGGACGCTTTTTCAGACGGTAGGTGCCGCAGCTTCCTACCACCAACGGTTTTGTGTAATCCTTGAAATCAAGACGAGAGTTGTTTAAGTAGCCAGAGTTGAAATACATCTCAATACCATCTTCTTTCTTAAAGACTTCGCCGGAATCGGAATGCGTTCTGTTTGATTTCCACAAACTGTGTGATTTTGTGCATACTTTGTTCCATTTTTTCAATATGATTTTGTCAATATAAATTTTATAATACTTTCAGACAAAACGCAAGAGAATTTGGCATCTTGCTGAAAAAGCGTAAGCCTTGTAAAATCGAAGTAAATGAGGAGAAACGGAAAATGACGGAAAAGCGCTATTTGAAATGGTACAACAAAGTTGGCTATGGTTCAGGCGATATTGCAGGCAACGTGGTGTATGCATTCCTGTCATCCTTTGTAATGATCTATCTGACCAACACGGTTGGCTTGAACCCCGGCATCGTCGGCACCCTGATCGCAGTCTCCAAGCTGCTGGATGGTGTAACGGATATCTTCTTTGGCTCTTTGATCGACAAAACGCACTCTAAGATGGGCAAGGCTCGTCCGTGGATGCTGTACGGCTATATCGGCTGTGCCATCACGCTGGTGGCTATTTTTGCAATTCCCACGAATCTCGGTCAGTTTGCACAGTACGCATGGTTCCTGATTGCGTACACGCTGCTGAACGCCGTGTTCTACACCGCCAACAACATCGCTTATTCCGCCCTGACCGCTCTTGTGACCAAGAACAGCGCAGAGCAGGTCGAGATGGGTTCTTGGCGTTTCATGTTCGCATTTGCAACCAGTTTGCTCATCCAGTCCATTACGCTGGGTGCTGTCACGGCACTGGGCGGTGGTGCTGCCAGTTGGCGCACTGTTGCAATCATTTACGCCATCATCGGTCTGCTTGTCAACACCCTCTCCGTTTTCTCCGTGAAGGAACTGCCGGAAGGCGAATTGGTGGATACCACCGACAAAAAGGAAATCGAGCAGGACGAAAAGTACAATCTAGTTCAGGCTGCAAAGCTGCTTGCTGGTAACAAATATTATATGATGATTTGCGTCACCTACATTTTGCAGCAGATCTACGGTGCCATGATCAGCATGGGCACCTACTATGCAACCTACATCCTTGGCAACCAGAATCTGTTCGGTGTATTCTCTTGGGCAATCAACATTCCTCTGATCATCGCACTGGTGTTCACCCCGACCTTGGTTGCAAAGTGGAATGGAATGTATAAGCTGAATGTAATGAGCTATACTCTGGCAACGATTTCTCGTGCACTGGTTGCTGTAGCTGGTTACATGGGCAGCGGCAATGTGACCTTGATGCTGCTCTTTACTGCAATCGCAGCTCTTGGTCAGGGTCCTTGGCAGGGCGATATGAACGCTGCGATTGCTGCTTGCTCTGAATATACTTGGCTGACGAAGCATAAGCGCGTGGATGGCACGATGTACTCCTGCACTTCTCTCGGTGTGAAGCTGGGCGGCGGTCTGGGTACTGCCATCACCGGCTGGCTGCTGGCAGCAAGCCATTTTGACAGCGCTCTGACCGTTCAGCCGGATTCCTGCATCAATATGCTGAAGATCATGTATCTGGTGATTCCGTTTGCTCTGGATGCCATCATCACCTTCATTCTGTCTCGTCTGAAAGTTGAAGAAGCAAACAAACAGTTTCGTGCAGCAATGAATAATTGAGAACAGTTCCTGCTCTCTCGACCCATAAGACACCAAGACCCACACGACACAATCGTGTGGGTCTTGGTGTTGCCTTGGAAGAAGCCCCGCCGAAGAACATCTGCCCGGCATTATACAAGCGAAAGAATGTATGAAAAAGAAGAAACCCATCTCAGAAGAGCAGCATTATCTCTGTGAAATCGGTCTGGAAAAGATGCCATATGGATCTTCCTGGCTCTACAAATCTTATACAGAGGAAAGCCTCACGCACATCACGATTACAGCCGCTCCATGCAAAGTTCCTGCTCTGCCATGATGGATTCATCTGTTGGGTCGTAGACTTGTTGGCTGTGGATCGCATTTTTTATCGGCATGGTTCTACTCTCCTTATTTATAAGGAATCTTTCTCATTTTTCAGTAGATTCTTCCAGATTCTTTCGGTACTGTGCCGGACTGACACCATACTCTTTCTTGAATACCCGGCTAAAATAGAGTGGGTTATCATACCCTACGATCTCTGCAATTTCTCCAATATTGTATTCGGTGTTCTCCAATAAGCTTTGTGCATTTACCATCCGAAGGGACAGGATGTATTGTGCAGGGCTTATTTTCATGTACTGCTTAAAATTACGGATAAACCAGTTCGTACTGATATGCAGCGATTCTGCGTAATCGTCCACACTGACCTTTGTATTATAATTCTCGTTAAAGTAGGCAACGGCGGCTTCGATTTCTTCGGGGATGCTTGTAGTTGTTTTCTCGCTTTCCTGCTGTTGCCTGCTTACTAAAAGCAGAATGATGTTGAAGAGAGAAGCAATATAGTCTTCATAGCCATATTCACATTGTTGCAGTTCCCGGATGATCTTTCGGAACAGCATTTTGTAATCCGGCAGTGTGCCGCTGTAAAAAACGTGCTTGTCCAATGGTATTCCGTGATAGTTCAGGATGTTTTTGACATCATATCCTGTAAAGTGAATCCAGAACACCTCTGGATGATCTTCTACATAGTAGACATACTTCTGGATTTCTTTCGGCTGATAAAGCACCATGTGTCCAGAAGTCACCACTTCCTCAACACCATCGAACCAGAAGTGTGCTTTACCAGATGCCACATAGAGGATTTGATAGTCTCTGCGACCCTTTGCCCAAAAAGTAGGTAGCTTAGGGCGTTTTTTCAAGCGATAAGTGCCGCAACTGCCTACGACCAGCGGCTTTGAGTAGTCTTTGAAATCCAAACGGGAGTTGTTCAAATATCCTGAGTTGAAATACATCCCTGCGTCCTCCTCATCTTCAGAGATTTTACAGTGATTTGGGAAATGTTCTATCAAAAAATTACAAACTCTTTGATTTTGTGCATATTTTGTTCCATCTTGTCTATATCTTTTCGTTCCATTAGATTCTATAATATTTTCAGACGAAACGCAAGAGATTTGGGCAACTTGCGTAATGAGAATTCCAGTCTGAAGTGCGCAGCAGATTGGTCGCGCCCACACAAAACAAGCAAGATGGGAGAAAGCACAATGACTGAGAAGCGTTATCTAAAGTGGTATAATAAAGTCGGCTATGGTTCAGGCGATATTGCAGGCAACGTGGTGTATGCATTCCTGTCCTCCTTCGTCATGATCTATCTGACCAACACCGTTGGCCTGAACCCCGGTATTGTCGGCACTCTGATTGCAGTTTCCAAACTGCTGGACGGTGTGACGGACATTTTCTTTGGTTCTTTGATTGACAAAACGCATTCTAAGATGGGCAAAGCCCGTCCTTGGATGCTGTACGGCTACATTGGCTGTGCCATTACGCTGGTGGCAATTTTCGCCATCCCGACCAATCTGGGACAGTTTGCACAGTACGCATGGTTCCTGATCGCATATACTCTGCTGAACGCTGTATTCTACACTGCCAACAACATTGCTTACTCTGCACTGACTGCTCTCGTCACGAAGAACAGTGCCGAACAGGTCGAGATGGGTTCTTGGCGTTTCATGTTCGCATTTGCAACCAGTTTGCTCATCCAGTCCATTACGCTGGGTGCTGTCACGGCACTGGGCGGTGGTGCTGCCAGTTGGCGCACTGTTGCAATCATTTACGCCATCATCGGTCTGCTTGTCAACACCCTCTCCGTTTTCTCCGTGAAGGAACTGCCGGAAGGCGAATTGGTGGATACCACCGACAAAAAGGAAATCGAGCAGGACGAAAAGTACAATCTAGTTCAGGCTGCAAAGCTGCTTGCTGGTAACAAATATTATATGATGATTTGCGTCACCTACATTTTGCAGCAGATCTACGGTGCCATGATCAGCATGGGCACCTACTATGCAACCTACATCCTTGGCAACCAGAATCTGTTCGGTGTATTCTCTTGGGCAATCAACATTCCTCTGATCATCGCACTGGTGTTCACCCCGACCTTGGTTGCAAAGTGGAATGGAATGTATAAGCTGAATGTAATGAGCTATACTCTGGCAACGATTTCTCGTGCACTGGTTGCTGTAGCTGGTTACATGGGCAGCGGCAATGTGACCTTGATGCTGCTCTTTACTGCAATCGCAGCTCTTGGTCAGGGTCCTTGGCAGGGCGATATGAACGCTGCGATTGCTGCTTGCTCTGAATATACTTGGCTGACGAAGCATAAGCGCGTGGATGGCACGATGTACTCCTGCACTTCTCTCGGTGTGAAGCTGGGCGGCGGTCTGGGTACTGCCATCACCGGCTGGCTGCTGGCAGCAAGCCATTTTGACAGCGCTCTGACCGTTCAGCCGGATTCCTGCATCAATATGCTGAAGATCATGTATCTGGTGATTCCGTTTGCTCTGGATGCCATCATCACCTTCATTCTGTCTCGTCTGAAAGTTGAAGAAGCAAACAAACAGTTTCGTGCAGCAATGAATAATTGAGAACAGTTCCTGCTCTCTCGACCCATAAGACACCAAGACCCACACGACACAATCGTGTGGGTCTTGGTGTTGCCTTGGAAGAAGCCCCGCCGAAGAACATCTGCCCGGCATTATACAAGCGAAAGAATGTATGAAAAAGAAGAAGCACATCTCAGAAGAGCAGCATTATCTATGTGAAATCGGTCTAGAAAAGATGCCATATGGATCTTCCTGGCTCTTCAAATCTTATACAGCGGAAAGCCTCACGCACATCACGATTACGGCCTATTATAATGTGGATGAGGCTTTTCTTCAAACTCCCACTGCAGCATGGGGAAATCTATGGGATTGCCGTGCCGCGCTTCGCAAGTTGGTATCCTCCGTCTATCTGGAAAGCGATTTGAACCTTCCATTCGGAAAAAACGGAAAATTCTTATTCCAACTTGGGTATACTCCTGTTGTGTCCGACATGAAGAAAATCGTTCAGAAAACTGCCGCATTGTCTTTTCCCAAATGGACATTAGCCGTATGGGATATGGACACTGCAACATTATATATGGTCAAATACGACAGAAGTCATTGATTTTCTTTGTTTATCTGTGATACCATTCGTTACGAGACCAACGGCGTTGCTCTCTTCGCCTATGGTGGAGACTCCGGCACTCAAAGAAAATTTCCGAAAAACACAACGAGGTGACCATTTTTGAAACGTCGAACTTTTCTTGTCTGCACCGCTGCACTTTTTTGCGGTGCGCTTCTGGCAGGAGGCTGCACTCAAAAAACTTCTCAGCCCGTCCTTCAGCAAATCGAATACTCCAATTTAGCAGATTCGGATACACAAGCTCTTCTTTCCAAACTTTTGCAGGATGCCGGCGTATCCGACCTGCGGATACAGACCTTCTTTGATCATGTGCAAAAGTTCAACAATGCTGTGGACCCGGCATGGCTCACCACAGGGTTTGAAAACGCCAAGCCTTCGGATCTGAAATACGATCCTTACTCCATGCAGGACGCATGGACGGAAAAATATGACACCTTCCCCGGCTGGAATTGTCGGATCACCGCTTGTGGGCTGTTCGGTGATTTTATCACTGTCACGGGCAAGGCAGACCTTGACTCAGCCGAGGACACCCTGTTTATGGACTATGAAACACTGGATTCTGACCCGGAATCCCTTTGCGGCGACGAACGGCAAAAGTTTGATGCACTGTTCGCTCCGGTTAAAACCACCAATACAACCGATATTCCTACCCATTTGAAAACGATTCAACGGGAATGGAAGAAACGCGGTCTCTCCTTCGTTGACGATGATAAGATCCGTCTCGTCTCCGTGGTTCTGCACGATCAGTTCTCTGAAACGGACAATTCTCTTATGATCGGTCATGTCGGCGTTATGCTTCCCACATCGGATGCAGTATATTTCGTCGAAAAGGTCGCTTTTCAGGAGCCGTATCGCTTGTTGAAGTTCAAAAATCGAACCGAGTTGAGCGATTATCTGATGCTGAAATACGACAACTCGTGGGGACAGGACACCGCCCACACCTTTATTATGGAAAATTCAGACCTGATGGACGGCTGGCGCATTCTTGACGAACAGAAAGACGCAAGCTAAAAGCATCGCATTCGTTGGGAGCCGTTTAGTCTGACTGATCATTCGCCCTCTGATACCAAAAAGACGCTGCAACCTCTTACCCAGAGGCGGCAGCGTCCTTTTTATATCGGAATGTTTGGTTCGCAGGGGGGGACTCCGGGCTTATGACAGGGTATGTATAATGTGCAGAGCCATATCAACATTTTCTTTGTCCACAAACACCTCTGTGACATACCTCGGTTTTATGCCGAGAGTTCCAATTCTCGCTTGGTCAAATGTGTTATGCCGATTGACATCTTTGGATTTGCAATAGAATTTAATTCCAGCTGCCGCCAACGCATCCGTGATGCGATTGCATTGGTAAGGGTCAGAAACTGTTGCAACTAACGATTTAAAAAAATGCTCTAACATAAAGAGACCTCCTTGTAAGCTGTATGATAGACCAGCCGCTTGTAGGTATTATAAGCGTCTATAAATTGTTCTTCTTCGCTTTTATCTTCAAGGACAGTTAAGTACACAGAAAACAACACAGCTGCCTCCAATTGATTCGTATGAATCGGATATGGTATGCCACAGCCAGAAAATGCTGCGGAGCAGGAACTTTCCGCTTTTCTGGTGATAGCACAAATGATGGCACAAAAAAGCAGCGTTCTGATTTTGCAAAAGCGAAAATGAGAACGCTGCCGTCTATCGTGCCGTATTCGATTTTCGATGTGCCGTTATTTTAGAGATGTCTCTTATAGGGATACGGAGTGTGTCAAAGTTCAAACCGATGAACACATCCATAAAACCCATCTTATTTCACAGCCTGTTTCAGCCGCTCCAGATCATCTGCATCCGGGTGAGAAAGAGCCTTGTCGAAATTCTCGATCATTGCGTTCAGATTGGGCAGATGAAGCGGCTGTTTTTTCATGTTCTCATACCGCTGGCGTACCGACATCGGCATCTTTCCCTGACACATGAAGCTGCCGATCACCGTGTTGCTGCTGTGCAGATCTTTCTGCACAGTTTTCAGGATCTTGTTAAAATATTCTTCGCTGCCGCCAAAACCAGCGGTACCAAACAAAAACACCTGTTTTTCACGCAGCTGCTTCAAAAAGTCCGAAGAACTTTCATCCGCTTTTCCCTTATCCGTCCAGAAGCCCACATAAAGAGTGTCCGCTTCCATGGCGGCAGGGTTCGGGTTGCCAAAATAACAGCACTCTGCCTGCGGCAGGCAGCTGTGCAGTGTGTCTGCCAGTAATTCCGTGTTTCCTGTTTTGCTGCTGAATACGATTGCGTAACTCATAACTTTTCCTTTGGAGCTGTTAGCTCTCTTTGGTTACAACATTTCCCAGTTGATTTTCCGATCCCGATAGAAGTACTCCTTGTCACGTTCGCTGATGGGGCGCAGCACACGACACGGGTTGCCCACTGCCACCACATCGGCAGGAATGTCCTTTGTCACAACGCTTCCCGCACCGATCACCGTATTATCCCCAATGGTAACACCCGGCACCACGATCACGCCAGCACCCAACCAGCAGTTGCGTCCGATGCGGATGGGCAGATTGTACTGGTATGCTTTCTCACGCAGTTCCGGCAGGATCGGGTGGTTTGCGGTTGCAAGGACACAGTTCGGGCCGATCATGGTGTGTTCTCCGATGTAGATATGGGTATCATCCACGCAGGTCAACCCGAAGTTGGCATAGACATAATCGTCCATGTGAACGTGCTTTCCGCCCCAATTGGCATGAAATGGCGGCTCGATCCAGCAGCCTGCGCCGCACTCTGCAAGCATTTCTTTCAAAAGCTGCTCCCGTTTTGCGTGTTCGGAAGGGCGGGTATGATTGTAATCATACAGCCGCTCCATGCAAAGCTCCTGCTCTGCCATGATGGAATCATCCGTGGGGTCATAGACTTGTTGGCTGTGGATCGCATTTTCAATCAGCATCTTGTAGCCCTTTCTTTTTTGCAAATCGTTCTCACTTACAACGGGTGCAACTATGCTTATGCCTTTTGGGTTTCTTTTTCTCGCAAAGCATCATAAACGCAGCGGGTTCCCTGATGTGCCATCAGCCCGCCCAGACATTTTTTGTTGCAGCGGACGCAGCGGTATATCTGTTTTGCCTGCCCGTTTTTCAGCTTGTTCACCCAATCCGGGTCTGCCAGAAGCTGGCGGCTCATGGCGGCGCACTGGATATGTCCATCGAAAAGCTGCTGCTCCACAAAATCCGGGTCGTTCAAGCCGCCCACCCCGCAAATGGGGAGATCGGTATACTGACGCACTTCGTTGCAGAACTTGAGGAAACAACCGGGATGACCAAAGTACGGGTGGTTTGCAGGAGGAATCGTATTTTCCAACGCCGAATGGTTCGCCAAGGTCACATGGAAGCTGGTTACGCCTGCCCGTTCCAGCAATGGCACGAAAACAGGCAGTTCTTCTTCTACAAGGTCACCAAGTTAAAACTGTTCTTATGACCGGCTCCCACCTTTTTGAGGTAGAATGCACAGCAGTATAGCGCACTCATTTGACAAGGTCAAGTGGTATCTCCCGTTATTTACGAAAAATTTACAGTGGTATCCTGTGTATTTTTAGGCATCTCTTTTCGAGGAAGAACTGTTTTCTCTCCGCAGACGCATAAAACACAGCCAGAGGTAGAAATCTGCACGTTTATTATAATAAGCCGACCTTTCTCCGTAAACACTTTTGACAAATTCCAGTGATTTTGTGCATATTTTGTTGTATTGTCTCCATATACTTTCCGGCAGAAGCCTCTATAATAGGTACTGTATCCTGCGTAACGCCTTATATTGTGTGGAGAAAGAAGTATATGAAACCTAACAAGGAAGCAAATAAGCCAAGGATCACCTACCGCTACTATGAGCTGCCGGAAGGCGAACTGGTGCAGGCCATTACAGGAGAGGACTGGGTCTGCACCTATGGCACCTATGCCGAGGATGTCCATTTCCACAATGTTATGGAGATTGGTATCTGCCGCTGGGGGCAGGGTCTCATGGTTCTGGAAGATCAGCGCATCGACTATACCGATGGTGCAGTTACAGTGGTTCCCGCAAACTGTCTGCACACAACTTTGAGCCGTGATAAAAGCCTGAACTCATGGGAATATCTCTTCTTTGATCCTGCCGGAATCCTGAACAGTGCCTTTCCAAACGACCCTCTGTTTGTAGAATCTGTTCTGCATCGGCTCTCCAGTGAGGCGCTATGCCTTCCGCAAGAGGATGCAGTAGAACTGGAACGGCTTATTACCATGGTGCTGAACGAATGCCAGACAAAGCATGAGTACCATAAAGCCGTGGAACAGAATCTTATGACATCGCTGCTGCTCCTAATCACCCGCAGCTATACGGAGAAGAAAACCCATATCCGCCCCATGACGGTTGGACTGCAGCAGATCATACCCGCTATTGAATACATCGGGATGCACTATATGAATCCAATCTCCGGGGAAGATCTTGCGTCCATCTGTTCCTTGAGCGAGGCACAGCTGCGCCGTAAGTTCAAAGAATATCTCAATATGTCGCCAGTCGAATATCTGACGATGGTACGCATCCAGAAAGCCTATGAACTGCTCAATTCCACCAATTATCCCATGACGGAGGTTGCTCTGCGGGTCGGATATCAGGATGTTTCCTCCTTCAACCGCAATTTTCAGAAGATCATGGGTGTTTCGCCATACCAGTATAAGAAAAACAACAGCGACTACCGTGGTCGAGTATTGGACAAGAAGATCTCTGCCAAGAAAGGATGGAAGCATCCATCCGATCCATAAGAGAAAGACTTTTTGGCATTGTGTCGAAGAAAACTTTTCTTCTTTGGTCAAGCTGACGAAGTCATCGTTTTACGCGCAGAAACACGGCCGGATTCTGATTGAATCTGCGTGTTTTTTGATTGGATGCACCCGCATTTCAACCGCAAAACCTGTTACAATGACTACAACAAACGAGAGCTTGGAGAAAAGAATTGTTCAACTTGTGAATGCGTTCAATTCTTTCTCCAAATTTCTCGGATTCGTCAACTTTTTTAAGGTTTCATGAATGAAGGAGAAGGCATTATGAAAAAGATCTCGCGTCGCGCATTTCTGTCCGTTATGGCTGCTGCAGGTGCAGCTGCAGCCCTGACCGCTTGCGGTGGCAGCTCTGGTTCTTCCACTGCTGCTTCCGGCAGTGCAAGTGTTGGCGGTTCTCAGCCCGGTGGTCACAAGCTGACTGCCTACGCATGGGATAAGAATTTCAATATCCCTGCTCTGAACGCTGCTGCCGCAGACTACAAGGAAAATGTTGACCCGGAGTTTGAACTGGAAGTGATCGAGCAGTCCGGTGCAGGTGATGTCGAAAATGCCATCACGCTGGCAGGTTCTGCACACGATTATTCCAATCTGCCCGACATCGTGCAGTTCCAGGATCACTACATCCAGCGTTATGTTTCCGATTATCCGGACGCCTTCGTTCCTATGGAAGGTGCCGATGTTGACTGGGATGGTTTCGGAAAGGAAAAGCTGTCCTACTCCATCGTGGACGGTGTTCACTACGGTGTGCCTGTGGATAACAGCACTGTTATCTTTGCATACCGCACCGATTTGCTGGAGCAGGTCGGTAAGACTATCGATGACATGACCGGTGCAACTTGGGCCGATGTTACCAAAGTCGGTGAAGATGTTTATGCCAAAACTGGCAAGTATCTGTTCTCCTGCAGCGGCGATAACGGCGACCTGATCTACATTATGATGCAGGCTGAGGGCGTTGCCGAGTTCAAGGATGGTGAGCCTTACATCACTGAGAATGAAACGATGCACCGTGTCTGCGAAACAATCGTTGACATGGCAAAGAAAAACGTCTGCTATCTGGCGAACAGCTGGAGCGACTACATCGACCAGAGCATTCAGGGTGACATGGTTGCCGGTGTTGTGCAGGGTAACTGGATCATCCCCACCATGGAGGCTGTGACCGAAAACTCCGGCAAGTGGCAGATCACCACCATTCCTACGCTGGACGGCGGCGAGGGCTATGCTTCCAACGGTGGTAGCAGTTTGTATATCACTGCCAACTGCGGCAATGTTGATCTGGCAAAGTCCTTCCTCGCTTACACCTTTGGCGGCAGCACCCAGACCTATGATAACGCCCTGCGTGACGGCGGTGTTGTCACCACGGTTCTGAAGTGTGCAGACTCCGATGTTTACAACGAGGGCGTTGAGTTCTTCAACAATGAGCCGATTTATAAGCAGATCGTTGAGATGAGTGAGAATGTTCCCATCATCGAGCAGAGCGATTATCACGTTCGTGCTGGTGTGTATCTGACCACTGCTGTGATCAACACCATCAACGGCTCCAATCTGGACGATGAACTGGCAAATGCTGAACAGCAGCTCCGTTTCGAGATGGGTCTTTAAGACTTTCTGATTCATCCGAAGGAGGGTTTGACATTGAAGAACGAAAAAAGCGGTTCTCTGATGGCAAAACAGCGTCGTGCGGGCTGGTATTACCTGATGCCCGGCACGGTCCTTATTACCATCATGAGTTTTATCCCCATCATCAACGGCTTTCTGACCTCCCTGAAAACGGGTTCCAGTGCAAGCATGAAGTGGGCCAGCCCGCTGACCTACAATTATACCCGAATGTTCAAGGATGCACTGTTCCTGCGCTCGATGGGAAACACCTTCCTGTATCTGGTCGTGGAAGTTCCAATCATGCTGATTCTGGCAATCCTGCTGGCACAGCTGCTGAACAATCACGATTTGAAGTTCAAGGGATTCTTCCGCACCTGCGTATTTCTGCCTTGTGCAACTTCTCTTGTTTCGTACTCCCTGATCTTCAAGTCCCTGTTTGCAACGGATGGTCTGGTAAACACGGTTTTGTGCAAGCTGGGCATCCTGCAAACGCACTACAACTTCCTCGGCAATCCCACCAGCGCAAAGATCATCATTATTCTGGCTCTGATCTGGCGTTGGACGGGTTACAATATGGTGTTCTTCTTGGCCGGTTTGCAAAACATCGACTATTCGGTGTACGAAGCAGCCAAAATTGACGGTGCCAACGGCTGGCAGACGTTCTGGAAGATCACTGTTCCGCTGCTGATGCCCACCATCGTGATGACCGCCATCATGTCCATCAACGGCACCTTGCAGCTGTTCGATGAGTCGGTCAACCTGACCAACGGCGGTCCGGCGAATGCAACGATCACCATGTCGCACTACATCTACAACAACTCCATGGGTCAGGGCGTTGCAAACTTCGGCTATGCTTCGGCATTGTCCTTCGTCATCTTCGTGATGGTTGCCATCCTGTCCTTTATCAGCATGAAAGCAGGTGACAAGCGTGACTAATACAGCAGAAACCCACGCACTTGTGCAGCGTGAAAAAGGCAAGAAGCACATGATCCAGCGCAGACTGATTCCTGCTTACATCTTCCTGATCATCATCTCGTTCATTTCGGTTTTCCCGCTGTTGTGGATGATCTCTGCGGCGACCAATACCTCACTGGATGTTGCCCGCGGCAAAATCATGTTCGGCACCTATGCGATGCAGAACTTCAAAAATCTGATCGCATCGCAGAATCTGGCAGGTGCCATGGGCAACTCCTTCCTGTATGCGATCGTGCAGACTGTGATCTCCATGTTCGTCTGCTCTCTTGCAGGATTTGGTTTTGAGTTGTATCATGATAAGAACAAGGACCGCTTGTTCAGCATCCTGCTGCTCGCCATGATGGTGCCGCAGGTTGCCACAATGGTTCCTTTGTTCAAGATGATGTCCAGAGCCGGTTTGCTGAATAGTGTCTGGGCGTTCATCCTGCCCAGCATTTCCACTCCGTTCCTGATCATGATGTTCCGACAGAACTCCCGCAACTTCCCCAACGACCTGATGCAGGCAGCGCGCATTGATGGCCTGAGTGAAACGGGCATCTTCTTCCGGATGTATGTTCCCATCATGAAATCCACCTATGCGGCGGCTGCGGTCATCACGTTCATGAACGCATGGAACGCTTACATGTGGCCGAAGGTCGTTATGACCGATAACCGTGCACAGACCATGCCGATGTTGATCGCCAATATTGCGTCCGGCTACTCCATCGACTACGGTATGTTGATGATGGGCGTTCTGTTCTGCTCCATCCCCACCATGATCGTGTTCTTCGTTCTGCAGAAGCAGTTCGCAGAGGGCATTACCGGTGCGGTGAAGTAATTCTCTATCTTTTCGCTACCCACTTTTTCTCCTTCATCTGCTGTTCCCCCAGAGGAATCCCCATCTCCTCTGGGGGACGATGAAGGAATTTTTTTCAATCACATAATAAGGTAAATGAGGAACAATATGGCTGCATTTGATTTTGCAAAAGTAAAAGACCCCACCTTTTTCAAGGAAAACGTGCTGAATGCTCATGCAAGTTTCCGTACTTACGCTTCCCGCGAAGAATATCGGACAGGCTCCTCTTCTTTGGCGCTGAAGCTGGACGGCATCTGGAAATTCGCCTACGCAAAGAACTACACCAGTGCCATCCCCGGCTTTGAAAAGACGGATTACGATTGCAGCGGCTGGGATGACATTCATGTTCCGGCACACATCCAGATGGAGGGCTACGACATTCCCCAGTACGCGAATGTTCAGTATCCGTGGGATGGCCGTGAAGAAGTACAGCCGGGCGAGATCCCGCAGCGGTTCAATCCGGTGGCAAGCTATGTAAAATACTTCGAGCTGCCGGAATCCATGCAGGGCAAGCCCGTCCACATCGAGTTCGAGGGTGTGGAAAGCGGCATGGCTCTTTGGCTGAACGGGTCTTATGTGGGTTACACCGAGGACAGCTTCTCCGCACACGCATTCGATCTGACTCCCTATCTCCAGCCGGGCGTGAACAAACTTGCTGTGCAGGTGTTCAAGTGGACTTCCTCCAGCTGGTGCGAAGATCAGGACTTCTTCCGCTTCTCCGGCATCTTCCGCAGCGTGTGGCTGTACGCCATCCCCACCGTGCATCTGGAAGATGTATCCGTCAAAACGCTGTTTGCCGGGGATGATTTTACTCATTCCACGCTGGAAGTTGCATTGCAGGTGGAGGGTAAGGGCGCAGCCCGTCTGACCCTGCGCCGCAGTGAGCTGGAAGTGTTCTCCGAAAAAATCGCACTGAACGGCGGCTCTGCTCTGTTCAGCCATGCGGTGGAGAACCCCCACCTGTGGAGTGCAGAGGACCCGGCTCTGTATGAACTGGAAATCGAGCTGCTGGACGATGCAGGCCATCTGGTAGAGGTGACCGGGCAGAAAGTCGGTTTCCGCAAGTTCGAGTTGAAGAACAATCGGATGCTGCTCAACGGCAAGCGCATCGTGTTCAAGGGTGCCAACCGTCATGAGTTCAGCTCCATTACGGGTCGTGCTGTGGGCGTACACACCCATGAGGAACTGCTTCGGGATATCATCACCATGAAGCAGAACAACATCAATGCCATCCGCACCAGCCATTACCAGAATCAGGATGCACTGTACGACCTGTGCGACGAGTATGGTCTGTATCTGATCGCAGAGAACAATCTGGAATCCCATGGCACATGGGACATCCATCAGGCTGGCATTCGCGGCATCGAGGGCGTTTTGCCCAATGATAAGCCGGAGTGGAAAGCTGTCTTGTTTGACCGCATGAATTCCACTTACCAGCGTGACAAAAACCATCCTGCTGTTCTGATCTGGTCTCTGGGCAACGAATCGTTTGGCGGTGAGACCCTGCTCCAGATGGCCGAGATGGTCCGCCGCTTTGATGACACCCGTCTGGTGCATTACGAAGGTGTGGTCAACGATCCCCGCTTCCTCGAAACCACCGATATCGAGAGCCATATGTACAGCACGGTCAAGGACATTAAAGAGTATCTGGCACAGGGCGATAAGCGGCCTTATATCGAGTGCGAATATTCTCATGCTATGGGCAACTCCAACGGTGCTTTGCACAAGTACACGGAACTTGCCGACCAGAAGGACTGCGGCTATCAGGGCGGCTTTATCTGGGATTACATCGACCAGTCCATCTGGAAAAAAGACCGCTACGGCAAGTGGTTCCAAGCCTACGGCGGCGACTTCGGTGAGCGTCCTACCGACTATAATTTCAGCGGAAACGGCATTGCCTACGGTGGTGACCGTGCTCCTTCTCCCAAGATGCAGGAGGTCAAGTTCTGCTATCAGAACATCGCCGTTTCCATCGACAACTCTGGCTTTGAAGTCTGGAATAAGAACCTGTTCACCTCTACGGGTGCTTTCGACTGCGTTGCTCTGCTGCATCGCGATGGAAAGCTGTATCAGCAGCAGGAACTGACCAATATTGATGTTGCTCCCGAAGAGCGTTCCAGCTTCCCGCTGCCGTTTATGGTTCCTGCGCTCCCCGGTGAATATGCAGTGACCATCAGCTTCCGTTTGAAGGAGGACACCAGCTGGGCAAAGAAAGGTCATGAAGTCGCCTTTGGACAGGGTGTGATCGCTGTGGTTCGTTCCATTCCCAGCAAGAAGGTCACGCCGTTTACCGTTACGCACGGTACACACAACATCGGTGTCCGGGGTGAGAATTTCGATGTTTTGTTCTCCGATCTGAACGGCGGTCTGACTTCCTACCGCTATGCCGGCAAGGAGATGATTCAGGAGATTCCCCGTCCCAACTTCTGGCGCGCTCCCACCGACAACGACTGCGGCAACAACATGGGCGGCGTTCGCGGTCAGTGGAAGCTGGCAAGCCTGTACGCTACCGCCAAGGGCATCGGCAAGGAGATCCCGTCTGTTCATGGCGGCACCATCCTCCAGAACCCCACCTGCGAGGTGGAAGCCGACAGCGTGGTCGTGACCTATCTCTATAACCTCCAGACCAGCCCCGCAGCAGAGTGCAGCCTGCAGTACCGTGTGTTCGGTGATGGCCGCATCCAGACCACCCTGCACTATGACCCGGTGGAAGGACTTGCAGCAATGCCGGAGTTCGGCGTACTGTTCAAGATCGACGCTGACTACGACACGGTGGAGTGGTACGGAAACGGCCCTGCGGAGACCTACTGGGATCGTCAGCATGGTGCAAAGCTGGGCATTTACCAGAACAAGGTCGCAGACAACATGGCACAGTACCTTGTGCCGCAGGAGTGCGGTGCAAAGACCGCTGTGCGCTGGGCAAAGGTAGTGGACCGCAAGGGTCGCGGGCTGCTGTTTACCGCAGATGCCGCAAAGCCCATGTTCTTCTCTGCGCTGCCCTACACTCCCCATGAAATGGAGAGTGCCAAGCATCCTTACGAGCTGCCCCCGGTCCATTACACGGTCATCCGTGCCATCGGCGAGCAGATGGGCGTTGGCGGCGATGACAGCTGGGGTGCCAATGTCCACCCGGAGTATATTCCTGATGTGACCAAGCCTGTGGAGTTCACCTTTACGTTCCGTGGCATCTGATGATTGCCCGCAAATGAGGTGTTCTCTGTGAAAAAAGCGAAAGATCAGCCTGAATCTGAACCAGCCGAACTAGCATCCCTTGTTGGAGAACGGATCAGAAAGATACGCAAAGAAGAGGGGTTAAGCCTAGAGCTTTTTGCTTTACGTTGTGACATGAATGCCGCATACGTTGGGCATATTGAGCGCGGCGTTCAGAATCCAACCTTGAACACGCTGGAACGTATTTGCAAGGGTCTGGACATCAGCGTAGAAGACCTTTTCATAGATATGCTGTTTACCGATGTCCAAAGGAGCGTGCG
>ENA-OPDG01000779-OPDG01000779.1-human-gut-metagenome-genome-assembly--contig:-NODE-779-length-26844-cov-2.475680_pt1 | contig 26844 bp, 25 predicted proteins | sample MGYA00241259_ERZ501498 | MGnify/ENA primary metagenome ERZ501498 (study PRJEB25962, sample SAMEA2042582) | human gut metagenome | biome: human gut; feature: human-associated habitat; material: faeces... | reverse complement strand
TTCTCGATCGGGCCACCATATTCATCCGCTCTTTTATTAAAATGTGGAGAAAGAAAGGTTGTTAATAAAAAGCCGTGTGCGGCGTGAATCTGCACACCGTCACATCCGGCTAATTTACATTTGCGGGCAGCCACACCAAAATCATGAACAACTTTTGCTAATTCGTCTTTGGTAGCCGCATGATAAATAATGCCATCAGCCACTTTAATAGGTGATGAGGCAAAACGGTCGTAGCCATTCTTCCAGTCTGTGCGCGGGCCGGCATGCTGAAGCTGTACAAAAATACGGCTGCTATACCGATGGACTTTTGACACAATACTTCTCATATCCTCGAGATAGCCATCATATTCCGTATGTATCATTCCTGGGCCGTTACCGGCAGTCGAAGAAATCGCTTCCATACCAGTGATAATCAGCCCGCATCCTCCACGGGCAGCATCTTCATAAATCTGCCTGTGCTGGTCTGTGATCCTTCCCTGATTCGCGCAGTATTCAAACATCGCACTCTTCACAATACGGTTCGAAATCACAATATTTCCTATACGATATGGTGTATGCATTAATTTACTCATAAAAGTTCCTCCTCCAAAACAATTGCAGAGCATTTTCTAAATATATTATTTTATAAAAATGTTAAAAAATATTATCCTACTATATAGTTTAGCATTTTATCAGTCATCATCTATGGAGAAAAAAATACAAAATCTGGTATAAAAAATATGCACAATAATCTTGAATACATATCCATAATGCGTTATAATAAAAAACGTAAATACAGAATCTTCGGGGATGGGTGTAATTCCCTACCGGCGGTGATTGTTACTGACTATTTAGCAGGCTGGTGAGTTATAGAACTAGAGCAATTTTCAAATATGCTCCAGGTTATAGAAACTGCTTACATAGCTATAGATAGATCAGAGCATAAGCCCGCGAGCCATTGGCATGATTCGGTGCGAATCCGAAGCCGACAGTACAGTCTGGATGAGAGAAGAATGAGAAGAATGCGGTTTTTGCAGACATATTGTTAGGCATATATTTCTGGATGTCAGGCAGTATTTGATGTAACAAACAGCCTCAATAAAAGCGTAACTTCGCCCCGATATTTCATTATCGGGGCTTTTTTATTTGTAAGAGCGATTACCATTCTTGGTAATTGGTAAAATGAAAAATCTTTCGGGAGAATTCATTTAAGTTAACTAAGCAGGCTTTTAACTTCCCTATTCACACTTCATAATTTGGAGATAATGTATTTTGGATAGATAGAGTGTATTTGCAAATATTTTTACGAACACATTCTATTATTCTGAATTTTTTAGAAGACAAGAGAAATTATTATATATAGAAGAATTATCTCTGTCACGCTATGGAATTTTGAGCGTAGTTTCTTTGGATTCGTTTCTCCAAAGGAAATGTTTTATTGGGCAAAATGAATGTTCAGCGTGAGTGATAATTTGCTTCTATATAATGATTTCTCCGTCTCCTATCACTTTTACCAAAAGAATGGAGGAAAACAAAATGAATTATTATCTTGGATTTGATGCAGGCACACAGAGCGTAAAGGTCGCAGTCTATGATGAGGATATGAATTGCATCGTATCCTCTTCTTCACCGACAACATTAAACTATCCAGAACCAGGCTGGGTAAGCATGGACGTTGACGAATATCTCGCCCTTACCATCAAAGGAATGAAAGATTGTGCTTCCCAGATGAAGGAAAAGGGACTCGATGTCACAAAGATTAAGTCCATCATGGGCGATGGTGTCATTTGTGGAATCTGCGGTGTAGATAAAGATGGTAATGCGATTACACCATACATTAACTATCTGGACTCCCGTACAAAGGAAGATGTAGAACTCGTAAATAGCTGGGATTTGGATATTTTCGGAAAAGAGACAGGTAACCCAGAGGCAAACTGTATGTTTCCGGCCATGTTTGCTCGCTGGTTCCTGAAAAATATAGAAGGCTTTAAAGAAAATGGTGCGAAGTTTATCCACGATGCTCCCTATGTATTAGCGCATCTTGCCGGACTTTCTGCAAAAGATATGTTTGTTGACTGGGGAACTATGTCCGGATGGGGACTTGGTTATAAAGTAGAAGAAAAATGCTGGTCAAAAGAACAGCTTGACATTCTCGGTATCCCAGAAGAAATGATGCCTCGTATCGTAAAACCGTGGGATATTATCGGACATTTAACAGAAGAAATTGCACAGAAAACCGGACTCCCAGCAGGAATCCCAATCTGTGGCGGAGCAGGAGACACGATGCAGTCCATGATCGGAAGCGGCAATATGGAACCGGGACAGGCAGTAGATGTAGCAGGAACCTGTTCCATGTTCTGTGTATCCACAAAAGGAATCATTCCAGAACTAAGCAAAAAAGGAGCCGGACTTGTATTTAACAGTGGGTCCCTTCCAGACACTTACTTCTACTGGGGATATATCCGTACCGGCGGACTTGCCCTGCGCTGGTTTAAAGATAATATCTGTAAAAAAGCAGAAGACGGCAGCTACTATCAGGTATTAGAAAAAGATGCCAGAAAAGTTCCGGCAGGCTCTAATGGTGTACTTTTCCTCCCGTATTTAACAGGTGGAATCAACGATATTCCAGATGCCGTAGGCTGTTTCTTAAACATGACAATGGATACCGATCAGGCAACCTTATGGCACGCTGTATTAGAAGCCATCGGTTATGATTACATGGAAATTACAGACTTATATCGCTCCGCAGGCATTGACTTAAGCCGGATCACCATCACGGAAGGCGGAAGCCGTGATAATATGTGGAATCAGATGAAAGCCGATATGTTAGACAGCCGCACAGTAACCCTGGAGAATGCAGCAGGAGCGGTTATGACAAACTGTATGTTTGGGGCATATGCCGTTGGCGATGTGGATAATATTGCAGAGGCATTAACTGGGATTATTCATTTGAAGAATGAATTTGAACCGAATGAGGAGAATGTGACATTTTATCGCGGACAGTATGAGAAGAAAACACATCTGGTGAAGGATACAATGAAAGAGGCATTTAGCATCTTGGCAGAATTAAGATAAAATAACAATCAGCCGCACCTAAAGAGAGAAGCTCCCTATATCTGTGACTCTATCACTGTGGGTTGGATGTTTGCCTGTAAGCGAGCATTCAAACCGCCGTGACGAAAGACACAAAAATAGGAAGCAGGGGCTTCTCTGGTTTCGTCTGTCATCCGATTGAATTATTTTTCCACCATCCGCCCTTGATAAATAGCAAAACTTTTGATATAATAATCGCTGACCTTTGGAGATGTACCCAAGTGGCTGAAGGGTCCGCACTCGAAATGCGGTAGGTCGGCTATAACCGGCGCGAGGGTTCAAATCCCTCCATCTCCGTTAAGATATTAGAGCATTCTTCGAACATGCTCTGCAAATATGAATTACAAGAGCGGCAAGGCTTTAAAGATAAGTCATGTCGCTTTTCTTCTTATTGAAACGAGGTGAAATAGTGGAAAATATCGTAATGGGAATTCTGGCACATGTAGATGCAGGAAAGACAACTTTATCGGAAGGAATGCTCTATCTGTCAGGAACGGTGCGTAAGCTTGGACGCGTAGATCACAAGGATGCATTTCTTGACACTTATTCTTTAGAGCGAGACAGAGGAATCACCATCTTTTCGAAGCAGGCAGTTTTTTCATTGGGAAATAGACGAATCAATCTTTTAGATACGCCGGGACATGTTGATTTTTCTGCCGAGATGGAGAGAACACTACAGGTACTTGATTATGCGGTACTTGTTATCAGTGGAGCAGATGGTGTACAGGGACATACGGAAACGCTGTGGAAGCTTTTAAAACTTTATGAGATTCCTACATTTATTTTTATCAATAAGATGGACCAGCCAGGAACAGACAGGGAAAGTCTGCTTACGGAATTAAAGGAACGTCTGGACGAAGGATGTATTGTTTTCGGTAAGGGAAAAAATGTAGAATCACTAGAAGAAATAGCAATGACAGATGAAGCAGTGCTTGATTATTTTATGGAGCATGAAACCGTAAGAAATGAGGACATTTGCCGTCTTATAAGGGAACGCAAGATTTTTCCATGCTATTTTGGCTCCGCATTAAAGCTTGACGGCGTACAGGAATTACTTGCAGGATTTGAAGAGTACATGAAGCCATTTGATGGGAAAAAAGAATTTGGTGCGCGAGTATTTAAGATTTCGAGGGATGATAAAGGAGAACGTCTGACATTTTTAAAGGTGACAGGCGGTAAGCTTGTTGTAAAAATGCCGATAAATAAAGAGGAAAAAATCAATCAGATTCGTATTTACTCTGGTGCAAAATATGAGGCAGTAAATGAAGTCGAAGCGGGAGGGGTCTGTGCGGTGACGGGGCTTTCTTCTTCCTATATCGGTCAGGGGCTTGGTGTGGAAAAAGGAACAGCAGCTCCATTTTTAGAGCCGGTTCTCACTTATCAGATGATTCTGCCGGAGGGAGCGGATACGACAAAGGTTCTCCGGGAGTTGAAGCAGTTAGAGGAAGAAGAACCGCTGCTCAATATTGTCTGGAATCCGGCACTGGAAGAAATTCATGTGCAGCTTATGGGAGAGGTGCAGACGGAAATTTTGAAAACAATGATTGCCGAACGTTTTCATCTTGATGTGGAATTTGGCACAGGTAAAATTGTATACAAAGAAACGATAAAGAATCCTGTTGTGGGAGTCGGACATTACGAACCACTTCGTCATTATGCAGAAGTTCATCTTAAAATGGAGCCTCTTGAGGCCGGCAGCGGACTTGTTTTTGATGCAGATTGCAGTGAGGATGTTCTTGATAGAAACTGGCAGCGCCTGATTCTGACACATTTGCAGGAAAGAGAACATCCGGGAGTGCTTACCGGCTCACCGATTACAGATATGAAGATAACGATTGTGGCTGGAAGAGCGCATTTGAAGCATACAGAGGGCGGAGATTTTAGACAGGCAACATACCGGGCAGTTCGTCAGGGATTAAAATCAGCGGAAAGTCTGCTGTTAGAGCCGTGGTATTCGTTTGTGTTAGAAGTTCCATCGGAACAGGTCGGCAGGGCAATGTCTGATATCGGGCAGATGAACGGAAGTTTTGAAGGACCGGAGGCAGAAGATAAACAGGGCATGGTACGTCTTACCGGAACAGCTCCGGCATCAGAAATGCGGGATTACCAGCGGGAAGTCTGGGCATATACGAAAGGCCGTGGACGAATTACCCTCACATTAAAAGGTTATGAGCCTTGCCATAATGCGGAAGAAGTTATCGAAGAAATTGGATATGACAGTGAGAGAGATGTGGATAATCCTACCGGTTCTGTATTTTGCGCACATGGTGCGGGTTTCCTTGTCAAATGGGATGAAGTTCCGGAATATATGCATATCAAGGAGGACTTTTTGGCAGAAAAACCGGGTATAGAACAAGATGAGGTGATGGCAGTACAGATGGGGAATCATTGTAATTATTCTGGCGGTTATTCCTCCAGCTACGATGATGACCCAGAACTTCTCACCATAATGGAACGAGAATTTGGCTCAAAGCAAAAAGAAAGAGACCGCTATAGCAGTTACCGCAAACAGACTGTTTCAACACCAGTCCGCCACACAACTGTAATAAAAGAAAACGAACCGAAAAAGGAATATTTACTAGTAGACGGGTACAATATTATTTTTGCATGGGAAGAATTGAACGAGCTGGCAAAGGCAAGTATAGATGCAGCGAGAAATAAACTGATGGACATTTTAAGTAATTATCAGGGCTTTATTGGCTGTACATTAATCCTTGTTTTTGATGCGTATAAGGTCAAAGGCAATCAGGGAGAAGTGCAGAAGTATCACAATATTTATGTCGTGTATACCAAAGAGGCGGAGACTGCAGACCAGTATATTGAAAAGACGACTCACGAAATCGGCCGAAAGTATAAGGTGACGGTAGCGACTTCCGATGCCTTAGAGCAGGTCATTGTTATGGGACAGGGAGCTTATCGAATCTCTGCGAGAGATTTCTATGAGGAAGTAGAGCGGACAGAAAAACAGATTCGGGAAATCAACGAGAGGGAACGAGGAGAAAAAAGAAATTATCTTTTAGATTATGCCAAGGAAGAAGATGCCAGAGAGATGGAGAAAGTCCGACTTGGAAAGACAACAGAGAAATAGTTGAAAAACGAGCATAATTCCTACCGAAATGGTATAGTATGTGCAAAAAAACAATAGAAAAAGCCCTCATATTTGTTGACTTTTTAAAGTCCCTATGATATATATGGGATTTAGGCGTTACATAAGAATTTAGAGGAGGATACTATGCTCGAATTACAAAATATCAGCTATTTAGTTGATGACGATAATAAAGAAATTTTAAGAGATATTAATCTTGCATTTGATGAGAAGTTTGTTGCGATTACCGGACCGAATGGAAGTGGAAAGTCCACCCTGGCTAAGATTATTGCTGGAATTTTAAAGCCAACCTCCGGTAAGATTTTATTAGATGGAGAAGATATTACAGATTTAAGCATTACAGAGAGAGCAAATAAAGGTATCAGTTATGCCTTTCAGCAGCCTGTAAAGTTTAAGGGATTAAAGGTAAAGGATTTAATGAGCGTTGCTTCAGGAAAGACCTTAGATATTAAGGGAATCTGCGATATTCTTTCAGAAGTAGGCTTATGTGCGAGAGACTACATTAACAGAGAATTAAATGGCAGTCTTTCCGGTGGAGAGCTTAAGCGTATTGAGATTGCGATGATTAAGGCGAGAGCGACAAAGCTTTCTGTATTTGACGAGCCAGAGGCAGGAATTGACCTGTGGAGGTTTAACAGTCTGATTCATGTATTTGAGGACCTTCATGAAAAGACAGACGGTACGATTCTGATTATTTCCCATCAGGAGAGAATCCTTGAGATTGCAGACAGAATCATTGTAATTAATGATGGACTTGTGGAAAAGAGTGGAAAGGGAGAAGATGTTATTCCTGAACTCCTTTATAAATCAAGTATGTGCCAGAAGTTAAGCAGAGATTAGGGAGGAAAAATCATGGATTTAATACAGAAAGAATTGTTAGAAGAGATTGCCGGACTTCATGAAGTGCCAGCAGGTGCCTATAATATTCGTGCGAATGGAAAGGCAGCCGCAAGAAATACAACTGCTAATATTGATATTGTTTCTAAAGAAGATAAGCCGGGAATTGATATTATCATCAAACCGGGAACAAAAAAAGAAAGTGTGCACATTCCCGTTGTAATCAGTCAGACTGGATTAAATGACCTTGTTTATAATGATTTTCATATTGGTGAGGATTGTGATGTAACAATCGTAGCAGGCTGCGGTATTCATAACAGCGGTGACGGGCTTTCTCAGCATGACGGTATTCATGAATTTTTTGTTGGAAAGAATTCAAAAATCCGTTACATTGAGAAGCATTACGGACAGGGTGACGGCAAGGGCGGAAAGGTAATGAATCCTAAAACCATTATCCATCTTGATGAAAATGCTTATTTTTACATGGATACGGTACAGATTAAAGGTATTGACAGTACCATGCGTGAGACAGATGCTGACTTAAAGGCTGGGGCAAAGCTTGAAATCTCCGAGAAACTTATGACACATGGCGAACAGACAGCGCAGACACAGTTTTCCGTTGATTTAAATGGAGAGGGAAGTAGTGCGAACGTTGTATCCCGTTCTGTTGCCCGCGATGATTCTGCACAGTTATTCCGCGCAAAAATCGCAGGAAATAATGCCTGTGCCGGTCATAGTGAGTGTGATGCGATTATTATGGATAATGCAAAAGTCCGTGCAATTCCGGAGTTAGAGGCAAATGACCTTGATGCAGAGCTGATTCATGAAGCAGCTATCGGAAAGATTGCAGGCGAGCAGCTTATCAAGCTTATGACACTTGGTCTTAGTGAAGAAGAAGCGGAGGAAATGATTATTTCCGGATTCCTGAAATAGGGAAAATTTTATTTTCAGGTTCTTAAAATCGTGTTATAATATGTTCCGCAACTATTTTGCAGGACAAATGTAGTTTGCAAGTTATAGAGGAATCGTTTAGAATATAAAGAATAACAGCGAATAAGAATAATAGGGGGCTTCTTTTATGAGACAATGTATGGATATGGATAACTTACACAACAGATTAAAAAGAGTAGATGGACAGATTAAAGCGATTGACCGTATGATTGAGCAGGATGTTCCCTGTGAAGACATTATTATTCAGATTAATGCTGCCAAGACTGCCTTACATAAAATTGGCCAGGTTGTGTTAGAAGGACATCTGAATCACTGTGTGAAGGATGGAATTGAACACGGAGATGCAGAGAAGACAATCGCTGATTTTGCAAAGGCGCTAGAATATTTTTCAAGACTGTAATCGTTAAATGTTTTTCCAGTATAGTAATCGTATGTGAGCGTAAATGCATTTCCCCGATAAAATAAAATAAAGAAGAGGACATAGGATTTTTTAGAATTTTATGTCCTTTTTTGCTATGAAAAGTGCAAAACAAAATAGATAGAAGATGGATAATTTTATTGCTACAGAAATAAAATCCAATTATAATATATATCAAGGGGAGGTACAGCCGAACCATATGAGAAAATGTGAGGTATATATATGAGCAGAACAGACGAAGAAATCAAGAGATTTGAGACAAAGATGAAGTCTTGCACAACGATGACAGACTTGCTTGTAGCTATGTCATCCTGGCAGAGTTATGCACAGAGTCATAATCTTGAGCCAGAACAAAAAAGGACAGTAGATGAGGCGTACTTAAAAGCAGAGGAAGGGCTGATTACTGCTGTAAAACCAAGTTTATGGTAATAAATTTAACAGACGGCTAGTGGAGGGAGACAAAATGAACGGAACGAAAGGGAAAATGGCGGAGGCATTTAAAGAGCTTGTATGTAAGAAGTCTTTTCAGAAGATTACAATAAGCGACATCGCAAAAGAGAGCGCCATGACCAGAGAGAATTTTTATTACCATTTCCGGGATAAATATGATATTATGCACTGGATTTTTGAACAGCAGGTGGCCGCACAGCTTCCAGAGGATGAGGAGCCATTTGAAATGTGGTTTAATGCCTTGTTTTGTAATACCTGTGAAGATTACAAATATTACAGGAAGCTGATAAAAAGTCTTAGTGCGGAGGAGATACGGTCAGATTTATATCCTTTATTTGAAAGGAGGGTACGGCTGTTAGTTCAAGATTGTCTTGACGATTCTGTATGGAATCTCAGGAAAGAGAAAGAGGATTTCAGTACAGCATTTTTCACGGATGCTTTTCTTGGATTTTATATAAATTACATAAGAGATCATGAGGAAATAGACTATAATATGCTTCAGATTGGTCTGGAATTTCTCTTTGATAAATTTCTTTCAACCGTAAGAATTACGAAAGAGGAATCTAGCGAGCAAAAATAATAAAAATTAGATAAACTATATAAATTAAATATAGGAATGATTACTATAATAGTGCAAAATAACCCATGAAAATGGAATTGTATGGTAAAAAAATGAAAAAATATCGTAAGAAATATGACAGATTCTCACACAATTCTTACAATGTAAAAAGACAAATACCCCTATAAGTGTTATATTTAAATCAGCACTAGTGTACTTAATTGGAAACATTAATTGAATAGGAGGAATTAATAATGACTAACGTAATTATTGGTGAATTTGTCGGAACCATTTTACTTGTATTATTAGGTGATGGTGTTTGTGCCAACGTTACACTGAACAATTCTGGATTTAAGGCAGCAGGTCCTTTATTTATAGCTATTGGCTGGGGTCTTGCAGTAGCACTTCCAGCAGCAGCATTCAGTGGAATTTGTCCAGCATCTTATAACCCTGCACTTACAATCGCTCTGTTCGCAGACGGAACATTAGCAGCAGCAGATGGCTACACAATTGCAGTTATTATCGAAATGATTATCGCTGAGTTGGCTGGTGGTTTCATCGGTGCAGTATTAGTATGGGTAGCATTTAAACCTCAGTTTGATGCATCTTCAGATTTAGGTGACAGCCTTAGAGGTGTATTCTGTACAGCTCCTGGCGTAAGAAATATCCCTTACAACATTCTTCAGGAAGCAATCGCAACATTCTGGTTAGTATTCGCTATTAAAGCAGCTTGTGGCGCATTTGATCTTGGAACATTTGGTGTATTCTTAACAATCGTTTCTTGTGGTACTACATTTGGTGGTCTTACAGGATACGCTATGAACGCAGCCAGAGATACAGCTCCTCGTTTAGCATTCGCTATCTTACCTATTAAAGGTAAAGGAGATGCTGACTGGGCTTATGGTTTAACAGCTCCATTAATCGGACCTGTAATCGGTGCATTAGTAGCTGTAGCTGTTTACGCTGCATTACCATTATAGAATATAATAGTAATCTAATTTGCTACATAATATAACAAATTAAGAGACTATCGTTTTTACGATAGTCTCTTTTATTTTACTCAACAAACGGACGTCAACTGAAAGTGTCTAAGATTAAATCCTCAAACCTTTCCTCAACTGTTTTTGACTATTATTTGTAAACATCTTGATAATCTTTGACTAAGCAGAAGTTCTAGAGCATTTTTCAAACACGCTCTAGAGGAGTTTAAGGTATTATTTTTCTTCAGGAGCATCAGCCTCTTGATGAATAAAAAGTGATTATTTTAAGCCAGATACTTAGCCAGAAATACCGCTACCACAAAAATAACCGTCAAAAACAACATCGTATTCATTGGAATATTCACACGGGGAAGTCCTCCCTGGTCAGGGCGGATTTCGAATTTGTTTCTATTTTCCCAGGCATCTTGCAAACGTTCTTCTCTCGTTTGGGTCTTCCAGCGTTCCATATTTTCTTTTCCTAACTCTTCAAAGAGAGCAGAGTCACTTTTAAGCCCAAGAGCAACTCTGTCACGAGGAGATAAGGTTTCATCTTTTCGAATATCATATCCACAATCAGGACATATTTTTTCATTAAATGGGTAAACTTTTCCGCACTTGCGGCATTTAATCGTAGTCATAAAAATACCACCCCTTCTTTTACATTATTAGAATTATAACACGCTTATTATAACTTGACAAGAACACAGAGAATAGCTTATCATATAAAGATAAAGTGGCTGTGACATCTTAGAGCGTGTATGAAAAAACATTCTAGTTTAAACAGTCAGAATCAGGAGGAAGAACAATGACAGTTGAGATGTGGATGGGGCTTGGAATTGTTGTCGCAATTATCGGCTTTATTATGTGGCGTGCAGGATTAAGTATGCAGGCAAAGAGAAACCGAAACGCAGGTATGGTTACTATGATAGCGTGGTTACTTCTCATGGTTGGAGTAATGACCGCATTTTCATTTTTCAGAGTAAAGTATTTAAGCTGATATTTAAGTTCCAACGTAAATAATTTAATAGTGAAAATTTAATAATAATGAGAGGGGAGAGCGTTATGAGAATTTCTACGAAAGGTAGATACGCTCTTCGTTTAATGCTTGATATTGCTATGAATGATGCAGAAGGAAAACCGGTGAGAGTGAAGGATATTGCCAAACGGCAGGAAGTGTCTGGGAAGTATCTGGAACAGATTGTTTCGGTGCTGACTAAGGCAGGATATTTAAGAAGTATTCGTGGCCCCCAGGGTGGATATCTTCTCACAAAGCGTCCGGATGAGTATACGGTAGGCATGATTCTTAGAATCACAGAGGGGAGTATGGAGCCGGTTCCTTGTCTGGAAGAGGGAAGCGAAGTTTGCGAGAGAATGGAAGAATGCATAACGATTCCTCTCTGGAGAAAACTGAGCGAGGCAATCAGCGGAGTGCTTGATCATACGACATTAGATGATTTGATTGAATGGCATTATGCGAAGAATGGTAATGATTATGTAATTTAAAAAGGCTTCTGAAATTGTAGGAGAATATGATTTCAGAAGCTATTTTTCTATTGGGTGGCATATTTATAGAGAAAGGAGAGAAGGAATGATAGGACAGTATACATTGCAGCAGTGGATTTTATATTTTTATGTATATTGCTTTTTAGGATGGATTTTCGAATCTTGTTATGTTTCTTTTAGGAAAAAAGAATGGGTAAACAGAGGCTTCCTTCATGGCCCTTTTCTCCCTATTTATGGCAGTGGGGCAGTCATGATGCTTTTTGTATCAGAGCCGTTTAAAAATAATCTGATTTTGACATATTTTGCCGGAGTAGTAGGAGCGACATTGCTGGAGCTTGTGACAGGGGCGGCGATGGAGGCATTATTAAAGGTGCGGTACTGGGATTATTCAAATCAGAAGTTTAATTATAAAGGATATATCTGTCTGTCCTCTTCGGTTGCCTGGGGATTTTTGACGATATTGATGAACGAAGTATTACATCCGGCAATCTTACACGTGCTTGCTGTTATACCAAAGATGGCAGATGGAGTCTTTGTGTGGGTAGTAAGTGCAGGCCTTGCAGTCGATTTGTGCATTTCTGTACGTGATGCGATTAATCTTAGAAATATTCTTGTCGGAATGGAAAATGTACGAAGAGAAGTGGTTATACTTAGAAAGCGGGCAGACATAGTTATTGCAGTTCTTGATCAGGAGTGGAGAGAGTATGTAAAGAATCATCCGGCAGCAGAGCGTATGGATGAAATCAGTAAAGAAATCGAGATGCGTCTTGCTAAGATGAAAGAAATAGCAGAACTTCCGAAGCTTCCTGAACCTCAGAAGTTAGAAATGCTTGAAGTAAAAGAAAAAATCAGTAAGTTAAAAGAACGAGGCTTCATACTGAAAAGAAAAGGAACAGGCAGCGTCAGAACGCTTATTAAAGGTAATCCAACGATGGTATCTCCAAAATATGCAGAGTCTTTTAAACAGTTAAAGGGATATTTGAAAGAGTTTGAAGAAAAAAGAAAAGGAAAAGACTGACAATTTTTTTAAGATATTGTGAAGTCCTTGGGAAATGCATTGACTTATTAAAAAAGATGCGTTACATTTTTTAAATGATAAAAAGTGCTGAACAAGATAGCGGTCTGTATACTTTTGCTATGCTTGGCTTTGGTGTATATCGTTTTCATTCGTTTGACACAGCTATGCGTTTTTTATTCGAACGAAAGAGTCTGCGATTGTGACGCACATCTTGCAGAAAGCATTTTTCAAACACGCTCTAGAATAGTGATTGGGTAAAGAAAAAGGTGATGTTATGGCAGAAAAATTAAAAAAATATAGACATGGATTGCTCCTTTTGTACTTTCCATTTTATTTAGCAGCATTTGCATATTTAGAGAAGAAAGTACCGGATAAAGTACATATTATCAATTGTGCGATTGATCAGTATATTCCTTTTGTGGAAGTATTTATCATACCGTATCTCTTGTGGTTTGCCTACGTTGCGGTTGCAGGCATCCACTTTTTCTTTAAGGAAAAGGAATCTTTTTGTAAGTGGATGTATTTTGGAATGATTGGAATGACAATATTTATTATTGTGTCCTACTTATATCCGAATGGACTTGAATTAAGGCCGGAGACATTTACCAGAGATAATATTTTCGTACAATTAACGAAGATGATTTATTCCATGGATACCCCGACAAATGTGCTTCCAAGCATTCATGTATTTAATTCGATGGCAGTATATTTTGCAGTAAAGAACAGCCCAAAGCTTAAAAATAATAAAGCGGCGAGAACAGGAGCCTTTGTTATGACATCGTTAATTATCCTTTCAACAATGTTTTTAAAACAGCATTCTGTAGTGGATGTTCTTACTGCACTGATACTATCTTGTTTAAGTTATGACTTTATTTACAATGAAAGAACAGAAAAGATTCGGGACGGTTTAGAAGAACTAAAATTTCGCAGAAAACGCAAAGAATTTTCCAAATATTAACCTTTTCCTGCATAGTTCAATGTGATAGAATACATATAACAGAGAACAAAGCAGACGAGGAAGTGTAAAAATGCGAAAGATAATATTTATCGGAAGAAGTGAAGCCGGCAAGACAACCCTGACACAGGCAATGAAGGGGAAGAAGATTGTCTACCATAAAACACAATATATTAATCATTATGATGTCATAATTGATACGCCAGGTGAATATGCAGAGACGAAGGAATTAGCGGGTTCTCTGGCAGTATATAGTGCAGAGGCCGATGTAGTAGGACTTTTGATTAGTGCAACAGAACCATTTTCCCTGTATCCGCCTAATGTAACAGCCCAGGCCAATCGAGAAGTAGTGGGTATTGTTACAAAGTGTGACCATTGGGCAGGTAATCCAGAACAGGCAGCAGAATGGTTAAGGCTCGCCGGTTGTAAGAAGATATTTATGACAAGTTCTTTTACTGGAGAGGGAATCGCAGATATCATTTCTTATCTGAAAGAAGAACATGAAACACTTCCGTGGGAAGAGGTAAAAGCACAGTATGATAATCTTGGCTACGGTGAGGGAGAATCTGATAAAAAAATGAATATCAATGGGGTGTTGATATAATTTTTGCGCTGACCGAAACGGAGTGCAGAATTGCAGAGATGTGCAGAAGAAGTATGTCACTATAAGTACTGTACTGGAAAATGTACTTGCCTTTCATTTCTCAGATGTTATAATAAGACTATGATAAAAAAATAACAAAACAATAAAAGAATAATTATCTAAGATTATGTAAATCAAAGTTATGCAAGTATATAGTAACTGATATTTAATTTTGTGAGTCTGGATAGTTATAATAATAGAAAGATAAATATCGACTCTGACAGTAAGGTTTTCCGCGCTGGAATAGTTTGAAATTATTTAGAATTTGCAATTGAAAATCGAGTAGTAAATCTGTATATAAGTTGTATAGAAATGGAGATATTTTTAATTCAATTATATTAAGATTACAAATACGCTTGATTTTCTATAATTGTATAGATTCTAAATAGATACGATTTGTTTTAAACAAAGAAAAGAATAGTAAGAATAAAGTACGAAAAGTGCAAAACTCTTCTGTTCTACCTTACGGTCAGTCTGTCGGTCAGGGGTAGAATAGAGGAGTTTTTTTATGTTAAAGATTGCGGTTTATGGCAAGGGCGGGATTGGAAAGTCCACGGTGACCAGTAATTTGGCAGCGGCATTTGCCAGTATGGGAAAGAAGGTTATTCAGATTGGCTGTGACCCGAAGGCAGATTCTACGATTAATCTGCTTGGGGGTACGACACCGATTCCGGTAATGAACTATATGCGTGAATATGATGAAGACCCAGAGACAATTGAGGATATTTCAAAGGTAGGTTACGGTGGAGTTCTCTGTATTGAAACAGGTGGTCCGACACCGGGACTTGGCTGTGCAGGTCGTGGAATTATTGCGACATTTAGCTTGTTAGAAGATTTGGAATTATTTGAGACACACCAGCCTGATGTTGTGTTATACGATGTTCTTGGTGATGTTGTCTGTGGTGGATTTGCGGCACCAATTCGTGAGGGGTATGCGAGTAAAGTGTTGATTGTGACTTCTGGTGAGAAGATGGCTCTTTATGCTGCCAATAATATTAATAATGCAGTGAAGAACTTTGAGGACAGAAGCTATGCGAAGGTGTATGGTATTGTGTTAAATCACAGAAATGTGGAAAACGAGACAGAGAAGGTTACTGAGTTTGCGGATTCCGTAGGGCTTCCGATTGTTGGTGAAGTGCCAAGAAGTGACGAGATTACCAGATGTGAAGATAGGGGAATGACTGTTGTCGAAGGTGAACCAGAATCTTCGGCGGCACAGGCATTTTTAAATCTTGCAAAAGAACTTCTGGAAAATGCACAGGATACAGCGGAGGAAGATGTATGGTAGAAATCATGGCAAAAGAGACAGAGAAAAAGAAAGCAGAAGGAGCGTATTTTATTACCACAAAAGAACTTGCCGAAGCAGGTCGAGACAATATTCCTGAAGAATTGATTTCCTCAAAGCACCTTATCTACAGCTCACCAGCTACACTTGCGTATAACTCGCCGGGAGCGCAGGGTTTTGGTGTAAAGAGAGCAGGCCTTGCGATTCCGGGTTCGGTTATGCTTCTTTTAGCACCGGGCTGTTGTGGAAGGAATACAACGATTTTAAGTGAGCTTGGCGGATACAGTGAGCGATTTTTCTATCTGATGATGGATGAAACGGATATTGTAACGGGAAGACATTTGAAGAAGGTTCCACAGGCAGTAGAAGAGATTTATGATTGTCTGGAGAAAAAGCCATCGGTTGTTATGATTTGTCTTACTTGTGTAGATGCTTTGCTTGGAACCGATATGGAGCGTATTTGTAAGAGAGCACAAAAAGCAGTTGGAATCCCGGTTCTTCCTTGCTATATGTATGCGTTGACCAGAGAGGGAAGAAAGCCGCCGATGGTTCATGTCAGACAGTCGATTTATTCTCTGTTAGAGCCAAAGAAAAAGAAGAGTACTTCTGTGAATCTTCTTGGACATTTTGCTCCGTTAGAAGATGACAGTGAACTTTATGATCTGTTAAGACAGCTTGGGATAAAAAAGATTCGTGAGATTTCCCGATGTAAAAACTATGATGAGTATCTTGATATGGCAGAGGCGAATTTTAATCTGGTCTTAGATGCGGAAGCACGTTTTGCGGCGGCCGATATGCAAAAACGACTGGGAATTCCGTACATAGAACTTACAAGGCTATATCAGCTTGATAAAATAAAGAATCAATATACATTATTTGCAGCAGCATTAGGAAGTAAATTTGATGATGATGCTTATTTTGAGGAAGCACTTGCAGCAAAAGAAGCTTTTAAGAAAAAGTATCCACATGCAGTATTTGCAATTGGAGAAGGCTGTAACGCCAATGCATTTGAACTTGCATTTGCGCTGATTCGATATGAGTTTGCGGTAGCAGAAGTATTTGGAAATCTGTCGAAAGAGGATTTTGTTTATATCGAAAAGATGGCGAAGTTAAGTCCAGAAACAAAGATTTATTCGAATCTGGAGCCAACGATGATTTACTATGAGCCGGGCGAGAATCCAGTGGATATCGTTATCGGAAAGGATGCTGTTTACTATCATCCAGAAGCAGCACAGCTTGAGTGGAGTGACGATATACAGCCATTTGGGTATCGTGGAGTGAAGCATTTCTTTGAGGAGTGTGAACGGGTACTGGATGAGAAAAATACGAAAAGTGAAGAAAAAAATTTGAAAAATAGTACAAAAAATATAAAAGAAGAGAAAACACTGGAAAGGGGGACAAATTAAATGAAGGGACTTAGAAAATATCTCTCCCCATTTGCTCCGGACCAGTCGGGCGCAGCAGCGGTATTATGTGAATTTCACGGACTGATTATTATTTTAGATGCCGGCGGCTGTGCGGGAAACATATGCGGATTTGATGAGCCAAGATGGTTTGAGAGTCGTAGTGCGATTTTCAGCGCAGGACTTCGTGATATGGATGCGATTCTTGGACGGGATGACCGCCTGGTAGAAAAGATTGGAAAAGCCTGCGAGAAGCTTTCCGCAGATTTTATTGCAGTGATTGGTACGCCGGTTCCAGCAGTAATCGGATTATCGCGCACTTTCCCGAATGATTGAAAAGAAAACAGGAATTCCGGCGCTTACAATCGACACGGACGGAACAAAGCTTTACGATGATGGTGAGAAAAAGACATGGAAAGAATTATTTAAAAAGTTCGCTGTTGAAAAAGATGTGGAGCCAGGACGTATTGGAATTATCGGGGCAACCCCTCTTGAATTTGGCGGTATTTATGAAGAAGATTTCCTGAAAAAGTATTTTGCCGAAAAAGGTTTTTCAAAGGTTGTATGTTATGGAATGGGCGATGGCTTAGACGCTGTAAGAGAGGCGGCAGCAGCAGAGAAAAACATTGTTGTTTCGCCGGCAGGAATTGCAGCAGCAAAGTATTTACAACAGAAATTTGGAACGCCATATGAGCTGTTTTGTCCACCGGAGATTATTCCAGAATGGAAAGAAAAAAAAGAGCAGGTAGCAGGACTGTTGAATGTAGAAGAATTATCTGAGAAAAAGATATTAATTGTTCATCAGCAGGTGCTGGCGAATACGTTGAGGGAAGAATTTATTTCTGCAAATATCAATGTTGCATCCTGGTTTATGATGAATAAAGAGCAAAAGAAAGAACAAGATATTCTTTTTAAGGAAGAAGATGACTGGATCACTTACATCAAAGAAAATGAATATGACATTATTATCGCCGATCCGCTACTGAAGAAAGCTGTGCCATTTTATAAAGGAGAATGGTATGACTTACCGCATTTTGCAATCTCAGGAAAGAAGAGACAGAGCGTATGAGAGTCTGTATCAGAGTATTTGGAATTGTGCAGGGGGTCGGCTTTCGCCCAACGGTAAAGCGTCATGCCGATGCCTGTGATATTGCCGGAAGTGTGAGTAATAAAGGACCTTATGTGGAAATCTTTGCAGAGGGCAGCGAAGAATGTGTGCATAGCTTTATAAAGCAGATTCAGGAAGAGCCTCCCAAACGGGCGGTTATTTTGAAACTGGATGTGGAGAATGTGGAATCGGGTGAGGACGGTATTCATAAAGTTGAATCTGAAACAGACTCCAAAGAAAAGTTCCAAATCATAGAGAGCGAAAAAGAAGAAGGAGAAATCTTCGTATCCCCGGACATTGCCATTTGCCCGGAATGTAAGAAGGAACTTTATGATAAGAACGACAGAAGATATCTGCATCCGTTTATCAATTGTACCTGTTGTGGACCGCGTCTTACAATCTTAGATTCCATGCCGTATGACAGAGTACGGACGAGTATGGGAGAGTTTCCGATGTGCGAGAAATGTGAGTATGAGTACACGCATGCGGAAACGAGAAGATTTGATGCACAGCCAGTCTGCTGTAACGACTGCGGGCCAGAAGTATATTTGCTTGGGAGGAAAGAACGGGGAGCAGATGCGATTCGTTATACAAGAAAGGTGATCAGCGAGGGTGGCATTGTAGCGGTAAAGGGAATCGGCGGTTTCCATCTTTGCTGTGATGCGGCGAAGGAAGAAACAGTTGCAAGATTACGACAGAGGAAAAAACGTCCGATGAAACCATTTGCTGTTATGATGAAGGACTTAGATGTTGTGAGAAGAGAATGTGAGACAGAACCACATTTAGAGGAGATTCTTGACGGGCATCAGAAGCCGATTATTTTACTTCCGAAAAAAGAAGGGGGAACGCTTTGTGAGAGTGTTGCACCGGATAATCCAAAGATTGGAGTTATGTTACCATATGCGCCAGTGCAGCTTTTGCTTTTTGATTATCAGGACGAAACGAAGGTTTCTGATTGCCTTGTGATGACCAGTGCGAATACTTCTGGAGCGCCGATTTGCCGTGACGATGAAGATGCATTAAATGAGCTGAGCGGGCTTTGTGATGTGATACTTTCCCATGACCGGAAAATACGGCTTCGTGCGGATGACACGGTTATGGATTTTTACCGGGGAGAGCCGTATATGATTCGGCGCTCCAGAGGCTATGCGCCTCTTCCATTTATGATGGGAAATGAATTTAAAGGTCAGGTGCTTGCGGTCGGTGGTGAGCTTAAGAATGCGTTTTGTATTGGAAAGAATCAGCTATTTTATCCATCGCCTTACATTGGTGATATGGGAGATGTACGGACGGTAAAGGCGTTAAAAGAGTCTGTGAAACGAATGGAAGAACTGCTGGAAACCAAGCCACAGATTGTTGCCTGCGATATGCATCCGTCTTATAATACAAGAGCGGCGGCAGAAGAGATGGGGCTTCCTGTATTTCTCGTACAACACCATTATGCTCACATCCTTTCCTGTATGGCAGAGAATGAATGGACAACCGAAAAAAGAGTTATCGGTGTTTCTTTTGACGGAACGGGATACGGAACCGACGGAACAATCTGGGGTGGAGAAATTCTGTTGGCAGATTATGATTCCTTTACACGTTGGGGGTGCATCGAACCATTTGCACAGACAGGCGGCGATGCTTCTGCAAAAGAAGGCTGGAGAATTGCCGTATCTCTTCTTGGAAAGATTTACGGAAAGGAAAATGCTCTTCTGATTATTGAAACGTTAGGACTTTGTGAGCCAAAGCTGGCAAAACTTCAGTTTACGATGGAAGAACGAGGAATTAATACTGTACAGTCTACAAGTGCCGGAAGATTATTTGATGCGGTGAGTGCGATTCTTGACATCAGAAAGTCCTCTACATTTGAGGGGGAGGCATCTACATCGTTACAGTTTGCGGCCGAAAAATGGCTGGATGCCCAGAAGAAAAAAATAGCAGGTTCTGAGGATTTTGCAGAATCTGGAATAATTACAGACTATGGAGAACTAAAAAGTATTTCTGATGTAGCGCAGAAGAGTGTTGTAGAGAAAAACAACTCTATAAATCGGAATATAAAAGCGGATTTATATTATTTACCAACATTATCTCTTGTCAAAGAATTAGCAGAGAGAAAATTAGCAGGAGAAAACAGCAATCAGCTTGCCTTACATTTCCACAGGAGATTAGCAGGGATGATTGTCTCTGCCTGCGAAAAAGCAAGAGAAGAAACAGGGATTAATACCGTTGCATTAAGTGGCGGTGTTTACCAGAATAAATTACTTTTAGATTACAGTGTAACCATGTTAGAAGAAAGAGGATTTCATGTGCTGCGACACCATTTACTTCCGCCAAATGACGGGGGAATCAGCCTTGGACAGGCGGTGGCAGCAATGAGAAGTTTACAAAAAGGGGAATAAATTATGTGTGTAGGATTACCAGCAAAAGTTATGACAATGAAAGATGGAATGGCGGTTGTAGATGCGTCAGGAGCGAAAAGAGAAGTTTCTGCCCAGCTTCTTGAGGATCTGGAACCGGGCGATTATGTAATGGTTCATGCAGGAATTGCGATTGCAAAGATTACAGAAGAAGATGAGGATGAGGCAGAAGATCTTCTGGAGGGGTTACTATGAAAGAACAATTAAAAAAAGCAAAAGCAATTATTGAAGGCTATGATGGTCCTGCTGTCCGTGTGATGGAAGTGTGTGGAACACATACCCATGAGATTTTTCATCTTGGTGTGCGAAAGATTTTGCCGCCGCAGGTGGAACTGATTTCTGGTCCGGGTTGTCCGGTCTGTGTGACACCGGCAGGTTTTATTGATGAGGAAGTATGGCTTGCTCTGGAGAAAAATGTAACTATTTGTACCTTTGGCGATCTGGTTCGTGTGCCGGGAAGTACAAAGAGTTTAGCGGATGCCAGAAGTCTTGGCGGCAAGATTCAGATGGTCTACTCTCCGATGGATGCCTTTGAATATGCCAAAGAGCATAAAGACGAGCAGGTTGTCTTTCTTTCCGTTGGATTTGAGACAACAACTCCGGCAAGTTGTCTTTCTGTAAAGATGGCAAAAGAGGCAGGACTTACAAACTATGCACTTCTTACTGCGAATAAAACAATGCCGGGTGCCTATGAGATGTTGAAAGACAGTGCCGATGTTTTCTTATATCCCGGACATGTTAATGCGATTACCGGCAATGCATTGAATAGAAAGCTTTGTGAGGAAGAAGGAATCAGCGGTATAGTAACCGGCTTTACTGCCAGCGAGATTTTAACTGCATTTGCTGTATTATTAAAGAAGTTCCCGGAAGGCAATCCGTTTTTTGTTAATGCCTATCCAAGGGTTGTTACGGAAGAGGGAAGTATTCCGGCACAGAAACTGATCAAAGAATGGATGGAACCATGTGATTCTCAATGGAGAGGACTTGGTATGATTAAAAATTCCGGACTTCGCCTGCGAAAAGAAGCGCAGGACTTTGATGCAAGAGTGAAGTTTTCGATTCCGAAGATGGAAGGAAGAACGAGTCCTGCCTGCCGTTGTGGAGATGTATTACAGGGGAAATGCCGTCCGACAGACTGTAAAGTATTTGGAAAAGGCTGTACACCACTTCATCCGATTGGAGCCTGTATGGTATCGAATGAGGGGGCATGCTCAGCTTATTATCAGTATAATAGCAGGGGAGAATAACTTTCACTTACAGAGTATTAGATATAATAAATTATAAATCTAAAATATAGTAAAAAACAATAAGAGGAAAAATCATGGATAACTTAAAAGGAAAAACAGTTTCTCTTGCTCACGGTGCAGGAGGAAAACAGACAAGTGAATTAATTGAACAGGTATTTAAAGCACATTTTGCCAATCCAGAACTGACAAGTGACGATGCGGCAGTATTAAAGATGAAAGAGGGAAAGATTGCATTTACCACAGATGGATTTATTGTTTCTCCTTCAGAATTTCCGGGAGGAAATATCGGAAAGCTCAGCATTTGCGGTACAGTAAATGATTTATCCTGCATGGGAGCAAAGCCACTCTATCTTTCCTGCGCCTTTGTTATTGAGGAAGGTTTCCCGATGGAGAAATTAGAGGCAATCGCAGCGGCAATGGAAAAGACAGCAAATGAAGCTGGAGTAAAGATTGTTGCCGGAGATACAAAGGTTGCCGGAAAAGGTCAGGTAGACGGTGTATTTATCACAACAACAGGTATTGGTGAGATTCAGGAGGGCGTAGAGACTTCTGGATTCATGGCAAAACCAGGTGATGCCGTTATTGTCAGCGGAGATATCGGAAGACACGGCTGTACTATTTTGCTTGCAAGAGAAGACTTTGGAATTGATGCGGATGTGACAAGTGACTGCGCACCACTTTGGGGAACAGTACAGGACATTTTATCTGTGACAAAGGATGTTCACGTTATTCGTGATGCGACAAGAGGCGGTGTTGGAACTGTTTTATATGAAATTGCGGAACAGAGTAAAACAGGAATCCGTCTGAATGCCGAAGCAATTCCGGTGCAGGACAGCGTAAAAGGTGTATGCGGAATGCTTGGATTAGAACCGCTTTACCTTGCCTGCGAAGGCCGTCTTGTCATTTTTGCACCAAAGGAAAATGCAGAAGCAATCGTAGCTAAATTACGAGAAGGAAAGTATTCTTCAGAAGCTGCAATTATTGGTGAAGTAACAGAAGAAATGCCAGGAAGAGTCGTAGTTACAACAGAAATCGGAGCGGAAACTTTACTTCCACCTCCAGGTGGAGAGCTTTTACCAAGAATCTGTTAATTGGAGAAAGGAAAATCATGGAAGACACAAGAATTGCCGTTCTTTCTATTATCGTGGAGGACAGTGAAAGTACAGCGAAATTAAATGAAATGATTCACGATTACGCAGAGTATGTTGTAGGCAGAATGGGTATTCCTTACCGAGAAAAAAATATTAGCATTATCAGCCTGGTGATAGATGCTCCACAGACGAAAATCAGTGAGCTGTCCGGCAAGATTGGACGACTTTCTGGAGTGACGGCGAAAGCTGCCTATGCAAAAGTGTGATAAAAGGAAAAAAGTATGATTAAAATAGCGGTATATGGAAAAGGTGGAATCGGAAAGTCCACGACTGTCTCAAATGTGGCGGCGGTATTTGCCAGCCAGGGACTCAGAGTTATGCAGATTGGCTGTGATCCGAAAGCAGATTCGACAGTTTTACTGCGTCACGGAGAAAAAGTAGAGACAGTTCTTGACTTAGTACGGACAAGAAAAGAAAATTTCACCTTAGAAGAAATGGTAAAAGAAGGCTTCGCAGGTGTTTGCTGTGTGGAAGCCGGTGGCCCTTCGCCAGGACTTGGCTGTGCCGGAAGAGGAATCATTGCGGCATTAGAGATATTGGAGAAAAAAGGTGCATATGAGAAATACCGCCCGGATGTTGTCATTTATGATGTTCTTGGCGATGTTGTCTGTGGTGGATTTTCCATGCCAATGCGCCGTGGCTATGCCGATAAAGTATTTGTTATTACTTCTGGTGAAAATATGGCAATCCATGCGGCAGCCAATATTGCAATGGCAGTAGAAAACTTCAAAGACAGAGGATATGCACAGCTTGGCGGCCTCATTTTGAATCGTAGAAATGTAAAAAATGAGGATGCAAAAGTAGAGGAATTAGCAGAAGATATTCACAGTAAAGTCATCGGAACTTTATCAAGAAGTGAGCTTGTCACTGATGCAGAAGAACAGAAAAAGACGGTGATAGAAGCGTATCCGGATTCAGAAATGGCAGAGGAGTATCGGATTCTTGCAGGAAAAATCCGTACACTTTGTGGAATCTAAGAAGTTGAATATGAAGGATTTACAGGGAGGGATTTATTTTGCTTAAAATGCTTCACGGAAAAGCAAAAGACGAACAATGGAATAATCAGATAAAAGAAAAATTATCGCCTTCCTTACAGGAGGAGATTCCTTTTCAGGATGCGGCATGGCCGCTGCCTTTTGTCCCGGGACTTGAATATAACAGCCCGGCACACGGCACATGGAATATTGTACATATGGGAATGCTCCTGCCAGGTTCTCACCAGATTTATGTATGCGGCGCAAACTGTAACAGAGGTGTTATTCTGACTGCATCAGAAATGAACGCAGGAGACCGTTTTTCTTTTGTAGAAATAAAGGAAGAAGATTTGTTCAACGGGCAGATGGAGGATCTTGTCATTGAAGGTGTCAGTGATATTCTTCACAAATTGCCGAAGAAGCCATCCGTTGTTCTTTTATTTACGGTTTGTGTGCATCATTTTATGGGATGTGATCTGAACTATATTTATGATACGCTAAGAAGTCGCTTTCCAGAACAGTGTTTCGTGGATTGTTACATGGATCCGATTATGCAAAAGGAAGGGCTGACTCCGGACCAGAAGTTGCGAAATGCTTTATATAAGCCACTTCCCATGCGGGAAAAGAATTTAAAACAGATAAATATTATCGGAAATGATTTTCCGACAAGAGAAGAAACCGAATTAAAGACAATCGCAAAGGCGGCAGGATACACGGTAAAAGACATTACAGAGTGCGAGGGGTACGAAGAATATTTATCCATGTCAGAAAGTTTCTTAAATATTGCCTGCTATCCACTTGCAAAGTACGGTGCAGAACAGTTATCTAAACGACTTGGCATGAAGTTTCTCTATCTTCCATTTTCATTTCATTATGATGAAATTAATGCACAGTTAAAAAGCCTCGTAAAAGAAATGCCGGGAGCGGTGATGCCAGATACCAGCCTGTTACGAAAGCGGTGCGAACGCATTTTACAGGAAACAAAAGAGCTTGTTGGCGATACTAAAATCACCATAGATGCCACCGTTGTTCCAAGACTTTTAGGACTTACAAGATTACTGATTTCCCATGGATTTTCGGTAGAAAGAATTTTTACGGATGCTTTTTCGGCAGAAGAAAAAGAAGACTATCTCTGGTTAAAAGAAAATGCTCCTAATTTAAAAGTATGTGCGACGATACATCCCAATATGCGGGTATATCCAAGAAATCCACAGGAAAAAATACTGGCAATCGGTCAGAAAGCCGCTTACTTTTCAGGAACAGAGCATTTTGTAAATATGGTAGAAGGCGGAGGGCTGCATGGCTATGATGGTATTTGTGAACTCTGCCAGAAAATACAGCAAGCCTATCAGACAAAAAAGGACACAAAAGATTTGGTAGTCCGAAAAGGCTTGGGATGTGAAAGCTGTATATAAATGAAAGGATTTATTTATGAAACAAGTATCGGTAACATTATCAACCTATACAGCAGATGTATCAGGGGTATGTTCTGCCCTTTATGAACTTGGCGGCATGGTCGTTATCCATGACCCGTCCGGCTGCAATTCCACCTATAATACTCACGATGAACCACGCTGGTATGATATGGACAGCCTCATATTTATTTCCGGACTTTCACAGATGGACGCTATTATGGGAAATGATGATAAATTCATCAATGACATTGTGCGGGCAGCCAAAGAATTAAAACCTCGTTTCATTGCCCTGGTACGCACCCCAATTCCCTTAATGACCGGAACCGACTTTGAAGGAATCGCCCGCGTCATCGAAAAGCAGATACAAATCCCAGTCTTTTATTTCCCGACCAGTGGGATGCACAGCTATGTAAGCGGAGCAGGAATGGCGCTGGAGACAGTAGCAAGAGAATTAGTACTTCCAACGAATGCAAATGAGCATTTTAAAGAAAATGGAATAAAAATAGAAAATGTATCAAACGAATTATCAGTAGCTGATACAAAGAAGCAAAATCAGCAGAAGTTAAACCAATCGGAACAAAAGCAAATAGAAAATACAGAATCAAAACAGAGTAATTCCAAAATAAAAATAAACATTTTAGGAGCAACCCCACTTGATTTTTCCGTAAACTCCACCTTAGATTCCATAAAAGAATTCTTAAGCAAGCACTTTGAAATCATTAGCACCTTTGCGATGGGAAGTAGCATAGAAGACATACAAAAAGCCGGCGAAGCCGATGTGAACCTCGTTATTTCATCCGTGGGATTTCCAGCCGCAAAAGTATTAGAAGAACGATTTTCAACACCGTATGTCATCGGTACACCAGTCAAAGGCTTTGCAGGTATCATTGCCGAGAAATTAATAGATGCCGCCTGGACGGGAAAATCACAGACAGCATATTTCTCTGTAACATCATCAGGAAAAAACATAAGCAGGGCAGCCAACGGAATTTATATCATAGGTGAATCTGTCATTTCCCAGTCATTAAAAGCAGCGATGGCACTCAAACAGGGAATAGATGCTACAGTCATCTGCCCACTAGAAACCGAACCAGAATATATCGGGGAAAATGTATTGCTTTTTTCATCGGAAGAAGAGATAAAAGCGGCAATAGCAGAAGCAAAAACAGTCATAGCAGATCCAATATACAAAACTATCTGCGCTGACGAAACAAACTTTATTGCACTACCACATGAGGCATTCTCTGGACGAATTTATAGAAAAGAAATCCCCGATTTAATGGAGTGGGTTACTATTTAATTCATTAAGCAAACTACAGACGAAGCCAGTGAACTTCATAAGCCATATTTGTGCTTTTAGTCGC
>ENA-OPDG01000754-OPDG01000754.1-human-gut-metagenome-genome-assembly--contig:-NODE-754-length-27230-cov-3.627378_pt1 | contig 27230 bp, 24 predicted proteins | sample MGYA00241259_ERZ501498 | MGnify/ENA primary metagenome ERZ501498 (study PRJEB25962, sample SAMEA2042582) | human gut metagenome | biome: human gut; feature: human-associated habitat; material: faeces... | reverse complement strand
TCAGTACCTCAACAGTGTTCAGTCAGTATCTCAGCAGTGTTCAGTCAGTACCTCAGCAGTGTTCAGTCAGTACCTCAACAGTGTTCAGTCAGTATCTCAGCAGTGTTCAGTCAGTACCTCAACTGTATTCAGTCAGTACCTCAACAGTGTTCAGTCAGTACCTTAGCAGCGTTAAGCGAGCGATTAATGTAATTAAAAGGAATTACAGGGAGTTGTCGTTCCCTCCGGTCGCTGATGGGATAGGGGTAGAATAGCTTTTATTACTTAAACATTCTATCTATAATATGTTAGAGATTGTAAGAAAACAACCTTATTATCTTTTAATTTTATCACTAATGCTAAATAATAATAGCAAAAAAGTTGGCTGTTACATAAAAACTGTGTACCTTTGCAGCCAATACCGCTTCCGTTGGTAATGGTGACGGTCAGAACGATAATAAGGAATAAGATTTTTTATATATGAAGCATCAGTTGAGGAGTGCAGTTTGCACGGAAGGTAGAAAGATGGCAGGTGCAAGGGCTCTTTGGGTAGCTGCCGGTATGAAGCAAGAGCAGTTTGGGAAGCCTATAATAGCAATAGTAAATTCATTTACACAGTTTGTTCCCGGTCATACACATTTGCATGAGATAGGGCAAATCGTGAAGAAAGAGATTGAAGCTATGGGATGTTATGCCGCAGAGTTCAATACCATAGCCATAGATGATGGTATAGCAATGGGACATGACGGTATGCTCTACTCCCTGCCGAGCCGAGATATCATTGCCGACTCCGTGGAATATATGGTAAATGCGCATAAGGCTGATGCCATGATTTGTATATCAAACTGTGATAAGGTTACGCCGGGAATGCTTATGGCGGCTATGCGTCTGAATATTCCTGCCGTATTCTGCTCGGGAGGTCCGATGGAAGCCGGGCGTTGGAAAGGTGAGAATGCCGACCTTATTACGGCAATGATTAAAGGCGCAGACACATCCGTGAGCGATGAGGACATGAGAAAGATTGAAAGTTGCGCGTGTCCGGGCTGCGGTAGTTGCTCGGGTATGTTTACGGCAAATTCAATGAACTCGCTTACCGAGGCCATCGGATTGTCGCTTCCCGGTAACGGCTCTATACTCGCAACCCATAAGAACCGTATCCAGTTGTTCAAGGATGCGGCACGTCAGATAGTAAAGAATGCCTTTGCATATTATGAAGATGGCGATGAGAGTGTTCTTCCTCGGAATATCGCTACACGCCAGGCGTTCCTCAATGCAATGACACTCGACATCGCAATGGGAGGAAGTACAAACACCGTGCTTCACCTTCTTGCCGTGGCACAGGAGGCAGGAACTGATTTCAAGATGCAGGATATTGATAAGTTGAGCCGTAAGGTGCCTTGTCTTTGCAAACTTGCGCCGAACACTCAGAAATATTCAGTACAGGAATGCAACCGTGCTGGTGGTATTCTTGGTATTCTCAATGAACTTGATAAGGGCGGATTGATAGACGGAACAACCAAGCGTGTTGATGGAATGACGCTTGCCGAGGCTATGAAAAAGTATGATGTAACTGTGGAAGATGTTGATGCTGAGGCTGATAGAATATATCATAGTGCTCCGGGCAACAGATTCTCTACTGTCATGGGCTCGCAAGACACTCAATGGGAAAGCCTTGATACTGACCGCGCCAACGGTTGTATCCGCGACTTGGAACACGCTTATACAAAAGACGGAGGTTTGGCGGTGCTTTTCGGAAACATCGCACAGGATGGTTGCGTGGTGAAGACAGCCGGTGTAGACTCAAGCATCTGGCACTTTAGCGGTCCAGCCGTAGTGTTTGATTCTCAGGAAGATGCGTGCGAAGGAATTCTTGGCGGCAAGGTGAAGAGCGGCGACTGTGTGGTGATAACCCACGAAGGCCCGAAAGGCGGACCGGGAATGCAGGAAATGCTCTATCCGACATCATACATAAAGAGTATGCACTTGGGTAAGGAATGTGCGCTTATCACTGACGGACGCTTCTCCGGTGGAACGAGCGGACTTAGTATCGGACATATATCGCCAGAGGCTGCTGCCGGTGGAAATATCGGAAAGATAAAGGATGGCGACATCATCGAGATTGATATTCCAAACCGGTCAATCAACGTTAAATTATCGGATGAGGAACTTGAAGCCCGTCCTCAGCAACCGTTGAAGCGTAATCGCGTTGTCTCAAAGGCTTTGCGGGCATACGCACAGAGCGTAAGTTCTGCGGATAAGGGCGGTGTTAGAGTAATTCCCGACTAATAATGGATATATTGGGAAAAGAGGCAGAGCCGTGAGGCTTATATATAATAAAGTATAAACGAAACAGAATAACATATAATGGGAGAGGATAATAAGGACAAGAGTCTGTATGCAGCTCCGAAACAGGAGCCGATTAAAGAGGATGAGACTCTTATTACAGGTGCTGAGGCATTGATGCGCTCGCTTCAGGCAGAGGGCGTAAAAACTATTTTCGGCTATCCTGGCGGTTCTATAATGCCGGTATTCGATGCGCTCTATTCTTATACACGAGGTGAAAAGAAAGCGTTCGATCATATCTTGGTGCGCCATGAGCAGGCTGCGGCCCATGCTGCTGAAGGCTATGCACGTGTAAGCGGAGACGTGGGCGTGTGCCTTGTTACGAGCGGACCGGGTGCTACCAATACCCTTACAGGTGTTGCCGATGCCATGATGGATTCCACACCGATGGTCGTTATTGCCGGACAGGTTGGTACAATGGTGTTGGGAACTGACTTCTTCCAAGAAGTTGACCTCGTTGGCGTGGCGCAGCCAATATCCAAATGGAGCTATCAGATACGTCGTCCGGAGGATATAGCATGGGCGGTGAGCCGTGCTTTCTATATCGCGCGTAGCGGTCGTCCGGGGCCTGTCGTGCTCGATTTCCCGAAAGACGCTCAGGTTCATAAGTGCAAATGGGAGCCTGTGAAAGTAGACCATGTGCGTTCTTATCGTCCTTATCCAATCATTTCAAATACCGATGTGGTTGCCGCAGCTGAGCTGATAAACAACGCAAAGCGTCCTTTGGCACTCGTCGGACAGGGCGTGGAACTTGGAAATGCCCAAAACGAACTTGTAGAATTTCTTGAGAAAGCAGATATTCCGGCAGGTAGGACACTGCTTGGACTGTCGGCTCTGCCCACAAGTCATCCGCTGAATGTTGGTATGTTGGGTATGCATGGCAATTATGCGCCCAACGTAAAGACGCAGGAATGTGATGTACTGATAGCTATCGGTATGCGTTTCAGCGACCGTGTAACAGGATTGACATCAACATACGCAAAGCAGGCGAAGGTCATACATCTTGACATCGACCCTGCCGAGATTGACAAAAACATAAAGACAGATGTCGCGGTAATAGGCGATTGTAAGCAGTCGCTGCCTGCGATAACCCGCCTTTTGAAGAAAAATACCCACCAGGAGTGGCGCGACAGCTTTGCTCAATACCATGATATGGAGGTGGAGAAGGTTATCGAACCGGCCATTCATCCTACCGAAGGCCCGTTGTTGATGGGTGAGGTGGTCAATGCTGTGGCTGAGGCAACAGAAGGAAAGGCCGTACTTGTGAATGATGTAGGTCAGAATCAGATGTTCTCAAGCCGTTATTTCAAATATGAGAACAAGCGTTCTATCATTACCAGCGGCGGTCTCGGAACGATGGGATTCGGTTTGCCGGCAGCGGTTGGAGCTTGCTATGGCACGACTCGGCCAATCTGTTTCTTCACAGGTGACGGCGGTTTTCAGATGAGTATTCAGGAACTTGGAACGATAATGGAGCAGCAATTGCCTGTGAAGATAATCCTTCTAAACAACAATTATCTTGGCAATGTGCGCCAGTGGCAGGATATGTTTTTCGACCATCGCCAGTCGTTCACAAAGATGTTGAACCCGGATTATTCAAGTATTTGTAAGGGATATGGTATCTGTTATGATGTGGTGATAGACCGCAAGGACCTTAAGGCGAAGGTAGAAAAGTTGGTGGCGACAGACGGACCGTGCTTGTTGGAGTGTGCTATAAAGGAAGATGACAACGTACTTCCGATGACACCTCCGGGCAAGAGTGTTAACGAAATGTTGTTGGAGATAAACACCGAAGAGTGAAACCTGATGCCGTGGCTGTGGAAAAAGAATTGAAAGCGTGTGCCACACAGCCGATTTCAGTAAAAAGTAAGAAGAAAATGGAAGACAAGAAATTTTATACGCTGCTCGTTTATTCGGAGAATATAGCCGGTATTCTGAATCAGATTACCGCAGTATTCACACGCCGGCAGGTGAATATCGAGAGCCTTAATGTGTCGGCTTCGAGCATTGCCGGCATTCATAAATACACAATCACGGCGTGGAGCGACCCCGACCAGATTGTGAAGATAACCAAACAGATAGAGAAAAAGATAGATGTGGTAAAGGCAAACTACTACACTGATGAAGAAGTCTTTATTCATGAGACAGGACTTTACAAGATCTCAACTCCTGTTTTGTTGGAAAATCCGGAAGTGTCGCGTCTTATCAGACATCACGACGCACGCATTATGGAAGTTAATCCGACATACAGTGTGGTTCTCTTGACTGGTCTTACGGAGGATATAACCGGCCTGTATGACAAACTCGACAGTTTCGGTTGCATCTTGCAGTATAGCCGTTCGGGTCGCATTGCCGTTACCCGCAGTTTCGATGAGCCTGTTTGCAAGTATCTTCATGAGCAGGAGAATATAGAGAATGGAAACATTAAGTAAGACCGGACGCTACAAGTTCTTGGCAGAACCGTTCCATTGCGATTTCTCCAAGAGCCTGTTTATGGGACATTTGGGCAATCATTTGCTCAATGCGGCCGATTTCCATTCCAACGACCGCGGTTTTGGAATGAATTATCTTAATCCCATACATAAGACCTGGGTACTTTCACGTCTTGCCATCGAGATGGACGAGATGCCCGTTGCATATACTCCTTTCTATGTCGAGACATGGGTAGAGAGCGCAATGCGCTATTTCACCAACCGTAATTTCAAGGTCGAAGATGCCAATACTGGCAAGGTTTACGGTTACGGACGTAGCGTTTGGGCAATGATAGATACCGATACACGACAGCCGGCAGATATCTTATCAGTGCGCGACGGAGAGATAATGCAGTATGTAGAGACTGGCCTTGAGTGTCCGATAGCTAAGAGTTCGCGTGTGAAAATGGGTGATGGCGCAGAACTCGTGCGCGTTATTGATACCAATTATAGTGATGTTGACGTCAACGGACACATTAATTCTGTTAAGTATATAGAACACGTCCTCGACCTTTTCGGCATTGACTGGTATAAGGTAAACCGTCTTCGCCGTTTGGAAATAGCCTACGTTGCCGAGAGCCATTACGGCGACAGACTCAGTTTTTACAGGGAGCAGACTGATGAAAATGAGTTTTGTGTGCGCATAACCAAGTCGGCGGCATCATGTAACGGTGGTGATGGAAAGATGCAAAATGTTACTTCTGATATGGAAAAAGAGATAGAAGTTTGCAGAAGTATGATTAAATTTGTAAAAGATTGAAAGAATATTTTGTTATTTCATAATAAAGTGTTACCTTTGCAGACGTATTATAGAAATAAATATAATAAAACAAAAACAAGCGGTATAGATGATACCGCAAACATAAAAATATAGTATAGATATGGCAGAAATGAATTTTGGTGGCGTTATAGAAACAGTTGTCACCAGCAAAGAGTTCTCGCTTGAGAAGGCACGTGAAGTGCTCAAGAATGAAACCATCGCAGTGTTAGGTTATGGTGTGCAGGGTCCGGGACAGGCTTGCAACCTTCGTGATAATGGTTTCAACGTGATTGTAGGACAACGTCAGGGTAAGACTTATGATAAAGCGGTTGCCGATGGTTGGGTTCCCGGTGAGACATTGTTCTCTCTTGAGGAGGCAGCAGAAAAGGGTACTATCGTTTGTATGCTTCTTTCTGACGCAGCACAGATGCAACTTTGGCCTACAATCAAACCTTATCTCACCGCAGGAAAGGCTCTTTATTTCTCTCATGGATTTGCAATCAACTGGAGTGACCGCACCGGTGTAGTTCCTCCATCAGATATTGATGTTATCATGGTTGCTCCTAAGGGTTCTGGTACATCTCTTCGTACTATGTTCCTTGAGGGTCGTGGTTTGAACTCTTCATACGCAGTTTATCAGGATGCTACCGGCAAGGCACTTGAAAAAGTTCTTGCTTTCGGTATCGGTATCGGCTCAGGATATATGTTTGAGACTACATTCAAGCGTGAGGCGACATCTGACCTTACCGGTGAGCGTGGCTCATTGATGGGTGCTATTCAGGGATTGCTGCTCGCTCAGTATGAGGTTCTGCGTGAGAATGGCCATACACCGTCTGAGGCTTTCAACGAGACTGTTGAGGAGTTGACCCAAAGCTTGATGCCTTTGTTCGCAGCAAAGGGTATGGATTGGATGTACGCAAACTGCTCTACAACAGCGCAGCGTGGTGCTCTCGACTGGATGGGCCCGTTCCACGATGCTATCAAGCCGGTTGTTGAGAAGCTCTATCATAGCGTAGTAACAGGTAATGAGGCTCAGATTTCTATCGACAGCAACAGCCAGCCTGATTACCGTGTGAAACTCGAAGGTGAGTTGAAAGCTCTTCGTGAGAGCGAGATGTGGCGCGCCGGTGCTACCGTTCGCGAACTTCGTCCGGAAAACAACTAAATCTTTTTCGTACATATTTAAATTTGAAGGCGTCTTTCCGTGAGGGGAAGGCGTCTTCTTTTTATTTATATTTCCAGAGAATCTTATTTGTAAATCCGGAGAATCAACCCCTGTTTATGTGTTAATGAACAAGTTGCTGCCGCTGATGAAAATCTTTTCCTCTGCTATTAGATGATGAAGTGCGGCATCAACAACGTCGCTATCCATCATAATAGACCGCATTTCTGTAATATGATGCTTCTCTTTGTCTGCGAGAATATTCATAATCTGTTCGCAACAGGCATTCACCTTGTCAGTCGGAGGATAGTCGGCAGAGTGGGAGAGACACACGTCGCAACCGCCACAATCTTCAGATTTTGTCTCGCCAAAATACCTTAACAGTTGTCGGCTGCGACAGATATAATCCGTTCTTGTGTAATCTATAATTGCGTTTATGCGCTTTTCAAACTGCTCCCGACGCTTTTCGTAAACATCTTCGCTTATGATAACGTCTTCGCCATTCACGCGGTCTTGCGTATAAGTAATGAATGGAATATTCTTGCGGGGTATGAAGTCGATGATACGTTTTTTGTGAAGAACCTTCAAAGTTTGGTATGTCTGCTCTTTAGACATACCCGCCTTCAATGCAACAAGGCTCTCGTCGATATACACAAAGTCTACAAACAGCCCGCCATAGCAGCGCAGCAACGCAGTAATCACTGCATCCTCATCGCCCGCAGCCTCATCCAATCTGTAAAGTTCGTTGCGTGTCAAGATGAATTTCACCCTTGCGCACGTGTCCGGATTTTGCTCATATTCAATGTATCCTGCCCGTTGCAGAATCGCTAAAGCAGCATTTACACGTATCGGATAATACTTATATGTGATGCAAAACCTCTCGATACTAAATTCGAAAGTGGCTCCATAACCGCTTCCTAAGCCCACTTGAAAGAAATAAGCAAGATGCTCATACACATCACGCACATACTCCTTCGGTGGGAAAGTGTCCTCTATCCGCTTCTTTAGTTTATGTTCATCGCTGTTATTGCAGAGCATCACTGCATACGATTTCCTGCCATCACGGCCTGCACGGCCTGCTTCCTGAAAGTAAGCCTCTATGCTCGACGGGCAATCAATGTGTACGACCACACGCACGTCAGGCTTATCGATACCCATTCCGAAAGCGTTTGTCGCAACCATAATCTGTGTTTGGTCGCTCTGCCAGTCCTTCTGCCGTTGGTCTTTCACGGCCGGTTCAAGTCCAGCATGATAGAATGTCGCGTTCAGTCCGTTGTTATTCAGGAGTTCGGCAGTTTCTTTTGCACGTTTCCGGCTGCGCACATATACTATCGCACAGCTTTTCATAATCTTCAGTATATGTATCAGTTCTGCGTGTTTATCAGTCGCTGTGCGCACCACATACGACAGATTGCTCCTTGCAAAGCTCATTCTGAAGACGTTTTTCTCCTTGAATCCTAATCTGTCCTGAATATCGTCTATTACTTCAGGCGTAGCCGTTGCCGTCAACGCGAGCACCGGAGCCTGTGGAATAAGTTTGCGGATATTTACTATTTCCAGATATGACGGGCGGAAATCATATCCCCATTGGCTGATGCAGTGGGCTTCGTCAACCGTGATGAAGCTCACTCTCATCTTCTTTACTTTCACCTGAAATATCTGTGAGGCAAGTCTTTCGGGCGAGATATACAAGAATTTTATATCTCCGAAGATACAGTTTTCGAGCGTTTTCACAATCTCATCGCGAGTCATGCCCGAGTATATAGCCTCTGCTCTTATGCCTTTACGTATCAGATGTTCCACCTGGTCCTTCATCAAAGCGATAAGCGGCGTGATGACAATGCACACCCCCGGCTTGGTCAGAGCAGGCACCTGAAAAGTCAGCGACTTACCGCCGCCCGTAGGCATAAGCCCCAGCGTGTCGCATCCGGCGCCTATGCTTTCGATAATTTCGCTCTGAATACCGCGGAAGTCCTCATACCCCCAATACTCATGCAGTATCTTCTTGTAGTCGGGCATATAACTATCAGTCTTCCCTGTCCTCACCCTCGTTAGGGCGTATGTCCTCTATTTGCAGTTGCATGGCACCTCTTTTGAACACGTTGTCCTCGATGGTGTATGCAATGTCGAAGCCGCGTTTCGACTTGATATAGCGTGCCGACGCGCTCTGCCCGAATGCGATTCCGTTCATCACGTTGTTCGATTTCGAGTCTACAAGCTCCAGCTTTATGTGCTCCTGTTCCCGGCCTACCACCTTGCTCGTACCGAAGTCGTAGACATTGGTCGTGCAGAAAATTGGTTTCGTGTTGCCCGGGCCGAACGGAGAGAACCGTTTCAGGTCGGCGTGCAGTTTCTTTGTGATGTCCTTGAAGTCGATTATCGCGTCAATATCAATGATGGCCTCCGTCTGTTCCGGCTCTATATGGTCTTCGACATACTTCTGGAAACGCTTCCTAAACTCCGTCACGTCGTTCCATTTCAGAGTCAGTCCTGCGGCGTAAGTATGTCCCCCGAAGTTCAGCAGCAGGTCGCGGCAGCTCTTTATTGCCGAGTAAACGTCAAATCCTGCAACGCTTCTTGCCGAACCGGTAGCCAGATTATCATCGCGCGTAAGTACAACGGTAGGGCGGAAATAGATTTCCGTCAGTCGCGAAGCCACTATGCCGATGACACCCTTCTTCCAGTTCTCGTCATAAAGAACGATGCTCGACTGGTGTTTCTGATTTTCCAGACGCGCCACGATTTGGTTTGCCTCCTCGGTCATGTGCCTGTCCACATCCTTCCGCTGCTCGTTATATTCGTTGATGTGCTTCGCAGCGTTCAGCGCGTAGCCCAAATCTCTCTCAACGAGCAAGTCCACCGATTCCTTTCCGTTCTCCATGCGTCCCGACGCGTTTATGCGCGGACCAATCTTAAACACAATATCACTCATGGAAAGTTCCCTGCCGCTCAATCCGCAGATGTCGATGATTGCCTTCAAGCCTACGCTCGGATTCTGGTTGAGCTGTTTCAGTCCGTGGAAAGCCAGTATGCGGTTCTCGTCGACAACCGGAACAAGGTCGGCAGCGATACTTACGGCGCAGAAGTCGAGCAGCGGAATAAGCCGTGAGAATGGAATCCCGTTGTTTTTTGCGAACGCCTGCATGAACTTGAAGCCCACGCCGCAACCGCACAAGTCCTTGAACGGGTATGTGTCGCCCTCCCTTTTCGGGTTCAGGATAGCCACCGCCGGCGGCATTTGCTCGTCGGGCACGTGATGGTCGCATATAATAAAGTCGATGCCTATACTTTTCGCATAGGCTATTTCCTCTATTGCCTTTATGCCGCAATCGAGGATAATGATTAGTTTCACACCGTTTTCCTTCGCATATTCCAATCCCTTCCGGCTCACGCCGTAGCCCTCGTCATATCTGTCGGGGATATAGTAGTCGATATTGGAATAATATTGGCGTAGGAATTTATACACCAGAGCCACAGCCGTACATCCGTCTACATCGTAATCGCCGTACACAAGTATGCGCTCTTTGCGCCCCATAGCATCGTTAAGCCTGTCCACGGCCAAGTCCATGTCCTTCATTAGGAATGGATTTATGAGGTCGGCGAGTTGCGGACGGAAGAATCTCTTCGCGGCCGATTCTGTCGTGATGCCCCGTTTTATGAGCAGTGACGCCAGTATAGGACTGATATTCAGCTTCTCGCCGAGTTCCTCAGCCGCCTTCTGCTTGTCCGGTGTTGGTGTTTGATAATTCCATTTGAAGTGCATTTATATATTGTTTTTTATTTTTCTTTTCCCGAAACCGCTTCCCTTGTGCGGTGAAAAGAGATTTGCCGTAGCTGCAAATCCGCGTGTAAAGTTACGAATAAAAAACGATATATAGGCATTAATCATTTCTAAAAATACTGAAACCTATACAGAAACCTATCCTTTACGGTTGCCAAATAACCCTTTTGATGTTACCAAAGTACTGCTTTAACCTAATTTTTTCGTCTGCTTGCCCGCTTAATGTTGCATTCTATTGTTCCGGCCTTGCCGTCATCAAACAGTTTCTTGTTTATGGTTGCTTTTGCATTGGTAACAATCTGGTCGCTTATGTCGCCCATTATGATTTTTATGCCGGGGTTCTTTATTCCCATTCTGATGAGCAACAGAATCTTGCTTTCCTTATCCGTGAGCTTGCTCCATTGCGCTATGGTATAGAAAGCCGGGAGATGTTGCTCTGCAGCGAGGAAAGCGTTAGCCCAGTCTTTTTTCGTTGGCAGTTGCTGATTGCGTTTGGGCATTGCCATATTGTGGAACTTCTTCACCACATCGCTCGTGATGAACTTCCGTTCGTCATCCTCCACTTTCAGTTCCTTGTAGAGTTCCTCATATTCTGCTTTCTGCTTCTCAAGCTGTTCTATCTCTTTTTTCTTCTGTTCCAACAGAGCCTGATGATCGTTTGTGAGCGTGTTATAATCAGCCTGACTGTTGTTCAGTTTCTCCACCGTGCTTTCGTACTTCTTTTGCAGATTGCTTATTTCCTCAGCCTTTTTCCGTTTGTATCTTCGGTAGATGTAGGAGCCGAAGAGTATTATGACAAACGATATAGCTATTGTAATAAGTAGAGTGTATGCGAGTTTTGCGGCATGAGCCTCCTCCTCTTTGGCTTTTATCTGGTATCTGCTGTAATCATAGAGTGCGCTCATCTGCTCTATTGTGTTGTTCCTCATCCTTGCGTGCATCGTGTCGTTTGCGTCTGCATACAGGTTGGCGTATTTCACAACCGAGTCAATATCGCGTTTCTTCTGATAGTATAGCATCATTCCCCTGTATGCCGCCTCGTCTTCCCCGCTTCCTATAAGTGTCTTGAAATAGCTGCCGGCTTTCTCGGTCTCTCCATAATGCAGTGCGGTAAGACCCTTGTAGTAGTTTAATATTGAATGCGGATTAACATCTCCGCTCATCAGACTATCGTATTTGTTTAGGTAATAAGCGGCTTTTTCATAATTCTCCCTCTCTATATAAATATGTATAGGAAATGGTAATGACATTGCTGCGTTCTTGTTGTAGCCTGCAATCATAAAGTTTTTATATGCTTCGATACTTGTTCTTATGCACGAGTCTTTTTGTCCTAACAAGAAATATGGTCTTTCAAACATAACTCTTGCAATTAAAGATTGATAAATATCCTCTTGCATATCTGCGTATTTCCTGTATTTTTCAAGGGCTTTTAGCTCTTCTTGTGGTAAATTTTGGAAGAAATAAATATATTCAATCTGTCCGTATATGGTGCAGAGAAGTTGAGGGTTGCAATCTTTTCCAACAGTATCGGCTGCATTCACAGCCTTCAGGTACTGTTCAAGAGCCATTGGTGCATCGTGCATATCACGATAAACGCAGCCTAAAAGATAGTATGCCAAAGCCTTGTCGTTGTTGCTGCCATTCGCCTCGTAGAACTCCACACATCTTATGGCGTCTTCCTCAGAAGACACTGGCGCGTCTATTTTGTCCTGTGCCTGCATATTAAGCAGGAGGCAACGCATCTCCTGACTTCTTGTCAGACCTCCTTTCTTCCTTATTTCCTGCGTAAGTTCTAATGCCTTTTTGGGTGAATCATTGATGATTTTCTGAACTCTATTCAGTTCAGAATTATATCCGTTTCTTGTTGTGCAAGCTATTACAGACATACACATTACCATGAAAAGTATTAGTTTTTTCATATCTCTAAGGTTTGTTAGTAGTTTGGTTGTTTTCTTACAAAAAGAATGAAAGATGAATATCCTTCTTTACAAAAGTACGGAATAATCGTGATATTACAAAGCATTCCGTGTAAAAATTGTGTAAAAAGTGCCGTTATATCCGCCTTTTACAGTGGGCTTCGTGTAAAAATCGTGTAAAAATTCAGTCATTTTCTTGCTGCCGATATTTGGCTAAATCCATATATTTGCACCGAAAACAAAATTAACTTTTAAAATAAAATTACTTAAACAATGAACAAAAAACTTTTAATTATGTGTTTGTTATATCAAATGGTAAGTGTCATGAGGAAAATTATACTGTTTATGCTGCTTGCGCTGAGCTGTATGTCGGCTTCCGCGCAATCCAACCCGCTCGATAGTATGGAGACGGGCAAGCTAATGAAGATGGCCGCCATCTACAAATACGGCATCAACCACAGTGTCAACCCCAAGAAGGCAGCTAAGATATACGCCTATCTCGTGACGAAGAGGGGCGATACTAAGGCGATGTACCAATTAGGTAAAATGTTTCTGACCGGCGACGGCGTGGAGCGTAACTATGAAGTGGCTTACAACCTTTTCTCAAGATCGGCAAAGGAGGGATATACCAAGTCATTCAACAAAATGGCACTTATGCACCAAAAAGGAATGGGCCGCCCTGTCAATGTGCGGAATGCTTTCATCCTCTATAAGAGGGCTGCCGATGCAGGGAACGTGCAGGGCTGCTATGGCGTTGGCTATTTGCTTTATAAGGGATTGGGCGTAAGACAGAACTATGCCAAAGCTGTGGAATATTTGCAGAAAGGAGCTGCGAAGAACCACGCAGGGTGCAGTTTCCTTTTAGGTTCGCACTTCGCGTCGGGCTATGACGGTACGCCTGACTATGAAAAGGCTGCAAAATATTTCGAACTTGCGTCTAAAGCCGGGCACGGCTGGACTATCGACATCACGAAACTTGGCGTGCTTGATTCCTTAAAGTCGCGATTCTCGCGTTCCGCCGACCATTGGACGGATGTGAAGAACAGGCTTATTTCGGCCTCGAAGATGAGAAACATAGAGAACAACACTGATTTGCAATCGCTTGAAGGTAGTTGGACCGGACGGGTGTACACGTATGACTGGTCAAAGACAAGGATACTTGAACAGAAGAATGTGAGCATAGACTTCGAGCCTGCAGGTGATAGCGTGGCCGTGAAATGGTATGAGAACGATTCGCTCATGACTACTTTCACGCCGGAGAGAACGGCCAAAGGATGGGTGGAACATTCTAAAAAGGAATATCAGAAAGACAATGAGTTCGTTATTGTCGGCGCTCGGTTCGAGAAGACAGACAAGTGTCTGTATGCTTACTTCCGCCAGTTGAACACGAAAAACAGGGAATATCGCAAGCCTATGTTTGCCGTTCTGACACGACAGGGCGATGTGGCGGACAGTGACAATGCACAGGGCTTCTCATTGACGCGTGCGGCGTTCGCTTCCGGCGGTACTCTCAACTTGACGGTTACGGCTGATGCTGCGCAGACGGTCAACGTCAGTCTTTGCTCCGTTTTCGGTACAGTTGTCAAGAATCTTGGTGAGGTTTCTTTGGCTGATGGCGACAATAATCTTGAGTTCAATGCTTCGTTATTGCGTGGCGTTTATGTCGTTAAAGTGTCCGGAAATGGTTGTGTTCGTTCAAAAACTGTTACATATAAATAAAAAAATACGTATGAAACATATTCTATTAAGATTTTTTCTTATCTTTGCCTGTGTAGCCATACCATTGCACTCGCACGCCTGCTGGGACGACAGTTATGATGATTACTACGATTATGATGACTATGATTATGATGACTGGGACTGGGATTATGACGACTGGGATTGGAACGATGACGATGATGATGACATTGTTTATGGTGAGATAGACGAAAGCAATTATGACATGAATGGTGGTGAACTTGATGAAGTGGTTGTCACCCCTGATACCAATGATAGCAATGATGATGACTGGTGGAGAACCGACTATGGCGATGATGATGACTATGGTAATGATGATGAATGGTCGGATGATTATAGTGATGACGATACAAGTATAGGTAGTTATCATCCTGATAATAATAATACTACCACTAATACCACGCCGCCATTATTGCCTAATGAGGTGCATATGCCGGTAGATAATGAAAAATTATTTAAGGATGATTTACCTGTAAGGTATCCATACCAAACTAATCATAATAATTGTTTCACTACGGCATTGGCAATATGTAATGCACTTATGACTGGTGATTATAGTTTCATCTTTTATGACAACTATCGGGTTTCTATAGAGGCTCTGTTTTTTGACATATTTGAACGAAAGATTGGTGAAAAGGGAATATATCCAGACGAGGTTGATAATTTCCTTACAAACGGCAGTGGGTTAATATTTGACTATATCAGTGCAAGTGAAATTGCTTCATGCATTGATAATGGTGACTTAGTTCTGGCTACAATTGCTGATGGTACTCATGAAGTCGCAATAGTTGGATATTATGACGATTTTGGTATAGATGCTTACCAATGTGTTAATCCTGGTAATGGTATGTATGAGACTCATTATGAATATGAGTTCAAAAAAGATTTAATAATAAGGTATTATAAAAACAACTAAATAATAGGAATTATGAGAATAAAGGTAATCTTTATGTTTTTGGCATTATTAAGCATAGCAAATTGCAATGCGCAGACTTTCAATGTAAAAGATTTGATAGGAACAAAATGGGAGCAGGTAAAAAGCTATGAAACTAATGATAAAACAATTATAGAATTTACGGATAAGGACATGATAGAATATGTTACTTTTTATTATGACAACAAAACACGCCGTGTTCAAAGACCTTATTACTTCTCCCCAACAATTCCTACTTCATTTGACAAGACTAAAGTAGGAAAAACGACGACAGGAAAGTATTTGGTTTTATTGTACAAATTCGACAGAATGGATTATGAGACAATTAAGCAAATTTCCCAAGACACTTTTATTACGTACCATAGAAAGACTAATGCGATAGGAGGCAATGAGCAGACGTTTGTCTATAAGCGGATAAGATAATGGTATTTCGTAATATTTCTATTAACTCCATTGCGCATAAACCGCGTAGTGGAGTTGCTAATAACAGTTGGTATGGAAAAGAATAATTTATAAGCATTATGAAAAGAACAGTATTTACATTTGTATTTGCCGTGCTTGCATTCAGCATTGCGGTGGGGCAGGAAACCAAAAACAGTGAGGACAACACTGTAACGCTTAACCTTAAATATAAGGAGGGGCATTATTATATCAATAGTGATATAAATGGTGTTCCAGCAAGTATGAGGATATCAACAGGTGCCAGAGGGTTGATAATAGATGGTAAGTTCTATGATAAACATAAAGATGAATTGCACTTGAATCTAAAAGAAGTCAATAAGAAAACGCACATTTCTAAAAAGATTTATAATGTGAAGTTGGCCGGGCTTGCGGAAGGAAGAATTGGTAATATAATTTATAAAGGGCCGGTAATTGTGGTGGAAAATTTTGGTGAGATAATGCTTCCTGTTCAATACTTGATAAATGAGAAAGACAGAAGCTCAATAGTATATCTTGATTTGAAGGCTTCAAAGATGTCCATGCTTTCACGTATCCGACTCGCACAAGACACTATTGGGTGCAATTCTTTTCCTTTGCATAAGACCGAGCGATTATTATTGCCTGCAATATATACACATCTTACAATTCAAACCAATTATACAAGGGCTCAGATGGATGGTAATTTTGCAATAGATTTAGGGTATAAGGATTTGCTTCTTCTCTTAAAAAATAATGAGACTGTGGCAAATATGGTAGAAGACAATGATTCTGAATTTCGTCCATCTAAAGGCAGTGGTAAGTGGTATCGGGTTCCGAATAAAGGATTACGTGATTGTACGTGCGTTATAGCGGGATATACATTTCATAATGCGTCAATTGGTTTGAACAGTAAATCAAAAGCTGATGGCGTAGCTGGACTTATTGGGCTGAAATTCTTTGAGACGCCTGTAATACTCGACTTCAGCAGGAAACGGTTCTATATAAAACCGAACGAGTGAAGACTGGAATGTATTTGGCCTTATAGTACAAATTCGGCAGAAGGGATTATTTCCCATAATGCTATTCATCTGATGCAAAATATTTTATAGAAAGGATATGTTTTTCAGATTTTATTTTTAATTTTGTCTCAGACATCAAAGTATTGTAATAATCATAAGCAATAAAGCTTGGTCATGGACAAGAAAAAAGTATTTGACAAAATAGAATATGTAGTAACGTGTGTCGGAGCTTTTGCACAGCAGTACAAACTCTCCAACTCACAGGCATACGCATATCTGCGCCGTTTTACAGGCATAGATTTCCTTCTCGACTGCTATGCTGCCGAACATACCCTCTCTATTGATGATGCGGTTTCAGACCTCCAAGTTATTTGCCGACGGGAAGGAGGCTGGATATGACACGTCTCTATCACGGTTCTAACGTAGCCATCGAGAAGATTGACCTTTCTCGTAGTAAGCGTGGCAAGGATTTCGGGCAGGGATTCTATCTCAATGCCAATCCTGACCAAGCAAAGGCTATGGCCATCCGCACAACCCGATTCCTAAATGAAGGCAAACCAATATTGTCATGCTTTGAATTTGATGAAGAAGAGGCTGCAAAGAATGGACTGAATATAAAGACATTCCTTGATTACTCCGTGGAATGGGCTGAGTTTGTCGTGATGAACCGTAAAAATAACACAGAAATCCCGGCTCATCCCTACGATATCGTAATCGGTCCGATAGCAGACGATACTGTTGGCGTTCAGATCCGCCGTTACATAATGGGCTATTTGTCAGCCTCTGCATTGGTTGAAGAGCTAAAATTCCGGGGCGACCATGCCATCCAATACTTCTTTGGCACCCCCAAAGCGGTAGAATTCTTAAAAAGTATCGAGTTATGACACAAGACATACAATTTCAAATCGAATGCCTTGCGGCTGAACTTGCCGAAATGCTTATGGCAGAATATGGCTGGGATATTCGTCGTGCCCTTGATGAGCTTTATTCCTCGACCACATTTACAAAGCTAAACGACCCCGAATGTGGCCTTTACTATCAAGGAGCAGTTTATATCTTTCAGTATCTTAAATCCGAGATAGAAACCGGTAAAATTGCATAATAATATGGACTTCTTAAAGAAATAGTGCTGGTGGATTATAAAGAATAAATCTTTGAAAAATCTTTACAACTATACCCTCTAAAACTCGCGAATTTCTGAACGAAACATTCCGAGTGCGCAAAAACGCGAAAATACGGCATTTTAGGATATTTTGAGCTAAGGTTTTGATAATCAAAGAGTTGTCTCGTTATTTGGCAAAAATGGACGTTTTTGAGTACTAAATAAACCTCGTTATATTGCAACGGAGGCTCCGTTAGACGCTAACGGAGCCTCTTTTAGGCTTAAACGGAGCCTCCGTTGCACTCCAAAACGGCCTAAAACGGAGTCTAAAAGTGCCTCCGTTGAACGCTAAGGAATGTTAAATCGGGCAAAAAGGGCGTTTTCCGCTGTTTTTGGGAACGCTAAATTTAGAAGAAAAACGAGGCGATTTTTTTCTAACGGAGGCACTTTTGGAATTTTGAGTTACGAATTTTGAGTTTGGAGTTGGGACTTTTGAGGTCGAAAAAACGCATAAAATTAGTAACGGAACCTATATTTAACATCCGTTAGCACGCAAGAACCGGTTTCTCAGAGGGGTGATTTTTGACCAAAAATATTTACAAAACGGGTGGCGTTTTTTCAGACTCAACGGAAAAATATAGGGTACAGATTATATATGATTAAATTATTTCTTACCACAGAGGCACAGAGGCCACGGAACTTTATTCACCCTATAATATTCGCTCACTGAGTATATGCCTGTGGCATCAGGAGGCCACGGAGCTTGCAAGAATTATAGAGGCAAGGAGGGGGTAGATAACGGCTCTGTGCTCTCTATACTTTCAGACATAAGCTCTGAGTTTGTAATGACATATAAATCTCCGTGTACACTGTGCCTCTGTGGTGAATGTAATCCCTCGGATTTATTGAATGAGCCGTTTTTCATTTTTAAAAGAGGATAAGGGGGATAAAAAATAGGAGGAGATAAAGGACAAATGCCGTGCTGATTTCACACGGCATACGTCTCTTATCTCCTCCTATCTACTTTTATCTACTTCTAACTCCTTGAGAAATTAGATTCCCAACTTCTTGCGGATGTCCTCGGGGATGGCGTTCTTGTTTACCATGAAGTCCATAGTTGCGTTGGCAACGAAAGCCTTTGTCATATACCAAGTGCCTTTGTAGTCGCCATACTCGCCCCAAGAGTTCTTCACCATGTAATACTCTTTGCCGTTCTGATCCTTAGCGATACCGTAGATGAGCATACCGTGGTCGTCGGTCAACTCCCAGTTGTCGTAGCGCTGCTGACGCAACTCCTGTGAAGGAGTAATCTCCGGAGCATTGATTCCGAGCGAGTCGAGCTTGTTGCTCTTCTCTGTCTTAGACAGACGGAGCCACTTTGCAGCATCGCTTCCCGACAGGCTCTGCACCTTCTTCGTGTCGTAAGCAATACCAAGACCCTTGCGTGTGAAGCCCTCTTCGCTCACGTCGCCACCCCAAGCCACGGTGTAACCGTTCATCACGGCATTGTCGATGATGCGCATCATGTCGTCCATAGGAACGTTCCAGCTCATCGGCCAGCGCCAGTTGTCCTGCACCTCAACGGCAAACTCAGTCCAGAACGGGTGATGAGTGTAGGATGTGATGCTTACATAGTCGTTCCAGTCGAGACCCAAGCTCTCGGCGAAAGTCTTCGGAGTGTAGTTCTTTCCATCGTAGTTGAAGTTCTCCGGACACTTGCCGAGATATGCGTCGATGATTCCCTGAAGACCGTTCTTCCATGCCGGAGTGAGCTTCTTAGAGTCGCTCTTCGCGATTTTCTCAACGTATGGAGTCATCACGTCGAAGAACTCGTTGAAGTTTGCGAGCGAGTCGCCATACATGGTGCCCGGTAATGGCATGGCATCTTCGGGGCAAATACCGTAGTTCTTCAGTACATAATACACATCGTATGCGCTACCGCCCTGTGAGAACGAAACGTCGCCGTGCATACGGACGGTCATTGTGGCGCGATCCATGTAGTTCTTGTTGGCTACGAACATTTCGCAGAGGTCGTAAGTCTTGCCTGACTTCTTCAGAATCTCGCTCTCGAAGAAACTCAGGGTAGAGTAAGCCCAGCACGTACCCGAACGGTTCTGGTCCTTGATACTTGTGATAGGATTCTCCTTGATTACGGTGAATACCGGCTTGTTCTTGTTGACTGCCTCTTTCTTCTTGGCAGCCTGTGCGCCTGTCGCGATAAGTGCGAGGAGCGCGAATGTCAATAGTTTTTTCATCTTTGTTTATTATATATTTATAAGTTTGTTTCTTAGGAGTAAAGGACTAAAATCCTCTTTGCGTTTGTCCTCTCCCCCTTGGGGGAGTTGGAGGGGGCTTTTATTTTCCCATAAACTCCTCCACATCTTTAGGATGATAAGGTATGCGGTTTTTTCCGATGAACCGGCAGCCATCCTTTGTGATGAGAACATCGTCCTCGATGCGTATGCCGCCGAAGTCCTTGTAAGTCTCCAGGAGGTCGAAGTTGATGAACTCCTTGCAGTGTCCCGATGCTTTCCATTCGTCGATAAGCGCAGGGATGAAGTATATTCCCGGCTCGTCGGTTACCACGAAGCCCTCTTCCAAGCGGCGGCCCATACGCAGACAGTTGGTGCCGAACTGCTCCAAGTTTGGCCGTGTCTCCTCGTCGAAGCCCACGTTTATCTGGTCGAGACCCTCCATATCGTGTACGTCCATACCCATCATGTGGCCCAATCCGTGTGGCAGGAACATTGTGTGAGCACCGGCTCTGACGGCCTCGTCGGTGTCGCCCTTCATCAGTCCGAGAGCTTTCAGACGCTCGGTCATCAACCGGCACACGGCGAAGTGAACATCCATGTATTTCACTCCTGGCTTCGCAACATCGAGAACATAGTCATGACATTCCTCCACGATGCTGTAAATATCGAGCTGGCGCTGCGTAAACCGCCCGTTTACGGGATACGTGCGCGTGTTGTCAGAACAATAATGATTTATCGTTTCGGCTCCCGCATCGCACAATACAAGACGACCCGCCTCAAGTTCAGCCATCGACGGGTTGCCGTGCATAATCTCACCGTGCTGCGAGAATATCGTTGCGAAGCTCACCATTGCACCATACGAGTTGGCAATGCCGTCTACCTGTCCGCCGATGAATTTCTCCGTAACGCCCGGACGGGTCAGTCTCATTGCCGTGGTGTGCATCTTGTAGCCAATCTCCGCGGCGCGTTCCAGCTCCTCGATTTCCTCGGCCGTCTTAGTCGAGCGCATCTTCACCACCGCCTTTATCAGCTCCATCGAAGCCGCAGCCTTTTGTCGGTCGGGATGTATTCCGAGTAAATCGAATATTTGAATCTTCGTATCGAAACGATAAGGTGGCAGGAAATGAATCTTGCGTCCCAGCCCGGAAGCCTTGTCGCATATCGCCTTCAGCTCCTTCATAGGCGCACTTTTGCTTACGCCCACCTGTGCGGCAAGGTCGGCCACACAGTCAACCGAGCCATACCACACGATGTCCTCGATGTCGATGTCGTTGCCGATGAGCATTTCGCAATCATTGTCTACGTCGATTACGCCCACAAGACCGTCGCGCTTCTGACCGAAATAATAAAGGAAAGAAGAGTCCTGACGGAACGGATAGTAGGCATTTGCAGGATAGTTGCATGGCGATTCGTTATTGCCGAAAAGTATGACGATGCCGTTTCCAACAAGTTTCTTAAGTTCCGCACGGCGGTTAATATATGTCTCTTTGCTGAACATGAGTGTAAATTTTAATAGTATTAACTTTGCAAAGTTAATTATTTTGAATCAATTTCACTACCTTTGCATTATAATTTTATTGTAATTTAAGTATGTAATGGATATTTGCCGTGGGCTTTACAGACAGGTTTTGCCACGTGAGATTTCCGTAATGTGCTTGATATGACAGTTAACTTTGTGGATGGTTTATGAAGATTGAGAAAAATACAGGTCTCGTTCTTGAGGGTGGAGGTATGCGCGGAGTGTTTACCAGCGGCGTACTCGATGCCTTTATGAAGCATGGATTATATTTCGATTATGTTGTCGCTGTGTCGGCGGGAGCGTGCAACGGAATGTCATATATCAGCCGCCAGCAGGGTAGGGCGCGCTTTTCCAACATTGATATGCTTGCGAAATACGATTATATAGGTGTGCGCCACCTCGTTACGCAAGGCTGCATCTTCGACCCCGTGCTGCTCTACGACCGTTTCCCAAATGAGCTTGTACCATTTGATTACGACACTTATTTTAAATACGCCCATGCGTTCGAGATGGTTACGACCAACTGTCTCACGGGGCGCGCCATGTATATGACCGAGACGTCCGACCGCCAGCGTGCGCTCGATATAGTGCGTGCGTCGAGTAGTCTTCCATACGTCAGCAAAATTGTCAGCGTAGACGGCATTCCGATGCTCGATGGAGGAATCGTAGACAGCATACCCGTGGAGCGCGCAATGTCCCTCGGGCATGAGCGTAACGTGGTGATAGCCACGCGCAACAGAGGCTACCGCAACACCGGGCGAGACTATAAAATCCCACATTTTATATATAAGAACTATCCGCGCCTGCGTGTTGCCTTGAGCCATCGCGTGGAAGTCTACAACCGTCAGTTGGAGATGATTGAGCGTATGGAGGATGAGGGCAGCATCGTTTGTTTGCGTCCGCAACGTGAGATGGAAGTGGGGAGAATAGAGAAAGACACCGCAAAGCTCGAACGCCTTTATGAGGAAGGCTTTTGCATTGGAGAGGAGTTTTGCAGGGGAATGTTATGAGGTCTTTAGGTCTTTAGGTCTTTAGGTCTTAGGTTGTGAGGTGAAGTTACACTTTTAAGGTGTTAGGTTGCTTCGTTCTCATTTATCAAGCCTTAAGGTGAAACTGCAAAACAAACTTCACCTTAAAACCTTTCACCTTATAACCTGTAACCTCAAAACTCTTTCTTAAAGATTTATAAAATACGATGATAAATACGTATAATAAACAGAAAAACCATACCTTTGCATTCCGAAAGTTATAAGGAAAGGTGCTCGAGTGGCTGAAGAGGCACGCCTGGAAAGCGTGTAAACGTCAAAAGCGTTTCGGGGGTTCGAATCCCCCTCTTTCCGCAAAACGTTTTTCAAAACGATTTCTTCTAATGTTGATTTTGGTTGCCGGCTTTAAGAATCTCGCTTTTTAGGTCGCACATTAATATAGAAAGGTATGAAGAATCTGATACTTCCACTCGCAATGACAGTGTTTCTTTTCATTGCTTCTAACAACAGTTTGTTTGCAAACGGGGCTTCCTTGCCCGATGAGATAAAGGCTAAGGCCACATCGACTGTCGTTGCCGACCAGCCCGGTGCGCCCAAGCAGAAGGCTATAAGCGAGAAGCAAAGACAGGCAGAGGCTGCGGCCGACAATGCGACAGACCCTAACCCACAGGCAAAAAAAACTGATGCGGCTGTAGGTGATAGCACCTCGATAGCCGAGGACAGCCTTGTGGTGGAAGCCGACAGCACGGATGCGGCCTTTATTGTGCCAGAAGAAAGCGAGGGATTCTATAAGTCGTTAAAGAAAAAGTTTATCGAAGGCAATGCCGGATTTATGTCGTTGGTGGCTCTTGCCCTTGTACTTGGCCTCGCCGTGTGCATTGAACGCATACTCTACCTCGGCCTTTCGGAAATAAACATGAAGAAGTTTATGGCCGATTACGAAGAAAAGATAAAGGACGGCGACATTGAGGGCGCAAAAGAATTATGTAGGGAGACACGCGGACCGATAGCTTCGATATGTTATCAAGGTACGTTGCGCATAAACAAATCGCTCGAAGACATAGAGCGGAGCATCAACTCGTATGGCTCGGTGCAGGTGGCTAACTTCGAGAAAGGATGCTCTTGGATAACCCTTTTCATAGCTATCGCTCCGTCGTTGGGCTTTCTGGGTACGGTAATAGGTATGGTTATGGCATTCGACCAAATACAGATGGCCGGCGACATCAACCCTACGGTAGTGGCTGCCGGTATGAAGGTAGCTCTGATAACTACTATCTTCGGAATTATAGTTGCCTTGATATTGCAGTTGTTCTATAACTATATCCTTTCAAAGATAGAAAATCTGACGGCTGAGATGGAGGAGGCGGCAATAACATTGCTCGACATCATAGCCGAATATAAGCAACCGAAATAAGGCTTGGGCGTATGAAAGACAAGAAAAGGGCTGGATTCCCACGCACGATGCTCTATGCCTTGATAGGCGTAACGGCTGGAATATATCTCGGCTTCTACTTCCTCGGATATGACAACCCGTATGTAGAAGACCCCAACTTCAACGCACCCGTACTCACGGATTTCCTCATTGGTTTTCTGATGATGCTTCTCGTGGCCGCGTTTGGCGTAGGCGTGTGGGCTGTGGTGCGTGGATTGAAAGAGCGCGACAAGGACAACTCTGTTGAGAACGGTGTGCGCGTGGCCCGCATCTTCTATGGTGTTCTTGGTTTTACAGCCTTTGTGATGCTTCTCTCGTTTGTATTTGGCTCATCGAAGGCAATCTCCGTGAACGGCGTTGCCTACACCGACGTGCTTTGGTTGCGTGCAGCCGACACCTTTGTAATATCGGCAATAGTAATGATTCTTGCCGCTTTGGGAGCGATAGCCTTTGGTTACGTCTATGGCAGGAGGCAGGCGAAAAGCAATAAAAAACTTTCTTGACGATGAATATGCGAACCGTTCGTTTCCGAAGAAAAGGCATCCCGCAGATTAATACGGCCTCTACTGGCGACATATCCTTTATGTTGCTCATCTTTTTCCTTGTTACCACTTCAATGGATATAGACAAGGGACTGACCCGACAACTTCCACCCGAGACGCCCAAAGAGGAGCAAATGCCTACGGATGTGAAAGAGGGAACGGTGATGAGGCTTGTCATTGATGGTGGAAACAAACTCACTTGCGACGGACGGGAGATTGGCGTGGGCGAACTGCGCGAGCGGGTGGAGACCTTCGTAAGACGCATAGGAAAGGAGCATATCATCCAGTTGGAAGCCGATAGAAGGGCTTCATACGATACCTATTTCCAAGTTCAGAACGAGATAGTGGCCGCCTACAACCGCCTGCGCGATGATAAGGCCCGTGCCGACTACCACCATTCGTTTGCCGAATGTAGCGACGAAGAGCAACAAACCTTGCGCGAGGCCGTACCACAACGTATTGCTGAGGTCTATTCTACGGAGAAAGGAGGCGCGGAATGATAAGTTATAGGAGGCATAAACGGGGCATGGTGGGGCTTAATACATCTTCCTTGCCCGACCTGATATTCACCATCCTTTTCTTTTTCATGCTCGTAACCCACATGAGGAAAGTGGCCTTGAAGGTGGAGTATCAAGTGCCTGAGGGTACGGAACTGACCCGGCTGACCAAGAAATCCACCGTTACTTATATCTATATAGGCCGGCCGATGGGGGAGATGAGGGGCCAGAATGTGCGCATACAAATGAATGATAAGTTTGTCAGCGTGGCCGACGTAACCGACTATGTGGCATCTGAACGTGATGCCATGTCGCCCGATGATGCCGAAGCCATGACCGTATCAATCAAAGCAGACAAGCATACTGATATGGGAACAATTACCGACGTGAAGCAAGCCCTGCGCAAAGCTAATGCCTTGAGAGTCAATTATTCAGCCACTCATAGAGGCAATGCCAAATAGGGCGATAGGTAAATTAAAACAGGCGATTGTCAAGAAAAGGCGTGATATATTTCTTTTAAGTATAATTTATCCACTTGTATGAATCGAATAAAACGTTATAATAGCGTAAAATAAAGTATAAAAGTTGCAAATATAAAGATTTTTGCGCCAGTAAGTTGTGAAATTTGATAATAATTCTTATCTTTGCAAGTAATAAAAAATGCATACGAGAGGCAAATGTATTCCCGTTATGCACTATCTTAATCTTAAAAAAACATACTTAGATAAGAAAATGGCTCATAGAAGTTTAGACAAATTGGACAAGAAAATCCTGCATCTTATCGCGGAAGATGCACGCATTCCGTTCTTGGAAGTGGCTCGTGCTTGTAATGTAAGTGGTGCAGCAATACACCAGCGCATTCAGAAACTTACTAATTTGGGAGTTCTCAAAGGGTCGCAATTCGTTATCGACCCGGAGAAAATCGGTTACGAGACTTGCGCCTATGTGGGGTTGTATCTAAAGAATCCGGAAGACTTTGATGATGTGGTGTCGGCTTTGCGCAAGATTCCCGAGGTGGTGGAATGTCACTATACTACGGGTGGTTATGATTTGTTCTGCAAGATTTACGCTGTCAACAACCATCACTTGCTGAATATAATACATGACAAGTTGCAGCCTTTAGGGCTTTCGCGAAGCGAGACGATTATATCGTTCAATGCAGTTATCGACCGTCCGCTGCCCGTCGTCGACCTGCCTATACTTGATTCATTGTCTGATGATGAAGACGAAGAATAAAAAGAAAGCTATTATTTGCAAGATCGCAAATAATGGCTTTCTTTTATTTTACCACTTGTTTATCCTTTAATGTAGTCTGTGAAAGCATAGGCAAAAGCGTGTTTCTCGTCCGTGCCATGCTCCTCGCGCGTTTCTTCCTTCCATCCATCGTAAGCCGGAAAGAACGCATCCGCCTGCTCGGGCGTGTCGTCCACCTCGGTCAGACAAAGGCGGTCGGCAAGCGGAAGAGCCTGTTCATAAACCCTTGCACCACCTATTATATATATGTCCTCATCCTTCGAGCAGTGGGCGAGAGCTTCATCGAGCGATATATACGTATCGCATTCGGGAAAAGATGCCTGTGTGCGACTCAACACAATGTTGCGACGGTTGGGCAGCGCACCCTTTGGTAGCGACTCAAACGTGTTGCGTCCCATGATGATTGTGTGGCCCGTGGTAAGTGCCTTGAATCTTTTCAGGTCGTTGGGCAACCAATATATCAGTTTGTTCTTATATCCGATGGCGCGGTTCTTGGCTACGGCCGCTATGATGTTTATTCTCATTTCTTTCTTCTTTCTCCTTTTTCCTTACTCCTTTTTCTACCCTTACACACTCACCGCAGCCTTTATATGTGGCCACGGATTGTAGTTTTCAAGCTCGAAGTCTTCATATTTGAAGTCAAATATACTCTTCACGTTGGGGTTGATATTCATCTTTGGCAACGGACGCGGTTCGCGCGAGAGCTGCAACTTTGCCTGCTCTAAATGGTTCAGGTAGAGGTGAGTGTCGCCCGTAGTATGCACGAAGTCGCCCGCCTTCAGTCCAGTTACCTGCGCCATCATCATTAACAGCAGCGCGTAGGATGCTATGTTGAACGGCACTCCGAGGAACGTATCGGCCGAACGCTGATAGAGTTGCAGCGACAGATGGCCATCGGCCACGTAGAACTGGAACAGACTGTGGCACGGCGGAAGCGCCATACGGTCAACCTCTGCAGGATTCCACGCACTCACAATGATGCGTCGCGAGTTGGGATTGTTCTTAATCATCTTTACTGCATTGCTTATCTGGTCTATCGTACCGCCGTTGTAGTCGGGCCATGACCGCCACTGGTGTCCGTACACAGGTCCCAACTCGCCGTTCTCGTCGGCCCATTCGTC
>ENA-OPDG01000751-OPDG01000751.1-human-gut-metagenome-genome-assembly--contig:-NODE-751-length-27295-cov-2.840419_pt1 | contig 27295 bp, 22 predicted proteins | sample MGYA00241259_ERZ501498 | MGnify/ENA primary metagenome ERZ501498 (study PRJEB25962, sample SAMEA2042582) | human gut metagenome | biome: human gut; feature: human-associated habitat; material: faeces... | reverse complement strand
GCAGACCCCCTCCTGCTCCAGGGCCTGGGCCGCCGCAATGAAGGGTACCAGCAGGCGCTCCTCCTGCAGGGCTTCCACCACATCATGGTAGGTGGTGCCGGGCACCATACGGTACCGTACCGCAAAGGGAAAGGTGGCGGGATTGCCGATATCCCCCGGCAAGCGGGGGAAGGAAGCCCGGTTCATCAAGATGCCGACCGGGAGACTGTTCTGCGAAAGGGCTGGGATCATGGTTTAGTTTCCTCCGTATAAAAAGCGGCGGTAATGGAGCTGCGCTAATAAAGGATCCTCCGCATCGACCTGGCCCATAAAGTAGGCCGCCGCCAGCGGCGAGACCCCCGCCGTGTAGCTGTATGCGCTGTGCATCAGGAAATAGCCGAAATTCTGGAGCTTTTCCTCATCGCCGCCAATGATGGGCAGGCCATCCACAGGCTTGCAGCGCAGGCCTGCGTAACTGCGGATGATATTGACCCCGCTTAGGGCCGGGAACTCCCGCAGCGCCTGGCGCACCGCGGTTTGCAGCGCTTCGGCCGGGACGGTAGTATCGTGGGTTCCGGCGGGCAGGTCCTCGCTATTTAGGCCAAAAATGATATTGCCGTGGGCGGTCTGGTGGGCGCTGCTGGAAAAGGTATGCAGGATGGGTGGAAGCTTTTCGGTGACCAGGCAGCAGCCGCGATTGGGCCGCACCGGCGCCGGGATCCCCAACTTTTCCCCGATCTCATAGCTCCACAGGCCGGCACAGCAGATGACATGCTCGGCAGTGACGCGGCCGCGGTCGGTCATCAGCGCCGTGATGCGGCGGTCACTTATTTCAAGGTCCAGCACCTTGGTAAAGGTACATACCTCCGCACCCAGACGCTTGGCGGTCTGGATGTAAGAATCCACCAGCAGGAAAGGATTGATGTGGGCGGAGTAGGGCTCATACCGGGCGGCGATCATACCGTTGCCCCGCATGGCCGGTTCCTTTTCCCAGGCATCCTCCGGGGCGAGGATCCGGACAACATCATAGCCCGCGGCGGCGCCCATTTCTGCGGCCTTTTGGGCGGCGGCTATATCTTTTTCGGTGTAAAGCGGCTTAAGGGAGCCGGTAACGGTAAATTCAAAGGGCCGGTCCAGTTCATGCTCCAGCAGGAACAGCCGCAGGAAGGAGCGGATCGCCAGCTCCTCCATAAAAAGCGGCTGCCGGGCAAAAGGTCCGATCCAGGCGACGGTGCCGCTGCTGGTGCCGCTGCATATTTCATTCTGTTCCAGCAGCAGGACTTCCCTGCCGTGGAGGCTGAGCTGGTAGGCCAGGCTGGCGCCCAGCACCCCGCCGCCGATGATAACAAACTCGCTGTGCTGCTTCATGTGTCCTCCTCCCCGGCCAAAAGGGCCGAAAGCGGCATGGGCCGCACCGGGGGGCGGGTACTGGGGTATTCCTCCGCGGGGGGCAGGTGGCCCAGCTCCGCCATCAGAATGGCCTCCACCAGTGGGCGGCAGGTGCGCCCCTGGCATAGTCCCTTACCGGCCCGGGTCATCCGCTTGATGCCATCCACGGTGGTGGCACCATCCCGGATGGCCTGTATGATCTCGCCTTTGGTGATCTCCTCACACCGGCAGATGATGATATCCTTATCCTTCATGGAGCACCTCCTTTCCACTTGTGGGGAGAAATCCCCGGACGGTATCCAGCAGGGCCAGCGGCACCCGCAGCGTCACCACAGCCGTTTGGTGAAAAACCGGCGGGCACAGCACCCGGTGGATGGTCCCCTCCCCCACTGGCCGGCCGCGGCGGTCGGTAAGGATGACCGACTGCCCCACAATGGGCAGGGGAGTAAATTCATATGGGAGAGAAAGCAAACCTTCGCTCCCGGAATAGGTATCATCAATGACAAAGATGGCCTGGCCCGGGCAGCAGGGGATGCACAGCCCGCAGCCGGTGCATTTTCCCCGGTTCAGGCAGGGCAGGCTGCTCAGGCCCTCCGCCATGGTGATGGCCCCCTGTGGGCAGGCGGTGCAGCAGGGGTTGCAGGGGATCTCCTCGGTGCATTCGATAACGGCATGGGGGCCGCGCTTCAGCTGTTCTGCCACTGGACATACCTCCTCTCCAGTTCCGCTTTGGCGGCGCCGCGGGCTTCCCCGTGGGGGCCGGTTCGCAGCTGGGCCGCACGCCGGCGGATCTCCTCCATCTGCCGCCCGGCTTCTGCTTCCTCCAGCAGGCCCAGCGCCGCGGCAATGGCCGTCCCGGCCAGTCGGCCTTCTTCCATGGCCGTGCTGGCCTCCTCTATCCCGGCCACATCTCCGGCCACATAGATATCCGGATTGGTGGTACACAGGGTGCCGCTGTGCAGCGGCAGATAGCCGCCCATCGGCGGCAGGTGGGTCAGCCCCACATTGGCCATGCGCAGAAGTTCTATCGAGGGGGTAAGTCCCACCGCCAAGCAGACGGTATCAGCCTCAATGGTTCGCTCGGTACCGGGAATATGCCGATACCGCTCATCCACCCGGCCAATGGTCACTTCCTCCACCGAATCCCTGCCGCGGGCCTCCAGTACGGTATGCCCGGTAAGGATAGGCACCCCGGCCCGCATCAGTTTGTTGGCATGGACGGCATAGCCGCTGATCTGGGACTTGGCCTCCACCACAGCAGCCAGGTGTGTCCCAGCCTGCAGCAGCTGGAAACCCACCACCAAGCCTACATTGCCGCTGCCCACCATGATGATTCTGCGGCCAGGCAGCACCCGGTTCAGGTTCACCATGGTCTGGGCGGCGCCCGCACCCATCACCCCGGGGAGGTCCCAGCCGGGGAAGGCCAGGGCCTTTTCGGTAGCGCCGGTAGCGATCAAAATCTTTTCCGCCCGGATGATACGGCTGTACCCGGCATGGGTAACACCCAGTCGCCCTCCGGGAAAGATGCCGTAAACAGTGTGGGAAAGGCAGATTTCCTCCCCGGCTGCTTCGCATTCCGCCAGCAGCTGGCGGCCCAGCTCCACCCCGCGTACCCCGGCCCCGTGGTGCCCGGAGCCGAAAAACTTGTGAATCTGCTTAAAGAGCTGACCGCCGGGGCGGTCGTTTTCATCATAAGCGGTGACCCGCGCGCCGCAGCGGGCCAGTACCGCCGCAGCGGAAAGCCCGGCAGGCCCGGCCCCTACTATGGCCACCTGGGGGTTCTCACGCATGGGGATCACCCCACTTTCCCAGGCCATGCTGTGTTTCTACCCGCATGCCCTCCTCCACCCGGGTGATGCAAGTACGCACCCCCGGCACGCCGTTCACCGTCATGGCGCAGTCAGTGCAGCGGCCAATGGCGCAAAAGATGCCCCGTGGATGGTCCTCGCGGGCGGTGTGACGGAACACCCGCACCCCGGCCTCCGTCAGCACCGCCGCGATTGGCTCGCCTTCGATGGCGGGAAGCGGTTTTCCGTCAAAGTATATCGTCACCTGCCTGCCCTGCGGCTGCTCCCCCAGGATGGGGTGCTGCCGGATGCGCAGTCCGGTATCCTTCGGTTCTGTTTTCATTGGGTTTCCTCCTGTTTTTCGGTATGGCAAAAAGGATGAGCCGAGGTCTCTACCTCCTCATACGGCTCACCAGCGTCTTTTTGATGACACGCCGGAAACAGAACGGTCCAATGACGGAATTTTTCATAAAATCGTAGTTGCTCCTAAATTAAATACTGTATACTATCAACATAAATATAGGGGATTTTGGTGATTTCGTCAATAAAATTTGGCCAAATTGGCGTCTTCTTAGCGATTTATGTATATTGTATACAATATTGCGGAATGAATATTGGTGCGATTGTTCATAGACTTTTCCTACAAAAAAGTGTTAATGTAAAAAAGGAGAGTTTGCCGACAGTCGACAAAAAGACATTGACCGGCCCTCTTCGACAGTATAAAGAATCGCAGATAAAAACGGAAAGGACAAAAGACCATGAAGAAACTCAAAGTTTTCCTCAGCCTGCTGCTGACCTGCGCACTGGTTTTTGCCTGTGTTGGCTGCGGCGAAAGCAACAACGATCCCAATGCCCCCAAGCTGCAAACCTTTAGTGCCGGCTGCTCCGCTTCCGGCGGCGCCTTCAATGTAGTAGGCACCGGCTGGTGCACCGTTATGAATTCCGTATTCAATGGCAAGTATTCCATTACTGCCGAAACCACCGGCGGCGCTACCGCCAACACTGCCCTTATCGAGACCGGCGAGTGCCAGTTCGGCGTGGGCGGCGCTTCCTCCACTCTGGAAGCCTATGAAGGCGTAGCCGAATGGACCGGCGGCCAGAAGATGGTCAAGTCCCGCGTTATCGCCCCCATGTATGAGATGTCCCTCACCGCGTTCGCTCTCTCCAGCAGCGGCATCGAGACCTGGAGCGACCTAGAAGGCAAGACCGTCGGTTTGGGCTCCAAGGGCTCCGGCATCGATCCCGTTCTGCGCAAGCTGCTGGATGCCATGGGCATCAATGTAACCGTACACAATGACGCCTGGGGCACCACCGTAGAGGCCTTGAAGGACGGCACCATTGATGCCGTTATCACCCAGGCTGCCGGTGCATGGCCCTCCCTGGCGGAAACCGAAGCCACTCACGAGGTCAACATCCTGCCCATGACAGAAGAGCAGGTCAAGATCGTATGCGAGATGACCCCCTACTATGTTCAGAGCTATATCCCCGCCGGCACCTATAAGGCCAATGCCGATAAGGATATCCTCTCCTGTTCCATGTGGGCCTTCTTCATTGCAAGCGAGGATGTGGATGATGAGGTCGTTTACGAGCTGACCAAGGCCACCTGGGAGCACTATGACGACATGGTCACCGTTTATGCCGGTCTTGCCGGCGGCCTCAAGCTGGAGAACATCCCCAATATGCCCTTCCTGTTCCACGATGGCGCCATCAAGTACTATCAGGAGCAGGGCATCCAGATGGCAGAGGTAGCCCCCGGCTTCTCCCCCTCCTGATGCCTGCCCCACGCATTTGAACCGACTGAACCAATAAACCCGCAGGCGGCCGGCCGCAGCGCCGGCCGCCTGTCCCCTTTTCCACAAAGCCTGACCCCTGCTCCAATAAAACCCGACCGATTTTTTGTGATGGGAGTTAACCTATGAGTGACAAAGTAACTACGGGGGGCGTTTCTCCCCGCGCTGATAAGATCTTCAAGATCATCATTACCGTACTTGCGCTGGTCATGTGCTTTATCCAGATCGGCAAGTATATCAGCATCGGCGGCAAGCCGATCGTCAATATGTATTATCTGCGCATTTATGCGCTGCACTATATGTTCGGAATGCTGTTCGCCTTCTTGATGTACGACTGGAAGGGAAAAGCATCCGGCTGGACCGGGCTCAAGAAGAAATGGCCGGATCTCATTCTCTCCGCCGCTGCCATTGCTGTGGCGGTCTATGTCATGATCGATCCCTCCAGTTTCCAGACCCGTCTTTCCATCACCGCCAGTCAGAATGACATCATCTTTGGCGCCCTGGCCACCGTGGTCACCATTGCCGCAGCGTACAAGCTCTCCGGCAAAGCGCTGCCCATTATGGCGGTCATCTTTATCGGCTATGCCTTCCTGGGCAAGTACATCCCCGGCGGCTTTGGCCACAGGGGATATTCCCTGCAGCGTGTCATCGTCAATATCTTCGGCGATCAGGGCATCTGGGGCTCCGCCCTGGCTACCTCCTGCAATATCATCTTCCTGTTCATCCTGTTCGGCGCCTTTTTGGAAGTCAGCGGCGCCAATGAGATCTTCCGGGATCTTTCCATCTCGCTGGCGGGCGCCAAGCGCGGCGGCCCGGCCAAGATCGCCGTTATCTCCAGTGCCATCATGGGCACCATTTCCGGCAGCGCCATCGCCAATGTAGTCACCACCGGCGCCTTCACCATCCCGCTGATGAAAAAGCAAAAGTACCGCGATGAATTTGCCGGCGCGGTGGAAGCCGTTTCCTCCACCGGCGGCCAGCTTATGCCCCCTGTTATGGGCGCCGCGGCCTTCCTGATGGCCGAAGCCACCGCCATCCCCTACGGCACCATCTGCCTGGCGGCGCTGGTCCCGGCCCTAATGTACTATATCTGCATCTTCAGCACCGTGGATGTGGAATCGCTCAAGGCCAACCTGACCGGCATGGATCTCAAGGATATCCCCAAGCTGCTGCCGGTGCTGAAAAAGAGTGCCAAACTGCTGCTGCCCATTGCCGTGCTCATCCTTTCGCTGTGCGTGTTCGGCTTTTCCACCTCCCGCTCGGCGCTGTATTCCATGGCCGTACTCATCATCTGCTGCTGCTTCGATAAGGACGACCGCTTCTCCCTGAAAAAGCTGGTGAATGCCCTGCGCTCCGGCGCCATCGGCTCCACCACCGTTATCACTGCCACCGCCATCTGCGGCATCATCATCAGCATGCTCACCATGACCGGCCTTGGCGTCAAGTTCTCCTCCCTGCTCATCTCCCTCGGCTCCAGCAGCCTGCTCATCTCCCTGCTGCTGGCCATGCTGGTGTGCATCGTGCTGGGCATGGGCCTGCCCACCGCCGCCGCTTACATCATTGCTTCCTCCACCATTGCCACCGCCCTCATCAAGCTGGGCGTTCCGGTTCTGGGGGCGCACATGTTCCTGTTCTACTTCTCCTCCATCGCCTGCATCACCCCGCCGGTGGCGCTGGCCTCCTATGCCGCGGCCGGCATCTGCAAAGCCCCGCCCATGAAGGTCAGTATGGAAGCGGTCAAGATCGGCATCGTGGCCTTCCTGGTGCCCTATGCCTTTATCTACAATCCATCCATCCTCACCTACGATTTCAGCAGTCCCTACATGATTCTGGATACCATCGTCACCTTCGTCTGCTGCGTCGTGGATGCTCTCCCCATCTCCTATGTGGTACAGGGGTACCATTACCGGCCCATCCGCCTGTATGAGCGTGCCCTGTTCCTAGTCATTGCCATCGGTCTCATCTGGCCCGGCGTGGTGGTCCCGCTCATCTCGTTGGCAGTGTTCCTGCTGTTCTGGCTGCCCGCCCGCGCCAAGTACTACAAGGAAAATCCCAAGCTGCCCACTCCGGCAGCCAACTGACCTATCATCTCTCTATCTCTCCTAATATAGCAAAAACCCGGTGGCCGGCAGCAATGCCGGCCATCGGGCTTTCCTTATAGAGAGAGGGTCTCATTCCCGGTCGTGGATATCGCTGACGATGCGGTAATACACATTGCCGGTAATGCGGTAGATAAGGGCATACAGCACCCCAAACATCACAAAGCTGATGACAGTGGTGAGAGCGAAAAGCCCCACATTGTTCAGGTTAAAGAGCAGCAGCAGGCGGTGGATCATGGGGAAGGCAAAGGCCAGGTGCAGTCCGGCCATCACCAGCGGCAGATAAAATACCGTAAGCAGCTGGCTGTTGATGCTCCGCCGGATCTCGGTCTTGGTCATCCCCACCTTCTGCATAATGCCGAAGCGGGATTGATCCTCGTACCCCTCCGAGATCTGCTTGTAATAGATGATGAGCACAGCGGCAAAGAGGAACTCCACGCTGAGGATAATACCCAGGCAGAACAGCCCGCCGTAGGTGCCAAAGAAGTCCGCCTCATTCATGGTGCGGCACTCAATGGTACGGGTGCGGATGCCATGGGCTTCGGTATAGTCATCATGCATCCCGATGTTGGCATCGTACAGGCTGTTGCTGATCTCCGCCTGCTTTTCGGCGGGCAGCCCCGTATCAAAGCCGTAGTTCCACCGGCGCGCGGGATACTGCCCCAGCGCCGCCAGGCCATGCTCGGCTTCGGTCAGGTCCGGAACGACCAGCACCAGTGTGGGGGCAATATCCATGGCGATGCTGCCATCCTCCAGCGGAGTATCCAAATAGCCTGCCACATCATAACGCAGCCCGTAGCCGAAATCCACTTCCTTGCCGGAAAAGCGGGGCCCGCGGGCGGTATAGACCGCCGCCTCGCCGGGGTCCAGGGTAACATTCTCCCCGGTGAGGGCATTGTAATCCAAGGCGGAGACAAAAACGAAGTTATATATCTCGCCATCAGGCCGATAGATCGTCTGCGATTCCTCATCTGTGCGTTCAAAATCGGCACGGGTACCGTTTAGGTAACCAAAGATACGCAGGCTGCGCCAATCCTGAACATTTTGTGGGGTGCAGTTTTTCTGCTCCAGCACGGCAAGGATCTCCTCCCGCAGCTCCTTCACCGAGCTGTCAGAGAGATATTCCACATCCTCCACGCCGTAGCTGATCGAAAGCTCCCGCGGGTAGCGGGCCATCAAGGAATCCTCCGCGCCAAAGTACAGGCTGGTGGTGGAAGAGAGCATCACCAGTACCATGGTGGCCAGGATGCACACCGAAGCGAGTCCCGCGCCGTTGCGCTTCATGCGGTAAGCCATGGAGGAGACCGAAACAAAATGCCGGGGATTATAGTAGTAGGCGGTGTTCTTCTGCAATTGGCGGCACAGCAGCACGCTGCCGCTTATCATGATGAGATAGGTGGCCAGAATGACCAGTACCACCGCCACAAAGAACAGTGCCAGCGCCATCAGCGGCTCCTTGATGGTGACTGCCATGTAGTAGGCCACTCCCAGCAGGATAAAGCCCAGCAAGCCCAAAAACCAGTTGGCGCGCGGGGGCTTTTCGCCGGCGGCTTCGCTTTGCAGCAGCTGGATAGCCGAGGTGCGTCCCACCGCGACCGCCGCCCGCAGCAAAAGCAGCAGGTGAATGACCCCAAAAATGAGCAGCGTGGCCATAATAGCCGGAGCGCTGATGGAAAAGACATAGCTGATGCTGCCGTGCATGAGGTTCATCAGGCCCAGCTCCGCCAGCTTGGAAAAAGCAATGCCGCACAGCAGCCCTGCCGCCGTGGTGCCGATGGCCACAAAAATCGTTTCCCATATCTCGATGCGCACCAGGTGGCGGCGCCCCATGCCCAGGATGTTATAAAGGCCGAATTCCTTTTTGCGGCGGCGCAGCAGGAAGGAATGGGTATAAAAGAGAAAAATGCAGGCGAAGATGGCCACCACCCAGCCACCCAGCGCCAGAATGGTGGAAGCGGTCGTCCCGCCGCGCATGCCGTCCAGCATTTCATTGTGCTGCAAAAAGATGATGATATAGTACATCATCGCCATACCGGTACAGGTAAGCAGATAGGGGATGTACAGGCGCTTGTTTTTCCGGATACCGGCCAGCGCCAGCCGGGGATACAGCCCGAATTTCATTGCTCCATCCCTCCCGTCGCCAGCAGGGTCAGGGTCCCGCTTATCTCCTGGTAGAACTGTTCTTCGGTACGGCCGCCGCGGTACAGCTGGTGGAATACCTCGCCATCCTTGATGAACAGCACCCGCCCGGCGGTACTGGCCGCCCGCACCGAGTGGGTGACCATCACGATGGTCTGTCCGCCGCGGTTCAGCTCTCCAAAGAGCCGCAGTAGCTCATCGCTGGAGCGGGAATCCAGGGCGCCGGTCGGCTCATCCGCTAAAAGCAGGCTGGGCCGGGTGATGATGGCGCGGGCCACCGCCGCCCGCTGCTTCTGCCCGCCGGAGACCTCATAGGGATACTTTTTCAGCAGCTCGGCGATCCCCAGCCGCCGGGCAACGGGCATCAGCCTTTCGTTGATCTCCCGGTAGCCCTTGCCCGCCAGCACCAGCGGCAGCGCTATGTTGTCCTCCAGTGAGAAGGTATCCAGCAGGTTAAACTCCTGGAACACAAATCCCAGATTATCCCGCCGGAAGGCGGCGGCATCGGCATCGCCCACCTTGGAAAGCTCCCGACCGTCCAGCACCACGCTGCCGGCGGTGGGCTTATCCAGTGCCGCCAGGATATTCAGCAGCGTGGTCTTGCCGCTGCCGCTTTCTCCCATCACGGCCACATATTCGCCCTGCTCCACACTAAAACTGACATTGCGCAGCGCCTCCACCTGGTTCCCGCCAAAGCGGGTGGTGTAGACCTTGCGCAGACCCTTTACTTCCAAGATACTCATAAACTAAGCAGCCTCCTTGCATTGGTGCCCGGTCCCATCGATGAATGGGACCGGGTCTTACTGCTGCTATTGTAACAGGGGCGGGGCCTGCCTTGCCATCGATATGGCTTACATTTCCCGCCCCAAATCTTACATTTTTGTAAGGCTTTCGGCACCCCACGCTTTCCTCGGCCAGCTCCCTGCAGAGGGCAGGCTTCGGCCCGCAGGGCAACCCGCCGCAGGCGGTTTCGACGGCGGAGCCGTCGGTTTCGGCAAAGCCGAACCGCCCTGCGGGCCGTATGCCTGCGGTTTTCAGGGGGCAGCGGGGAGAAAATGCCGCCTGTTTTCGTCTTGCATCTTACCATACAGCGGGGCAGAATGCAAGAAAGGCAGTGCCCCATCACGGAGAACTGCCTTTCTTGTATGGAAACTGTACCTGAGGATAGCAAATTTAGCTGAGGGTAGTGCCGGTGGCAAAGCTGGCCACGATGATGATAATGATGCTAATGGGGGCCAGGTACTTCACCAGGAAGCTGTACGCCTTCTTCAGACGGAAGGGCTTGCCGTCCAGCTCGATCTCGCGGATGGCGTTTTGGGGCTTCCAGGCCCAACCGACAAACAGGCAGGAACCCAGTGCGCACACAGGAATCATCAGACGGTCGGTGAGGAACTCCATAAAGTCGCCGAAGATGGGGGTGGTAAGACCGTTCTTGAAGTCGAACCAGATACCCTTGATATCAAAGGCGGCCTGAGAGCAGGTATAAATGGTACCAAGGAGGAACATCACCACGCACAGAATGATGGTAGTGGGGGTGCGTTTCCATCCAAAGCGCTCAGTAGCGAAGGCAACAACGCCCTCCACTAGGGAAATGCAGGAGGTGAGCGCCGCGAACAGCAGCAGCATGTAGAACAGGATGCCGAAGAACTGACCGCCGGGCATCTGCTGGAACACACCGGCCAGCGAAGAGAACGCAAAGCCTGCGCCCTTGCCAACGCCTTCTGCGCCGAGGGTAGCAAATACAGCGGGAACAATGATAAAGCCGGCAATCAGGGCTACCAGTGTGTCCATACCACAGATGATAGCGGCGTTTTTGGCGAGGTTTTCTTCCTTTTTAACATAGGAGCCGTAGGTAACCATAATAGCCATACCAAGGCTGAGTGAGAAGAACGCCTGCCCCAGGGCCGAAAGCACGGTGCTGAAGGTGACTTTGCTCCAATCCGGAATCAGCATATATTGCAGGCCTTCCCCGGCGCCGGGCATGGTAAGCGCCCGGATAAGCAGAATAATGAGGATGACAAACAGCGCCGGCATACCGATCTTATTAAAGCGCTCAATGCCGGATTCCACGCCCTTGACGATGATGAAGCAGGTAATGCCCATAAAGATACCCGCGAAGATAACTGCAGTCAGTGGGAACCATGTTTCCCCGGTGACGGCATTGTAGCCCAGCAGCGCATAGAAATATCCCAGCGGATCGGCGTAAACCTTGGTGGCCTCGGTGGCGTAGCTGGCCACATAGCGCAGCACCCAGCCGCCTACATGGCAGTAGTAGCTGGTAATGATAAACGCCACGATAACGCCGAACCAGCCGACCCACTTGTAGCCAGGGTGGCCCAGCTTGCCGTAGCTATCGATGGCATTGGCCTGCGCGCCGCGGCCGATGGTCAGTTCCGAGAGCATGACCGGGATGCCTATGAGGAGTACGATAGCAAGGTAGATGAGGATGTACGCTCCGCCGCCGCCTTCGTAGGCCTTGCCGGGGAACTTCCAGATGTTGCCGAGGCCGACGGCCGAACCGGCTGCCGCCAAAATAAAGCCGATCTTGCTGCCCCATTGGGCTCTTTTAGGTTCCATAGTCATTTTCTCCTTTTCTATGCACACTGTGGTAATTGTTCCAATCATAATACAATTTTTAATGGATAGCAACAAAAATTTTAATGGATTGTAAAATTCCGTCGTTTGTGCTAAAAAACGGAGCTTTAATGGGTATTATTGTGCATGTTAACGGTATTTTCTGCGCCGCTATTATACATATTGCATAAATTCAATTTATCAATTTTATTATAATAATTAAAATTTATAATTATTTAAGGCAGCAAAAAGCACCGACTGGAACCGGTGCTTTGATTTTTTAGGCATGGTAGAGCTTCTTGGTCTGGTATTTCGGCTCACAGGTCAGGTTGACCCCCAGCTTGTGATAAACATTCTCATCCACGCGGGAAAGAATCACACTGGCATGGGCCTCACACCCGCGCAGCTTACTCAGCTGCTGCATGGCCAGTGCTGCAGTGGGGTTGGTAGCGGCGCATATGGACAGTGCGATAAGGATCTCATCGGAATGCAGGCGAGGATTGTGGTTGCCAAGGTAATCCACCTTTAGGCGCTGGATAGGCTCGATAATGATAGGCGACAGCAGGTGCATCTCATCATTGATGCCGCCCAGCTCCTTCAAGGCGTTGAGCATGAGCGCGGCGGAAGGCCCCAAGAGAGAACTGGTCTTCCCGGTGACGATGCGGCCATCGGGCAGCTCCAGCGCCATCGCGGGTTGGCCGGTCTCCTCCGCTTTGGCGCAGGCGGCGGCCACCACGGGACGGTCGGCAGACGATACATTCAGCTGGTTCATGATGAGCTCCTGCTTGTGGATCTCAGCAGGCTCGCTGAGCCCCTGACGCACCAGGCAGGCGGTGGCATAGTACCGGCGGATGACCTCCTGCTCGGAAGCACGACGGCAGGCATCGTCATCTATGATGCAGTTGCCCGCCATATTGACGCCCATATCGGTCGGACTTTTGTAGGGAGAGGAGCCGTAAATGCGCTGGAAAATGGCATTGAGCACCGGGAAGATCTCGATATCACGGTTGTAATTGACGGTGGTGACACCGTAGGCTTCCAGGTGGAAAGGATCAATCATATTGACATCGTTGAGGTCGGTGGTGGCGGCCTCATACGCCAGGTTGACAGGGTGCTTGAGGGGGAGGTTCCAAATGGGAAAGGTCTCAAATTTGGCATATCCGGCCTTGACCCCGCGCTTATTTTCGTGGAAGAGCTGGGAAAGGCAGGTGGCCATTTTGCCGCTGCCGGGGCCGGGGGCGGTGACTACCACCAGCGGGCGGGTGGTTTCGATGTATTCATTCTTACCAAAGCCATCATCGCTGACGATGAGCGGGACATTGGAGGGATAATCGGGGATAATGTAGTGGCGGTAGACCTTGACACCCAGGGTCTCCAGGCGCTTCTGGAAGGCATCGGCGGCTGGCTGGGCATGGTAATGGGTGATGCAGACGCTGCCCACATACAGGCCGATCCCACGGAAGGCATCGATGAGGCGCAGGACATCCAGATCGTAGGTGATACCCAGATCGCCGCGGCGCTTGTTCTTTTCGATGGCATCAGCGCTGATGACAATGACGATCTCCGCGGAGTCCTTCATCTGCAGCAGCATTTTCACCTTGCTATCCGGCGCAAACCCCGGCAGCACGCGGGAAGCGTGGTAATCATCAAAGAGCTTACCGCCGAATTCCAGGTACAGCTTACCGCCAAACTGACCGATGCGCTCCCGGATCTTATCCGACTGCATTTGCAGGTATTTTTCATTATCAAAGCCGATTTTGAACATGATTTCCTCCTCGTATTATCCTCTGTCACTGCGTTTTTATCAGGGGCTGCCGCCCATCGCCGGCAAAAATAAAAAAGCGCCTTTTACGAGGCGCTTCTTTTGTTCCCCCTTTGGGGGAGCCCTTACGATTATATCATTAGTGGGCGGGACATGGCAAGTGGAATCGCGTATAATTTATCCCGAAAATTTTAGCGAATAGCGCCAAAATCCATTACTGCGGCCGTTTTTGTCGGCCGGAGATGATAACGCCGCCAATGATAAGCAGCGCCCCCACAATGGCCGTCCAGCTCATGGGTTCCCCCAGCAGGAAGTGGGAGGCCACTATAGTGATAAAGGGCTGGAGATAGATATAGTTATTGGCGTGAACGACTCCCAGCCGGTCGATGACAACATTCCACACGGCAAAGCAGACGGCACTGCCCAGCACCGCCAAGAACAGGATGCAGAACAGCGGCTTTGGCTGTGCCAGCGGGGTAAAGTCGATCGAAAGCTCCCCGCGGGCAGCCAGCAGCGGCACCGAGGTAACCGCGCCGTACAGGATGACCCGGCGGGCCAGCAGCGTGCTGTCCACCCGGCCGGAAAGCCGCTTGATAAGGACTGAATAGCAGGCCCAGCTGGCTGCCGCCAAAAAGGCCAGCAGATCGCCTACCGGGCTGAGCTTGAGCACCAGCGCGCCGTTGAGCACCACCAGCACCACACCACTCATGGCCACGGCAAAGCCGATCCAAACGGTGGTGTGGAGCTTTTCATCCCTGGTAAAAAAGTGCGCCAGGATGGAGGTAAGGATGGGCGCCATCGCCACAATGATGCTGACATTGGCGGCAAAGGTGTGCTTCAGGGCGGTGTTTTCGGTAAAGAAATAGAGCGTGCCGCCCAAAATGCCCAATAGCAGGAAGGTCAGCTCTCCCCTGCCCTGCCACGGCAGCGGCCGAGGGCGCAGCAGCCACAGCACAAAGTAGGCAATGACAAAGCGCATGAACATCACCTGCGCCGGGCTGTAATAGGCAAGGAGCTCCTTGCTGCAAACAAAGGTGGTAGCCCAAATGGCAGAAACCATCAGCGCCATCAGGTGGGCAAGCAGACGGGAATGGGACTGGGAAGCGGAAACAGTAGGGGGATTTGCTTTGGGGTTCATAGGGGTAATGTGCATCTCCTTAAGGGTTGCCCTGCGGCCAAATGACCGAAAGGGCGCTGGTTGTGGGGTCATAGTCCTCCTGCAGGCGCTGCTCCAGCTCCTCCACGGTGGTGGAACGCAGGATCTCCAGGGGGTAGTAGATATCTTTCATACCGGAAAAATGGGCGGCGGCCATCAGGCCGGCAATGGATTCCGCACGGCCGTAAAGGCCGATGGTCCTGCCGTAATTGGCACGGCGGCAGCGGGCAAAATCCTGCGGTGGGATGCCCTGTCGCTGCAGGGTAGTCACCCGCTCACACAGGGCTTCATAGACAGCCTGTGGCTGACGGCTTTCGCCGTCAAACATCGCACAGATAAAGTCGCGTCCCGCCATCACCTCGCTGCCAAAGGTAGCGTTGATCTCGCCCGCCTCGTACAAACGGCGGTACAGGTCAGTCGTTTCGCCGCAGATGAGGTCAAGCAGCAGTTCATCCAGCAGGCGGTGGCGCATATTTTCCTTTTCGCCGCCCGCCGCCTTAAAACCGACCTGGAACATCGGCGCAGCAATGGGCATTTTCTGCTCGCAGTAGTGCTCCCGCACCGTTCTTGGCTCCCGGATGGTAAGCGGGTTGGCCGCGGTCTTCGCTGTGGGGAAGTATTTTTCCGCCAGTTCCAGCACCGCGTCCTCCTCAAAGCACCCAGCAACCGAAAGTACCATATTGCCTGGGCAATAAAAACGCTCATAGCAGCGGCGCAGCAGGGCGGCATCTATGTGGGCGATGGATTCCTCCGTCCCGGCAATATCCTCCCGGATGGGATGAACATGGTACATGGCCTGCAAAAGGTTCGCCGTAACCATCCACTCGGGGCTGTCGCGGTACATGCGCAGCTCCTCGGCAATGATCCCTCTTTCCCGGCGGACGGAAGGCCCGGTAAAATAGGGCGTCGCTACAAAGTCCAGCAGCACCTCCAGCGCCTTGGAAAAGTTTTCGGTACAGCTAAAGTAGTAGGCCGTCTTATCAAAGCTGGTAAAGGCATTGGCGGAAGCGCCCAGCGCGTCAAAGCGCTGCATGGCATCCCCGTAGGGGCAGTCGAACATCTTGTGTTCCAGGTAGTGGGCCACCCCGGCGGGCAGCGATACCTCCCGGCCCCGCACCCGGTAGCCGATGTCTATGGAGCCCACCCCGACGGTGAGCATGGCATACGCCGTTACAAAGCCGGGCATCCGGCACATCTGCACGGTAAGGCCGCTGGGCAGCACCATGGTGCGGGTGCTTTGTCCCAACAGCTCGGAGGTATGGCGTTCATCAATCCTCATCGCACCCATTCTCCTTCCCTACGGCCTGCAAAAAGAACACAGTATCCAGTGTAAGCGCTGCCGCGGCGGCCGCCACCTCTTCCGCGGTGATGGAGGCGATCTCCTCCATATCCTGCTGCGGCGTGATGGGATCCCCCTGCAAAAGCCCGCTGAGATACCAGCCCTCGGTGCGGGCCAGGCTATCCCCAATGGAGCAAAGCGAGCTTTGGAACGCCAGCTTGATGTGAGAAAGCTCCTGCGGGGTGATATGCCCGGCGGCCAGGTCGGCGATCTCGGCCAGGATGGCGCTTTGCAGCCGCTCCCGGTTGGCCTCCTCCAGGCCGCATTCAATAAGCAGTATGCCGGTAAGCAGGTTGACTCGCGCGCCGCAGTAATAGCAGCAGCCCAGCCTTTCCCGTACATTGGTAAAAAGCCGGGAGCCGGTGCTGCCGCCCAGCAGGGCGGTCATCACACGCAGGGCGGTACGGGCCCGGCGCTGCCGCGGCAGGCCGGTGCGGAAGCCCAGCACCAATTTACTTTGGCTCATGGGCAGCTGCTCGGCCAGCTCCGATACCCGCTCCGCCCGCCGGGGGAGCCGCTGCGGAGTAGGACAAAGCGGCGTGCGCTCCACCCCGTCAAACAGTTTGGTAAATACCTCCTCGGCATAGTCCGGGCTGCCGCACCCGCTAAAGAAGATCTCTATGCGGGCTGTGCGGATCAGCTCCCGGTAGCGGCCATAGGCCTCCTTCGGTGTGGCAGAAAGCGTCTCCTGCACCGTACCGTAGCGGGGCAGCGCAAACCGACAGCCCCGGCCCATCTCAGCCGTGCAGCGCTGGGCCGCGTAGCTGCGTTTATCGTTGATCTCCGCCTCAATGGTATCAATAAGGTACTGCTGCTCCAGCCGGAAGGCCTCCTCCGGGAAGGCATCGCCCTCCACCTTCGGCTCCAGCAGTATTTCTCCCAACAGCTCGGCGCAGCCCCGGCTGATGCTCTCCCCCTCCAGTGCAAAGCGGTCATCCGCGCCGGCGATGGAAAATGTGAGCAGCTGGTTTTCACCATGGCGGGAAATATCGGTATCCAGCACTGCCCCGTAGAGGTCCGCCAGGCGGCATTCCAGCTCGGTCATATCCCGGCAGCGGCGGCTGCCCATGCGCAGCAGGTATGCCGCCAGCACCGCCGCGGAGGTCTTCCCCTCCGCCAGCGGTGTAATAATAGTGACTGATATGCTGTTGTGGTAGAATTTAGGGTCGTGAATGCGGGAAAACCATACGCCATCGGCGATGGCGCGGCGCTGCAGGGGTCCTGTCATATGTATCTCCTGGGGGTGAAATTTTATCAAAGGCCCGTCCCATCAAAGGGCGGGGTGTAGGCGGCATCGGCGGAAGAACGCTGCTGCGTATAGCCCAAAAAGCCCAGCTCCTCCGCCCGCTCGCAGGCCTTGCGGTATTCGTAGGTAAAAATGGGGCGCTGCAATTCCCGGATGGCAATACCGGCAGGCGGAGTATACTGGCTCATCAAGCTCAGCCGGATATCCTCCGGAGAGAAATTATCTGCCAGCCAGTTCAGCAGCCTTAGGCTGTCCTTATGGGCTCCCGGCAGCACCAGGTGCCGCACCACCATACCGCTTTGCAGCATGCCGTTTTCATCAAAGCGCACCGGCCCCACCTGCCGGAACATCTCCCGCAGGGCCTGGGCCGCCACGGCAAAATAATCCGGCGCAGCAGAATACCGAGCGGAAAGCGCGCTGTCGCAATATTTCAGGTCGGGCAGGTAGATCTGCACCCTGCCCTCCAGCAGCCGCAGTATTTCCACCCGCTCGTACCCGCCGGTATTATACAGTACCGGGATCGCCAGGCGTTCGCGGCACAGGTTCAGTGCTTCCAAGATCCACGGCAGGTACTGTGTGGGGGTAACCAAATTGATATTGTACGCCCCCTGCGCCTGCAATGCAAGGAAAACTTCCGCCAGCCGTTCGGTGGTGATCTTTTTCCCCTCGCCCCCGTGACTGATGACGCCGTTCTGACAAAAAACACAGCCCAGCGTACATCCGCAGAAAAACACCGTCCCGGAGCCCCGTTCGGGGTCCTCCCCGCTGATGCAGGGCTCCTCCCACCGGTGGAGAGCGGCCCGGGCGGCGCGCAGGGTATTCCCCGCCCCACAGCGGCCAGTTTGGGTACGGCGGTCCGCCCCGCAGCGGCGGGGACATAGTTCGCAATGTTCGGGGATTAGTACCGCCATACACTTTACCGCCTTTCAGCACAATGCCGCAGGCAGTCCTGCGGCATCGTGAAATTTAAGATAATAAATTTATTTTGCGATGATGCCATCAAATGCCGCCCAGGGCAGCACACTGTAACCATCGCACACCGTCTCCCGGCTGATGCCGCGGAGATTCTTCAGCAGCTCGGCAAAGTTGCCGCTGATCATGGTTTCGGTCACGGCGCCGGCCAGCTTGCCGTCTTTAATGAGGAAGCTGTTCTTGGCCACGCCGTTAAAGTCGCCGCTGGCGCCGGGCTGGCCGCCGGAAAAGCGGTTGATAAGAATGCCATTTTTGATCCCGGCAATGATCTCCTCCAAACTCTGCTCGCCAGGATGCAGGAAGTAGGCGCCGCTCTGGTTGGCAGCGCGTTTCTGGCCGGTCTTGCGTGCCGCGTATTCGGAAAGGCAGAAGCTCTCCAGCACGCCATCCCGCAGGATAACGCCGTTTTCGCTCTTATAGCCAATGCTGTCAAAGCGTTCACCGCAGACGATGCGCTCATCCAGCGGCCTTGTTTCCAGCGTAATGCCGCTGGATGCGACCTTTTGGCCCAGCTTATCCTTCCAGATACTCGTATCACTGATGAGGGCATAATCCCCAGCATAGCAGCCCAGCGCGGTGCCCAGGAATTCTCCCATAAAAGCCGGGCTCACCAGCAGCGTCCCCTCAAATTTCTCCGGAATAGGCGCGGCGGTCAGGTCTGCCTCGGCATCCCGCAGCAGGCGGCGCATCATGCCGGTCTCCATCAGGGGTTGGTCCAGCCGGTCGGTCAGGTAGCCGGTGCCGTTAAAGGAACCCGCCTTCTCCCCCTCGTGGGCGGAGAACATGGTGCTGATGATATACCCGCCGTTCTGGTAGCGCATCTCCACACCGTTGGTGTTCATCAGCAGGATGTCGTCGTGGTCATATTTCGCGATGAGCTGTTCCATATTGATCTTGGGATACTCGGTGTGCAGGGTATCCATGTACTCCTGCAGCCGGTCAAAGAGCTTATCCCGGTCGGGGGTAAGCACCCCGGCGGTAAAGCTCATATTCTCTGCCTTGGGCGCGATGGATTCGGCCTCATCGGGCTGGGCCGCCATCACCGCCGCCATGCAGTCCTTTACCGCGGCGTCTATAGCTTCCTTTTCGCAGGAATTGGTGTGAATATTGCCGGTTTTCTGCTCTTTGATAGCCTTAAGCGAAAGCCCGCTCTTAAAGCCGGAGCGCATCAGGCTGAATTCCCCGCCATCAATGTTCAGTTCGTCTATCTTGCCGCTGGTCACAATCACGGCGGCGTCATCGGCGCCGGCCTCATGCAGCTGTTCCAGCGCGTAGCTGGCTGCGTCCTTCAAATTCATCATGCTGCTTCCCTCACTTTCCCGCTACATTCACTTTGCACTTTACGGCCGGGCCGCCCATGCCCACCGGCATCGGCTGCTTTTTGCCGCAGGTACCGCTGCAGCTCCACACCATGTCGTCGCTCAGCATATCCACGGTTTGCAGCATCTGGAATGCGAAGCCGGAAATGGTGGTATCCCGCACCGCGCGGCCCAGCTTGCCGTTCTTGATCTCATACCCCATCATAATACCAAACATGAACTCGCCGGTGGTATCGGCCTGGCCGTTATTGGTCTGGGTAAAGTAGTACCCGTCATCAATGGCGGCGATCATATCCTCCAGCTTGTCCTTGCCGGGCAGGATGGCGGTGTTTCTCATACGGATCAGCGGCTCATCGCTGTACGCATAGCCGCGGGCATTGCCGTGCGGCTCCATGCCAAAGTGCTGGGCGGTCTCACGGCTGTTCATGTAGCCCACCAGGATGCCGTCCTTGATGAGGACTTCATCAGAAGCGGGCGTGCCCTCATCATCTACATACACCGGCAGCGGAGCACGGCTGCCATCGGGCAGGGTGTGGGCATAGTCCACCATGGTAATAAGGTCAGTAGCGACCCGCTTGCCCAGGTTGTGCGCAGCCACGGAGCCGCCCAGCACCAGGTCGGCCTCTACGGTGTGGCCCACAGCCTCGTGCGCCAGAATACCGGCCAGCGCCGGAGCCAGCACAACATCCTTCAGCCCTGCGTTGGTAAAGACGCCCTCGCGCTTCTTCATCAGCAGCTCCACCTGCTCGTCCAGCTTTTCGTAGTACTCGCTGGGGTCGGTAAAGTGGTCGGTAAGGACGCCCTCGCCGCCGCCCAGCACATCAAAGATCTCAACCGGCATCCCATCGGGCGCGTCAGCGGTAAGCTGCACGACCAGATGGGTACGGGGCCGCACGCTGTGGCTGTTGGTGCCGTCGCTGACAGTCAGCAGCTTCTCCATGCAGTCATGGCGCAGCAGCACCCGGCGGCTTAACAGATTGGGGTACTTCTGCTTCAGGTAATCATCCGCCGCCCGTACAAACTCGATGTAGTCCTTCTGCGGCACCTCAATATATTCCTTATCCTTCGCCACCATGCCGCTGGGCAGCACCGGCAGCGCGGGACGGTTCTTCTTCACGCGGGCATCCAGGAAAAGCGCGTTCTCCTCGGCGGCCTTCAGCACGCGGCGCACACTCTCCTCTTCGTATTCCACGGCGCTGGCAAAGCCATAAACGCCATTGCGGTACACCCGGGCGGAAACACCGCCCTGCTGGGCGCGGGCATTGCTTTGCAGGTCGCCGTTCAGCATGGCTACCGCGTGGCTGGTGCTGATCTGCGCGCGCAGCTCCACATGGCCGTGCAGCTGCGGTGCAAAGGATGAAAGATAGTCTTTCAGCATATCGGTTCCTCCATATCTAATATCGTTCCGCCGCCGATGACCGACCCGTCGCGGTAGAAAACCACCGCCTGGCCGGGCGCCGGGGCGCGTTGTGCTTCCATAAAGTCCACCCGAACGGTACCGGGGATGGGGCTGGGGCTGATAACCGCCGCGGCCGCCCGGTGGGCATATCTTATCTTCGCTTCCACTTCCAGCGGTCCGTGCAGGTCCTCTATGGCGATCCAGTTGAGGTCATCAGCAAAGATGGTCCTGCGAAACAGCCGGCTTTCCTCGGTGGTCAGCTCCACGGTGTTTTCCGCCGCGTTAATGCGCCGCACAAAGGCATGGCACCCCAGCGAGATGCCCAGCCCCTTGCGCTGACCGATGGTATAGTGAGTAATGCCTTTATTGGGCCCCAGCACAGTGCCGTCCTCCGCCACAAACTGTCCGGCGGGCAGCTCCTGTCCTGTCCAGCGCCGCAGGAAGGCATTATAGTCCCCATCCGGCACAAAGCAGATATCCTGGCTGTCCGGCTTTTTTGCCACCACCAGCCCGCTTTCCTCCGCTATGGCGCGTATCTCTGGCTTGGAGTACTCCCCCAGCGGCAACCGCAGCATGGCCAGTTGCTCCTGCGTCAGGTTATACAGCACATAGCTTTGGTCCTTTTCGGGATGAATGGCTCTTTTCAGCTCCCAGCGGCCGGTCGCTTCATTGTAGCCGCAGCAGGCATAGTGCCCGGTCGCCATCAGGTCAAAGCCCAGCTCCCGGAGCTTATGGGAAAAGGCCCCAAATTTAATATATCGGTTGCAGCTGATGCAGGGGTTCGGCGTGCGCCCGCGCAGGTATTCCTCCGCAAAGGGCCCTACCACCTCCTGCCGGAACAGGTCTTTATAATTCAGCACATAGTGCGGAATGCCCAGCTGTTGGCACACATAGGCCGCGTCCCGCACATCGTCGGCGCTGCAGCAGCCGGATTCCAGCGTGGGGTCGTCCCACAGCTTAAAGGTCACACCGGTCACCTCATATCCCTGCTTTTTCAGCAGGTACGCCGCAACCGAGCTATCCACTCCGCCGCTCATGCCTACCATGATCTTCCGGGCCATCGGTGTTCCCTCCTTTTCGGTAAAATAAAGTTTTGTCTTATGCCGGGCGTCTCCGGTGGAAACGCTCCGCAATGGCCACCACCACATGGCCCAGCTCCTTCACCCGCAGCAGCAGGCAGGCAATAAAGTAAACGATCATCGCCACTACGATCGCTGCCAGCAGGCTCACCAGCAGCGAGGTCGTCTTGGTAGAAAACCAGTGGTAGAAAGGCAGCGTCGCCGCGGTCATGGCCCCGGCCGCTATTATCATCTTCAGGTAGGTCCCCGCCAGGTACCGGTAGCCCATATGCCCCATCTTGCGCTGCAGCTGAATGATCAGCAGCACGGTGGTAATAAAGCTGGAAAGCGCCGTCGCCAGCGCCAGCCCCTTGTGCTCCATCGTCCGCATCAGCAGCAGATTAATGACGATATTAAGCACGATCGCCAGCAGCGAATTGATGGTCGGCGTCTTGGTATCCTGCAGGGCGTAGTACACATTGATGGTCACTTCCTTGATGCTGTAAAAGAGCAGCCCCAGCGAGTAGAAAAACACAACCTCCCCGGTGCGCTGCACATCAAATTCGGTAAACTCCCCGCGGAAAAACAGCAGCTGCACAAATTCCTTGGAGAACATCATCATGCCCGCCGAAATGGGGATGACAAACAGCCCGATGATACCGCAGCTGGAGCGGTAGGTGTGCTTCAGCTGCCGGGTATCGCTGGCGGCGGAAAGCCGGGAGAGCTGCGGGAACAGCGCGGTGGTGATAGAGACCACAAACACCGAGGTCACAAACCCGGTGATGCGGTTGCCGTAATTCAGCACCGAGACCACGCCCTCCGAAAGCAGCGAGGCGATGCTCTTATCAATGATGATATTGATGGAATTGATGGTCTTGCCCAGGAAAATAGGCAGAACCATCACCAGGAATTTACGGATATTATGGTTGCGGAAGGCGATATCCGGGTGGTAGCAGAACTGCCGCCGCAGCGCCACCAGCAGCACCAGCAGGAACTCCCCTGCGTAGCCGATGACAACGCCCCAGCCCAGCATATCGTAGTTCTCTCCGGAAAGGAGAATGGTGGCGATAACCGCGATGTTCAGCGGCACGCTCACCATGCCAACGGTAAAGAAGCAGCCCTTCATCTGCAGGTAGCCCTGCAAAATATAGCCGACTCCCAGGAACACCAGCGAGGCGATCATGATGGAGGAAAGGTTCACCGTCAGGTCCAGCTGCGCGCCCTCAAAGCCCAGCGCGAACAGCCGCACAATGGGATACCGCAGCGCCAGAAACACAGCGATAAAGCCCACCGAGAGCAAAAACGACATGGTGATCACCTGGTCGTGGAACGGCTTTTCCTCACCGGGGCGGTTCTGCTGCAGGTCGGTATAAACGCTGATATAGCTGGTCAGCATAGCGGTACCCAGCCCGGAAAAGAGAATAGTGGGCAGGGTGAACGCCACCACATAGGCGTCACTTACATTGCTGGCACCGTAAGAAAAGGCCAGCGAAAGCTCCCGGCAGAAGCCGAGCACCTTGGCCAATATCGTGGTCAGCACCATGATGATGGCATGGACAGCGGTCTTGTTCATTTACTCATAGCTCCGTTACGAAATGTGATAAACGCCGCCTTACTGCAGCTTGCCAAAATTACTGAACGGGAAAAGGGTGAAGATCGCCCGTCCCTGGATGGACTCGCCAGAAACATAGGGGTTCTGCCAGTAACGGCTATCCATGGAATTGGCCCGGTTATCGCCCATAAAGAGGTAATACCCCTCCGGGACATCAAACTCACTGGGAATGGCATACTGGTACACCACATAGCTTTCCTGCTGCACTTCCCCATTAATGGTCACAGTGCCGTTTTCATCGATCTCCACATGGTCGCCCGGCAGCCCGATGAGCCGCTTGATGAGTGTGGTGCCGGCCAGCTCCGGTGTCTCCGCCGTAAAGACGATGATATCCCCGCGCTCCAGCTTTTCCAGGTCATGCACCCGCAGCGCGAAAAGCGCGCTGTGCTCGGCAATGGTCGGCTCCATGCTGCCCGTGGGCACAATCGGCACAAAGAACACAAATTTCACGATCAAAAACAGTGCCAAAATCTCCAGCCCAAAGGGCAGGATCCACTCCTTATACAGCCGCTTAAAGGTCATGGGCTGCTTTTCTTTCTTTGGGGTATTTTCAGGTTTTTTTTCGCCGGCGGCAGGGGCGGTATTCTCCGGCTGGCCGGCATTCTCTATGATATCGGTCATGCTATATCCTCACAGTGTTTCTTTACTTCAGTATTTCCTTCAGGAAGCTCTCTCCGGCGATCTCCGCCTTGACGCCCAGGTATTCCGCTACGGTGGCGGCCAGGTCGGCATAGGTGCTCCGGGTACCAATATTGACTCCCGGCTTCACCTTTGCGCCGTAGGCCAGCATGGGCACATGCTCCCGGGAATGATCGGTGCTGGGAGTGGAAGGATCGCAGCCGTGGTCTGCCGTGATGAACAGCAGGTCATCGGGCCGCAGCAGCGGCAGCAGCTCCCGCAGCTGCACATCAAATTCCGTCAGCGCGTTGGCATAGCCGTCCACATCATTGCGGTGGCCGTACAGCATATCAAAGTCCACCAGGTTCACAAAGCACAGTCCGTTAAAATCCTTCGCGGCATAGTCCAGGGTGTGGTTCATGCCGTCGGTGTTGCTCTTGTTGCGCACCATCTCGGTAATGCCCTGCCCGGCAAAGATATCATAGATCTTGCCGACACCAATGGAAGCCAGTCCCGCCGCCTGGATGTAATCCAGCAGCGTTTTCTTCGGCGGCTTCAGCGAAAAATCATGCCGGTTGCTGGTGCGGGTGTAGTTGGGGTATTCCCCCACATACGGCCGCGCAATGACCCGTCCGACCCCCAGCTCAGGCCCCTGCAGCATTTCCCGCGCCTCTTCGCAGATATGATAAAGCTCCTCCACCGGCACATCGGCCTCGTTGGCCGCGATTTGGAACACACTGTCCGCCGAGGTATAGCAGATCAGCCCGCCGGTTTCCTTCTGCTCCCGGCCGTAGTCCTTTATCACCTCGGTCCCGGAATAGGGCTTATTGCACAGCACCTTACGCCCGGTCTTTTCCTCAAAGGCCTTGATAAAGCTCTCCGGGAAACCATCGGGGAAGGTCGGCATCGGCTGGGGCGAAATAAATGTTGGCAGTGGATGACTGGATATCACGCCTGCAATCTCCCAGTGTCCGATGGTGGTATCCTTGCCGCGGCTCTTTTCCGCCATGCGGCCGTAGGCGCCCACCGGGGCCGCCACCGGGGTACCGCAGCCCACCTCATCAATATTAAAGATGCCCATTTTCGTCAGCATCGGGATATTCAGCTTGGAGGAAGTGGTGCAGGCACGCAGGGTATTGCTGCCCGCATCGCCAAAGTCTGCGCTATCCGGCATTTCGCCGCAGCCGCAGCTATCCAGCACAATGAGAAAAATGCGCTTTTCCATAGTCTATACTCCTTGCTCCCCACGCCGCAGTGCGGGGTTATATTTCGGGAGAATTTCCCAATGCTTTATTGTATCACATTCTTGGCATAAAGGGAAGTGAACTTTCCTTAAACTTTCCCTTTTTACGCCCCACTCATACTTTGTGCGGGGACAACATTTCTTCCCTGCTTATTCATCTGATAAAAATCCAGGCCCTGTTCTACAATGATTTGTGTAGAAGGAACATTTCTCCCCTGCTTATTCATATGATAAAAATCCAGGCCCTGTTCTACAATGATTTGTGTAGAAGGAACACTTCTCCTCCGCTTATTCATGCGGTAAAAATCCTAGCCCCGCTTTACAATGGTCTGTCCAAAAGCGGCATACCAAGGCAGGCAAGCAAACGCTTACAAGCATGGAAACGACAAAAATACATTTTTCCACCCATATTCGCCTTACAGTGGGTATCATTTTACCGGTAAAAATGCTATTTTATCATCAAGGAAACAAAGGAGGCATCTGAAATGGAACAGCTCAAAGTTGGCAGATTCATCACCAAAAAACGCAAAGAACAGAATTTAACCCAAGAGCAGCTTGCCGAGCGCTTGGGTATTTCCAATAAAACCATTTCAAAATGGGAAACAGGAAAATGTATGCCCGATTATGCCGTAGTAAAGAACTTGTGTGAGGAATTAAATGTTTCGGTTTCTGAACTCATGGACGGCGAGGAAACCGACGATAAAAGTATTCGTATGTATGATGAGGAACAGATCCTTGATCTGCTGAGAAGAACACAGGAACTGGAAAAGCAAAAAGTCATGCTGACCGGCGTTGTTCTTATCGTCATGGGCGTTGCTTTTCAGTCCTTGTCGCATACCTTGGGCGGCTCCGATGTCAAAGATTTTTTCTCTGGGCTTCTGCTGGGGCTGTCTGTCGCCGAAATGCTGGCCGGTATTGCCGTGATATGTAAAGGCGCAAAAAGAAAATAATAAAGTGACCGCATTATAAGTTGCCCCTGTATTTCCGGATACGGGGGCATTTGCTTTGTTTGCTCCTGTGGAATCAGGCGGATAAAAAAGCCCCATCTTTTACGGAACCTTTACAATTCTGGGAATGTATGGGCGCATATTGCATGAATACTGGATGGTACAGGATAAGATTGCATCAAATCAGTGAAATATTGCATATGTGGGGGCGGGTTTCACCGGCGTTTCGGGCCGGTTTTCTTTGACAGATGCGGCAAAAAAGACTACAATGAGAATTAGAAATTTGCCGCAAGGAGGCCCCGCCATGAAGCAGTATGTTATCGCCCTGGATCAGGGTACCACCAGTTCCCGCGCCATTCTGTTCGACCGGGAGCAGAATATCATCGCCATGGGACAAAAGGAGTTCCCCCAGCACTACCCCAAGGCCGGCTATGTGGAGCATGACCCCATGGAGATCTACTCCTCCCAGTACGGCGTGATGGTGGAGGTGCTGGCCAAAAGCAATGTCCAGCCGGAGGAAATCGCGGCCATCGGCATCACCAACCAGCGGGAAACCACCATCGTGTGGGATAAGGAAACCGGCCGCCCCATCTACAATGCCATTGTTTGGCAGTGCCGCCGTACCGCCCCCCTGTGCGAGGAGCTCAAGCGCCAGGGCCTGGAGGACTACATCCGCGAGCACACTGGCCTCCTCATCGATGCCTATTTTTCCAGCACCAAGATCAAGTGGATCCTGGACAATGTGCCGGATGCCCGCCAGATGGCCAAGGAAGGCCGTCTGCTCTTCGGCACGGTGGATACCTGGCTCATCTGGAAGCTGACCGGCGGGGCCGCCCATGTGACGGACTACTCCAACGCCTCCCGGAC